>Ga0187893_10000171_pt1 | contig 155583 bp, 108 predicted proteins | sample MA1701074metaG_FD_139574 | JGI IMG/M metagenome (GOLD analysis project Ga0187893, IMG submission 139574) | White microbial mat communities from a basaltic lava cave in the Kipuka Kanohina Cave System on the Island of Hawaii, USA - MA170107-4 metaG ...
AACGCACGGCGCGATCCACCGCCATCGTGAAGCCCAAATGAAGGCCAGGTCCTCGGTTGTCCGGCTTGGCCTGCTCCAGACTTCCTGTTCCGCCGATCCCAAGGCCAATCTGGAAAAGACGCTCGCTTTCACGGACCGCGCCGCGAAACAGGGCGCACAGATTATCTGCACGCAGGAACTTTTTCGCTCGCAGTATTTCTGCCAGAGCGAAGACCACAAGAACTTCAAACTGGCCGAGCCAATCCCGGGCCCAAGCACGGCGGCATTTCAGAAACTTGCGAAGAAACATTCGATTGTGATTATCGCTTCGCTGTTCGAGAAGCGCGCCGCCGGTGTCTATCACAATACCGCCGCCATCATCGACGCGAACGGTTCACTGCTGGGCATCTATCGCAAGATGCACATCCCGGATGACCCGCTGTTCTACGAGAAATTTTATTTTGCGCCCGGGGACCTCGGCTTTCGCGCGTGGCCGACGCGCTACGGGAAGATCGGTGTGCTCGTCTGCTGGGACCAATGGTATCCCGAAGGCGCGCGGCTCACAGCCATGCAGGGTGCGGAGATTTTGTTTTATCCGACCGCCATCGGCTGGCACCCGAAAGAGAAAAAAGAACACGGCATTACCCAGCACAACGCCTGGGAACTCATTCAGCGCAGCCATGCGGTGGCCAATGGCTGCTATGTCGCCGTCGCGAATCGCATCGGATTGGAGAACCCAGCCGGCGGCGACGGCCTGGAGTTCTGGGGGCAAAGCTTTGTGGCGGGAACTTCCGGGCAGATTCTCTCCCAGGCCAGCGCAAACCGCGAAGAGGTTCTTATCGTGCCGGTGGATCTGGCCAAAGTCGATGTCACCCGCACCCACTGGCCTTTCCTGCGCGACCGCCGCATCGATGCTTATGGTGGACTGACCCAGCGGTTGCTTGATTAAACTCACGGGAGAGTGAACATGATTGTCAGGAGCGCGGCCTTCTACGCCGCGGTCTGATTACGTGATTCAAAGCGCGAATGCTTTTTCGGCAATTCTCACCCGGGCCCTATGTGCTGCGGCTGCTTTTTACCAAGTTTCTTCAGAAACAGGTAAGCAGTTGGACATTCAATGTTGCCTTCGCCAATGAGATCTTTTCAACCAACGGCTCAGCAACCTTGCGCCGGCCGTCGTTTCCTTCACCGTGAAAAGATTCAGGCGGAAAAGCAAGGAGTTGGTCTAAAACCGGTAAAAGCGGTGATGACGGAGAACTCATGCTGCCGTTGCCATTGGCATTCCAGATTGGGATGCGGTTCCGGGTTCTTTCTCGAGCCGGAGGGTGAACCAAAAAGTCGAGCCCTGTCCGAGAGCGCTGCGCACACCGATCTGGCCCTGCATCAATTCGGCGAGGCATTTGCAGATCGCCAGGCCCAAGCCGGTGCCGCCGAACCGCCGTGTCATCGAGCCATCGGCTTGGGTGAACGCCGAAAACAGCCGTGCTTGTGTTTCCGGAGCGATGCCGATGCCAGTGTCCGCCACTTCTGCACGGAGCAGGGCATGGGTCTCGTTTTGATTCTCCAGGGTGATGTCAATGCGGATGCTGCCGGCTTCGGTGAACTTGATCGCGTTGCCGATGAGGTTGAGGAGAATCTGGCGCACGCGGACGGGGTCGCCACGCAATTGGGCGGGAATGGCGGGGTCAATGTTCGACAACAGTTGCAGGCCCTTGACGGCTGCCCCTGGCGCGACGAGTTTCAGCGCCTGGGCAAGATTGCCGCGCAGGTCAAAAGGCACGTTTTCCAGCGCGAGCTTGCCGGCTTCGATCTTGGAGAAATCCAGAATGTCATTGATGATGGCCAGCAGCGATTCGCTGCTGGAGCGAATGGTCTCCGTAAACTCGCGTTGTTCGTCGTCCAGAGCAGTTTCCAGGAGAAGATTGGTGAAGCCAATGACGCCGTTCATGGGCGTGCGAATTTCGTGGCTCATGGTGGCGAGGAATTCGCTCTTGGCCTTGCTGGCCGCCTCCGCCGCTTCCTTGGCCGTCTGCAATTGGCGGGTGCGCTCATCGACCATCTGCTTAAGCATGTCGAGGTTGAGGCGCGCCTCTTGATTGAGAGACCATTTTCGAGTCATGGCATGCGCCAACTGGAGCACCTCGACCGTGTCGAACGGTTTTTTCAGGATAACCAGACTGTCGCTCTGACCGACGCGCTTGATGATTTGCTCCCAGGTGTAATCTGAGTAGGCCGTGCAGATGACGATCTGGAGATCCGGATACGTCTTCCACAAGTGCGCGATGGTCTCGACGCCATCCCAGCCGGGCGGCATGCGGCCATCGACAAACGCCAGCGCGTAGGGCCGATTTTCCGCGATCGCCAGCTTGACCTTTTCCAGGCCCTCCTGCCCCTGGTGCGCGGAATCCATCTCGAAGGATGGTCCCGCGATGGGGTCGGGGTCGGCGCCGAAGAGCGAGGCTTTCATCTCGGCCAATGCCGAGGGCGTTGCTGGCGGACAAAGAATTTTGCGAAAGTCCTCGTGGATGGCCGGATTATCGTCAATTACGAGGACACGAGGAGCAGATACGGGCTTCATGCTGCTTGGGACAAGGTTTTGGGTTGAATCAGTGGTAACTCGAGAATGAACGTGGCTCCCTGGCCGGAGCCGGCGCTGCGCGCCGTAAGGCTTCCGCCCAGCTCCCTGGCGGCATTGGCCCCACTGTGGAGGCCGAACCCGTGACCAGTCTCCTTTGTTGTAAAGCCGTGATTAAAAATGCGCGTAAGGTTTTCCTCAGGGATGCCCACGCCATTGTCAGTCACTTCGAGCTTCACGTGCTCGTCGCTGGCGCGTGCGATGCGCAAGAGGAGACGCCTGCCTTCGGGTCGACTGTCGAGCGCCTGTCTGGCGTTGCTGATGAGGTTAATGAGAATCTGGAGCACTTTGTGCCGGTCTGTGATGACCGGCGGCACAGCTTCGAACTCGCGCACGACTTCAACCTGGTGTCGAACCAAGCTATTCGCGGAGAGCCGCAGGGCGTCTTCGATCAGCGCGTCCATCGGCACTTTTTCCAAGACGCCGGAAACCTTGGCGTAAGCCTGCTGCATGGCGACGATCTGTTTGATGTGATCGAGGTTCTGTTGCAGGCCCTGCATCTCCTGGGTGAAGGTGGTTTGCTCTTTGGCCAACTGCTCGGCCAGAGCTTCCAGGAAAGCCAGCAGTTGTTTGCCTTTGGGATCCTTGGTTAGAAATTCCCCAAGATGATCCATATTGGTCCGCATCAACCCGACGGCCCGCGCCAGGTTCGGGACTTCGGATTTGCGCAAGCCTTGAATGACGAGCATCGCCGAAGTGTTCACGCTGTTGAGCACGTTGCCGACGTTGTGAAGAACGCCGGTGGCAATTTCGGCCATGCCAGCCTGACGGGCGGTGTTATGCAACTCGTGATTGAGGCGAGCTAGTTCCGCTTCGGCTTCTTTTCGCGCGGTGATGTCCTTCATGAAGCGGTAGTGGCCGAGAAACTGCCCCTCAGCACCTAGATGGCGAATGAGGGTCACTTCTTTGTAAAAACTGGACCCACCTTTGCGCTGGCCGCGCAGCTCGATGGTGACCTTGCCCTCGCGCTGCATCTGAGCGACGGCAGCCGTGGCGCGCGAGAGGTCTTCCGGATGGATGTTGGCGGTGGGTTCCTGACCGATGAGTTCCTCCGGAGTGCGGCCCAACATTGCTACGTAGGCAGGATTTACAGAAATATAACGCCCCTTATCATCCAGGATCGCGATGCCTTCAACGGCATTCTCCATCATCAAGTTCTTTTCCTGAAGGGACTCAAATTGACGGGCGAGTGCGACGCGGGCGTGTTCGAGGGCGGTTTCACGAGCCTGGATCCGATCGAGCATTCCGTTGAAGGTGCTGGTGAGCAGGCCAACTTCGTCGCGGCCAGCCGCCGGGGCGCGGACCGAATAATCCTGCTTCTCGGCGATGGCATGGGCCACCCCAGCCAGAACAGTGATGGGGCCGGCAATCAGCTTCTGCATGAGGGTCGAGAGCAGGAGGATAATGAGCAGCGAGCCGGCCACGACGGCGGCGACCACAACGCCATAGAGGGAAAGCAATTCGCGATATTGCACGTCATACTGGGCGCGCAATTGCAGCGTGCCCAGGCGCGCACCGTTGTCTTCGACGGCCACGCTCAGACTGGCGAAACCGTCGCCGAACGTCACTTGGTCGGCGAACACCGGGGCGGGGACGGTCGGGCGACTGCCGTTTTCGCCAAAGTGGGCGAAGACTTTTCCTTCCTTGTCCAGCAACCGCGCGCTGGTGATGTGTGGTTTGACCTTCAATGCGGAAAGGACCTCGGCGGCGGCCCTCATGTCCTCGAAGGTTAGTGGAGCGCTGCTGTTCTGGGCAATGACCGCCCCAATGGACTCCAACTCGGCCGCGAAGCCGCGGCGGAAGTTTACGGATTGAAACCAGAACAGTGCCGTGCAGGCGAGGGCGAGCGCCACGCCACACGTGCCGAGGGTCACGAGCACGAGTTTGCGTTGGATGGGAAGATTGTGGAAGAAGCGCATGGTAAACCCGGTTTAGTTATCTCGTTTGGTCTTCACCAGTTTAGCGATGCTGGAGAGTCGGGCGCTGACTTTGAGGCCAGCCCGGGTCGCGGCTTCGAGGTTGAGGTGAATACGGAAGCTTTCCTCCTCGCGCACGAACCCGATGATACCTCCGCGCTCGGCAAACTGCTCGGTCTCGCCCACGAGCAGGGTAGCGGCTTGGCCAAGAGCCTGGCGCACTTCGGCGGCCGCCTGGCCTGCGGAGCGGGAGACGAACAGAATATGGCACGCCGTGATGGGGCCGTCGGCGGCGATGGTTTTCACCTGCAAAGGCCGGTGGTTGACTGTCTTGCCTTGTAGTTGTTGTTGGATGGCCAGCAATGCCTCCGCGCCGTCCATCACTCCGACGACGATGGGGCTGTTGGTTTCGGGCAACGCGGCGGTGGGCCACTCGACAAACTTGGCGAAGTTGAACAGATAGCCGGCCTTGACCTTGTACTCGAGAGCCAACGAAGACGACTCCGCGGCCCTCAGGGACCACGATGCCCACAACAACGCCAGCACGGCCGACAGCGCGGCCAGCCAGGCGCGGCGCTGGAAGCGCGGCGAGCGTGGCGTGGGCCACGGTGTTCTGAGGTCTCGCGGGTTCATAGCAGGGAACGCGCTGCGACGATTAGAACTTGTAAGTCAGCTTCACTCGAAAGGTCCGCCCGTCTTGCGGATTGAGTTCCTGCGCGAAATCAGGTGAGGCGGGATCGTGGTATTTCTTGTCGAAGACGTTGTAAACGCTGGCGGAGACTTCGAGGTTCCTGGCGATTTGATGGCTGAAAAGAGTGACATTGGCCAGGACATGGCCGGATAATTCATTGCGCTGGGCCGTTTGGCGGGCGCTGCTGGCGATAAGTTCGAATCCCGCAAAGGCCTTCTCCGGATAGATCGGCATGGTGAGTTGGAGTTTGCCGACGTGCTTGGGCGAGTTCTCCAGCAGACGACCGGTTTCGTTATCGACGGCTTCAGCAAACGTGTAGCTGGCGCGGGCGCGGAAACCGTGTTTCCAATGTCCCTCCAACTCAAGTCCGCCGCCTTTCACATCCACGGAGTCGGTATTGTTAAACACCAGGCGGGGATCCGTGGCAGGACCCACGTCCTGAGTGATCAGGTCTTCGACTTGGTCGTAAAAGAGAGTGCTGGTGAGCCGGTAGTTCTGGGCTATGGTCTGTTCCCAGACCAATTCATAGGAACGGATGGTCTCCGGCTTAAGGTCGTTATTGCCCCTGTAATTGACATTGTCAAAGTCGAACTCGTAGGCGTTTGGCGCCCGATAGGCCTGGCCGTAGAGCGCCTTGAAGGTGCTGGACTCCCACGGCTCATAGATGAGCCCGGCCCGCGGGTTTACCGTGCTGCCGAAAGTGCTGAAAAAGTCGTAGCGCACGCCCGCATTAAGGGTGAGGTTTTTCAGAATGCGGAATTCGTCTTGGGCGTAAGCCCCGACGCTATAGAGCGACTTGGAAAGGTCGAGGTAGGTGACCGGCGGGCTGACGTCGAAGTTTTCCTGGTGCTGTTCCAGGTCGTAGCGGCCCTCGACGCCGAGCGTCAGGCGGTGTTTGTCCCACAGCGTTTTGCTCACCTGAATTTCTCCGCCGGCCCATTGGGCCAGTGGAGTGTCGCGATTGACTGCCAGGCCGATGGGGGCGCCATAATCAAATGCGAACGTGCCCTCGTAGGTGTAATGGTCGAAATAGGCGCGGGCCAACACATGGTAGTCGTGAGGCAGATCGTGGGAGTAACGGACCTCGGCATAGGCCCGCTCGTCCCACAATTTGTTTCGCCCGTCATTGAATTCTGCGGCATAAGGGCCGTTGGGCAGTTCCTTGTCCCGGCGCCCGTAGAGACCTTCGATGGTGAGGCCGTTGTAGGAAACGGAGGCGAAGAAATTCCGCGCGCTCTGGCCGTCGTGGTTCCGCTCGACCGCACCCGGGAAGCCGGTAGCGCTGGACGGCGGGAATACCAGCTTGGGGTTGCCGGCGCTTTCATAGTAGCTGCCGGAGAGAAGTAATTCGACGCCGTTGGTGAACTTGTTTCCGTAGCTGAACCGGCCGGAATAGCTGTCCCACTGGCCGAAAGAGCCGGACGCTTCGACTCCTTTGCCGCCAATGTCACGGCCTGAGCGCGTGACGACATTGATAATTCCAAAGAAGGCGTTATTGCCGTAAAGGGAGGAGCCGGGGCCGCGGATGACCTCGACCCGTTCAATGAGATCAACATCCAGGGGGAAGTCGTAGCCGAGGAACGACGAGTCAAAGATAGGCTCGTTAACCCGGTGACCGTTGATGTTAATGAGCGTGCGTCCACCGAAGTCGCCCAGGCGGTTCACCCCGCGGATCCCAAGGAAGTGGTAGCCACGGTCGTAGGTCACATACAATCCGCGCACACCGTTGAGAACGTCGGCCAGGGTGCGGTAGCCGTATTCCTTGATGTCCTGCTTGGTGACGATGGTCACCGAAGAGGGTGCCTCGGTGATTTTCTGTTCGTGCTTGGATGCGCCGACAACGGTGGGGACTCTGATGGAACCCAGTTCCTCTAGGCTCATCGCGGTGAAATCCTCGCTGCCATTCACAACCGGCGCCGCGCCGGCCAGAGAAGCAGTGTCTGCGGCGTGCGCCGCCGGAAGCGCCAGGCAGAACACCGAGACGATGTGTTGCACGAGGTCGCGCCAGCGCCAGTCAACGGCGCAACCAAGACGGCGGCGTATCCGCCCATTGGGAGAAGATTTATTTTTCATAGGTCAGATAAAATTCGGGCGTGCGATCAGCACCCGACGATGGCGGCGGTGCTCCCAGGATGCGTCTGCGTCTATATGCGGCGCTGGGGGAGTGCCGGCCGGTCTTTGCCCAGTTGGCATTCATTCCACTCTAACACGGTGTGAAGTGCCTCTTGGATAAGGGAATTTTCGCCTGGCCTCCGGTCGAAAAGGGCGTAACGCGCCGCTCAGTAGTCGATCAATTTCCGATAGCGCACGGCCTTCGATTCGTTCAGGCGGCGCTCGATTTCCTTTGCGTCATCGCGTTTTGCCGTCTCCGACAACGCTACCGCTGGGTCGCGGAGTAAGAGTACAGTGTCGGACTCGCGCACTGCGGAAGGTAAATGGAACACACGCTGCCAGAAGGCAGTGCGCGCCGACGCGGGCTCGATAGTCATCACGTCATACTTGCCCAGATACAGCGGGCCGGCCACGGGCACAAACCCGCTCTTGGCCAGATGCCGGAATCCTGCCGGCCCGGTGGCCACGCAAAAACCGGAGCGCAGCTGCACTTGATGGGACCCCAGGAATGCCTCGACATCTGTGCCGAGGCAGTCGTAAACCGCGCGCAGATGCGCGGCGTAAGCACTGACGATGGAGGACAAGTAGGCCACCGGCTCGCCACCACGCGACCTCTCCCAAGGCGCCAGTTGCATGTCGTGGATTTCTCCTCGCATCAGGCGATCGCGGGATTCACTGTCGGTAATCAACACTGACGCCACTGAGAGAATCGCACTCCGACCCTCCACTGCTTCCCCACAGACGGCCGCATAGAAGAAACTTCCTGACTCAACCCAGGGGCGAAAACATTCATAGTCACAAGAAAAGTCTGGTCCAAAGATGGTGTTCTCGAAGGTATTCAATTGCTCGCTGAACTCGCGGCAGTGGCAGGTATCAAACAGTTCGACCGACAGTGGATTGGGGCCGTAGTCAGGAAGATTCATCGCGGCAGGTCTCTGGCGGCGCTGCGATTACTGGCGCAGCCGTTATGGCGACATTGGAGGCTCATCAAATTCATGTCACGAACATCGGCCCCCATCCGCCCTGCCTTAAACGCGGCCTGCTAAACTTTTCCAGCCGCAAGCCGTTGAAGACAGGGAGCACGGCCGCGCCTTGTGGCTGGGAACGTGCGCTACGAAGATTGAAATGAAACAAGCGCAGCCCAAACCGTGCGCAGTCGCCGTCTCTCTGCCGGGGACAATTTCTTCCGCAGCGGGCCGCCAACTTGGGTCGGCGAAACGGCTTGCCCGATACCTTAATGTTATGGGCCTTCGCAGGGTGAGAGTCGTGGCCATCTCGTATCGCTTTTGAGCCGGCCCATGAACACGCCCCATCGCCCCACCATTCAAGTTCAGGGACTCACTCGTGTCTTCCGTACTTACAAGAAAAAGCCCGGCGTCCTGGGCGCTTTGCGTGGCGTTTTCCATCGCGAGTACGAACAAACCGCCGCGGTGAACGACGTGAGCTTCACGGTCGAAGAAGGAGAGTGCGTCGGCTTTCTTGGCCCCAACGGCGCTGGCAAAACGACTACCCTCAAGATCCTTTCCGGCCTGCTCCATCCTTCCTCCGGCTCGGCCTCTGTTCTGGGCTACACGCCCTGGAATCGGCTGATCGAATTCCGTCGCCAGTTTGCCCTGTTGCTTGGACAAAAGAACCAGCTCTGGTGGGATCTACCCGCGCGCGAATCCCTGGAGCTCAATGGCCGCATTTACGGCATCCCGCGCGGCGACTTCGATCGCCGCGTCTGCTACCTCACCGAATTGCTCCGCGTCCGCGACAAGCTGGATGTCATGGTCCGCGAACTCTCGCTGGGCGAGCGCATGAAGCTCGAACTAATCGCCGCGCTCCTGCACCAGCCCAAGGTCTTGTTTTTGGACGAACCAACGATCGGTTTGGACGTTATTTCGCAGCGGACGGTCCGGGAATTCCTGCGCGAGTACAATCGCACTCATCGGACCACTATTCTGCTGACCAGTCACTACGTGGCTGACATTGAGGCGCTCTGCCGGCGGGTCATCATCATTGACCGTGGCTCCATCTTCTTCGACGGAAAGCTCGAAGAAGTGGTGGATCGGTTCGCTCGATCCAAGATTGTAACGGTCGAATTGGAAGGCAGTCTCGTGCCGCCAGCGGAGGACCTGGAGACGTTCGGCCGAGTGCTGGAACAGACTCCGGGCCACTTTCGGCTCAAGGTCCCGCGCCAGCGTGTCGTCGCGGTCTGCAAGGCGATCTTCGAAAAATTCCCGGTCGCCGACCTCGACATCGAGGAGATCTCCGTCGAGGACATCGTCCGCAATCTCTTCCTGCGCGCCGATAACCCGCAGGGCGGCGGCGACACCATCTTCTCCTTCAGGCGTGCCGCATAGGATCGCGTTTCGGACCGAATGACAACCTGCTGGCACATTTTTAATATCGGTCTCCAAAACACGCTGTCCTATCGCGTGAATTTCTTCGCTCGCGCGCTGTTCAACCTCATCCCGCTCCTGGCCATCGTCGCCATGTGGCGGGCCATCTATGCCGGCAAGTCCGGGGACGTCTCGGGCTACATCCTGGCGCAAATGATCTCCTATTACCTGCTCGTGACCATCGTCGAGTCTATGACTTCGGTGACTGAGGACGACTGGCAGATCGCCGCCGAGATCAAAGACGGCCACATCGGCCAATTCCTCACCCGGCCAATCGACTATCTGCATTATCGGCTGTGCCTGTTCTTTTCCGGGCGGGTCGTTTACACCCTGGCGGCAACCATTCCCGTGGGCCTGTTCGTATACTGGCACCGCGAATACCTCGTGCGACCGCACGATGGCGTGGCAATCGCGGCCTTCATCTTGTCGCTCGCGCTTTCAGCCGTGCTTCAGTTTCTGCTCTCCTATCTCATCGCCATGCTCGCGTTCTGGGTGCTGGAGATTTCGACCTTTGTCTTCATTCTCCTGGCTTGCGAGCGGATCGCCAGCGGACAGATGTTCCCGCTGGACATTCTCCCGTCATGGCTGGCCCAGGCCGTGATGTGGACCCCGTTTCCCTACTGCATCTTCTTTCCCGTCAGCATTTACCTGGGAAAGATCTCCGGCGCCGCGCTCGTCCAGGGACTCATCTTGCAGGTGCTCTGGGTGGCGACACTCTACGCGCTGGCCCGGCTGGTGTGGCGGCGGGGACTTAAGACGTACACCGTGGTCGGAGGATGAACTCGATGTCCGAACCAGTCGCCATCCCCGCCAACGTCGAAAGCGCTACCGCGCCGCAGGCCCCCCCGGGCTGGCGGCGCTACGCGGACGTGTACGCTGCGCTTTGGCGTAATTCCGTGACTCGCGAAATGGGTTTCCAGGTGAACTTTTTCCTGTGGTTATTTGTCGAGTTGCTCTGGTTCGCTCTCCAACTGGGCTTCAACAGCGTCATTTACCTTCACACCGACAGCATCGGCTCCTGGACCAAATGGGAAGTGGTGATGCTGATTGGCGCGAGCCACTTCGTGCAGCAACTTTTCCAGGCGCTGCTCCTGGTCAACTGCGCCCAACTCTCCGAACTGGTCCATACCGGCCGCATGGATTTCATGTTGCTGTTGCCGGTGAACACGCGCTTTCTCGTATCGCTGCGGCACGTCGATCTGGGCGGGTTCATCAGCGCCGCCTCCGGGCTGGCGGTGGTCTTCTACGCGGCTCACCGGCTGAACGTCACGCCGAGCCTCGCGCAGATGCTGAGCTTTTCCCTGCTCTGCGGCGCGGCCATCCTGATCCACTACTCGCTCATGTTTCTGATGGCGACGATCAGCTTCTGGACTGTACGAGCACAAGGCATGGTCATGGCTTATTACAACCTCTTCAGCATCGCCCGGATTCCCGACGCCGCCTTCCGCGGAGCCGGGCGCGTTATCTTCACACTGGCGATTCCCATGCTCCTGGTCGCCAGCGTTCCGGTGAAGGTGCTCATTGATAAGCTCAGTTCACCCGCCGAGATCATTCTTCTGCTGACCATGAGCGCCGTGACGTTTCTTGGCTCAACTCTCGTCTGGCGCCGGGCGCTTCAGCGCTACTCCAGTGCCAGTTCCTAGAATCCTTGTCGTCAGCGCTCAGGGACTGCAGAGTCACGAGGCGGGTGGCGGGGCAGAGTTTTCGCCGGCAGCGTCCTCTTTTTCCTCACCCACCACCGGAGCGATGGCTTGAAGCTTGTCGCCTTCGTCGAGGTTGACCAGTTTCACGCCCTGCGTGTTGCGCCCCGCTTCGCGAATCGGGGCGACGGCCGTGCGCACCATCTGGCCGCCGGTGGTGATGAGCATGATTTCATCGCTTTCTTTCACCGTGAGTGCGCCGACTACGCCGCCGGTCCTGTCGCCGGTTTTCATGGTGATGATACCTTTGCCGCCGCGGCTTTGAACACGGTATTCGTCGAACGCGGTGCGCTTGCCGATGCCGTTCTCGCCAGCGACGAGCAGGGTAGCCGTCGGATCCACAATGGCGAGGGCGACGACACGATCGCTGTCGGCGCAATCGATGCCATAGACCCCGACCGCGGGACGGCCCATCGGACGGGCGTCTTCTTCCTTGAAACGGATGCTCATGCCCTCGTACGTGATGAGGACCACTTCGTCATGCCCGGAAGTCAACTTCACGTCGATGAGCGTGTCACCCTGCTCGATGCCGATGGCGATGATGCCACCCTTGCGCACGTTGCTGAAGTCTTCCAGCGCGGTCTTTTTCACAATGCCGTTGCGCGTGGCGAAGAAGACGAAGTTTGGCTGGCTCCAGGTCTGGTCCTCCTTGTTCGGGCCGGTCTTCGAGAGCACGCGGATGAGCGACGCAATCTTTTCGTCGCTTCGCAACTCGAGGAGATTGGCAATACTGCGGCCTTTGGCGGCGCGGCCCATGTCAGGGATTTCGTGAACGCGCTCGACATAGACCCGCCCGATGTTCGTGAAGAACAGCAGGTAATCGTGCGTGCTGGCGGTGAAAAGGTGCTCGATGAAGTCGGCATCGTCGCCCTCCGGCGTGGAACCTTCGCGCGTGGCCATGCCGATGACCCCCTTGCCGCCACGCCGCTGGCTGCGGTAACTGGAGACGTTCGTGCGCTTGATCAGGCCGTTGTGAGTGATGGTGATGATGACGCCTTCGTTGACGATCAGATCCTCGATAGCGATCTCGCCTTCGTCGGGCACGATGTCGGTCATGCGCGGAGTAGCGTGCTTCTCCTTGATGACCTTCAACTCATCCTTGATGATCTTCATCACCCGCTCTTCGCGGGCAAGGATGTCCAGGAGATCTTTGATCTTTTCGAGAAGCTCCGCGTATTCAGCACGGACCTTGTCGATTTCCAGGCCGGTCAACCGGTAGAGTTGGAGTTCGAGGACGGCATCAACCTGTCGTTCGGTCAGCGAGTAAAAGCCGCCAGTCAGCCGTGCTTCGGAACGAATCAACACCCCCCACGCCTCCACCTGCGGACGAGTCCACTCGAAGGCAAGCAATTTCACCTTGGCCTCCTCGCGGTTGCGCGAGCCGCGGATGATGCGGATGAATTCGTCGAGGTTCTTTAGCGCGCAGATGTAACCTTCGAGCGTTTCGGCGCGTTCCTCGGCCTTCTTCAACTCGAAGCGCGTGCGGCGCAGGATGACTTCGCGCCGATGATCGATATACGCACCAATCAGTTCCTTGAGATTGAGAGTCTTCGGGCGCCCGTGATCGATGGCCAGCGCGTTGACGCTGAACGAAACCTCCATCTGCGTGTGCAGATAAAGATTGTTGATGACCACCTTGGCAATGGCGTCGCGTTTGAGTTCGATGACGAGGCGACAGTTTTCGTCCGACTCGTTGCGCATCGCGGAGACGTCCGTGATGATCTTCTCGTTGACCAGATCGGCGATCTGCTGCTCCAGCGCCGCACGGTTCACATTGAATGGAATCTCGGTGATGACGAGTTGTTCGCGCCCTCCCTTCATCTGCTCGATGCCGACCTTGCCGCGCAGTTTCACGCTGCCGCGGCCGGTGTGGAAATACTGTTTGATGCCTTCGATGCCGCAGATGACGCCACCCGTTGGGAAGTCCGGCCCCTTGATGAGCTTCAGCAACTCCGGGATGCTGATCTGCGGGTTGTCGATCTGCGCGCAGATGCCGTCGATGACTTCGCCCAGATTGTGCGGGGCCATATTGGTGGCCATCCCGACGGCGATGCCGGTGCCACCGTTGACCAGCAGGTTCGGAAATGCCGAGGGGAAAACCGTCGGCTCCTTCATGCGCTCGTCGTAGTTCTGGACAAAATCCACCGTGTCCTTGTCCATGTCCTGCAACAAGGCCGCGCCCAGATGGGTCAGGCGCGCCTCGGTATAACGCATCGCGGCCGGTGGATCGTTTTCCACGGAACCGAAGTTGCCCTTGCCCTCGATGAGCCGTTCGCGCATCGCCCACGGCTGCGCCATGTGAACCAGCGTCGGGTAGATGACCGCCTCGCCATGCGGATGGTAGTTGCCGCTCGTGTCACCGCAAATCTTTGCGCACTTGTACGGCTTGCGTCCGGGAAAGAGCGACAACTCGTGCATCGCATAGAGGATGCGGCGCTGCGAAGGTTTGAGGCCATCGCGCACGTCGGGCAGCGCGCGAGAGATGATCACCGACATCGAGTAATCGAGGAAGGATCCTTTGATCTCCTCGGCGACGTTGATCTTGGTGATGCGTTCGTTGGCGGCGTAAAGGGGGGTGCCTCCGAGCGCAGAACCACCGTCGCTATTTGGCGGCTCGGGAGGAATGGTATCGTCGGGCATGGGGGAGGACAGAATGACAGAATTTACAGAACCAATTCCTTGACGCGGGGCGGACGGTACGTCCGGAATTTCCGCTTAAATTCAAGACTGGCGGCGCCGAAGTTCAGCAACAACCCGTCTTCAATTCCAGTGGCGGTCAGGTAGTTGACCAGTTGCAGTTCGTGAGCCGGCACGATTGCGGAAACTGCTTTCAGTTCGACAATGAGTGAATTTTCGACAACTAGATCTGCGATGAAGTCGCCTATCACGACGCCTTCGTAGGTAACTCGAAGCAGCTTCCGCCGCTCGAAAACAAAACCAGCGCGCTGCAATTCAACGGCCAGCGCGTTCTCGTACACGCTTTCAAGAAATCCCGGTCCAAGTGCCCGGTGAACTTTCATGGCAAGGCCAATGATTTTGCCTGCCAGGTCAAGTTCGTGGTCCTCTGTCATTCTGTAGATTCTGAAATTCTGTCTAAACATCGAGGTTCCGCACGTTGAGCGCGTTGTCTTCGATGAACTGGCGGCGGGGTTCAACCTCGTCACCCATCAGTTTCGTGAACATCTCCTCGGCCTCGATGGCGTCGGTGAGATCGATGCGCAGGAGTTTGCGCTTGGCGGGGTTCATCGTCGTCTCGAAAAGCTCCTTCGCGTCCATTTCACCCAGACCCTTGAAGCGGGTCATCTGGATGCCTTTCTTGCCGACCGCCTTCACGGCGTTGAGGATTTCAGGGATACTGAACAGCGGGGTGACGTGGGCCTTGTCGCCTTCGCCCTCGATCAACTCAAAGAGCGGCTTGTCCTGCGCAGCATAGTGCTCAACGCTCAGCCCCTTGCGCGCCAGCTTGCCGAGCAGTTCGGCGACCGCCTTGCTCTCGTGGTGCAGGTCGGAGTACTTGGCGCGCCGCGTCGGGCCTTCGCGGCGACGATCAATGATGTCGGTGTCGCCATTGAACAAATCGGGATGGGACGACTTGAACTGATCAGTTTCCTCATTCGTAAGGAAGTAGTGGACGGTTTCGTTATTGCCCTCGCGCACCTTGATCATGTGCTCCGGGAAATCGCCGCCCTTCGAGCGTTTGTCCACGTAATCGGAGAAATCGCCACCCTGCCGTCTGATGTAGGTGGCGTGCCGGTCAAGTGCCTCCAGCAGTTCAAGCACTTCCTCAAGCTGCTTTTGCGTGAACTCCTTTCCGTCGGCGAGATTCTTGAGGCGCACCTCTTCGGTCGCGATCTGGATGAGGATTTTATTCAACTGAGTGTCATCATCGACGTAATCAGTGCGTTTCTTCCGCGTGATGGAATAGAGCGGCGGCTGCGCGATATAGACGAAGCCCTGCTTCACGAGTTGCGTCATCTGCCGGTAAAAGAACGTGAGCAGCAGCGTGCGGATGTGCGAGCCGTCCACGTCCGCATCGGTCATGATGATGATCTTGTGATAGCGCAGCTTGTTGATGTCGAACGCGCCTTCGCCTTCACCATCGCCGATGCCCGTGCCGATGGCGGTGATCATGGTGCGGATTTCGTTATTCTGAAGCACCTTGTCCAGCCGCGCCTTCTCGACGTTGATGAGCTTGCCGCGAATGGGAAGAATCGCCTGGAACTTCCGGTCGCGTCCCTGCTTGGCGGAACCGCCGGCGGAGTCACCTTCGACGATGTACAGTTCGGTGTTCGCCGGGTCGCGGTCGGAGCAATCCGCCAGCTTGCCGGGCAAACCACCGCCAGTGAGCGCCGACTTCCGCACCGCCTCGCGCGCTTTGCGCGCGGCTTCGCGGGCGCGGGCGGCATTCAACCCTTTTTCCACGATGCGTTTCGCCACCGGCGGATTCGCGTCGAAATAGTGCATCAATCCGTCGTAAGTGATGGAACTGAGAATTCCTTCGACCTCCGGAGAGAGCAGTTTTTCCTTGGGTTGATTGTTGAACTTTGGATCGGGATGCTTAATGGCAATCACCGCAACCAAGCCTTCCAGCAAATCATCGCCTGTAATTGACGGGTCCTTTTCTTTGATGAGGTTGTTTTGCTTGGAGTATTGATTTACCGCTCGCGTGAGAGCGGATCGGAAACCCGCGATGTGTGCGCCGCCGTCCGGGTTGTGAATCGTGTTCGTGTACCCCATCAACTGCGCGTTGTAGCTGTCGTTGTACTGCAACGTCACATCTACTGTAATGTCAGCGGTGCGGCTCTTGCCCTCGACTTTGTATTCGTGCGGCCGCCGCCCACTGAATGAAATTGGCTTCGGATGCAACACGTCCTTGCCCCTGCTCAATTGCTTCACGAACTCTTGAACCCCGTCCTTGTAGTAAAACGTCTCTTGGTTCGAATCCGCCGCGCGTTCGTCGATGAACGTGATTTCGAGGCCGGAGTTGAGAAAAGCAAGCTCTCGTAATCGTTGAATGATTCGATCAGGCTTGAATTCGATGGTGTCCTTAAAAATCTCCGGGTCGGGCTTGAACGTGATGAGCGTGCCTGTCCCCTTCGTCTTGCCGATAACTTCCAGTTTTTTGGTCGTCTTCCCACGCTCGAACTCCATGTGATGCACCTGCCCGTCACGCGACACTTCCACCTCAAACCACTCGCTGACCGCGTTCACGCACTTGGCACCCACTCCGTGGGTGCCCCCGGAATAGGTATAACCACCCTGCCCGTACTTGCCCCCCGAATGCAGCGTGGTCAGCACCATCTCAACGCCGGGAATCTTGTATTCGGGGTGGAGGTCCACTGGGATGCCGCGCCCGTCGTCACGGATGGAAATCGAGCCATCGACATGAATCGCCACGCTGATATGGTCGCAATGGCCCGCGAGATGTTCGTCCACTGAATTGTCGAGCACTTCAGAAACGCAGTGATGGAGCGCACGTTCATCGGTGCCGCCGATATACATGCCGGGCTTCTTGCGGACGGCTTCCAACCCTTCGAGCTTGCCCAGCTTCGAGGCGTCATACGCGGCGCTCGCAGTGGCTTTGGTGGTTGTTCTTTCGTCGTCCATCAACTCAATTGTCTCGGCCATAGAACGCGTTTCCGCGCAGTGGAAACACCGCCCGAAATCCGCTCCGAAAGAGTAATTAAACCACCCTCTTCACACAACGATTATTTCGACTCGATTTCACCCGGAAACACTATTAGTTGGGGAGAGTGAACAAGAATGACGCAGCCAATTGGGGAAAACGGGACTGAACCTCAAAGCTCAATGTTGCGGGATTAAAAGGCACTTCAAAACGTCCGTTCAATGCTGATTTTCCGTTGGGAGCAAGGTCACATTTGGCGTTGGGACGCACGATTCGAAGCTTTCCCCAGCCCTTTGAGCCTCACGCCTTGAGCTTCTTCCGCCTTCCCCAGCGGCTTGAAAAATGTTTATACAAACCCCGCCACCCTGGTGTCTATCCGGGTGGACACAGCGAATGTCGCACTGGTGCCAAAGTCTCTACGAATCGCACGCGCCGCAGATTCTGCTCTACGGTCGGGCACTGGGGTTGAGCCACAGCGAGGCCGAGGATGCTTTGCAGGAGACGTTTGTCGCGCTGATGCGGAAAGACGAAGCGCCGGAAGAGCCGCTCCATTATTGCCTGCGCAGCTTTCGCAACCGGGCGCTGAACTACAAGCGCGGCTTGTGGCGCCGGCTGACGCGCGAATTGGAATCGCACCGTTGGTTCGAGCGAGCGGATGGTGAGTCACCGCAGGAACGGCTGGCGATGCGTTGCTTGGCCAGACTGCCGGCGGAACAGCGCGAAGTAATCGTCCTGAAGATCTGGCATGAATACACATTTGAACAAATTGGCGGGTTGCTTGAGCTGTCGCCCAACACCGCGGCGGGCCGTTATCGCTACGGCTTGCAGAAACTTCGGACTTGCCTGAAGGGAGAAGATTATGAGCAATTGGAATCCACTGGAGAATCAACTGCGTTCCTGGACGCCGCGCGCACCGTCGCCGAGTCTTAAGGCCCGCCTGTTCAGCCAGCCGAGGTCGCCGGAAGCGCCGGCTGCCGCGCGACGCAACCATGAACCGGCGGCCTGGCATTGGCTGGCGCCCGCCATGGCGGTATTTGTCTTCGGGCTGTTCATTTTTGGAAACAATGGGGCGCTGCACCGTTACGACTCCGACAATTATCCCAGCGTGCTCGCTGCGGCAGCATTGGCTCAGCCGGATTACTCCACCTATTACGCCTCGGTGCGGCACAGCGGCAATAACGCGCTGCGCAGCACTTTTGAATGGACAAACGAGAGCCATTCACTGAAAACAGCGCCTCCAATGGCCCCAACGAACAGCGTGATTCAGTAGGCAGGCAGGAAACGTCCGAGGCGCAGTTCCAGGCCGGTGGCCAGCGACGCTCCCTTTATCTCATCAACCACACTCCCGATTCGCCCGATTACGAAAGCTGACCTGAGATGAGCAACAATCCTCCGAAACCCTCGGCGTCAAAAAACCCGCAATCGCCCTCTGCCAGGGGCGGCGATCCCAAGGCCGCCCCGTCGGCGAAAGGGCCCCTCCCCCCAGTTTCCCCGCCGATTCATGTCCCGCCGCTCTTTCGCGGCATCGACTGGTGGTCGTTCGGCGTCACCACGCTGCTGGTGTTCATCGGTTACTGGTGGACGCTCGCGCCCGATCTCACGCTGGAGGACTGCGGCGAACTGGCGGTGGCATCGATGTACGCGGGGGTGCCGCATCCGCCCGGTTATCCGGTGTGGACGATCTATTCATGGTTATTCACGCTGCTGCCCATCTCAAATATCGCCTATCGCGTGGCCCTATCGTCCGCAGTCGCGGGCGCCTTTTCATGCGGCCTGGTGGCGCTGATGGTATCGCGCGGCAGCAGCATGATCATCGAGGGCATCGCCGACCTGAAGAACATTGAGCGCAAGTTGGAGAACGCGTTGTGCATCGTCTCCGGGTTCGTGGCCGGGATGTTGATTGGGTTCAATGGCTTCATGTGGAGCCAGGCGGTCATCGTGGAGGTTTACACCTTGAGCGTATTGTCGATGACCGGCGTGCTGGCGTGTTTGTTGCGCTGGATTTACGCGCCGCACCAGCGCCGCTACCTCTACTTCGCGCTGTTCTGGTTCGGCATCTGTTTCAACAACCACCAGTCCCTGCTGGTCATCGCCCTGGGCATCGAGGTCGCAGTGACGGCCGTCTCGCCCAAGCTGGGCCGGAATTTCTGGATGTGGAACGTGGTGTTTTATCTCGCCGGCCTGGCGGCGAAGAGTTCGATGCTGGAAGAGAACACTCCGCTCAAAACCATCTTTCACATCGTCGGTTTCGGCTCGCTCATCACCTACCTCGTCCTGCTGGTGAAAACCAAGATTCGCGGCGGCGAGTTGGCGCGGGATATTTTGCTTGTCGCCTCAATGGGCTGCCTCGTCTTGATCCTGCTTTCGATCACGAACTACGTGACTGCGTTCGAGTTCAAGACCGGTCTGTTCGTGCTCTTTATCCTTTTTTCAATCGGTGTCATCGTCGGCCTCTTCTACATGGCCAAACATACATGGCACCTCGGCACAGAATGGTTGGCCACGTTCCTGGGCGGGTTCGCCTGGGTTGCCGGCGTCGCCTTCTACCTCTACATGGCGCTGGCCTCGATGAGCAATCCGCCGCTCAATTGGGGTTATCCTCGTACCGTTCAAGGCTTCATTCACGCGTTTACGCGTGGCCAGTACGAGCGCATTCATCCCACGACCGAAGTGGGCCGTTATGTCGAACAGATCGGCATGTATATCAACGGCGCGTTCGAAGAGTTCAATGTCGTTTACATTCTCATCGGTCTGGTGCCGTTCCTTTTCTTCTCCAAGATGCAAAAGCGGGAGCGCGCGTGGTTTATCGGCCTCACCGCCACTTACATCACTTTGAGCTTGTTTCTCCTCGCCCTTTTGAATCCCGCGCCTGACCGGCAAAGCCGCGATCTCAACCGCGTCTTCTTCACCGCCTCGCACTTCATGATCGCGATGGGCACGGGCTACGGATTGACCCTCATTGGCGCTTACCTATCCACGCAATATGAACGCTGGCGAAATTACTGTCTCTTCGGCTCGTTGGGGGCAGCGGCCATTACCCTGTTCATCGTGGTTGTCACCTACCAGGGCGAAAACGCGCTCATCAATGTCCACTGGGCGCTTTTCGATCTCGTGCCGAGTTACTCGCCGGTCGTTCGGCTCACCGTGAATTTCAGTCTGGTGCTCGCGTTGGCGGCGGTGGTGATTCTCTTTCTGAATCGCACCAGGGCGCCCATGGTTCCGCTGCTGGTGCTCTTTGCCGTCCTGCCTTTTCGCTCCGTCATCTCCCACTGGGAAGACAACGAGCAGCGTGGCCACTATTTCGGCTATTGGTTCGGGCACGATATGTTCCGTCCGCCGTTCAAGGATCCGGCGACAGGCAAGTTCAGCTACGACTCCAGGCGTCGCGAGGAACTGTTGAAGTCTCCGCAGACCGCCAAATTTGTCTATCCGGAGATGGAACGCGACACGGTGCTTTACGGGGGCACCGACCCGGGCCGCTTCAATCCCACCTACATGATTTTCTGCGAAGGCTTCATCCCGCCGAGCAAGCGCAACTTCATGGACCCGGAGTTCGACCGGCGCGATGTCATTCTCATCACCCAGAACGCGCTGGCCGACGGGACCTATCTGCAATATATCCGCGCTCAATACAACCGCAGCGCACAGATTGACCCGCCCTTTTTCACCGAACTCGCGCGCGGCCCTCAGGAACTCCTGACCAACGAGCGCACCAACATCATCGCCCGCATGATGCGGCCGCTCGATCGCTTCTTCTTGAAGCTCGGCGACAACATCGAGAAGGACCGCCGCGCGGGCACATCGTTCTTCGAGCCGGAGCATTTCACTGATTTGCCGGGCTTCGCCGTAAAACTTCGGACGCCTGCCGATCCGCTGGCCAAACATCTCGCCGACAATCTTTCGGCTGAAACCAAACAGCGACTTGGTGGAACCGATCCGTCGCTCCGCAAAGCCCTCGCCAAGGACCTGAACAAACTCCTTGAAGCCGGCCCGCTCTATGAGAGCAACCGCTTCGCCCATCTCCAACTGACTGACCGCACCAGGCGTTTCATCAAAGAGAATCCCCAGAGCCACACGCGCATTCGGCTGAACCGGATTCTCCTTGAAGAAGCCTTCCCCAAGGAAATCGCGAAGAGCCTCGGCGGCGTCTATCCTGACATGGAGATGATCACCGCGTCGAACGACGATTCAGCGCGCTGTTTCAAAGAATACCTCGACGACGCCCAGCGCCGGCTCGATCACGACCGCCGTTTCCCGAACGAGCCGAGGCAGATCAGGCCCGGCGAGGACGTGCGGATCGTGGACAACCGCGTGACCGTCTCCGGCCAGGTAGCGGTCATGGCCATCAACGCACTGCTCACCAAGGTCATGTTCGATAAAAATCCCGACCGCGAGTTCTACGTCGAGGAAAGTTTCCCGCTCGATTGGATGTATCCGTATCTTTCGCCCTACGGCATCATCATGAAGATCAACCGCAACCCGTTGCCGGAAATGACGCAGGAGATGGTGGATCGCGACCATGAATTCTGGGCGGAGTATTCCAACCGACTGATTGGAAACTGGCTCACCTACGACACGCCGGTGTCGAACATCTGTGCCTTCGCCGAACAGGTCTATTACCGGAAGAGACTGCCCAAGGACTTCAAAGGTGACCCGGCGTTCATCCGCGATAACGACGGTCAGAAAGCCTTCTCCAAGCTGCGCAGTTCGATTGCCGGCGTCTATAACTGGCGCATTGGGGATTGCCAGAACAAGCTGGCCACGCTCCAGATGCAGCCGTCAACCCCCGAGCAACAGGCTGAGTTCCGCCGGTTACAGGCCCAGCAGCAGCGCATGTTGAAGGAAGCCGAGTTCTCCTTCAAACAAGCTTACGCCTTTTGCCCGTACAGCCCCGAAGCGCTTTTCCGCTGGGCCAACCTCATGATCACCACGGGACGCACGGACGACGCGCTGCTCATCGCCACCACGTCAAAGAAGCTTGATCCGTTCAATCAAACGATCGAGAAACTCATCTTTGATCTGAAGACGATCAAAGCCCAACAAGGCGGCATGGCTCCGCCCGCCGCCGCCCTGCCGCCCGACCCAAACGCGATTCTGGCCCAACTCGCGCCATTGGAGCAACAGTTCAAGGCCAACCCGAATAATCTCCAACTCGGGCTCCAACTGGCCAGCGGCTACATGCAGGCGCAACAGCACCCCAAGGTCATTGAAGTGGTCGATCAAATCCTGGCCAATCCCAAAGCCGACAGTGCCGCTCTGATCTCTTGCGCCAATCATTACGCGCAGCTCGGGCACATCGGCAAAGTAGAGCAAGCGCTCGCCGCCCTTGTGAAAGTCGCGCCGGAAAACCCCGAGGGCCGGTACGATCTCGCCGCGGTGCAAGCCATGCAGAACAAATCCAACGAAGCTATTGCGACGCTGCGCATGGCGCTGCAACAGAGCGCGCAGCGGCTCGAACGCGATCCCAGGTCACCGAACCTTTACAGCAACGTCCTGGGCGATCCGCGTTTCGCCCCACTCCGTGCCCTGCCTGAATTCAGCAAAGTCCTCGACTCCTTCAAACCAAAGTAAACTCCCGGGAGTGGGAAGCTCCCGCCGAACTCTGATCTCTCGTTGAACGCGGCGCACGATGGATTTGAACACGTCCCGCCAGGAGGCTAGTCTTCGTTTGTATGCCAAACGAGCAGGCCCATTCGCCAGGCTCCTGGAGCGGGGACGACGCCCGCGTCTTCGCCACGACGCACTGGAGCGTCGTGATGGCTGCCGGCGCGGACGGCTCGGCAGGTGCGACCCAGGCGCTGGAGCGGTTGTGCCGGACCTATTGGCGCCCCCTCTACGCGTACATCTGCCGCAGTGGACACGGACCGGAGGACGCGCAGGATTTGACGCAGGAATTCTTCGCGCGTCTCCTGGAGCGAAATGACCTGGCCTGGGTCAGCCCGGAGAAGGGCCGGTTCCGCTCGTTCCTGCTGGCGTCACTGAACCATTTCCTGTGCAACGAATGGGACCGCGCCCGGGCCATCAAGCGAGGCGCGCGCGTGACCTTCGTTTCCATCGACGAGGATTCGCCCGAACACCGAAGTCTGATCGAGTCGATTGCGGACCTGCCGGCGGAGCGGGCCTTTGAGAAGCGCTGGGCCATCGCCGTGTTGGACGAGGCGTTCGAGCAGTTGCGCCAGGAATCCGCGCAGTCGGGCAAGGCAGAGCTCTTTGAGCGGCTCAAGCCCTTCCTGGCCGGCGAACCGGACCCCGGCGAGTACGCGGCCGTGGCCGCGCAAGTGGGCTGGACGCAAGGCTCGGTGGCCGTGGCCGTGCATCGCCTGCGGCAGCGTTACGCCGAACTGGTGCGAGAAGAAATCGCGCACACGGTGGCCGAACCCGCCGGGGTGGAGGCCGAGATGCAGCACTTGTTCGCGGCGCTGCGCGGGGCTTGAGCTTCGCGGCAGTTTCACGCGGGGCGAAACCGGCGCTCCGAGCGGGGGCAGTCGAAACGCACCCGTCGAAATCTTGCCGACGGAATTCTTCTGTATCATAAACAAATCGTGCGTCAATGATGCGACCCGGTCTGCCGCTGAACGCAGTGTGATCGCATGAGCCAAAAGCGTACCTGCCCCAAGTGTGCCGCGCTTCACTCCGGTGATGCGCTGGACGGCCTTTGCCCTTCGTGCGTCCTCGGCGCCGTGATGGCCTCGGTGGGCAACGAGCAACTGCGGACTGGCTCGCCACCGGGATTCGCGCTGCCAGAGGTGGGCGGCGTCCGATTCTTCGGCGACTACGAGTTACGGGCGGAAATCGGGCGCGGCGGCATGGGCGCGATCTACAAGGCGCGCCAGCCTGGGCTGAATCGCATCGTGGCCGTGAAAGTGATCCTCGGAGGACATTTCGCCAGCCGCGAATCCATCCGGCGTTTCCAGGCCGAGGCCCAGGCCGCCGCCCGGCTCCAGCATCCGAACATCGTGGCGTTGTACGAAGTGGGCGAGCACGAGGGCCAACATTTCTTTTCCATGGAATTTGTGGAGGGCCATAGCCTGGAGGAGTTGATTCGGGACCGGCCCTTGCCCGCGTCGCGAGCCGCCCGCTACGTGCGCATCATCGCCGAAGCCATTCATCACGCGCACGAGCGCGGCGTCCTGCACCGCGATCTCAAGCCGTCGAACATTCTCATCGACGGCCAGGACCAGCCGCGCATCACGGATTTCGGATTGGCCAAGTCGTTTGTAGTCCCGCTTTCAGGCGGCTCTGGCGCGCACGACTCCACACCCGGACCGGCTAATGCCGGGACTCCGTACGCGAGCCTTACGCTCACAGGCCAGGTGCTCGGCTCGCCCAATTACATGCCGCCGGAACAAGCCGCCGGGCGTTCCGGCGAGGTCGGCCCCTGGAGCGACGTGTACGCCCTTGGCGCGATTCTCTACCAACTGCTCACGGGCCGCTGCCCGTTTCTGGCGGACACGGTCGAGCAGACGCTCCAGCAGGCATTGCACAAGGAACCGGTGCCGCCGCGCGCCCTCAACCCGGCGTTGCCGCGCGATCTCGAAACGATCTGCCTGAAGTGCCTCGAGAAAGATCCTCAGCGGCGTTACCGCTCCGCGCAGGAACTGGAGGCAGAGTTGGCGCGCTTCCTGAACCACGAGCCGATTCGCGCGCGTCCGGTTAGTCCTCTGGGCAGAACGTGGCGCTGGTGCCGGCGGCGGCCCGCGGTGGCGTCGCTCCTGGCGGCGGTGGCCGTGCTGCTCGTCGCGCTGGTGGTCGGTTCTACGACCGCCGCGATTCGGATCAAACGCGCGGAACGGCTTGCCACCGAAAAGCTGCGGGACTCCTATCTCCATCAAGCCCGCGCCCGCCGGGCGAGCGGCCTCATGGGCCAGCGATTCGAGAGTCTCACGGCCATCAGCAACGCGGCTGCGATGAACCCGCCGCCGGAGCTTCGTTTTCAACTCCGCAACGAGGCCATCGCCTGCCTGGCCTTAATCGACGCCCGTTTGATCGAGCCTCGCCTGCAAAGTCCCACGCCTCGAGTGGAGCTTATTTCCTTCAGCCCGAATTTCGATATTTACGCGCGTCTGGATGAGCGGAATCGCATCAGCGTTCGCCGCACCGCCGACGATACCGAACTGACTTCGCTCAAGCTTACCGCGCCGTATCTCTGGTTCTTCCACGGATTCAGTCCGGACGGTCAATTGCTGGCCATCGAGTACAATCCTGGTGAGTCGCAAGTCTGGGATGTGAGGCAAGGGAAGATTCGTTTTCAGAGCAAAACGGGCGATGGCTACTGCGGCTTCAGTCCAGATAGCCGCAAGCTGACGGCTCGTCGTCCCGATGGTACCGTCGTGGTGTACGATCTCGAAACCGGCAAGTCTCTGAAAGAATTCCACGGGGCGTCCGCTCATGCCTACGTGCGTTTTGATCGTTCCGGCAAGCGTCTGGCCTGGTTCAACTCTCGCGCCAGAGCGATCGAAATCTACGACTTTGAAAGCGGGACACGGCTGCAAACCATTCCGCAAGCAGAACCCGCTACCGAGCTGAGTTGGAACCAGGATGGCCGCCTGCTGGCCGGAGGCTGCGAGGATGGACGTGGCGTTGTCTGGGACACGCAAACCGGCGGAAGGCGTTTCACGCTCGAAGCCCACGATAGTGCGATGTTGCGGGTGAGCTTCAATCGCAGCGGCCGATTGATCGCCAGCAGCAGTTGGGATGAGACGACCCGTATTTGGGATAGCGCCACCGGGCGTTCGCTCCTGCGACTGCCGGGCATGAGCTATCAGCTTTTGTTCAGCGGCGACGACCGATGGCTGGCCTTCACGCGGCCGGACGATCGCTTTTATGTCATAGAACTGATCTCGCCTCTGGAATTCTCGACGCTGCCCCTCAGCGAGAAATCGGGCGGCCCTTTCGAACCTGCTTTTAGTCCTGATGGCCGCTGGCTGGCCAATGCCTGCAAACTGGGCGTGCAGCTCTGGGAAGTGGCTTCGGGAAATCCCGTCGCTTTGATCAAGGAGCCGACCTGTCGCTCGGTAAGGTTTGCGCGCGATGGCTCCAGCCTCTTCACCGCGGGTCTGGGGGGACTGGCGCGCTGGCCGATTCGCTTCGATCCATCGGGCGATCCCGATGTGGTGCAAGTCGGCGCCCGCGAAGCCCTGCCGTTCTCAGGAGCTTTCATGCAGGTTGCATCCAGTGCGAGCGGTGAAACGCTGGCCGTGACAGACCGTGACAAGAGCCGGGCGCTGGTGTTTGGGCTTGAGAATCTCGAACAGCCAACGGTGCTCGGCCCGCATCCGAACGTGCAGTCCGTCGCGGTGAGTCCGGACGCGCGCTGGATCGCCACCGGCCCGTGGCAAGAGAGAGAGGTCAAGGTCTGGAATGCACAGAGCGGAAAGAGCGTGTTCCAATTCCGGGGCGGACCGAACGCCACCGTCGAATTCAGTGCGGATGGCCAATGGCTCGTGACGGCGGGCGAGGAATATCGGCTGTGGAAGACTGGTTCCTGGGAACCTGGCCCGACCATCGCCCTGCCCCGAAAGAATGTCCCGGTGGGTCACGCCGCCTTCAGCCACGACAGCCGGACGCTCGCGGTCGTCCATGCGGGACGAGAACTCCGTCTTCTGGAAGTGGCGGGCGCGCGTCCGCTGGCGGTCTTTGAAAGTCCGACGCAGACTGCGCTGTCTTCCCCGCGTTTCAGTCCGGACGGCACGCTCCTGGCCGCCTTGGGACCGAATGGCGAGGTGCGCGTCTGGAATCTGCAACGCATTCGCCGGCAACTGGCTGCCATGCAGTTGGACTGGGCGGACGGGCCGTAGCCAAGGTTCATACCGAAAACATTTCTCGCCGCGCCGTCGTAACTCCGGGACAGCCTCAAAAAAAGCGCGATCTCCCTGAAATTTTGCCCCCGGCTTTCTTCTGTACTAAACCGGGCGCGAATTGTTTGGCTTAGGTGCAGGACCTAAAAACCGACGGCGGTGATCCGTCCGGATGAAACGAAGCTGTGTTCAGGCCTGAGCCGCGTAGCAATCTGATATGCGAAGCGAGTGGAAATGGCGGATGTTGCCTGTCGCGCTGCTGCTTTTGCCTTGGCTCGGATTCAGGGCGGCGGACGCGGTTGCGCAGGTTTCGCCGCCGACCATTGTTTGCCCTTCCGACTTCAGCACCCAGACCTGCAGCACCGGCATGGTCGTGCATTTCGAAGTGAGCGCCACTCCCACCTGTGGCCGTACCGTAACGCTTACCTGCAACCCCACCAACGACAGTTTTCTCATTGTCGGTGTCCATACCATCCGGTGTACGGCCGAGGATCCGGAATGTCGCGTGTCCGCAACCTGCACGTTCACCGTGACGGTGCTGCGCGATACCACCCGGCCCGCCATCACTTGTCCACCGAACCTGACCGTGGAATGCCTCGCCGAAGTGCCGCCTTGTCCGGGCACGCTGGGCGAGTTCCTGGCCCGGGGTGGCACCGCCAGAGACGACTGTGATACCAACCTGACCTACCGCTGCGCCGACGGTCCGTTGATCGGCGGCACCTGCGGTGGCACGATCACCCGCACTCACACCGTCACCGACTCGCAGACCAACTCCGCCAGTTGCACTCAGACCATCACGGTGCAGGACACCACTCCGCCGGTGCTGGCGCGAGGCACGATTGGCGCCTGTTACGCGAGCGTCGCCGCCGCCGAGGCCGCGGCCTTGGCCGCGACCACGGCGAGTGATAACTGCGGTGGCACGGTGCCGCTGGCCGCCAGCACCAGCGGCGACTGCGCGGCGACCGTCACCGTGACCGGCACCGATTCCTGTGGCAACCGCGCCACGGTCACGTACAACACGCGCGTGGACGCCACCCCGCCGGTGCTGGCTGGCTGTCCGCCTGCCACGCTGAGCATCCCATGCCAGAGCGCCGTGCCCGCGCCGGCCACGGTGACCGCCAGCGACAACTGTGATGGAGCACGGTCAGTGGCTTTCAACGAGACCATCAGCGGGCCGGCCTGCAACCAGACCATCGTGCGCACCTGGAGCGCGACGGACAGTTGCGGCAATTCCGCCAATTGCACCCAGACTATTACGGTCACCGCTGCGACGGTGCTGGCGGAGGAAATCCGGTCACTCCGGGATCGGAACACGTCCGGCGTGTTGCTCAACTTCACCGTTCCTGGCAACCCGAATTACGACAGCAACGCGATTCTTGCCTCGGCCAGTGTGTTCTTTCAAAACAGCGAACGGACGCCGGTCACCTACGAATACGAACTGGTGTTCCGGCTGCTCGATGAGCAGCGGAATCCGGTCCTGATTTCCAATGACGTCAACCGCGTGGGCACCATCTCGATCAGCCTGTTCGACACGGTGACGCTGCCGTTGCCACAAGGAGGGCCGAGCGCGGGCGCCCCCGAAGACAGCGTGCTGAAGAACTACGAACTCCGGTTTCTCCCCGCCGTCCAGTTGGCCTCGTGGAAAACCTACAGCCTGGAGTTGAGCCTCAAGAAGCGGCTTGGCGGCACGGGCCCGTTTGTGGTCACGGGCGACGTGTCTCTCTCGGAGGCCAAACCGTATTTGCATTTCCCCGGCCTGTTCACGCCCGACGCCGCCTTCAACGTCCTGGCCCAGCTCAACAACGCGGCCTGGACGCGCACCTATCTGGTCAAGACCGTGCCAGGCAAGCACACCTTCCGGGCGAATGTGGATTACACGCTCCAGCGCTTCGACGATTTCCTGCAACCGGTGAAGACGGACGTGGTGACGGTGCATTTCAACTACGAACTGCGCGACGCGGCAACGGACGCGTTGGTCCCGTTGAAGTTCAGCCAGGCCACGCTGCTCGCGTTGATGGACAGCTACGCCCCGACGGCCAATCCGAACATCAACAAGCCGTTCGTCCTGACCAGTTCGCACACGCTCAATCTCGAACCCACGGACGGCACCCAACTCGATTCGGTCAACAACACCTACAAGCTCATCGTGTCCATCGATCACATCGACGGACCAGGCCAACCCCCCACCGTCGGCAACGGCCTGATGCTGGCGCCGGAACGGTTGCTGCATTTCAACGGCCACCTGTTCTTCGGGAGCATCGACACGATTTTCACCAGCATCGACAACACGCCGCCCGTCAACGCAGTCCTGCCGCCAAACGTCGTGCGCAGCGAACTGGGCGTGAACGGCAACAACGGGTTCATCGTGGACATGCCGGGCTACACTTATGGCGATGGCACTGATCTGAGCGTCGTGCTCCGGCCCAATGGCAATGCCGAATACGCCGGGGTTCCACCGGTGACGCTCAATGGCCCGCTGGCCACGGGCACGCTCAACTGCGTGGAGTTCGTCCGCTCCAATCTCATCCTGGACGCCAGCGGCGCGAAGGGTGACTTCAAGACGACGTTGCCGACGGGCTTCGGCTACCGGACGGATCCAAACGGGCGCGTGCTCAAGTCAACGGTCACATTTGCCCAGGTTGCGTTGGATCAGTCGCTGTTGCCTCTCAACGACCCGGTTCTGGCGACGCCCCTTTATGCCTGTGAGGAAACCAAGCCGTTTTGGATTCATGCGAGCGCGATTCAGTGGCGGGTCAACGTGGGAGAATTTCGGCTGGTCCCCACGGGCATCGATTACGTGCGCCGCAAGGAACTGGACCATCTCGAAGCGGCGCCCGGCCTGGCCGATCCGGACATGCATTTCAAACGATCCAACGAGCAATACTTCCGTTTCCTCAATGCCGTCCAGAGTCCGCGAGTCGTCGTAAGCGCCCACACGGACTGCACCGCACGAATGACGCTCGATGTCGGCTTCGGGCCGGGCAGTTTCGTCACCCACTTTCCCTACGACTCGACCGTAAGCTGGGCGGGCCCGGGCGCGATGTCGATTGAGGGCGATCTGGTCAGTCCCGCCAGCAGTTCGCTGGAGCAAGTGTCGCCCGTGGTGGTGAAGTTCAGCCGTGATTGTTTCGAGCCGGACTGCCCGGACATCGGCGCGGCCGGGCTAACGTTTGCGCCAGACGCCGGTACCTTGCGTTTCACCGTCGATGGCGGTTTGCACGCGCAAGGCGCATTGCCGCTGCCGCTGCCATTGAGGTGGGGCTGGATCGAGACGGTGAACCGGTTCGCGCACGAAACCGATCCGTGGAGCGCCGGCAACTTGCATGTTTCGGGATGCTTCCTGCGCGGCGACCAACTCAACGATCAACTGCCACCGAACGTGACACCGCTTCAGCCCGGCGACGGTCCCGGCGTCATCCTGCTGACCGGTGTCGTTCCGGGCGACCTGCTCACTCTCGAGCGGCCCGAGTCTGCCGCGTACCAGGCCCACAATGTGTTTGGCGACTACGCCGGGTTGAACTTCCTGGTCGGTGGCACGGCGAAGGAAGGAGAAAGCACGCTGGCGGGGTTGCCGACCGGCAAGTACGATCTCCGGAGCCGCTGCAAATACTACGCGCGCTTCTGGGGCGTGAGCGGCGTCCACGAGGCGGAACCCGGCTCATTCCCGCTCGAGCCCAAGCTCTACAACTACGATTTCAAGGTGGAGAACTTCGGGCTGTCCTTCCTCGGCAGCCGGAACATTGCGTCGCAAACACTCGGCGACATCGAACTGCCGTGGCCCTCCCAGTTCGTCCAGGACTTCACCGAATTGCTCTTCCACTGCAACGGCGCGCTGCGCTCTGCGAAGGTGCCGGCGAGCGATCCGATGAAGACGCTGGCCTACTGGAAGGGGGACTTCAATTCGCAGGCCATCCACTTCGAGTTCGACCCGAACAAGAAATGCGATCCGAGCGAAGGATTCCTGGTCATCGGCGTTCAGGCGTTTGCCTCGCACGTGGACGTGCCGCTCTACGGCGAACTCGGCTTCCAGACCAACGGCACGATCATCAACCCCACGTTTGCCCTTGCGGAGAACATCGCCGTCCGCTCGCGCCTGAAGCCGCCGAACCAGTTCACCCTGAAAGGCCCCGCCAGCGAGAAGTACAACGTCACTCCCATCTTCGAGAGCTACTACAACAATTTCGACGACCACACCAACGCTCCCGGCGTGACCGAAGGCTGGCTCAACTTCGGCGCGCTGATCGACGTGTCATTTTTCGAGGATGTGCAAACGCATCTGCACATCACCGCGGGCAAGCAGGACAGTTCCATCGGGGACGTTCACATCATGGGCGGCTGGCCGAGTGACGGCTGGAAGGACGCGATGAACGAGCATTATTTCAGCGCCAACAGTGAGCACTTCGACGAAGACCACAGCGGCTTCCCGAAGGAGTCCGGCGTCACCCCGGCTGAATACCGGCGCGTGCAGGCGAAGCAAGGCCTGACCCCCGAAAAGTACCGGGCGCGGGCCAGAAGGAACTGGCTGGGCGTGGTGGAATTCGACTACCCGCTGAAGTGGGATTACTTCGCCCGCTCGTTCCGCTCGCTGGAGCGGGACAATGACATCGCGGTGCTCCACATGTTCCACGAGGCGAAATATCTGAGCGCAGAGCGCGCCGAGCTGGCTTTCCATGCGCAATTGGACCCACTGCCGTCCATCAACCTTGCGAACATTTTCTTCGACGAACTGACCGGTACGGCGGGGATCCTCGAGGACGCGCTCGGCGGCACCATCGCGGGAGAGATCAAGGACGGCCTCGGCAAACTGGACACCATCCTTGATGATCAGTTAACCGGGTTCCTGCAAAAGCCGTTCGACGATTTGTTCGGCTCGGTGAACACGCCCGACCCGGGCCTCCCCATCGAGAAGCTCTACCAGGCGTTGCAAAGCGCATACGTGGGCAAGAATTGGCAACCCGGCCAGCCTGCTCAAGCCATCAACGCCGCGAGCAACACATTCCTCAAAGAATTTGAAGACAATCTCATGGGCGCCGCGATCCCCGGCGACCAAGGAAAGGGCGTGCTCGATGAACTGTACGACGGCCTCGAGCAAGTGTCCGGCGCCGTTCAGCAGGTGAAAGACATTCTCGCCAAGGACGGCGAAGGCAACCGGACATCCGTGAAGGACCTGGTGGACGAGCTGTTGAACGAGTTTGCCCCCAGCCTGGCCGGCGCGGTAGTCGGACCAGAGATTCTCGCCGCGTTGAAGGAAGCCGATGCGACCTTCGATGAATTGTCCAAGGCACTGACCGACCTGAAATCCGACGTGGATGCGGCCAAGGCCGCGGCACAGAACGGCATTCTGCACCAGCAACTGGTCGAGCTGAAGACCGATCTGAAGAACATGGCCGCGTTCGACCCGATAGTGGATCAGGTCAAGGAGGAAATTGATGACATGATCGCCCAGGTGAAACCCGGCCTGGACAACTTCTCCACGGTGTGGCCATTGGCCGATTTCAAACAGAAGGTCCGCCAAAGTCTGGAAACGCATTTCCACGCTTCGCCGGTGGTCGCGCCCATTCAAGTTGTCCTCAAGCAAAATCTCTACGACCTCGATTCCTCCATCCGCCAGGGCCTCGACAGCGTGATGCAGCAGGTCAACAACGTGGTGCGCGACTTGATGGCGGTGGCGATGGCGCAAGTGGACAACTCTTTCACCCACGGACTCGGCTTATCCAGCGAAAGCCTTGGGGCGGCGAAACTCAACGGCTACGGCCACATCAAGGGTGACTCGCTCAACCTGGTGCGGGTCGATCTGCTAACGCAACTGCAATTGGCCGGCGCGGTCGAGTTCAACGCTTTCCTCGAAATCAAGGAACTCGATTCCGAAGGCAGTCCTGCCGATTGCGGGCCGCCGCCGGGCGAAAAATGGACCGAAGTCACGCTGGGGGCCGACGAGGTGAAGCTGGAATGGCTGGGCGATCTGACCGTGGGCGTGGAAACCAAGTTCACCTTCGACAACGGCGGTGGCGTGGTCAACTTCATGGGCGGGATCGGGTTGGAGGGTGAACTGAACTTCGAGAGCTTCGCGGTGAAGGAACTGGCCTTCGGATTCGCCGCTGGCCAGCAAATGAGCTTCGGATTCGCCAAGGCGCGGGGGGAGATCAATAAGAAGGAATTCGCCATCGGATTTTTCGCCGGCAAAACTTGTGTGATCTCGCCCTTGGAAAAGGTGAATCACAACTTTGCCGACGCGATTGGCAACACGCTGCCCTTCACCGGCATCTACGTGTACGGCGAGGCCTGGTATCCGCTCAACGAATTTCTCGCCATTCCTTCCTCGTGTTTCCTGAACCTTCGCGCGGGAGCGGGCTGGGGGATGTACTTCAACGCGAATGGCCCTGTGTTTGGCGGCCAGATTCATTACGGGTTAAGCGGCGAGGTGCTGTGCCTCGTGGAGGTCCAGGGCGAGATCGACATGGTGGGCGTCAAGAACGGCGACCAATACACCATCAAGGGCACCGGGACGGTGAGCGGCGAGATCGGCGAATGCCCGTTCTGCGTCGATTTCAGCAAGAGCATCGGCCTGACCTGCCGCATCCAACTGGACCCGCTGGACGGCGACGCCAGCGTGGATTGGGACGTGGATTTCTGAGGACATGAAAACGCGACAGCCATCATCCGCGGGCTTCGAAAGTATTGGGCTTCTTCTCCCTCTCTTCCCGACGCAGGAGGGAGGAGAGGGTTGGGGAGAGGAGGAATTTCCTTCCGGGCTGCCCCTCTCTCCGGCTCTCTCCCCACTCGTGCCTCGCGGGGAGAGAGAGACAAGGCGCCTTCGGACCGCTGGTTACTGGGCAGAGAAACCGCTTCTGAAATTCAACGCGTGGGCGCTTTGCCTGCTCCTGTTGGCGCTGTGGCTTGCGCCGATCCTGCCGTCCTCCGCCCAGCCCGTGATCGACACAATGATCTTCACGGCTGGCACCACGGTGAAGGACGCCGTCAATCCGCCCCAGCAATGGGCTTATCTGCTCTGGCAGGCGCGCCTGCCAGAACTGCTCACCGGCCGGGCTTACGCCATTTACCAGAAACCTGGCGGCGCCGATTCGCCCAGCCTCTACCAGCGCAAATCGGTGGTGACGATGCAAAGCGATCCCACGCTGATTAAAATGCTGCTGGAGCGCGCGGTCAGCGTGGGAGACGACACCAACAAACTGGCCGAAGCCATCCAGGCGATGTTCCAAAGCCTCATGCCGCCCAGCGCCAAGCTGGAGGATCGGATCGCCATTGTCCTTCAGGGCAGCAAAAACAACGCGGACTACTTGCGCAACCTTGTCCTGCTCGCTCGCACGCATCCGGCCATGAGCCTCTGTCTGGGCTTTGCGCACGCTCAACCACTGCCTGGCCCCGGCCAATACACCTTTGAAGTTCGCCTCTTTGATCCCGCCAGGGATCAGGACCTCGGCGTGACCGGGCGTGTCACGGTCCAGCCGGGCAATCCCGTGATCCTCCCGCCGCCGGGGCGCCCGTTCAAATTGCCCGATCTGGCCGGCCATGAAGTGCAGGGGCATCTCAACGCCAAACTCCGCTGGGCCGTTGCTCCGGCGCTGAAGGAGCTTTCGCTGCTCCACTACGGCTTCAATGTTTACCGGCTGAACCAGGCGTTCGCGGTGTCTAACAATTATCATCTGCAGAACTCTCCGCTGACCACCGCGCTGCTCCTCAGCCACGCGGCCAACGATCCGACCCAGGTCAAGCGGCTCAACCGCATTCCCGTTCTCGCCAGCAAAAAATTTGACGATATCACCGTAGCCAACTTCATCCCGCCGACCGGCGACACCAACACGTTCTTCTTCGGCGATGACAACCGGCCTGAAGAAACGGGCGTGCGCTACCAGCAGGGCGATGCGTTCTACTACGTCGTCACCGCCCGCGACATTCTAGGCCGCGACGGGGCGGTGTCGCCGCCGAGTGATCTGGTGACGATCTGTGACCGGATGCCGCCGCACGCGCCCAAGGGCCTGGTGATGGAGAACCATTACACGTTCGATCCGGTCACCAAGGCCTCGAACCAGGTGTTGCGCGCGACCTGGAACCAGAACATCAACACGCCGGGAGAGACGGTGGTTGAATACTGGCTCTACCGGTGGAACAGCGCGACGGAGATGATCAATCTGCAGGACCAACCGCTGGCCCACCGCATCGCCGTGAAGGCGCATGTCAACGGGCCTCTGACCCTCAGCCAGCTTGATCAAGGACTCGCGAATTCGCCCACCATGGCCAACGACGCGGGCAAGACCTTCTGGTACTCCGTCCGCGCCAAAAAACCCAATTGCACCGATCCCTACGCCAATCTCTCGCCGCACAGTGCGCTGGCGTTTGGTGTCCTGCGCGATCGCGAAGGGCCGGCGGCTCCCACCGGTTGTCTCACGATTCGCTGTTGCCGGCCCGAGTCAACTCACACCGGCACCGAGACCACGACGGACACGGCCCTGAATCCGGCGTCGGCCGTCTATAAGATCACCGTCACCCGCGATTCCGCCGACATCGAGCGGGTCGAAATCTTCGCGTTCGATCCGGGCCAGCCCAGCAACGCGGTGACCTGCGCCGCGTCGCGAGCGCCGGTCGATTGCGGGCAGTTTCCGAGCAACGCCACGCAGTTGACCATCGACTACTCGCTGCCGCGCGCGCGCGTCGGCGGCAGCCCGGCATCCTTCCATTGCCGGGCGCTCACGGTGGACGGCGAGGTTTCGGAGTTCGGCCTGGCGCGCGAAGTGGCTACGCCACCGTCGAACCAGGTCAGCCAGGTGTCGTTCACAGTGGGACGCCGTTGCCGCTGGGTGGAACTGAAGACCAACGCGCTTGGCCTGCCGCCTGACTGCAGGGTCCATTATCCGCAAACGCCCGACGACGACACCAAGGCGCCGATCAAAATCTGTCTCGATCTCAAGCCGGGCGCAAAAGAGTGGCGGCTCTATCGCCGGGTCGATCTCGGTCCGTTGACACTGCTCAAACAGGGGCTGGCCGACTACGATCAGACGCAGCAGGTCTGCTTCGATGACTTCGATCTGCCCATCGTGAATCCCGGCGAAGTCTGCTACTACGGCAAGCTGTTTGATCAGCACGGCAACGGCAGTCCGATGGCCTTGATCGGCTGCACACCGCTGGCGGGCAAGAAACCCAAGCCGCTGCTTGCGCCGCTGGAGCCGGACGGCGATTCCAGCAATCCGCAGATGACGGTGCGCTGGTTCTGTTCGCCCTACGGCGTCGAGCGCTTCATCGTGTTCATCGCCGAAGGCCTCGGAGATCCGCCGCAGACCATTTCCGCCGAACTGTCCGACAAGCAGGGCATCCAGATGTTTCCGGCGTTCATCGAAGGCAAAATTGTCCTGCAGCCGCACGGGAAATATCTCACGCAGGCGGTGGGGCCAGGCTTCGGTTCGGGCGCCCAATTCACCGTCACGCTGAACAACATTAAAAAGAACGTCGAGTATGCCGTGCGGGTGCAGGCGCTCGGCAAAGACGGCCTGCCCGGCAAGAAGAGCAACGTCGAGAGACTCACTTGGAGCGAAGCGCTGCCGCAGACGCCGGAAGTGCCCTGGCCCGCGCATCCGCTGCCGGCAATCGTCTCTAATTTGTTTCTGAAGGCGGTGGCCGTGCGGTTGACGGTGGATCCGCAATATCCCGTCGGCATCCGGATTGGCGAAGCCAACGTGAACCAGCCATCGAACCAGCCGCCATTCCTGCTCAAGACACACGCGGACCCGACGACCTACCTCGACAAAGGCTTCTTTGGCTTGGACCTGTTCCCGGTCGCGCTCTACCGCTACCAGGTGCCGAATCCCCCCGAGTTTCCCGTCGTGTCGGGCGACATCACACAAGTGTCGCCGTTGATGGAGAAGATCGCCTATCAGAAAGCCAACGACTCGCAGCTTGGCCCCGTGGCGTTGGTGCATGATCCATTCATCGCGATCTATCCCGTCAGCTTCGGGGGCTTGGTGATTTCCAGCATTTACCTGCTCGACACTCAGCCGGTCATCGAACGGGCGCGCTACGGCTATCTGCTCGTACGCTTTGGCCCCGACAAGGAAGTACTGGGCGTTGCCCCGGCGGGAGAAGTGGAGATCACGCCATGAAAAGACGCGAGCAAGCCGGAAAGCCCGCAGGTGAGCAGGCCCGAACCTCCTCCGGCCTGCCGGCTTTCTGGCCTGCTGGCCTGCTCGCTTGCGGCCTGCTGGCTGCGCCCGTTACCGCCGTCCCCTTCGTTTATGAAAGCGTCCACGAATTCAGCGCCACGGGGGACTTCGATGGCGATGGCCGCAGCGACATCGTCATTGTGGACAAACTGAGCGGCAACTACCGCGTCGCCTACCAATTGGCCCCCGGCAACTATACCTGGGTCAAGGCTCGCGCCAGCGGCGTGGAGAACGTCAGCGGTTTCGCCGTGGGCCGGTTGCTGCAGGCGAATCGCGACGCACTCGCGTTCACCGCGCCGGACGCCAACCGCGTTAACGTGCTCGACGCGTCGAATATCAACGTGCCCGGTTTGCCCACCGGGGCGTTTCCAGAAGCCATCGGGCCTAATCTGGTGATCGCGCCCGACATCGGCGGCGCCGGAAACACCGCGCATCACGACTTGTTCGTCGGCAGCCGGTTCAATTCGCCGCCTGTCCAGGCGCATCGGCTGGCGCTGCTGCGGAACAACGGAGGAAGCTTTTCCAGCCTCGGCACTGCACTGCTGTCCGGCCTGAGCGCGCGTGGCAATCGGATACAACTCAAGACCGGCCAGGCCGAGCTGGCCGGCCTGCTGTTGCCCGGGGCCGTCAACGACACCTTCGCAACCTACGATTTGTCCACGGGGACTGCCGTGGCCGGCCCGACGGCCAATGCGTTGCCGCCGGGCAGCGATTATGTGTTCGAGAATTTCCGGGGCACAGTTCTACGGGAGCTTCTCTTTTACAAGGCAGGCCAGACGAGCCTGCGCCTTCGCCCCGTCACAGAGCCGATGCCCGGCGTGCTGCTTTTCGGCGTCGAAACCGCGTTCACGCTCGCCCAGCCGGTCCAGCAGGTATTCGCGCTGCCGGGCGCGCCCGACGTGAAGCTCCTCGTTATCTTCGGGGCCGGACAGACTGCGACGGTCTTCAACTTCGACGGACTGAATCCGCCGGTCGTACTGCAAACCTTCACGGCCGCTGCGGGAGAATCGTTCACCGGCGCGGCGGCACTGGGGAGCCACCATCTGATGCTGTTCAGCGCGCCGGCTGGCGAGCTGGCCTCGACCAAGTTTCAGACGCACAACTTCAACGGCGCAACCTACGTCGCCGGGACCGCGGACAATCTGCCCAAACTCACTCCCCTGACGGGCCGGGCCAGCGTGTTTTATTTCCAGCAGGCGCCGTTCATTTCCCCGGCGCCGCATTTCCTCGGCTCGGTCGGCGCGGGCGACTTCACGTCGCTCTTCAACTTGCCTGCCGGTCAAGTGACGGCTGAGACGTTTCAGAGCAGCGCCCTGGGGTTGGGCAGTCCCGCTTCCGTCAACCTCGGCGCTTTACCCCCGCTGACGGCAGCCGGCATGGTCAATCAGTTGCCCTACGGAACTCCCGGCGGTTCGCTGGCGATGATGAGTCTCTCCGCGCCGTTGGGCGAGGAAGTTCTCGAAGTTTCCATTTCGCCGACGCCGGGCTTGTACAAGGCCAGCGTCGCGGTCAAACTCGCCCTCACCGTGCCCAACCCGGCCAATCCGATTTTCTATCGAACCACTCCCGCCGGGAGTTGGATCCCCTATCCGCCGGGTTCCGTCATCCCGCTGTTCCAGAACACGACGATCTCCTACTATGCGCAACTGGGGCTCGGGCCGAAGAAGACAGCGATCCGGCACGCGGCCTATCAGTTCGCGCAACCGCCCGAACAAATGGACTCCGACGGGGACGGCGTGCCGGACTTTGTTGAGATTGCGAAGGGTCTCGATCCCAAGACCAGTGGCAGCGACGGGGACGGCGATGGGTATTCTGATTTGTGCGAGATCTTTGCCGGCACGAGTCCGACCAGCGCGCTTTCCCAACCGGCGTCCTGCCCGCTGGATGTCTCGCCCAGCACCTTGATCCAAGGGGTCATTTTTCAACGCCAGCCGAACCAACAGTTCTCCTGCCTGCCCGGCACCTTGATGCGCGCCTTCGACCTGAATGGCACGCTGCTCGCCTCGACGCAGACGGTGAATCAGGTTGTGGTTGGCGCAACGGATCCAGCGGGCCGGCTGACGGTGTTCGCCGAGACGGCTCACGGACTCGCCGTGGTCGCCACCGAAGCTCACTTCGGACTCAACGTGGGCGGCCCGGACAAAAACGTAGGGCGCGAACTCCTGAGCCTCGTGCCACTGCCCAAAGTCATCGGTGGCGTCCAGGTTCCTTACATCTATGGCAACGGATTGCCGGCGGTCGAGGTGGCAGGCTGGATCAACGCCGCCCAGCAGGCTTACGGCGCCGCTGCGAGCCAGACCACCGTGGGCGATCTGGAAATCTACGACACACTCGTCGCGCTCCTGTTTGAGAAAAAGATCCAGGAGATTCTCTTGAGCCGCGGTTACAGCAGTTGGAGCAACATCACTCTCTTCCCGTTTCGTCCGACGGATGCGGAACGCCAGAATCCTTCCCTCGACGTGCTGCTCTCGTTGGAGAAACTGACCAATGGGTTCCCAGGCTTTCGTCTCAAGGAAACTTACCAGGCACTGGACAGCGCCCTCACGCCGCCCGGCCCCGGCCCGGTGCCGGAGTTGAAGGACGTGACGGCCGAGATTTATCGCATCAGCAGCTTGTTCAACAACGACACCAACAACCCTCCCGGAACGTATCCGCCGCCGGTCGATGTGCTGCGCGGTTTCCTTCATACGGGTGCCCTGCCGGCGACCTATCTGGCGCAGACGACCATGAATGCCTCGCAACTGGCCGCAGCGCACACCGGCGCCAACAACCTGCTCGCCGCGCTGGGCGGGCGTCCCACCACGGACGTCACTCTCGTGGTGCGCCCGGACACGTTCACCGGGGACTGCACGCTGCTCGATACGCTTGGCGGCCTGCAAACCCGGAGCCTGTGGCATCGCGAAGGGGTCGCCTACCGTCTGCTGGAAAGCTTTGAACTCCCGCCCGGCAGCAAGGTGCAGGTCTTTGGCTACACCGACATCGCCACGCTGGGCTGCGCCAATGACGCCATTGAGGTCATTTCGCTGGCCTTGAACTTCGTTCCCCAGCCGACGCCGACGGACATCGACGGTGACTTGTTGCTCGACGCGCTCGAACTGCTGCTCTTTGGAAGCCTTTCGCAGAACGGCCAGAGCGACTTTGATGGCGACGGCTTCAGCAACTTGCAGGAAGCCCTTGATGGAACCGATCCGACCAATCCGTCGAGCAAAGGATCGGTCATCGTGAGCCTTGCACCGCCCGCGCTTAACCTGGACGTGCTGCCCGGCGGTCAATTGCAATTGAGCTTCCAATTCCCTCCGGCCTACGCCGACAAAATTCAGTTCGGCATCCTGACCACGCCTGTGCTCGGATCCGGTTTTGCTCAAAGCTCGGTTGTCCCAGTCAACCTGGGCGGCGGCAACTTCCAGGTGGTTCTTCCCAATCCGGGCGCCGGAGCGCAGTTTTATCTCGTCTATCTCGGGCTGAAATGAGAGCCGCTCTCGGGGCTCTCCCTCCCGGGGGCCGCTTCAAACCGGTTCGCCTGGGTTGTCCCGCAGCCATTGGCTGAACGCGGGCAGCGGAAACGAGAGCAGCGCCTGGATCCGGGCGCAGTTGAGCGAGGTGTCCGCCGGGCGAGGCGGCCCCCGATAATCCTTGAGCAACCCGGGCGCGATGCGGGCCTGAACATCCGGCCAGCGCGACGCCACCATTTGTCCAATTTCCCAACGCGACAGTTTTTCCGCGCCCGCGAGGTGATAAAGCCCCGGCCAGCCCGACTGCGCAAGAGCCCAGACCGCTCGCGCCGTGACTTGCACCGGGATGGGGCACCGGAACTCGTCGGTGAACAGTTTCAACGTCTCCCCGCGCGCAAATGCCGCGCGCATCTGCTCCGTGAAGCTACGCGTGCCTGTCGGAGAACGCCCGGTGTTCAACGCCGCGCGGACGACCGTGTGACGCGAATTGCGCAGCACCAGTTCCTCGGCGCGAACTTTCGTCTCGGCATAAACCGAGAGCGGGTTCACGGGATCGGTTTCGACGTAATCGCCCTTGCGTCCGTCGAAGACGAGGTCGGTGGAAAAGAATATCAAGGGAATCTTCCCGGCGAGTTCGCACAGATGCCCGGTAACGGAAACATTCATTCGTTTGGCGAGCACCGGATCGGCCTGGCACGCGGCCGTCCTGCTCAAGCCCGCGCAGTGAATGATGAGCGCGGGCGGTTGCGCCGCGAACAGGCGATCCACGGCGGCGAAATCGGAAAGGTCGAGTTTCTCTCTGGTCAGAGGGAGAAACTTCCACCCACGGGTAAACTGCTTCGCGCTCTTCGCCAGATGGCTTCCAATCAGCCCGCCTGCGCCGGTGATCCAGACGAGCGGCGCGCTCATGACAGCGTCCGCCGGAAGTGATACGCCACGATGTGCAGGCGGTTCTTGAGATAGAAGCCGTGCGCCTCGAACCGCTGCACGCCGGAGTCGAGGTGAAATTCGCGGCAACCTTCCTGCCGAGCGCGCTGGAACAGCCAGTCCATCATCCGCTGGCCCCAGCCCTGGTTGCGCGCGCCCGCGGCGGACACCAGGTCATCGACGTAGAAAAACTTTCCGGACCACAAACACTCGGTGACGCGAAACCCGGACACAGCCTTCACCGCGCTGCTGTCCTCCAGAAAGGCCAACTGATAGCCGGACTTTTTTTGTTGCCGGCGGATGCGCTCGAAGAATTCGCCTTCAACCAGGTGCGGACGGAGTTCGGCCATGACGGGGAAGCAGCGCATGATATCCGCTTTCGTCGTCGCGATCCTGATCCTCGTTTTGCCCTTCTTCATCGCGCAAACCTGTCTGATGCGCCGCCTGCCGACAGTGTCCCTCTCCGTGGACCGCTAGAACCCGCGGGTCTTGGTCTTGATGCGGCAGAGGAACATGTCTGCGGTAATGTAGAGCACCGAACCGTCGCCGCCCCAGCCGACATTGGCAGTGGCTTCGCCGGTGTTGATGGTGCCAAGGTGCTTGCCGGCGGGATTGAACACGAGCACGCCGCCAGGGCCGGTGGCGAAGAGGTTGCCTGCTTTGTCCACCTTGAGGCCGTCCGGCAGTCCATTCTTCGCCGGGCCGACCATCGAGGTGGAGTCGAAGAAGACGCGGCCGTTGGCGATGGTGCCGTCGGGCTTCACGTCATACGCCATCCACACGGCGCGCCTGGGATCCGAGTTGGCGACGTAGAGGGTCTTTTCGTCGGGCGAGAACGCGATGCCGTTCGGGCGGCTCATCTGGTCGGTGAGCAACGTGACCTCGCCGTTGGGCTTGAGGCGATAGACACCTTGAAAGGGGATTTCTTTTTTCGGGTCGTCCACATTTTTTTCCAGGCCATAGGGCGGATCAGTGAAGTAAAGGTCGCCGTTGGATTTGTAGGCGAGATCGTTCGGGCTGTTGAAGCGCTTGCCGTTGAACCGGTCAGCGAGGGTGACGTGCCGCCCGTCCTTTTCGACGCGGCCCACGCGGCGGTCGCCGTGCTCGCAGAGGACGAGCCGGCCTTGCGCATCGGTGGTCAGGCCATTGGAGCCGGGTTCGCCGGCGCGCGGCGTGGCCCCGGTGTATCCGCTGGGCTTGAGGAACACGCTCACGCCTTCGCCTTCTTTCCAGCGATAGACCGTGTTGCTGGGCACATCGGAGAAGAGCAGGTAGGCGCCGTCTCGGATCCAGACTGGCCCTTCGGACCAATCAAAGCCGGAAGCGAGTTTCTGAATCGGTGCGGAAAGATCAATGAGCGTGAAGAAATAAGGGTCGTTGACTTCGAGCGTGCCGAAGGCTTCGCCCGAATGGGCCTGGATGCCCGGCGGCAGGGCAGGATGGTCTTGTTGGTGAGACTGGCAACCGGCGAGGAGGAGCGTGACGATCGCGAACCCGCAATGTCTGGTCGATTTCATAGTTTGTCCTGGATTCGCGGGTAGAGTTCTCAGCCAGGGAAGGCGGGTCAAGGAAAAGCGCGTTCATCGAGGTTCCAAGCCTAAGCCGTAACTATCCAGTTGGAAATTTTATTCAACCACGGATGCACACGGATAGACACGGATGCTGACAGGGGAGACAGGGCAGCTCTCGACCCACCAAACCGTGAGTCATTTTCCAGCGCTGTTTGCCTCGTCCGCGCTTTGGAATCCGTGTGCATCCGTGTCTATCCGTGGTTCTCTACTGCATGGTTCCGGCTAAGGGTCCAATTTGGCCGCGCCACGCCGGACGGGTTTGGCAGGTTGGAACTTGAAGTTTGGAGCTTCGCTGCGCCTGCCGCTCAAGGCAGGAGGAAGAACCGGTAGTAGCGGTTCGCACCCAGGCCACCGGTCTTCGAGCCGTCGTCCGTGAAGGTGTAGGTCGTGTTCGTCGAAGTGATGTAATCCGGGTAGGGCCGCCACGACGGCGGAATGAGCGTCGGACTCCACTCGGCGCCGTAGCGCTGATTGGGTGGCGCGGCCCAGGTGAAGGTGACGCCGTTTGTGCCCGCTGACATGCCGGTGAAAGTGATCGGATTGCCGGCGGACAGCGGCGACAAGCCCTCCACCAGGCGGAAGAAGTGATACGGACTGGGCAGTTGGAGGCACCAGGCAAGCGATGTGCCCGTGGCCTTGATGGTCGGCGACACCGGCAGCCAGGCCGTGGCGTTGAGGTCGCCCTTGCCCTGCACATAATAGTTCACGCCGGGCAGCACGTTCGTCCACGTTACGCAGAACAGGGTGTTGCTGACGAGGCTGATGCTGCCGACGCCGAAATTTGTGCCGGCGCTGGCGTATTCGGTGGCGACGATCGTGTAGCTGACCGCGTTTGACGTGGTGTTCAGCACGGAGAGGAACCAGTCGCCGGGTGTGAGCGCGACGGGCGTCGAAGTATTGAACACCACAATGAGTTCATCGCTCGTGCCGGAATTGGTGCTGAAGTAATCATGACTGGCGAGGGTGGGCAACGGCAGACCCTTGCGGGCGACGAGGTTGACGTTGCCGCTGGGCGAGAGAATTTCGAACTGCGCGCGCACGGCGTTCGTGGACACGTTGAACACGTAGTAATCCACCGGGAAGCCGGCCGTCGAACCGAGGCCCTCTACAGTGCCGGCGTAGGGCACGGCATTGGTCAGACGAATGATGTCAGAGGCGAAGAGTTCTGTAACGCGGATGGTGTAACCCGCGGGGAGGAAATCGCTGTTGGTCACGGCGATCAACCATTCACCGGCCGCCAGGGGCACTGGCGTGGAATTCGTGGCCACGCTGATCAGTTCGTTGGCCGTTCCGGCGTTGGTGCTGGCGTAGCTGAAGTTCGCCAGGTTCTCCGGGCAGAGGCCGGCGTCGAGGAACAAATCCACGTTGGCCGTGGGATTGAGGATTTCGACATTCACCTGCACCGCATCGGGCGAGACGCGGTAGCGATAGTAATCGACCTCGCCGGCCAGCGGAGCAATCGCCGGGCTGTAACTGATTCGGTTCGTCAGCGCGACGATGTTGGTGTCCAGCAACTCGCTGACGCGCCCGCAGAAGGTTACGGGAACAGTTTCGCGATTGACCACGGCGAGGTGCCACTCGCCCGGCTGCAGCGCCACGGGCAACGATTCACGGTGGACGCAGATGGACTCGGCGTTGGTGCCCGAATTGGTGCTGGCGTAAGCGGCGTTGATCGTGGAGAGGTCAAATGCGCCGCGGTTCTGGAAGCAGAAACCGTTCTGGAGATACAAGTCCACATTGCCGCTGGCGTTAAACGTCTCGAAGGTGGCTTGCAGTGCGTTGGAGGACACGGTGAAAACGTAATAGTTCACTCCGGCGACGGCGACGGAGGCTGGCACGGTCTGGTTGCACGCGGCGACATTGTTCGTGAGGCGGACATTCGGATCGTTGGTGAATTGCGCGGCCAGGAAGCAGTAATCCACCGGCAGGGGCGATCGGTTGACCACCGCGACAATCCATTCGCCGTTGGTAAGCGCGACCGGCGTGATGTTGGTCGAGAGCGTGATGCATTCCGGCGCCGTGCCAAAATTCGCGCTCCGATACGGATAGCCGCCAGGTCCGGGGATGAGGGTGGCGAAGTTTGGCAGGCACAATCCGGGCTCGGCCCGGCTGACGAAGAGGTCCACATTGCCGCTGGCACTGTACGTCTCAAAGGTGGCCAGCACCGGATCGTTCGTGATGGTCACGATAAAGAAGTCAACGCCGCCGTTGGGCAAGCCATTGCCCGCGCCGACGGTGCGGCACGTTGCCAGGCCGTTGGTGGCCGGCATAAATTGCGTCGCGCGCAGTTGCGTCGCCCGCACGCAGAAGGTCACATTCGTCGCTTCACGGTTCACCACCGCGAGTTCCCAGTCGCCCGCGCTCAACGGGACCGGCGCGGAGTTGGTGAGCAGGCAAATGTTTTCAGGCAGCCTGCCGGCGTTGGTGCTCGAATGAGGGAATCCGGCCAGGCCACCCGTGAAACGGGTGCAATCCACCAGCGGCGCGGCTTTTCGCAGGTAAAGATCCACGTTGCCTGACACGAACGTCGTCTCGAACGTGGCCTGCACTGCGTCGGCTGCCACGCTGAAGGTGTAGTAGCGGATGCCGTTGACGGCCGAACCATCCGCAGAGTTCACTGAATCACAACGCGTCACGCCGTCGATCAGAGGCCGCAACTCGATGGCGGAGGCGCGGAGGCAGTAGTTCACCTCGTTGGTGTCGCGATTGACCACGGCCAGGTACCAGACGCCGGCCCGCAAGGCAATTGGACTGGAGTTCGTCAGGAGGCAAATCGCTTCGCCAACCAGGCCGGGATTTTCGCTGTTCGTGAAGCTGTTGCCGACGGATGGCGGCGTGAGCAGGAAATAATTCGTGATCGGCAGGCCGTATTGCAGGTAGAGATCCACATTGCCGTTGGGGCTAAAAGTCTCGAACAACGCCTGGACGACGTTCGAACTGACATCAAAGCTGTAGAAGTGGACGCCGCTATGGAGGGCGTTTGTATCCACGGGCGAGATGATCGTGCAGGCGCTGATGCCGTTGAACAGGCGCGTGACTTCCCTGCGCAAGATCTGTGTCGCACGGACCTTGAAGTTTATCCTGGCGGCAGCGGAATTCTTCGGCACCACGGCAATCCAATAGGAGGCGCCGGGGCGGAGCAGGCGGTTGGTGTCGCCTCGCACCAGCGCAATCCATTCGTCACCCGACGGCGTATTGGTGCTGGCGAAGTTGAACTGGTTGGTGCCCGGCGGCGGCAGCGGGAAGCCGGACCGGATATAGAGATCCACGTCCCCGTCCGTTCCGAACGTTTCAAATACCGCCTGGAGCGCGTCCGGCGAAACATCGAAACGATAGAAGCCCACGCGGTTGCTGGCGAGCACGCCGACTTGCGCCATGTGCGGCACGCCGCTGATCAGCGTGATGTAGTTGATATTGGTCGTGAATTCCCTGACGCACACCGTGTAGTCCACGGGCCTAGTGTCCTTATTCACCACCGCCAGATACCACGTTCCCGGCGTCAACAGCGCGTTGGTGTCGAAAACGGAAAGTTGGATCAACTCATTTCCAGATGGCGCGTTCGTCCGGGCAAACATCGCATTGGTCGGCGAAATGAGCAGCAGTTGCATGACGTTCGTGGAAATGAAGAGGTCCACATTGCCGTTCGCCAGCGTGGTCAGGAAGTCCGCCTGGATCGCGTTCGATGAGATGACGACGCTGTAATACTGCGCAGAGTTCGTGCTGACCGTGTTCGCAAAACACGAGTTGGTTGCAAGCGGGATGACCTGGCCGGGAATTTCGCGGGCGCAAACGTCGTAACTGGGGGTTCCACTCGCGCCCACCACGGCCAGGTACCAGCGGCCGGGCAGCAGCGTGCCGGTGAAGTCGGCCACCTGGATGAACTCCGGCGTCGTTCCGGGATTGTCGCTCTTGGCGAAGAACTGATTGGGCAGTCTCGGCACGGGCAGCCCGCGCTTCACATAGAGGTTCACGTCGCCGCCCACGATGTTCGAGATGCTGAACTCCGCGCCGAGGGCGTTGGTGCTTACATCGAATGAGTAATAGCTGACTCCGTTCGTGGTCAGAAAGCCGGTCAGGCAGCGGTTGACGTTGGTCGGGTTGATGGGCGTGATGGGCACGAGCGTTCCGCTGGTGTCGTCGAACTCCACTCGCAGACAGAAGGCGTTGGTGCCGGGGAAGCGGTTCTGGACGGCGAGGTAATAGCGGCGTCCGGGCCGAATCTGCGGCGAGAACGCGCCGCCAAGGAAATTGCCGTTCGCGTCAAAACTGTTCCAGCCGCCGCCATCAATGACGGCGGTGCCGCCGGGTTCGTCGGTGAAGAAGAACGTGTCGGGCGGTTCCTGGCCGGTGGGCAGGCCCACGGCGTTGTAGAGCAGGTTCACGTCCTCCGAAGCGGTGACCACGTTCGTCGCGGCGCCGGCGGAGATGGGAGCGTCGATGAGGAAGTAAGCCGTCTCATCGGGACGCAGAGTCGAGCAGAAGGCCAGGCCGTTGGTCAGCCTGGTGGTGGGCGGGTTGGTGTTGACGAAGGTGATGTTGAGCTTCCAGGCCAGCAGGCTGTTCGTTGCGGCCATGCCCAGACGGTTGTCCCAGATTTCCAGCGTCCAGGGGCCAAAACCATTTTCACCGACCAATTTGCCGAAGGGTTTTTCGGTGATCGGCTCCTCAGGCTGGTAGTAGATGCCTCGCTCGACCTTGCTGTCGATTTGTGTAACGACGAACGTGTCCAGGTAAAGGCCACCAAACCCATTGGCCGCATCACTTCCGAGGTCTGTTAACGTCAGGGCCGTGCTGGCGGAGGTGGCAGTAAAAAGAAAGTTGGTTTCCCGCCACATCAGATTAGTACAACTGCCGCCTATGTCATCTGTGATGGTCAAGCCCTCGCCACCACTACTGCTCACACTGATTCTGGCGGTTCTCGGACAACCGGTGGTGCCGGCACTGCAATCTACCGGCATTACGATGTGAGGGTTTCGCGTGTAAGCAAAACTCACAATGTACTGCCGGCCAGGAATCGTTGGGAAATTTGTGGTGACCGTTCCGGGAACCCATCCCGTAGTGTCGAGCAGATTCAAGCCAGAATGGCTGCCGCGACAGGGAGGAGGATAGCTGATGATGTCCACATTGCCCGCAGTTACCCGCCATCCAGAAAAAACAGTCGGTGGCGCTATCCCAATAACAGTCCCAACCGGGACATCAAAGCCATTGTTCAACACCACAGCATTGGTGATGCGATTCGTCACCGAGTAGTTGAAGTTCGTGAACGGTGGGATCGCGAACTTGATGGGCACGCGCGCGAAGTTCGTGTTGTCCGTGAACGTGGTGAAGAAATAGCCGCTGACAATCCTGGCCGTATAGGTCCAGCGCGTGCCGGCATTGGGGTTGGTTCCTTCGTTCATCACGACGACGATATTGGTCGAAGCGCCCGGCCCGTAGTCGATGGAGAAGGTTCCCGCGCCGCTAATCAGCCCGGAGTCAAAGATGAGGCTGTTGTCGTAATACACCGTCATCCGATCCGGCACGCCGAAGAACTCGTAATCCACTTGCAGGACGCCTTCAGTGTCCACCAGTCCGATAATGTTCGTGCTGGCCTGTGCGTCGCCGGCTGAAGTGGTTGGCGCCACATTGGTCTGCAAGGAGCCAAATCCATAGTCGGCCCCGAGTAATCCCCCCCGATTCTCCGCCAGCAGCAGCCGTGTTCCTTGCGGGCTGACCAGATGCAGCACAAGGTCCGATACGCGCGGATGCGCGATGCGCACACCCACGCTCAAGTCGGCGATCACCCCGCGCCTTCCGACGAAAATGACCGAATTCGTTTCCGCATCATCGAGCAGTTCCTTGACGGAGTCCGAGCGGAATCCCACCGTGGTCCGCGCGGTCAGATCGCGCTGGATGAAGACGCGAATCCGCGCGTTGACCGGAACGGTGTTGGGATTGAAGATGCCAATGAAGTAGCGCCCCTGCGACAACGGCGGCACATCCCGCCGCCCCAGCGAAAGACAATCCCCCGGCGGCGGGATGATGCCGAACATGTCGTAACTGCCCTGGTCCGGCTCGAACCCGCGCGCGATATAGACTTCCAGCGGTCCTTCGTCCTGCGCCACGCACACGAGCAGGTTCGTGGCGTCCGCCGGCACATCGACCACCGTGCGGAACCAGCCTCCCGGACGGATGGTCGCCAGCACGCCTTCGCCATTCGTCAAATTCGTCGATACCGGCTCCAGGCGGATGTACAGGCGGTTGACCTGGCCGGTGTCGCCCGGCGCGCTGTCCACCATGGTCAACTTCCACTGCCCAAGACCCTCTTCGCCGACAAAGTTCCTCAAGGTGCCTGGGGTGTCGGTGACGTCGGTCGGTAGATGCTCGCCCGAACCGCTGTCGTCGTAGATCAACTCGAACGGGACCAGGCTGCTGAAGCCGCGGTTGGCATTGAGCACAGACACCTTGTCGCCCTGGAGGTCGAGCGCGCCAAACAGATCACCGCCGTTGGTGTGCGTGATGAAGTTGGTGACGACGACGTTCTGAATGGTGATTGGAGTGAGGCCGAAGGCGAACATGAACCCGGCCTGCGGCTCCGCCGGCGTGCCGTCGGGAATCTCAACCTCGAACGGATAACCCTGCATATAGACGTTGCCGTTGGAATCGGTCTGGCTGAAGGGTGCGCTGCTGGACACGGCGAAGAAGCCGAAATTAGCGGCCTGCTGGTCCTCGGACTTCACGCCCGCATAGAAGATTTCGCCGCCCCCCAGACCATCGGCCTTCGTATAGACGACTGATTCGGTGCCCCCGCGTCTCACGGATCGGCGGGCGCCTTCGATTGCGGCGGGATTGAGGTTCGTCAGCGTCGGGTCCTGAGTGACGAAGAGATCGATGTCCGACCCATTGCTGCGGATGAGCGAAAGGTTCGGCGGGAGGAACGTGGCGAAGGCGATGTTCGTCGCGGCGGCAAACATCGCGTTGGTGAACTGCGGATCGGAGGGCGGCAGTTGGTTCGTCACGATAAAGAAATGCCACTGGCTGAACGTGCCGTTGGTCCAGTAAGGACCGGTGGCGGGGAGGAGCGGCGAGTTTGCGCCCACGCGCTGGTGGAGGAGCGGCACGCCGTTGGTGACCGTTGTCAGTTCGAGCGAGGTGGTCTCCACGATTGGCTCGCTGCCCACGGTGATGGCCGCGCCGGTGACCGTACGCGGATTGCCGTGGGAAATGACGAGCGCGAAGTCCTGCACCACGTCATCGGGATGCGCCGTGACGGCGTTTACGTTCACTCGTTTGGCGGAAACAGTGACGGAATAGGCGTTGGTCAGCCGTTGGTTGAAAGTTCCATTGAGATAAACGTTCTCGACGTTGTTCACGCGGTCGAACACCAGCCCGTTGGTGGTGTTGGTGTCGCTCTGGGCGCTGAAGAGATTACCCGGCCCAAAAGCATTGCCGACATAAACCGCCTTGGTGGCAAGGTTCGTCACGATCAAATCAAGATCGTTCACCAGTTTGATCCCCACCGCCGGGTTGCCCGGCGGATCCGTCCAGACCAGCGTGAAGCGCAGCGGAGAAGTGCGGGCGTTGACAGCGACCTGCACTTCGCGCGTGAAGCTCTGCCCCGTGGCCAGCGCGCGGCTCACGCTTTGGTCCAGGCCCACCATCGTGTCGCTCTTAAAGCTCTGGTCCGAGGGCGACGGGCTGAGATTTTGCAGAGGGAGGTTGTTGGTCAGGTTCACCAGGCCCCAGCCCTGAAGGTTGCGGTCCGCGCCCACGTTGAAATCGTATTCATCATTGACGTTGCGGGCGCCATTGATGACGAGCGCCTTCATCATGGCCGGGCTGTTGGAGAGGCCGCGCCCTCCGAAGAATTCCTGCATCAGGGCCAGCGCGCCGGACACGGCGGGCGCGGCCATGCTGGTGCCGGATTCGTAACGGTAGTCTGGCGCCAGTTCCTGGTTCAGATTGAACAATTGCTCCGGCTCGTTGCCCAGATTATTGGTCCGCGTAATGAGCGCGCGAACATCGAAGCGCGCTTCCGTGTCGCCCGGGTTTTCCACCGTGAAGTACCAAACCTCCAGCCTCGGCGCGATCGGCGGACCGATCACCGCGCGGTTGGTGTTCACAAAGCTCGCGGGCGGGACCGGCGGCGTGCTGGCCTGGATGTAGATGTTAATCGGCGGCACGCCGGGACCGCGTGTCAACTGGTTCGGTTCGGTGCGAACCTCCAGGCTGTAACCGTGTTTCGGCACAAAGGCGGAGAAGGTGTCAGACTCGCCAGGCCGAAGACTGACCAGCGGGATCAAGAGCGTCTCCGTCGAGAAGAGGTTCGTCGGCTGCACCCACTTGCTGGAGCGGGTGGAGACCGTGAATACTCCTGGCGCCACCACGTCGGGCTTGAAGCGCCCATGGTCGCCCTCACGCCGCCGGCCGATGTTCCCCACGCTGGAGAAGCCGGCCACTTCGTTGTCGCTGTCCGTCATGCCTAGCCAGGGCCGGCTGAGGTTTGTCACGCCATCCTCGACCACGGTCACGAGGTTGGTGATGTTGCGGCGGTTTTCGATCGCACCGACCGTGATGACGTTCTTGGCGGTGGCGGGCGAATCGATGCCGGCGTCGCCGGAGTTGCCGGACGCGAAGATGGGCAGCAACGGCTGCGAGCCGGTCACGCCAGGCAGGGAGTCGCGCACGGCGGCATCCCAACTCGCCGCAGCGAGGTTGTAGCTGCGCGAACCGAGGTAGCCCCAACTGTTGTTCGAGATGAAGGCGTTCGTTGCCGCCGCATTCTCCTGATAATAAGAGTCACCGATGATGGGTCCGGCGATGTTCAAGGGCAGGGCGAAAATGGAGGCGCCATGCGCCGTGCCGCGAAAGTTGGCGTTCGTCACCGAACCAGGCACTCGCTTGGGAGGAATCTGCGGACTGAGTCCCCCGCTGCTGGCGATCGTGCCCGCGACATGCGTGCCGTGGCCGTCCGGATCGGGGCTTTGAGCCGGGCCGAATACGCGATCCCTTAGATCGCGATGCTGACTGTCCACGTCCGTGTCATTTACGTTCACCAGCACGCCTTCGCCGGTCAGGCTCTGGAAGTTCTGCGCGACGATGCTATTGGTGGCCACCCGCAGACGTGTGCGAGCCAGATCATTCGCCAGCGCGCGCGGATGGAACGTCTCGACGGCCTGCACGCCGGGCAATTGTGCAATGGGCACCACACCATCGGGCCGGGGCCGGACGACGAGGTGCAGACCGAACGGCGAGCGATCCTCCGCCACCACCACGGCCCGCATCGTGGCCAGGGCTTGCTCGACGGACTGCCGTTCTCCCAGGAAGACGAGCAGGTTGAGCATCCGCGTGGTCGGCAGAGGTTTTTGTTCGATGGCCAGTTCGAGCAGGTCGGTGTCGAGTTTGTAGTAAGGCTCCCACGGCAGCACGGCCTGCGTGCCCGGAAGCGCGGCCAGTTGTTGCGAAGCGGCCTGGCTGGCGCGCACCAGGTAGGCGTTGTTCGGCACGTAGGCGATGACCTCGGCCCCGGCCTGCCGCAGCGCCGCGCGAAAGGCGGCGGTGAGCGGTCCGCGCGATTGCACCACGTAGCTGCCGGGATCGCCCTGCGACCGAAGATGCGGCGGGATGGGCAGGTTCACCGGTACGCTGGAATCGATGTGCGCGTTGCGGAGCAGCAGCGCCTGGTCGGACCGGCTGAGTTCATCGGTGCTTTTCGTGGTGTTGCTCAGGCGGAGACGCAGAGGATCGTTCGTGGCGATGGCGGCGGCATTGGTGGCAGCGGCCGGGGTTCCGGGAGCAGGCGACGCGGGCGCGTTGGTTGCATTGGCGGCGTTGTCCCGGGCGGCCTTGTCGCGCGCCGCTTTGCGTTCAGCGAGCTGCCAGAAAATGGCGGCCACCAGAAAGCAGAGGGCGCTGATAATGAACCACGTTCGCGTTCGCAAAGGCATAGGCGCGGAAACGACTCAATTAAACCACAGAACTGGCGGATTTCGACTGAAGATTTTGGGGAAAGGGCTAACCACGGATAGACACAGATTAACACGGATTCCGGGACTTTTGCCAACATGGATGGCCAAGTCCCGTCGGCCCGTGTAATTCCCTGGCAGCCGTAGAGGAGAGATTTCTCCAGACCAGTGCGCACCCGCCACCCCGGAACCACGGAGGCGTCCGGCCTTTGCTCCCTCTCTTCCCGACGTAGGAGGGAGGAGAGGGCCGGGGAGAGGAGGCATTTCCTTTTTAGCTGACCCCTCTCTCCGGCTCTCCCCCCACTCGTGCCTCGCGGGGAGAGAGAGAAGTGGCGCATCCGACTTGCAGACTCCCAGGCAGGGAGTGGGGACGGCTTCGCCGTGTTGGGTCCATCCGTGTCCATCCGTGTCCATCCGTGGTTGACCTGCATTTCTTCGGTTCATTCCACGGGCAAAATGTTGAAGCTCTCCACCACGGCGCGGGGGCGGGCGTAGTTGAGCTGGTTGTATTGCGGGCTAAGGGGATCGGTAATCCGGTCGAACTCAACCCGGATGACGGCGCGCGTCGCCATCTCGCCGGTGATTTGGTAGTTCCGGCAAAGGCCCTTGTTAGCGCCGCCGGTTTCGATGGACGGGCCGGTATTCTCCGGGTTGCGCTGCGCGGGTTTGAGGGACTGGCCCCAGGCATAGACCACAAAGCGCGGCTCGCCCAGCTTGACCAGCGAAAGAATCTGCTGCGGGATGCGCTCGTAGTCGGCGTCCATGATCGTCGCCGCGCCGGTGGGCTTGTAGCCGTCGAAACGGTTGCGATCGACGTTGAGGAACGGGGAATTCTCGGTGAGTTCAGGCGTGGAAAGCAGGTCGCTCAATTTGTTGAACGGCGCGAAGAGATAACCGTTATACCGGTTCGACGATACCAGTTCGCGCTGAAGGTTGATTGCTTCGACGATGTCTTCGATCTGCGGCGAGATGGCCGCCGGTTCCATTACCTTCGCCGACGGAATGGTGTATCCCGGAGCGCCCGGGTCATCCAGCGTTTCGCTCGTGATGACGCCGGACAACACCGCCGACCAGGCGGCGAGGTTCGTCTGGTTGATGGAGAGCCGCCCGCGTGTGGCGTTCGGGTGCGGGGCGGTGGTGAAGATGTCCATCAACTCCCAATCCCGGGTCGGCACCATGAGGTTCGCGCTGTTTTCGTGGCGCTGATTGCCGCTGTGTTTTTGCCAATCACTGAGGGAGCTTGGGCTGCGGCTCTTGAGGTAAATGCTCTGCCAGGGGGTTCCGCGATGAACGCGCCCCAGCCAGCCGATATTCGCGAAGAGGTTCGTCGGGAAATCCCAATACTCAGGATGAAGGAGTCCCGGATCTCGCAGGCGTGGGTCGAGCAAATCTTCCCCGGGCAACGAGGGAGTGACGCTGGAGTGGCCAATCTCGCCCCGGTTCCAGGCATGGGCTTTCGGGTTTACCTGGCCCATACTCACGTCGAGATTGGTCCTGGCCGCATTCAGGGGCTCCGTCCCATAAACCTCTTTGGCGGTATCATTACGCAAGTCTTCGAAGTTATAATGTACGAGGGGATCGTCGACTTGAAAATAGTTGGCCCGAACGATGAGGCGCGTCGGCGAGAACGGGGCCTGGTTCGTGCCGACTTCTTTATCTGCCATAAACTTGTTGAACTTGTTCGCGGCGTCCGCCTTGGACAGGACCGTGCTGTCATAATTTCCCCAGACGTTGTCTGAGACGGCTTGGTAGGTCTGTGAGAGTCCCAACTGATTCCTGATGCCGAGCGTGTTGTACCTCTGATCTTTGATACTGCTCCACATTTTTGCGAGAAGACCGCTAGGATCATTTGGTTCGTTCAAGTCCTCGTCCATCTTCCTTCCGATCTCGAACAGGTTGCGGGGCCGGTTGAGTGTCACGAAATCGACGATTCGTCCGCTATCCAGGATATAGAAGTTCAGCCGGTTGTTGATGGTGACCGTGAAATTCGTGCTCAGGTTGGTGGCCGAGTTCAGGATATTTTGCCGGATGGCCCAATCCAGGACGTTCGTCTCGAAAACCGGACTGAGCACGAGATTGTTGGTCGTCGGTTTAGGGCCGGCATCTTTGGATTCTCCCGGCCAAAAACCAGGCGCGGGATAGACCGGATAGTTATAGACACTGGACGCAATCCAGGTTCGATCAGGAACCTGAATCGGACCATTCGTGGCCTGCAACCCTGCCTGCAGGCTGACCACCAATTGGAGGGGACGGGCATTCGTTCTGTCCCAGGGATTGCGCGCTTCCACTTGAATCTTCGTGCGAACCTTTAGAGAGAGGTCCTGCTCAATGGTGTGGGGTTCCGCATTGGAAACGGAGCGAAAGACTGTAAGTTTCCGGGTCGCCTCGGAAGTCGTCATCACCGCGATCTCATTAAAGTTCGGAAAGCCTTTCCGTGCTCCAATGATCAGCGGGATGCCGTAGACGAGATCGTTGGGAGGGGTAAATGGATCGCGTGAATCCAGATCGCGCCAAATACCCGGCGGAGTGACTTGAATCGCATTTTGGACAAGGACGTAATTGGTGATGTAAACATTTCCATCCACGCTGCGCTGATCGTCAAACTGCGGGCGAAAAACGCTGGGAAAATAGGGCTCAACTTCGCCGGTTTTTGACCCCGTCGTCGCATCGTGGATGTTGGCGGCCAGTTGGAGAATCTGGTGTATCCGTCCGGCGTAAAGCGGGCCCGGGAACGGCAGGTTGGTGCTGAACGTGGAGCCGTTGGTGAAAATGGGGATGCGAAGGGGGATGCCGAATGGAAGGTTGCGGTCTGCAAACGGGCGAGCATTGGTTACGATAAATGCAAGGTCGGGCTCACGCAGCAGGAGATTGGTCACGACCGTCATGAAGAATAACTCAGGACCCGGTCGGCCCAGGTCCACTTGTCTTCCGAGCCGGGGTACGGTCACCAATTGCGCATTCGTCCAAGGTATCAAATCCGTCGAGCGAATCTGCTCGCCGGTCAGCCAGGAACGGACGTTGATGTAGTTGATGTTGATCTTGCCTTCCTCTTCCTCGGCGGAGTCGGTGCCGAGTTGGGCCAGCATCCGGTAATAGGTATAGCGGTCGTAGGAATTGCCGCGTGCGGAAGCTCGCGTCAGTTGGTTCGTGAACCCCAGTGGATCGGGCAACCTGCTCCACAAGTCGTGAACACTGAAGTAATGCCGTCGGCCGTCCGAACCTGGCCAGGGCCGCGAAGGATCGTCGTCCAGGTCCGGGTTCGCCGCAGGGCCGGTGAAACCATTCGCATAAGCATCGATTTGATCGGTTGTGAAGGCGGCACCCAGCCCCGGGAACAATTGATTAACCGAGTTCAGCCGGGTTCGATCCACGTCGTACCGATAATTCACAAGGGCACGGGCGTCATTGAACGCAAGGCCGGTTCCACTGAAGGCCGAGGGGAGCGGATCCGTCGTGAATGAATAAGGCAGGTTCCCTGGGTTGTTCCATTCGTTCTGGTTCAGGTCGGCAAGGAAGGCAGCGAGATTTACTTCCCAACCACCCACACCCTGGTTTCGAAAATAGGCGTCCACTCCAGCCGCGCGTCCGTCGATGGCCTGGTTGTGAATCCAGTTCATATCCAGCGAGCGGCCGATGGGCTGGATCAAATAGGCGTAACGATACATGAAGCGATTGTCCGGCCCGTGCGGGCGGCGGGGGTCTTGCAGAACGCCGATCCATTGCGGATCGCCCACCCGCCAGTTCGTAACGCCCGGAACGCCTTGGAAGTTATCCAGCGTGTCCTGAACATAGCCGGTGGCTTCAAAGTGCTGATTGCGATTCAGGTCGAGGTTGAAACGATCTTCAAACGGGCCGCGTGGCCCGCCGGAGCGATTGGTGTTCACGAACACCGGCGGAGTGGGATTCAGGAACAGGTTGGTCAATTCATTGGCGGGCGTGCCTGGATCGTCCAGCCGGTTCGTGTGCCAGCCGACTGAGACCATGAAATCCGGTCCCATCGTTTCGATGCCGTTGGTGGCCCAGCTAAACCGGTTCGTGTCGTTGCGGGTGAACGGCGCGAGAATTTCCCCGATCGCCCGCTGCTGGGCGCTGTCGCAGGCGAGTTCGGAATCCGTGGTGCGCGCCAGCGAATCGACGGCGGCGGTTTCGCGGTAGGTCAGCGCGAGGAAAGCGATGGCCAGCGTGGTAATGACCGCCAGCAGGATGAGCGTGATGACGAGCGCCACGCCGCGCTGGCGGCGAGGAAAAGCGGGCGGTGCCGGGACCCCAATGCCAGCAAGGCGTTGAAAAGATTGGTCCGCCCTCACCCCAGCCCTCTCCCCCAGGAGAGGGTGCGCGCTCATCGCCAAAGTCGGAGTTGAGGCGCCGGCCACGTTAGGCCATGCCACGGACGCGGTCCGATATTCGGTTGAGTCTGGCGCATCCTTCGCGCTCCCTCTCCTTGGGGGAGAGGGCCGGGGTGAGGGCGAGTGTTTTCCACCGTCCCGTCCCCTGCGGCAAAATGCTCCACTTTCAATCCCCCGTTCGGGCGTCCGTTTGGTTGCAAAAATAATCTTCATCATCAAAACGCCTCAGAAGGATAGGGTGGCAGCAGTGCGCACCGGGATGCGCTGGCGGAAAACGTGGGTGCGCCCGATTTGCCGGGCGAGGTAATTGGTGGCCACGGTGAGATCCGTCTGCGCGCGCGCGCGGAACCTGGCCAGTGTCGCCGGCTCCAGCACGCGAAGTTCAAGATCGAGATAGGCGGGGAGATTATTGGACAGAAATGCATAGACGTCATTGGCGCGGTCAAAGCGAAATCCGCCGTCGTCAATCGGGGAATAGGTGCGGTAGAGAACGCCGGCGGCGTCGTAAGCTTCGACCTGAAAGTGGACCACGCCGTCGAGTATTTGGGAGCCGTAATCCAAGGCCCCGGGCAGGTTGAAGACCAATTGGCTCAAGTTGGACTTGAGAGTGTAATTCACCGCTGGATTGCTGTCGTTGGTGCGGGACCAGGAGTAGCGAACCAAAGTCCCCACGCCCGTAAAAGCATTCGTCAAACGATAGGCAACGCCAGTCCACTCGTCGTTGCGCCGCTGGAGAAAGCAAAGGTCCTGCACGAAATTCTGCTGCACATCGCCGCTGGAGAGGGATTGAGAAGTGGGCATCCGCCGATCTGAGGGAACAATGGCCAGGTTGATAACCCCTTGGTCTCCCGTGGCCGCAGCCTCCTGCATTTCGCGCATGAGCATGCTGATGGCGGCGCGTCCACCTTCCATCACGTCCACCTGCGCGGTGCCGGCGCGGAAGGCGCGTTGCACTTGATAGAACATGGCCAGCAGCCCGACGATGATCACCGCCAGCAACGCCACCGCCACCATAATCTCCAGCACCGTGAAGGCGGCACCGTAGCGCAGATTTGTAATCTGCTGTATCGCCGAGTTGGACTCGGCAGGCCGCCGGAAACTCTGGGCGCGCCCGTTTTTGCCGCAGCCCCGCAGAATGCAATTCTGCGATACGGCAGGTTGAAAACCTGCGCTACCAGGCATTCGCGCCCGCCGACTTTGGGAATGAACTGGTGGCAGCTTCATCACGGCACGAAAAAGAAAAGTTCCGGCGACTGGTTGGTCAGGGCCAACAGGCCGCGGCTGATGGTGGAGCGATACGTCTGCCGCCGCGTGCCGGGTTGTTCATCGCGCACCCACGCGTAGGCCATATGCAGACGCAGTTCGAAAAGGCTGTTCAGCGCATCGAGGGGATAGCTGGGATCGGCGATCGCGGATAACGCCGCGAAAGACTGGGTATTATTGGTGGACCTCTCAACCTGAACGGTCATCTGGTAACGGAAGGCCAGTTCGCGATCGGCCGCAGACGAACTTTTTTCCGCGGCGCCGCCGCTGATGGCCGTGACAACGGCCAGGGCTACAGTGTCCCGGAAATATGCCGGCGCCGTAAGCAGACCGATGATGTTGCTCCCGGTGGTGTACCCGGCATTCAACTTAAAGTAATTCGAAGAAGAGACGGTCGGCGGATTCACAGAGTAGTTTGACGTGATCAGGCTGATGCTCTCGACATGATTGACCAGTTCATCCAATCCGCGCGCGCCATTGCGGATGGCTTCGATCCAGAAGGTGCCGTCCTGGTTGATGATGGTTTCGGCGCGATTGTCGCGCTGGATTTGCAGGCCGGTGGGCAGGATGCCGATGATGGCCACGAGCGCGAAACCGATCACCCCCAGCGCAATGGCAATTTCCACCAGCGTGAAGGCACATGTGGAACGGTGGCCGTGTCTTTCCCACTTCACGGAGAATGCCGATTGGCCCGCCCTCAACCCGGCCCTCTCCCCCAGGAGAGGGAGCGCGATTGCGGCAGCCGTCGTGGCCGCGTCTCTTGCCGCGTTCGGTAGCGCAACGAGCGCGGCTGAAGTCTTGATTGGTTCAGACACGTAGCCCGCGCCCCCTCTCCCGGGGGAGAGGGCCGGGGTGAGGGCGGACCCATCTCGAGCGGAAATCCTGGCCATGAATGCGCGGCGCGTGTTCATGGGATCTCCGGCCGCACGAGACGCCCGCGTCCCGTCAGGTGGTCGATGACGATCAGATTGTAGTTGTTGGTGGAATTGCCCGCCGGACGTTCGACCACGTCGGGCGCGGTCCAGGCGTAGTCCTTGTCATTGGGAGCAGCCTTTCGCTCGAGAAACATGCTGCCCCGGGCGAGAGGCACAACTTCATTGCGTCCGAGGTCCACGAAAATGTTCCCACCGGTGTGTTTTTGCAGCCGTCCTTCCGGGCCGAACGCGATATAAGGCATCAGTACATCAACGGCATTGGCCGAGTTGAGAGTAGGGACAGTCACTTCCACGTTGAGAAACGGGTCTGCAAATGGAACCGGAGAAGTGTTATCGAAGCCGGCTCCGGTAGTGAACTTCCACTCCGGAAAAATGAATCCGTCCGGAAGTGCAGTCCACGGCCTCAGGTAGCGCGGGCTCGCCTGGCCAGGCTGGTCGCCCACCTGACGCGTGGAAAACAGCGCGTAGGTCGTCATTTGACCGCGCAGCAGGATGTTCTTCTCGTCGTTGTTCAGCCGATTGAAGTTGCCCAGCGTTCCCGGGTCCTGCGGCGGCAGGAAGACCATGAGCACGGTGGTGCGGTTTTGAATCGCGAGCCGCCGGGCCAGCGCCACGTCGTCCAGCACTTGCTGAGTTGCGGAGGCCATGCCACTGGACTGGCGCATGCCTTTAATCGACGGAAGCGCCAGGGCCGCCAGGACGCCGATGATGGCGAGGACGACCAGCAGTTCGATCAGGGTGAAGGCAGCGTTCCATCCAAAGCCGGGGCGGCTGCCGTTGGCTATCGACTGCTTCATTCGCGATTGTTTTGCGCCAGTGTTCATGCGCGCGGACACGGGGGAACGTCTATTGTTTCCAACTCAGAATATTGTCCTTGTCGAAGCCGGGACCAAATTTCTTGTCTGGGCCAAAAGACCAAATCATGACGTCACCGCTGAATTCAAGGTTCGGTGCAGTGCCGGTAAAACCAGGCCCGCCAATGGATTTGTAATACAAATCAACGCACTTGTCGTCGCCGCTGACATCGATGGTAATGATGTAAGGGTTACCAAACGGATCGCGGAAGACGTGATCGCCGGTGCCAATGCCGGGCAGGCCGGTTTCCACCATCTTTGCATCAAAGAGCGACAGGTTGCGCGGGTTGCGACCCTTAATGTCGAGGGCGACGGGCGCCTGATCGACATGGTTCAAAAGGATGAACATTACCAGGCTGTTGTCTTGCGGCAGCGGCGGGGGCATGGCGAGGCCCGGTGCTCCATAGGTGAAATCTGCCCCGGTTTGTTCAATCTGCTTGGATCCGGGAAAGCGATTGTACTCGGTTTCGTAGGCTTTGATCGCGCCGGCCAGGTTCGCCATTTCTGTCTGTGCCTGCTTAATTCTTGCCTTGGTCTTGATGATGCTCAAGGTCGGCAAAAGGATGCCTGCGAGAATCGCAATGATGGCGATGACCACCAGCATTTCGATGAGGGTGAAGGCTTGTGGGCGTTGGAATCGATGGAGCTGGCGAGTGTTCATTGGAATAACAGGATTCAGGACGGAACCAAGGCCGGCGTTCAATAATGCTGAACTTGTCCGGGGCCATGCATTGCCCCGGTCGAGATATAGCTGGTGTGGAAAGTGTCTCGCGGGCTTTCGGCGGATGGTGACAGGCCAGTTCTGGCCGCTCCAGTCCACTGGCACAACCCGCCGCAAAATGTCTTTTTTTGTTTTCATGATCACTCTTTCCAGTTGCCGATAATGTTGGTCTTGCCGCCGATGACGACCTCCGCCCAAAGGTCAAAGCCGTCGGGATTGTGGACGGGTGTGGACGAACGGTAATGCCAGGGGTTGATGAGCGTGCCGTCGGCGCCGGCAATCGGGTTCGGTCCTTTATAGGGAACGGCGAGAAGGAACGACTTGTCGTTGCCGTTCATCTTGTAAAGAACGAAGCCCGATGGCTTCAGATTCTTGTGAAAGCTCTGGGCCTTGGGTCCGAGGTTGGCGATCCCGTTGACCCCAAAATCATTGGTCAGGCTGTCCGGAATCGTTGTTTGGGTCAGTTCGTGATATAACGGCGACAGGGCTGAGTTATTCCGGTTGTCCTGAGGATAATAGCCATGCACCTGGTGATACTGGCCAATGATCGCGACCAATCCATTCAGTTCCGTCTGCACTCGGCTTCGAACCTTGCTCCCGCCGGCGCGACTTACTCCGCCCACGATGAAGGCTGCCAGAATCCCGATGATGGCAATGACCACCAGCATTTCGATCAAGGTGAAGGCACTTTTCCCTGCCCATACCCAGGTGGGTGGGCCGCATTGCTTCACTCTCTCTCCGCGAGGCACGAGTGGGGAGAGAATTCTCCCAAGCCAAACTTCGCGCTTTGAACCGCTGAACCGGGCATTGGCTTCGACTCCTGCTCTTACTCTTACTCGTAATCTTAATCGTCTGGGCTTGCTTCGAAAAAACGGACACTGAGTTGGAGCAGTTTTTTGGATTTGGTTGTTAACGAGGAACGAGTCTGGAAACAATTCCGGTGCGGCGATGGTATGGCTGCGGTCCAGACCGTCAAGGTATTGCTCGCCACGCGCCCCCGTGCCCTGCTGCGCTCCACCTTGACCGTCTGGCCCTCCGCCAAGAGGCGCCGCTAAGGAATTGTTTGTGAAAATCTGTTTGTGCACGGCAGGTCAGTTGTTGGAGTACTCGAAGTCGGCGGGGCTGCGGTAGCCCAACGAACTGTGCAGGCGCCGGCGATTGTAGAACGTTTCGATATAATCAAAGAGCTGTTGGCGGGCTTCTTGGCGGCTGTTCCAGGTTTTGCGGTAGACCCATTCCAGCTTGAGGGTGCTCCAAAAGGATTCCATGACCGCGTTGTCGTAGCAGTTGGCTTTGCGACTCATGGAGGGGACGGCTCCAGCCGTGGCCAGGGCCTGCCGAAACTCCTGGCTGGCAAACTGCACCCCGCGGTCGGAATGAAAGAGCAACCTGGCAGGCGGGCGTCGATGAGTCATAGCCATGCGCCATGCGGCCAGAGTCAACGTGGTGTCCAAGCGCGAGCTCATCGCCCAGCCGACCACGCGCCGACTGTAGAGGTCCATGATGGCCGCCAGATAGAGCCAACCCTCGATCGTGGCAATGTAGGTGATGTCGGCCACCCAGATTTCATCGGGCCCAGTCGGCGGCCCCAGGTGGAGCAGACGGTTGGGCGCTACCGGTTGATCGTGTCGACTGTCGGTGGTGATGGGTCGAAAGCGCCGGTATTGGCGACCGCAAATGGGGATTTGGCGCATGAGTCGAGCGATGCGATTACGTCCATGGCGCTGACCCTGGTGACGCAAGACTACCTGAATGCGCGGAGCGCCATAGGTCTGGCGACTGTCTCGATGAACCTGGGCAATCTGTCGCTTGAGTTGCTCATTCTGGCGGTGGCGCAGGCCGGGTTTGCTCTGTCGCTTTTGCCAGCCGTAAAACCCGCTCGGCGACACCGCAAACGCCTGGCAAAGCCTGCGAATGGGATACTCTGCTTTCATAGCTTGGATGCGTTGGTAGCGTTGGTCGGGGGTTCGGAGAGGATACCCAAAGTTTTTTTTAGAATGTCCCGCTGCTGACGCAGTCGCTCATTCTCGCTGCGCAATTGCGCATTTTGCGCCTCCAACTGCTCCATCGACAGTTTGGCCGCAGGGCCGGCGGTTGGCCTGAACACCTCGCGCCATCGATACAATCGCGCCGGGGCAATCCCCAATTCGGACGCTATCTGGCCGGCCGTCTTGTCGCTTTGCAGCCACATATTGAGGGCTTCTTCTTTGAAGGTTCGATCAAACTTTCTCTTCGGTTTGCGTTCGGTCATCAGATTCTTTTTCACGAGTTGAGCTTTCAAGTTTTGCCCTCAACTGGTGTCCGTCAAATCGAAGCAACCTCAGTCTGCTCTCAAAGAGAGTAAGAGTAAGAGCAGGAGTAAGATTAAGACCAAGGTTCAGGGGGAGAGCCGGAGAGAGGGGCCAACCATAATGGAAATGCCTCCTCTCCCCGGCCCTCTCCTCCCTTCTACGTCGGGAAGAGAGGGAGGAAGGGGCGGTGGACGAGTTTTGCCATCGTCTCTGGCAATCGGCACTTGGCAATTGGCAATCGGCAATCTTCATAGTCTTTGGCGCGCCGCGCCGCCGTCGCGTTCGCGGAGTTCGCCTTCCATGCGTTCGCTGATCCATTGTTTCATCATGCTTTGGTAATTGAGATAGCGGGAGCGGGCGAGCCGCTTGATGCGCGCCAACATCCGCGGATCCATCCGCAGAGTGATGGTGATGGACTCGGACAATTCGGAGCCGGCGGCCACCGCCGCTTCCATCAGCCGCAAGTCGAGCCGGTTCTCGGCCCAGAACGCCGACTCCCCATCTTCGCTGTCGAAGAGCGGCACATCGTCCCAGGAGTTGATTACGTTCATGGCGTTAAAAGTAGTGGTCGTGGTGGGCGTCACGTCGCGCCCAGGGTCTGGTTCATCTTCCGTTGATAAAAGAACTTCTCCTCGGACTCGAACGGCCTCGCATGAATGACGCGCACGGATTTGCCGTTCGTCCGATAGACAGTCAGGATGCCGGTGCCGTTGACGGCGATGCCGAGGTTGAAGAACCGCGCCTGGGCGGCGAACCGGGGGGAGTCGGGGAGGAGACGAACGGCGAATGGATCCTCGAAGGATTCTTCGATGTCCTTGATGCTGATCGCGCTGTTCAGATTGAACGGCGGGTTGTTCCAATCAAAGTCCATATTGACCTGCATCGTATATCCATCCGACATTCATTGTGCTTACAAAGTAAATACGCAGGTTGGCAGGTCGGTGTCAACCTTTGATTTTCGGGCATACTCAGACCGGGTCGTCGTTAGCCAGTTCGGCGCATCCGTTCCAGTATATTTCTGGTGATCTGCTGGGCCCGGGCGTCCGGGCCTCTTGGGGAGGTGTACACCGATGGCCGGACATAACCGGGCGGGGCGCTCAAACCGTCCCCCCACCAACACGTCGCGGCATTGAAGACAAAGTTGCCGCGCGGGCCGGGGTAAACTGTGGCCGTGAACTGTCCCCCGTTGAGTTTGCCAGAGCCAGACTGCGTGGGCGCGGTCGCGACAACTTCTAGGCCGGGAATCTTCGCAGGATCGCCGTGCCATTCCCAGCCGACCAGGCCGGGGATGCCGTCGCCCTTTTTCATTCCTGTGCCAGCGAAAACCCAATGGTCGGGTTTTGCGCAGACCCAGTCCGCGCCGCCGGTCACCGGACCGGTGCTATGTGCGCCCATGAGTTCGTTGGCGTAAGGCCGCGTGTGCGCCAGTGTCTTCATGGCCTGGAACTCGAACGTGCCGCCGGGCGGCCCGAACACGCCCACGCGCTCGAACGTGCGTGACACGCCCTTCGCGTCTGGTGAAAAACGAATCCGCCCGCAGACCGCGTTCCCGGAAAAGAAGCCCGCACTTACGCCGGCGTCGATGGCCGCCTTGACGTTGCCGAACATCTCGATGGAGTAATACTCGTCATGGCCGACGGAGAGGAATCCTCTTGCGCGCAGCAGTCCAGCGGGATCGGTGTGTGTATCGAGGTTTGAGATGTAGGTGACATCATAGCCTTGTGATTCCAGCCAGTGGGCGAAAGGAAATTCCCACAGGAACCATTCGCCGGAACCGGTGCTCAAGGGCGCGTCGAGAATCTGGCAATACTTTCCGTAAGGACGGTTGAAGCTGACCCGCACGTGGCCACCCCACCACCATTGGTGCTCGCCGTTGTCATAAAGCGAGAACTGGCTGGGCCAACGGTTGTACGCCTGCCAGGTGTTGTCCGAGCATTGGAAAATGTAATCCGCGCGGCGATCATCGCGCACGATGAAGATGACGTAGCTCTGCCAGCCCTCACGCCCGGCGGTAAGTTTGCCAAGGTAAACCCCGCTCAACCAATCGCGCGGAATCTTCAGCGACGCGCACGGTTCCCATTGGCAATCCCGGACGCGCCTGGCCCCGATGGGAGGGTCCGGTTGCGTTGTTCCCTTGAACGGTCCGAGCGTAAGCAGGTGCCGCCCGCCCTCGCCGCCGTAATAACCCATGCGATAGATGTCGATGGTGAACGGCGAGGCCGGGTTCGTGCTGACAAAGAATTGCAGGCTTTGGCCGGCGCGAATGCTCGCGTGCGAGCAGTAGCCTTCAATCCACGGGCAGCGGTACTTGGTGCCGGGATCGATGCGTGTCTTGCCCAGCATCCATTCGCGCGTGCCGGGCTTCAGATTTTCGCGCTGGATCGAATCGTTCGGCCTCGCATCGCCTAACGACGCGCAACCTGGCAACGCGACTGTCGCGCTCAAACCAAGCGCTCCTTTGATCAAATCACGCCGCGTAAGGCCGGCCTGTTTTTGTGGGGATTGTTGGATGCGTTTCATGGGTGGAGTCGTAGCGGCATTGAGTCACAGGCCGCGCCGAATGGCAATTGGGATTGCTTCGTCGAAAACTCTCCGTCCATCATCACGCCGATGAAGTCCGCGGACAAAATCATCTCGTGGGAACAATTGCCAGGCTGGCGCGAGAAATTGCGCGTCCAAGGCAGGAAGTTGGTCGTCACCAACGGGTGCTTCGATCTGCTGCATCGCGGACATGCGACCTACCTGGAATCCGCGCGCGCCCTCGGCGACGTGCTGCTGGTGGGTGTGAACAACGACGCCAGCGTGCGTGAACTCAAAGGCCCGGACCGTCCGGTCAATAGCGAAGCCGATCGCGCCGCCGTCCTCGCGGCCTTGCAAAGTGTGGATGCCGTTTGCGTTTTCACCGATCGCACGGCGCTGCGCTTCCTTTCCACTGTGCAGCCGGACATCTATGCCAAGGGCGGGGATTACACGATCGACACGATCAATCAGGAAGAACGGCGACTCATCGAAAAACTCGGGGGCAAAGTAGCCGTTCTTCCCGGCGTTCCCGGGCAATCGACTACTGCTCTCCTGGAAAAAATCTCGCGCTTGTAGCGATACAGCGCCCCTACCGGCCGAAGCAGTTCAGAGCTTCAGCCTGTAAACCGGGTTTCCCATGGCCGACGCGTAGAGGATGTTGTTCACCGGATCCCACGCGTAGCACCCAAACCAGTTCGGAGTGAAAACAAAGCCGCCTTCCTTTGGCTTGAGGCCGGCCGCCTGCTTCCAGGTTGCGCCCGCGGTCTTCGTCACGAAGATGCCGTCCTTGCCAACGACCAGCATTTCCTTTTCATCGCGGCCAAAGAACGGCCCTTGCCAGATGTTCGCGACAGCTCCCTGCTCCTGCCAGCTTGCACCCAGATCCTTGCTGACGAGCAAGCCGTTGGTGTTCCCGAGATAATGTGCGCCGCGAAAGAGCACGGGAATTCTGGTCTGCGGATTAGCGGAAGAAACCTTCGTCCAGGTGGCGCCGGCGTCCTGGCTGCGATGAATGCCATCGCCATTGCAGTAAATGAGCGTCGTGGCATTCAGGGCGCCGACCAACGAGATACGATTCTGATTTCCGTGGAGATGAATTGACAACTTCCTCCAGGTCACGCCGCCATCCTGCGTGACATAAACCTCCCCGGGCGGGGTGGTTTCGTGTTTGGCCGCGAGGATCGTTTTAGGAACAGGCGCGGCCCAATCCACGGAGCCGAAATCCCAGTTGCGTCCAAGACTCGTGAAGCGCTTCCACTGTGTCCCGTCGGTCGTCCAGCCTGCCGTGCCATCGAGAGAAAAGCTTGCGATGCGCATGGGCGCATTCTGATCCACGCTGGTGGCCCAGCCCGTTTCGTCCCGGCCCGAAATGGTGTTGTCATCGATCCGCCGCCAATTCGCTCCAAGATCAGAACTGCGCCACAGGCCAAGCCCGACAACTTTGATCGTCACGTCTCCATTCGTTCGATTCACTACGACGCCCGAACAGCCGCCCGGCCACGCTGGCCTGGCGCCACTGTTGGTCAATCGCCCCAGCAAGGAACTTGAAATGTCCGTCCACGCATCCGCCGCCTTGATGGAAGAATTCAACAGCGCGAATACGGCGCAGACTCCCAGCATGCAACTACGCCATACTCCCAGGGGCACGGGCGAGAGGATCGAGTTCATCGGGACTGGATATTTTTTTCGCGATCGAGGGCGTGGTGTCAGTTCCGGCGTTTGGGCCATCGGCGCAGGCCAGCCTGAAACCAAAGCCGCCAGACCATCCAGAGTGCTTCCCAAACAATCTTCCGTGACATCTTCGAACTGCCCTGGAAGCGGTCGGCAAAGATGATGGGCACCTCGGCGATCTTCATGCCCTGCATCCAGATTTTGTGGCTGAGTTCGATTTGGAAGCTGTAGCCGTTGGAACGCACGGCGTCGAGGTTCAGGCTCGCGAGCGCGTGGCGGCGAAAGCATTTGAAGCCGCCAGTTGGGTCGCTGATCGGAAGGCCGGTAATAGTCCGGACATACACGCCGGCGCCCATGCTGAGAATCAGCCGCTTCAACGGCCAGTTGATCACGCGAATGCCGTTGCAATAGCGCGAGCCGATCACGAGATCAACATCCTGTGCGGCCTTAAGGAAGGCGGGGATATCGTCGGGGTTGTGCGAGAAATCACCGTCCATCTCGAAGATGAATTCGTATTCGCGCTGCAAGGCCCAGGCGAACCCCGCGCAATAGGCGCGTCCCAATCCGTCCTTTTCCTTGCGATGAAGGACGGAGACCTTGGGATTCTTCGCGGCGATTTCATCGGCCACCTGGCCGGTGCCGTCGGGCGAGTTGTCATCCACCACGAGCACTTCGACGGGCACGGGCAGCGCCATGAGGCGTTGGATCAGCGGAGGCAGGTTGTCGCGCTCGTTGTAGGTTGGAACGATGACAAGGGTCTTCTGGTTCATGCCTCGGGTCGTGCCCGAAGAGAAGTAAGCGAGGCGCCGATTGAAAACAACCCTGAATTAGCGGCACGTTGACGCAAAGCCGTCGGCGACCGATTTCTTCCTTGAAGCTGCTTCGGCCCGTCCACAGACTCCCGCCCCGAACATTCAATCATTCACATCATGTTTTCCCACGTTGTCATTTTCTGGACCGATCCCAGGAAGCCGAACGCCGCCGCCGATCTCATCGCGGGCGCGGAGAAGTATTTGAAACCGATTCCCGGCGTTCTGAGCTTTCACATCGGGCGGATGGCCGGCAGCCATCGTCCAGTGGTGGACCAGACGTATCAGGCCGCGCTGAACATCGTCTTCTCCGACAAAAAGGCGCAGGACGATTACCAGGTGCATCCGCTGCACGTCGAGTTCGTGGAGAAGGTTTTCAAGCCGAACTGCGCGAGAGTGGTGGTTTACGACTTCGAGTAGAAGTGTTCCGGCTTACTTTAACTCTGCCCGCGGGTGGAACTTCCGGTGAACATCCCGCAGGCGGTGGCCGGCGACATGCGTGTAAATCTCCGTGGTGCCGATGCTCGCGTGGCCGAGCAGTTCCTGAATGACCCGCAGGTCCGCGCCGTGTTCCAGCAAGTGCGTGGCAAAGCTGTGCCGCAGCATGTGTGGCGTGACGTTGCGCGCGATGCCCGCCCGGCGCGCGCGGTCCTTGATCCGTTTCCACAAAGTCGCGCGTGAAAAGCCAGTGCCTCGTTTCGTGATGAACACGCAGGCCGGAGTCTTGCGCGTGACCAGCGCGGGCCTCCCGGCCTCGAGGTATCGCTTCATCGCTTCAATGGCCTTGCGCCCCAGCGGTACCACGCGTTCCTTGTTGCCTTTGCCGATGACGTTGATGAACCCCGATTCGAGCTGGAGTTGCTCCAGGCGGACGGCGCCCAGTTCGGAGATGCGCAGGCCGCAAGCGTAAGCCAGTTCGAGAATCGCCTGGTCACACAATGACGACGGCGTTTCAGGAATCTCCGGCGCGAGCAACCTGGTGATTTCGCGATCGGTGAGCGATTTCGGGAGGCGGCGCCAGCGGCGCGGCAACGAAAGATGTTCCGCCAGGTTGGCGGGCAGAAATTTTTCGCCCTCGGCCCAGCGATAGAAGGCGCGCAAAGCGGCGATTTCCAGATAGACGCTCTCCGAACTCAAGCGGCGCGCGCTTTCTTCGGGTTGATGGGCGAGCGTCCGCACGCGCTCGTGCTGAAGGAACGCCATGAGGTGAGACAGGTTGACGGTCCGCCAGTCAGCTACGCGTTGCCTCCCGGCCCATGCGACGAATTGATTCAGCAGCGCGAGGTAGGTCTTCTGAGTGTTCTCCGACTGTCCCCGTTCATTGCGGAGATGTTGAATGAAATCCTCGACCAATTCGCGCATGGGCGGGGCGGATCAAGCGGAGGAAGCACCGCCCTTGGTCCGCGCGATGTCGGCCTGGAGTTTTTTCCGGGCCTGGATGCGCCGTTCGACCTCGGGGAGGATGGATTCATCCGGCTCGCCGAACAGCACCTCCACGTTGCCGAGGAATACGTCGATGCGGTGCGCGATGGCGTTGGCGCGGTATTTCTCCGGCGCGGGTTGATCGTGGAAGACCAGCCTGCCTTGTTCGCTGCGTATCTGGCCGCAGTTTCGCCCTTCCCGCTCGCACCATTCCTGCATCTTCGCAATCCAGTCCGCGTTGGCCGCGCTGACCAGGAACAGCCCCCGGCTGCGTTCGGGTCCGATGGGAATGAGCGCCCAGCCACATTGCTCGATCAATCGCGGCAGCTCCGGCAAATCCTGAAAGCCGCGTGTCACGTAGGCGCCGGTTTCGAGCCGTTGTCCGGTGGTGACGGCCAGCCGCGCCAGCGTCCCTTCATCGAAATTTGCGTCGAGCATCATCAGCTTCACGCCAAAGACCGCTTCCTGGATAACGTGGCTGAACGCCAGCACCTCCGCCTGATTGGCCGGCAAAGCCCATGCATTGAAGGGCGCTGACTCACGGGCGCGTTCAAAAACATCGTTCTCGTCGAACGGGGCGGCGACCGGCCAGAGGCCCGGCTTGGATTTGGTCAGGTGTGCCATCTTGCCGATCAATTCGGCGTCAAGCGCGGTGATCAGATGAAGCAGTTCTGCCGCGGCTGGCCGGGGAGAACCAAAGAACTGGGTGTCGGAAAGGTCGGTTTTCACAGGCGGTTCAATTCAAGTGGATATGGGCAACGCCTTTCCAGTCAACCGCTCGTAGGCCTCCATGTATTTTTCCTGGGTGCGTGCGACGACTTCCGGCGGCAACGCGGGCGCCGGGGGCGTCTTGTTCCAGGCGAGCGTTTCCAGGTAGTCGCGCACGAATTGTTTGTCGAAGCTCGGCTGGCTGCGGCCCGCCTGATACTGGTCCGCCGGCCAGAAGCGCGAGGAGTCCGGCGTGAGCACCTCGTCGATCAGGATGAGTTTGCCATCAAACAGGCCGAACTCGAATTTGGTGTCGGCGATGATGATGCCGCGCTGCCGCGCGTAGGCGCGGGCTTCGGAATAAATCTTCAGGCTCGCCGCGCGGGCCTGCTGTGCGATGTCCGGCCCGGTCAGCTTCGCCGCCTGATCGAAGGAGATGTTTTCGTCGTGGCCGGACTCGGCCTTGGTGGCGGGAGTGAAAATTGGCTCCGGCAACTCGGACGATTCCTGCAAACCCGCCGGCAGTTTAATGCCGCACACCGTCTGGCTCTGCCGGTATTCCTTCCAACCGGAACCGGCGAGGTATCCACGCACGACGCATTCAATGGACAGCGGGGCGGCTTTCTTCACCATCATGCTGCGGCGCGTGAGTTGCGCGGCGAAGGGCTTCAACGCGGGCGGCAGCGGGTCGTTCGCGCGGGCCAGGAGATGGTTGGGAATCAGCGGCGCGAACCGCTCGAACCAGAAGTGGGAAAGCTGTGTGAGCACCTCGCCCTTGCGCGGGATGCCGTTCGGCATAATGCAGTCGAACGCCGAGATGCGATCCGTGGCGACGAGCAGGAAGGCGTCGCCGAGGTCGAAAATCTCGCGGACCTTGCCGCTCTTGAGTTTCGTGATGCCGGGCAGCTCCAGTTGGAGCAGCGGTTCGTTCGACATGTGCGACAGCATGGATTTGAAACGCCGGATTTCAAATCACAAAAGCGCATGTGTCGAACGGAGCGCGCCAGTCCCCGGGCGAAGAAACGCAGAATTTCAAGAGGTACTGGGATGCCCCAGCTTGGGATATTTCACCTTTCGGGAATCCAACGAACCACTTTGTCCCTTCGCAGGGACTGGTTTCCCTCGCCCGCAGCTCCCAGCGTTGAAACGCTGGGCTATGGTCGAATGTCCCTCCGCCGGGACAAACCTTCGCCTGAATTCCCGAAAGGCATTAGCGCTAGGACGCGATTTCGGCAGATAGCTCTCTCCGTTTCTCCAACCAGCAATTGCGCTCCGCCGATCTATTTGCTATCCCATCCGCCCTATGACGAATCGGCTTCGCGGGGCAGTCTGACTTCCATGTCCGCTGCCACCCCATCTCACTTGCGCGTACGCGTGGACGGCAAGTTCTTTCGGCTCGGCGACCGGAAATTCCACCTCAAAGGCGTGGCCTACGGTCCCTTCGAGGCGCGCGAGGGCGGGGAATGTTTTCCCACGCCGGAGCAGACGGCGCGGGACTTCGAGCAAATTGCCGATCTCGGAGCGAACATCATCCGCACCTACACGGCGCCGCCGCGCTGGCTGCTCGACCTCGCCAGCGCCCGCGGGCTGAAGCTGCTGGTGGACATCCCGTGGCCGAAAAACCATTGCTTCCTCGATTCCGAGCGCGCCAGAGAGCAGGCGCGCGAGGCGGTGCGCGGCAGTGTGCGCGCCTGCCTCGGACACAGCGCCGTCTTCGCCTACAGCGTGGTGAACGAAATCCCGCCGGACATCGTGCGCTGGAGCGGCTCGCGCAAGGTGACGGAGTTCATCGAGGAATTGATTGACCTCGCGAAGGCGGAAGATCCTGACTGTCTTTGCACCTTCGCCAATTATCCGCCGACGGAATTCCTGCGACCGCAGAACGTCGATTTCTTTTGCTTCAACGTCTATCTGCACCATCGCCGGCCGTTTGAGAATTATCTCGCGCGGCTCCAGATGCAGGCGGACAGCAAGCCGCTCATTCTCGGCGAGTTCGGCGCAGACTCCAAGCGCGAGGGGGAGACGGAGAAATGCGAGATGCTCTCATGGCAGATCGAGGCGGCCTTTCGCGGCGGGCTGGCGGGACTGGTGATCTTCGCCTACACGGATGATTGGTGCGTGGGCGCCCATCGCGTGGACGATTGGTTCATGGGCCTGACGACCCACGAGCGGAAGAAAAAGGATTCGTTCTACGCCGTGCAGAAGGCGTTTCGCACCGCGCCTTACTTTCCTTTGCTGCATTACCCGAAGGTGTCGGTGGTCGTTGCGTCCTACAACGGCGGGCGGACGCTCAAAATCTGCCTCGATTCGTTGGTGCGCCTGAACTACCCAAACTACGAAGTCATCCTCGTGGACGACGGCTCGACGGACGGTACGCCGGAAATCGCTTCGCTCTACACCAACTCCACGCGAGGAACAACTCAAGCGGACCGCGAGCCGTCCCGGCTCGCAGCGGACAGCCTGGAAACACCAGTGGCTACTCATCAAGGTGCGGACGAGGCGCACGCGCTGCGAGCCGGGACGGCTCGCGGTCCGGTTCAACCGCCAGAAAAGCCCCTCTCCCCGCTCGCGCCTCGCGGGGGGAGGGAGAAATCCGCGGCGGAGTCAAGCGATAGCCATCCACTCCTGCGCTACTTCCGACAGACCAACCACGGTTTGTCCGTGGCGCGCAATACGGGCATCAACGCTGCCGAGGGTGAGATCGTTGCCTTCACTGACTCCGACTGCCGCGCCGACGAAGACTGGCTTTATTATCTCGTTGGTGACTTGTTGACGAGCCGCTTCACCGGCATCGGCGGGCACAACTTCCTGCCGCCGGAAGATTCACCGGCGGCGGCCGCAGTGCTCGTTTCGCCGGGCGGCCCGGCGCACGTCATGTTGAACGACCGGCTGGCGGAGCACATTCCCGGCTGCAACATGGCGTTCTACAAATGGGCGCTCGACGAAATCGGCGGGTTCGATCCCATCTTCACCAAGGCGGGCGACGACGTGGACGTGTGCTGGCGCTTGCAGCAGCGCGGCTACCGCATCGGCTTCAATCCGGCAGGCTTCGTCTGGCATTACCGTCGTTCGACGGTCAAAGCCTATTTGAAACAGCAACGCGGCTACGGCGAAGCCGAGGCCATGCTGGTGCGCAAGCATCCGGAGTATTTCAATTCGGTGGGCGGCAGCATCTGGCGGGGGCAAATCTACACCGCGTCGAAGTTCGGCCTCGTGATCGGGCGCTCGGTCATCTATCATGGCGTCTTCGCCACCGGCTTTTTCCAGACGCTCTACGCCGCGCCGCCGGCCTGGACGCTGATGCTCTGCACGTCGATGGAGTATCACGTCATGATCACGCTGCCTCTGCTGGTGTTGTCTGTGCCGTTCCCGTTCCTGTTGCCCGTCGCGCTGACCAGCCCGCTGATTTCGGCCGTGATTTGCGTGGCCGCGGCGTGGCAGGCGGATCTGCCGAAGAGCAAAAAGAAATGGTGGTCGCGACCGCTCGTGGCGCTGCTCTATTTTCTCCAGCCCATCGCGCGCGGCTGGGCGCGTTATCAGGGACGCCTCGGCTTGCAGCAAACGCCACCGGCCGCCCACGACCGCCTCGAAGCGCTCAAGCGGCGCGACGCCGGTGAACCCCTCGACCATCTCTTCTACTGGGGCGACGGCCTGATTGACCGCATCGACTGGGTGAATGGCATCGTGTTGCGCCTCGATCAGCAAGGCTGGCCGAGCAAAACCGACGCAGGCTGGAGCGAGCACGACGTGGAACTGTTCGGCAATCGCTGGAGCCGTTTGCAACTCATTACCGCCACCGAGAGTTACGACGGCGGCAAGCGCCTGTTCCGCGTCCGGCTGCGCGCCCATTGGTCGCTGCTGGCCAAACTGGCGTTCTGGTCGGCGTTCGGTTTTGAACTGCTGGTCATCGGTATCGTGCGGCACGACCTGCCGTGGTTCTGGATGCTGCTGCTCACGATGCCGCTCTTCGGCTGGTTCATCGAACAGGAGAAGCGCAATCAGCAACGTCTCATTGCCGCGTTCCTCGATGACGTGGCGAAGCAGCGCGGGTTGACGAAGCTGCGGTTCAACCAGCAGCAGGAGAAGTTTGAGCCGGCGTGACCAGATGCAACGTTTGGCCTCGATGGGCTTTGCGCTGCGCGCCTTGTGAATAGTTCGCGTTTTACGTACCGACTCTGACGCCTTACGCTCCGCCCATGCTTCAGTATCACCAACTGCTGCGCCTCGTGCTCGAACAAGGAAAGTTCAAGACGGATCGTACCGGCACGGGCACTTACTCAGTGTTCGGCGCGCAGGCACGGTTTCCGTTGAGCGAGGGTTTCCCGCTGCTGACCACCAAGAAACTTCACGCCAAGTCGATCATTTATGAGCTGCTCTGGTTCCTGCGCGGCGACACCAACGTGAAATGGCTCAACGAACGCGGCGTGAGCATCTGGGACGAATGGGCGGACGAGAAGGGCAACCTGGGGCGGGTCTATGGCGCACAGTGGTGCGACTGGCGGACGGCGGACGGGCGTTCCATCAACCAGATCGACCAGGTAATCGAGCAGATCAAAAGGACGCCGGACAGCCGCCGGCTCATCGTCAGCGCATGGAATGTCGGTGAGATTGAGACGATGGCGTTGCCGCCGTGCCATACGCTGTTTCAGTGCTTCGTGCAGGAGGGCGAATTGAGCTGTCAGCTCTACCAGCGCAGCGCGGATCTTTTTCTGGGTGTCCCGTTCAACATCGCCTCCTACGCGCTGCTCACGCTCATGGTGGCGCAGGTCTGCGATTTGAAACCCGGCACGTTTGTCCACACGTTTGGCGACCTGCACCTTTACTCGAACCATCTCGACCAGGCGAAGCTCCAACTCACACGAGAGCCGCGTCCGCTGCCGCAGATGAAATTGAATCCGGCAGTGAAGAACATCCACGACTTTCAGTTCGAGGACTTTGAACTGGTGGGTTACGACCCGCACCCGCACATCAAAGCGCCGGTGGCGGTGTGAAGCTCTGAGTTCGGGTTTGCTTTTGAGCCTACTCAACGGCATTGTTCAGGGGATGAGCGATAAAGAACTCGTTCTCGACGCGGTGCAGAAAATGCCCCAGCAAGCCACTTTGGCGGAGATAGTGGATGAGTTGGCATTGATGGCGTCGGTCAGAGAGGGCTTGGCTCAAAGCGAGCGCGGCGAGGGGGTGCCGCATGAGGAAGTGCTCAAAATGCTCGACCAATGGATTACAAAGTAATCTGGTCTCCGCGCGGTATCGCCAGCCTCAAGGAGCAGATTCAATACATCGCCCGCCACAATCCCGCCGCCGCCCGTCGCATGGGCGAACTTATCCTCAACAAGGCGTTGCTGCTTGGCCAGTTTCCCCGCATGGGCAAGGTTTTCGCCAAACTCGGGCGGGATGATGTTCGCGAGCTGTCGGTGCATCCCTACCGGCTCTTTCACCATGTTCAGGATGCCCGCCACACAGTCACGATCATCACCGTCTGGCATGGAGCACGGCAGGATCCAGGCGACCTGATGCCGGAATGAAACACTTCAAAGCCATCGCCGCGATGAGCGAGAACCGGGTGATCGGGCAGGGGAACAAAATCCCCTGGCACCTGCCGGAAGACTTCAAGTGGTTCAAGAAGATGACCACGGGCAACGTGGTGGTGATGGGAAGAAAGACGTTTGAAAGTCTGAATGGCGCGTTGCCCAACCGCATCAATCTGGTCCTCACCCGGCATCCGCGCATCCTGATTAAGAAACACCCTGAGATCTTCGGCCAGTTCAAGGAATGGCGCGGCGGCGCGAAACTCAAGCGCTCATACCAGATGTGTTTCACCCGGCTCGAGAAGGGGAAAGCAACGGACATCCGGCTCTTCGACTCGCTGGAACGGCTCGACCCGGAGGAGTTTCCTTCGGACATCTTCATTTGCGGCGGCGCGGAGATTTACGCTCAAACACTCCCGCGCTGTTCGGACTTGTACCTCACCGTGGTCAAGCGCCAGTGCCAGGGCGACACGTTCTTCCCGCCGTTCGAGTCCGTGTTTAGGTTGCACGAAACGATTCTCGAACGGCCAGAGTTCGACATCCTCCACTACCGCCACCGCGGCCTGGAGAACCAGGGAGGGTGAGGCTCCCGCCGAACCGATTCATTTCCGAAGATCAGGGTTCGGCGGGAGCCTCACCCTCCCGTTATCCTCTTCGCGGGTCGCGGCCACTTTGAACCTTGCACTCGCCCCGTTGAACTCCGAACAATCCGCGCCGCATGTCGCAGATGCTCAAATCGTCAGGCGCGATGAGCGGGGCCACGCTCATCAGTCGAGTGCTGGGTTTGGCGCGGGAGGTGGTTTACGCCGGTTTCATGGGCACGACCTGGGTGGCCGATGCCTTCAATCTCGCTTTCATGGTGCCGAACCTGTTTCGGCGTCTGCTCGGCGAAGGCGCGCTCACGGCGGCCTTCATTCCCGTCTTCAAGGAGAAGGAGAAGCTCAACGGTGAGGAGGAAATGTGGCGGTCTGCCAACGCCGTTATTTCCGGCCTGATCGCCACAGCGTCAATGCTGGTTGGGCTTGCCGTGGCCGGCATTTCGCTGGTGTTGCTCTTTCAAGAGCGCGATGGACGAACCATTCTCATGCTCGAACTGTTGCGCATCATGTTCCCCTACGTGCTGTTGGTCTGCCTGGCCGCGCTGTTCATGGGGATGCTCAACGCGCGCGGCCATTTCTTCGTGCCCGCGATGGGCGCAACGATGTTGAACGTCGTGATGATCGCCTCGGTGCTCTGGCTGGCTCCGCGAATGGGTGACAAGCTGGACGAACAAATCTTCGGCCTGGCCATTGGGGTGGTGATTGCCGGAGTCGCACAGGCCGCGTTTCAAGTGCCTTTGTTGCGCAAGGAGGGTTTCCGCTTTCGCTGGGTTTCGCCGTGGCGTGATGAAACCGTGCGCCGCGTGGTGACAAAAATGATTCCTGGCGCGGTGGGCGTGGCGGCATTCCAAATCAACCTGCTCATCACGCAAAGCATCGCCTTCTGGGCCGGTGGCGGGATCGTGTCGTCGTTCGTTTACGCCGTGCGTTTGATGGAACTGCCGCAGGGTGGGTTCGGCATTTCACTGGCCACGTATCTTCTGCCCACTCTGTCGGGGCTCGCCGCGGAGAAGAAGTATCCGGAATTTCGCGCTTCCCTGAGACACGGCTTGAACTGGCTCTTGTTTGTGAACCTGCTCGCGTCGGTGCTCTTGTTCACACTGGCCGAACCGATGATGCGACTGCTCTTCGAACGCGGCGAGTTTAATGAGATTTCCACCGCCAATTCGGCTCTGGCGCTGAAGTGCCTCGCGCCCGGCCTGGTGGCGTTCTCCGTCGTGAACATTCTGGCCCGGGCGTTTTACGCGTTGGGCGACACCTCGACCCCCATGCGCATCAGCGTCTTTTGCCTGGCCCTCAACGCGGTCATTGCCGTCGCGCTGGTCTGGCGGCTCAAACAGGCGGGCCTGGGTATCGCGAACACATTGAGCGCGACGGTGAACATGACGCTGCTTTTCTATGCCCTGCGCAAAAAACTCAAGACGCTCGACCTCGCCGGGCTGCTCAAGCCGATAATCGTGCTAATCGCCGCGGCCATCATCGCCGGCGCGGTGGCGTGGAAGCTGGAATCGTTTTGGAATGCACGGATTGGGCACGACCGCTTTTGGCTGCAAATGGGCGAGGTGTTCGTGCCCATCGCCGCCGCATCGCTGGTCTATTGTGCCCTCAGTATCGTTTTCAGAACGGGCCACGTCAGCGAACTGGCGGACCTGTTTCGCGGTAAGATCCGGCGATAGATCGGAATTGAAGCGTGTCTCATTTCCTCACAGAGGTGGCTTCGTCGTGCTCGCGCGCAAAATGCAGTCGCCAAATTTGCGGGTGCAGCCAATAGTCCCGGCGCAACCACGCCATGTTCAAATCCGTCGAACTCGGGCTGAAAGTTTCCAAGGAACAGTATGCCCGGCAATTGCCCAAGCTCCGCGCGGCGTTGCTCACCAGCCAAGCGGCGCTCAAGGGTAATCCGATCCCCGTCATTGTGATCGTCGCCGGCGTCGAAGGCGCCGGCAAAGCGGAAGTGGTGAACACGCTCAACGAGTGGCTGGATCCACGCGGATTGGAGACGCACGCCTTTTGGCCGTTATCAGAGGAAGAACGCGAACGCCCGCGCTTTTGGCGGTTCTGGCGCACGCTGCCGGCTCGCGGGCGCATCGGCATTTTCTTCGGCTCGTGGTACACGCAACCGATTCTGCAGCGCGTCCTGGAGGACGGCAAGCTGGGCCAGTTCGATCGCGAGTTGCAGCACATCGTTGCGTTTGAAAAGATGCTCGTGGACGACGGCGCGCTGATTATCAAATTGTGGTTCCATCTCTCGAAGGACGCCCAGCACGCCGAGTTCAAAAGACTCGAAAAGAACCCTCTCACTCGCTGGCGGGTGTCACCGGCCGATTGGAAGCAGCACAAGCATTACAACAAGTTTGTGGCGGCATCGGAACGCGCCATCCGCTTTACCGACACGGGCGAGGCGCCGTGGTTCCTGATCGATTCCAGCAACAGCCGCCATCGCAACCTGCAAGCAGGACAATTGTTGCTCGACGCGCTTCGGCAACGAATGGAGAAATCCGCGCCACCTGTGGCGCACCGGACAATCACGCACCTGGCGAAGAAAACACTGCGCTCACTCACGTTGCTGGACTCGATTGATTTGCGCCGACGCCTCGCCGACACGGAATACAAATCGGGGCTCGAACAATTCCAGGCGTGGCTCAACCGCCTCACTTGGGCAGCGCATGAGAAGAAACGTTCGACCATTATCGTCTTCGAGGGTTGGGATGCCGCCGGCAAGGGCGGCTGCATTCGCCGGCTCGTGACCGCTATCGACGCCAAGCTTCATCAAGTCATCTCCGTGGCCGCGCCTACCGATGAGGAGCGTGCGCGTCACTACCTCTGGCGTTTCTGGCGACACATCCCGCCGGCGGGCATGGTGACGATTTATGACCGCTCGTGGTATGGGCGCGTGCTGGTGGAACGGGTGGAAGGTTTCGCGCGCCCCGAAGAATGGAAACGAGCCTACTTGGAGATCAACGAATTCGAGGCGGAACTGGCCGAGCACGGCATCGTAGTGGTGAAATTCTGGCTGCACATCAGCCCGGCGGAACAGTTGCGCCGGTTCCAGGAACGGCAGCGAATCGCCTACAAGCGCCACAAGATTTCCGCTGAAGACTGGCGCAACCGCGAGAAGTGGAGCGCCTACGAAGTCGCGGTCAACGACATGCTCATTCGCACGAACACCGATGAGGCGCCCTGGACGCTTGTGCCGGCTAACGACAAAAGATTCGCCCGCATCAAAGTCATCAAGACGGTGTGTCAGCGGTTGGAACGATGAATGGGATCAAGAGCGTCTGCCATTCAGCGCAGCCGCGTCAGTTGCCGGGGTGTCAGCAGCCATTCGAGTGTGGCGCAACGACCGTAATGCAGCGACTCCACGTTCAGCAGGCACAAGCCGCCTTTTTTCAAAGTTACGTCGAACGCAGGTTTGCCGGCCAGCAAGGTGGCGATCAAGTCACCCAGGTAAGGTTCGTGCCCCACGAGCAGCACGCTCTTGGGTTGATGATAAAGCCGCTTCAGATCATGGACCAAATCCTCTGCATCCTCTTCCGGAGCGAGGTGTGCTGAGAACTTCAGTCGGTCTTTCACCTTGAAAGTGTCGGCGACGATTTCCGCAGTCTGGCGGGCGCGAACGAAACGGCTGGATAGAACGAGGTCGAAGGTCAGACCCAGTTCTTTCATGCCTCCGGCGATCTGCTTCATCTTCCGTTCTCCTTTAGGCGTGAGAGGACGCTGGCTGTCGTCCTTGTAGCCTTCCGTGCCACGCTCAACGGCGATGGCGTGTCGCAGAATGTAAAGTTCCACTATTCAGCAATCTGTCTGGTTGTCCTGCCGGTCCTGGGGTTTGACGCCCGATGCGCGGGCGGGGCAAAGTCGAACAGTTGCTCCGCCTCGCCCATGAACTGAGCAATCAAGGCCGCGCGCCGGCGCTCCAGTTCGGCGCGGATTCGCGCCGCGTCAGCCGCGCGACATTGCTGCTTGCGAAGAAACTTCTCCAGGCTGGCACGGAGGACCGTCGCGTCCTGGATGGCGCCCATGCGGTTTTGATAATCGTGCATCCGTTTGAGCATTCGGTTGTTCACGCCGGGCAAAATGGGCTGCAGCGCTTCCGTCATGTACCGGAATTTTTTGAAAGCAAGGCGCGTCCGATGAATGGTTGCAGGATCTTCCGGGTCAATGGCGTGAAACCGCTCCTCCACTTTGGCGAAGGCTTTCTCCCATGCCTCTTCCAATGCCCGCAGATTCCCTTTCTTCCACTGGTGTTCCCGGACCATCAGGCGCAGTTTCTTCCGGACGGCTCCGATAGGCTGGGCCACTTTGCGCAGACCGGTGTGCTGGAATTTCCTGACGACGCATTTCTTCAGCCGCCGTTTTCGTTTGGTCAAGGAGCGTCGGAAAGCCTTCAATTCAGGCAAGTCTGGCTCCAACTCCGCCACCGCCTCCAACTGAACATGAGTGTCGCGCAAACGGGCAAAGATGCGCAGGCGTTTCTTCAACGCGTGGCTGGCGGCCTTGAGGGATTTCCCGGGCATAACCGCCGCCAGAACACCCGTGGTGGACAAGAGCCGCCGGCTTTCGACCCGAAACTGGTGGACTGATTTTTTGGAGAACTTCCGGCGGCAGCGAGCGAAATCCTTTCGATAATCCTGCCATTGATCCTTGAGCGACCGGAATAGAAAGACATGCGGCTCGGATAGCGTCGTCGCAGGCACTGCTTCTATCCCAATTCTACGAATCATCGCGATTCCAAGGTTTGAACCTGTTCTCGAAGCTTCGGGGACGTTACGTTATGTTGTCGCGCGCTGCCGGATCGCCCAAGTCTATCAAGGGAGTCGGTATCTCGCTCGCAAACGTCGGAGTCGGAGTCGTGGGTTCGCCCGGCGTCCCTGGGTTTTGCGGTTCGCCGATACTGACTGGTCGCTCATAATCACGCGGCACTTTGATGGGGGATTTCACCTCCGATGGCGTTGGCTTCCGCGCCTGCAGTGGGGCGTTTACTGTTGTGCTCGGCCGTATTCGTTTGCCGACGACAGCGGACCGGCCCATGGATTTCGGTGCAGGCAGAATTCCGCGAACTGAACGCGCTTTTGATCGTAGTGTGGGTCGCCTTGGTCGCCCGATTTTCGATAGGACGTGCCGGCTGGCGCGGGTCGGGGCCGTTGATTTTTTGCGCCGCGATTTCTTCGCCGATTTGGCACCCTTTCGTTTGGCCTTTTCAGCCTTTGCTGAGAGTTTCTTCAAAGTGCGAAGGGCTTTGACGGCGTTTTCCTGCGCTTCGTGGAAAGCGGCCTTGGCCGCCTTGGATTCCGTTTTGGCGTGCCTGAAGACGGCTTTGGCTTGCCGGGTTTTTTCTTTGGCGATGCCTGCTTTTTGAGAGGCGGCTTTGACCATTCGTTCGGTCCGTGCGACCTGATCTTTTGCCACTTGCACAGCAAGTTCCCATTGATGTGAGTTCATAGTTCGTTTCTTTTCTGACAACTCATAACGGAGCTCGTCAGTAGTGGGTCAGTTTGATTGTGGCAGCGTTCTTTGATCGCTGAAACGGGCGCTACAGCCATGCAAACCGACTTGTTACTGGTTCGTCTCTTCGAACGGGGTTGAAGTGCGCGGGGCGCTCTCAAACGCCCGAACTGATCGGAGAGTTGTTTCTCGCGCCGCCAATCGTCTGTCCGTCAGATTTCTCGGTCAACAGGGAAATGGAAATTTCGCTGCTCGGCCCTCAAATCCTGTCCATCCGACGCAGGTAAATGGCTAAAAGAAGGAAGCTTGAGGGTCAGAAAGATTGTCCAGGTTCTCCATGTAATGATGCCAGTAGCATCAACGCTCCGCAGTCACCGCCAACTCAACTGGCTTGGAGTCCAAACCACGATGCATCGTTTGGCGCGGCTCAAACCCGAGCGAACCAACCCAGCCGTTGCGGATTCAGGTTGATGTTGATCTGTTTGGTTTCCAGATAGGCTTCCAGCCCGTAGGTGCCCAGTTCACGGCCGGTGCCGGATTGTTTGTAGCCGCCCCACGGCGCTTCGTTGAACGTGGGATGATACGTGTTCAGCCAGGTGATGCCGGCGCGCAGCTTGTGTAGCACCCGCATGCCTTTGGCCATGTCTTTGGTAAAGACGCCTCCGGCCAACCCATAAATCGTATCGTTGGCCAGCCGCACGGCTTCAGCCTCATCATCGAAGAGTTGCACGCTCAACACCGGGCCGAAGATCTCCTCCCGCACGATGCGCATTTGCGGGCGCGTTTTCGCGAAGACAGTCGGAGCGACGAAATTCCCGTCTGCCATTTTTCCGGTTGTGATCCGTGCTCCGCCGCAGATCGCCTCCGCGCCTTCTGCCTTTCCGCTTTCGATGTAGCCCATGACCCGTTCCAGGTGGTTGCGGGTGATGAGCGGTCCCATTTCGGTGGCGGGATCGAGTCCATCGCCCACGACAATCTTGTTGCTCGCTTCGGCGAGACGCGGGAGAAACTTATCGGCAAGCGTCTTTTGCAACAGCAGCCGAGAGCCGGCGCTGCATACCTCGCCCTGGCCGGCATAGATGCCAAACAACGCATAGTCCAAGGCGACATCAAAGTCGGCGTCGGCGAAAACGATGTTTGGGCTTTTGCCGCCGAGTTCGAGCGTGACTTTCTTCAAATTCCCGGTGGCGGCTTCCATGATTTTGCGGCCAGTCGCGGTGCCACCCGTGAAGGCGACTTTATCCACCAGAGAGCTGGCCGCCAGAGCCTGGCCCACAGTAGGACCCGGGCCGAGGACAAGCTGCGCGCTTCCGGGTGGGAAGCCGACTTGCGCAATCAACTCGAACAATTTGATGGCCGTGAGAGGCGTGGCTTCGGCGGGTTTGAGGATGCAGCAATTGCCAGCAGCCAGACCGGGCGCGAGCTTCCACGCCGCCATCATCAGCGGATAATTCCACGGGATGATTTGCGCGCAGACGCCGATTGGCTCGCGCACAACCATGGAAGTAATGTTCGGGTCGGGCACTTCAAAAGTCTGGCCCTGCGGCTTGGTGATTAGGCCGGCGTAGTAGCGGAAACAGTTCGCCGAGTCCGTCACATCCCCTTTGGCTTCACGCAGCGGCTTGCCATTGTTGCGCGTCTCCAAAGTGGCCAGTTCGTCGGTCCGCGCGTCGAGGGCGTCGGCCAGTTTGAAGAGGTAACTGGCGCGTTCGCCGGCGCGCATTCGCGGCCAAGGGCCTTCGTCGAAGGCCTTGCGGGCAGCGGCGATGGCCAGTTCGGCGTCGCGCACCGAACCGTCCGCCACAGTAGCGATGACCTGGTTGCTGGCCGGGTTGAGGATTTCGCGGGTGCCGCCGTCGAGAGCGGATTTCCATTCGCCGTCGATGAAAAGGTTGGCAGTGCTCATAAGCGCGACTCCAGGTTTCTCTAGCTCAACTTCATGATGAACGACTTCACTTCGGTCATCTCCTCCATCGCGTAACGAATTCCTTCGCGGCCGAAGCCGCTGTCCTTGATGCCGCCGTAAGGCATGTTCTCGACGCGGAAGGTGGGCACGTTGTTGATCAACACGCCGCCCACCTCAAGCGCGGTGAAGGCCTGCCAGGCGCGCTGGAGGTTTTGCGTGAACACACCGGCCTGGAGGCCAAACGCTGAGTTATTCACGCTGGCCAAGGCCTGCTCGAACTGTTCGTAGCGATGCAACGTGACGACGGGGGCGAAGGCTTCCTGCGCGCAGATGTCCAGATGCGAAGCGACGTTTTCCAGGACGGTCGGCTCGACCAACGGCCCATTCGCCTTGCCACCGATCAAGACTCCGGCCCCAGCCTTCACGGCTTCCGTGATCCAACCGCAAATCCGATCCGCCGCCGCTTGTTCGATCATCGGACCGACCATGGTCTCGCGAAGCCTTGGATCGCCGAGGCGGACATTCTCACGCACATGCGCGACGAAGCGGTCGCGAAACGCGTCGTAGATGGGCGCGTCGACAAAGACGCGCTGCACGCTGATGCAGGATTGGCCGGCATAGCCGAAGCCACCGCTCGCGATGGCAGGGATGGCAACGGCCAGGTCGGCGTCTTCGTGGACGATCACGCCGGCGTTGCCGCCAAGTTCGAGGGTGATGCGCTGCTTGCCGCACTTCGCCTTGAGCTGCCAGCCGACGGTCGGACTTCCCGTGAACGAAACCATCTTCACGCGTGGGTCGCCGACGAGATGCCCGGCCAGTTCGTTCGGACAGGTGACGATGTTGATCTGGCCGGGAAGGACACCAGCCTTTTCGAGTACTTCGCCGAGCAACAGCGCTGTGAGGGGAGTCTTGGTTGCGGGCTTGAGCACCATGGTGTTGCCGGTCGCGAGGCATGGCGCGACTTTGTGCGCCACGAGATTGAGGGGAAAATTGAACGGAGTGATTCCGTAGATGACGCCCAATGGAAACCGTCGCGTCACGCCGAAGTGTCCCTGCCCGCTCGGAAATGCGTCCATGTCCAACACTTCGCCGTGCTGTCGGCGCGCTTCCTCGGCTGCCGCAGTGAACGTCAGGATCGCGCGAGCCACTTCGGCCTCGGCGAAAGTGACCGGTTTGCCGGCCTCCGCGACGATGGTATTCACGAATTCCGCCCGGCGCTCCTCAATGCCTTTGGCGACAGCGTGGAGGACGGTGGCGCGCTCGTGGGACGACTGTTGGCGCGCGGGAGTAAAGGCTTCGAGCGCGGCGTTGATTGCCGCCTCCATCGTCGTGAGATCTCCCAGCGGAACCTGGGCGAGAACTTCGCCCGTGGCGGGGTTGACGACATCCTTGGCGGTTTGAGTCTGAATCCATTGGCCGCCGATCCAGAACCGTGGATTTGTCGTGGGCGAGTTCACAGCCAGCGTCCGTTCAATCACACGCGCGTCGCGTGGCGGCGTCAGATCCGCTCGACTTCGCGCTTCTCGACGTAAACCTTCAAGCCTTCGCGGCTCAGGTTCTCCATGAACACTTCAGGGTCCAACGCTTCGGGCATCATCACGCCGCGTTCCTTGATGTTCCCCGTGACCAGGAGTCGCGCGGCCAGTGCGGGCGGAATCCCCGTTTGCACCTCAGTGAGCGTGTGGCCGTATTGCTCGTACACTTCTCGATGGCTGTCCATCGTATAGACGAAGTATTCCACGCGTTTGCGACTCTTGGTGCCGCGCACTTCGGTGCCGACGCAGGAATAACCGTCCACCGTAGCGCCGAGCGCGGCGGGCTTGGGCAGATTGGCGCAGGCGACGCGCACGGGAGCGACCTCGCAGCCGTCCACTTTCACCTTCTTCCAGGTATCGAGGTCGAGCAGAGCGAGTGACTTGGCCAGGTGATACACCTTGTCGGAGATGGTGTATTTGAAGACCGAGTAGTTGACCCCCTTCTCGACGAAAGGCGGGTGGGTCCCGAGGCTCACGCCTTCTTCATGCGCGACGGCGTAGGTTTTCATCAGCCCGATGGGATCCGGGAAGCGCACCCAATCGACTTCCGTTTCCAAGGGCTTGCCGGAAGTTACGCGTCCATCCTTCACGTAGTACGGCACAGCGCCGAGTTCCTCGAAGAGTGTTTCGGGGTTGAACAGCACAGCAAACCGGTAGCCTTTGACCTCAGCGTTGTCGGCGTCGAGCACCCGGATGCTGGAGGCGGTGTCGAGCCGGTCGATGGCCCAACGAGCGAAGACATTCACCGCGCCCGGATCCATGCCCATGCACAGGATGCCGGCCAGGCCGCGGTCGAGGAACATCTGGTTGAACTTCTCGATCTCGGCCTCGAACGAGTTCTTGCCGGGCTTCTTGACGCCGGGAGGCGAATAAATGTCCGCCGCCATGTCCAGGTAATGCGAGCCGCCGGCTGCGCACGCTTCCAGCACAGAATGATTCACGACCCAGGGACAGGCATTGAGGGTGACGGCGACCTTGTTCTCCTTGATGAACTGCGTCAGGCGTGGAGTGTCCATCGCGTCCATCTGCTGCACTTCAAACCGGCTCTTCTTGGTCAACTCGTGCAGGTTCTTGGCGAAAGTCGTGTCGATGTCCGCGAGCACGATGCGCTCGAAGCAATCATAGCCGTGCAGCTTGAGACCGATGACCGATCCCACGCCGCCCATTCCGAGGACCAACGCATTAGCCATAAGTTGCTCCGGCCTACCCGACGGTGTCGGGTTGCTGGATGTGTTAATTCTACTCCGCCCGATGCATCCCTGCAAAAAGGCGGGACAGTGTAGGAATAACGGCATCGCCAAGCCAACTCTCAATTCGCCGGCCCTCGACGGAGCCATCGGAATTGAACGGAACAGCCTGACGGGAAACTGGTTGAAAAACCCGCTACTCGTAGCATCCGGCGTGAGCCGGATCATTTATTCCTTCGGGAAAGGCGGTGAGATCAGATCCGGCTCACGCCGGATGCTACTTTCTAAACGGGCGCGTAACGTCCGAAGATCCTGCTGGCAGCGATGAACGTGTTAACGTGCGCCTCGACGACCTTGGACAGGTCACGCGCATAGCCGCCAGCCAACACCCACGCGATGGGTAAAGTGCGTCGTTTGGCGAAGTCGAAGACGCGTCGGTCGCGCTCCAACAGGTCCGCATGCGTGAGCGCCAATGGCGAATAAGGATCGTCGCGCAACGGGTCAGCACCGGCTTGGTAGAGCAACAAGTCTGGCTGGCCGGCCTCCAATAATCGCGGCAGATGCTTGTCAAGCGAGGCATTCAATTGCTTTCCGTCGCAACCTCGCGGCAGCGTTGCAGAGAAATGATTCGCGCCATCCTCGTGGCGGGGTTTGGTCACATCGAGATAGGCCTCGTTATCCCAGTAGTCGCTTCCATAGATCGAAAGCGCAGTCAAGTAATCACGCGATCCGGCCAGCGCCGCCGTCCCGTTGCCATAGTGAAGATCGAGATCAAGGATGGCGACGCGCTTCACTTCGCCGCTGCGCTGAAGAGTGTCTGCTGCCACGACGAGGCCGTTGAATGTGCAGAACCCCTCACCATGGTCGGCGTGAGCATGGTGAAATCCACTGGCCAGCGCCGTTGCAGCGCCGTCGCGCAATGCCCGGCGTCCGGCAGCAATGACGGCGCCGTTCGTCAGGCAGACCGAAGGAAAGAGAGCCTCGCTCCAGGGAAATTTCTGTGACTCCGCGAGTTCGCGAGGAACGCCAGTGCGAATCGCCTGGATGTATTCTGCCGTGTGAACGAATCGAAGTTGTTCCTCAGTCACAGGCGCTGGTTCCTCCAGTCGGACTTCAGGACGCGAACGCAGTTGTTCCGCGACCAGCCTGAACTTGCGCATAGCCATGATGTGCCGCTCGCCAATCGGCGCGGCGAAGCCGGGATGGTAAAACGCCGTGATCATTTTGTCGGCGGCAAAAGAGCGACCTGGGCATCGGCGGCGGGATATTCACGCAGGCTCTCCCACAAGCCGGTCATGGCCTGCTCGCGAAACCCACTGCCATACATCTGGTAGAGCGCCGTCACGATGTCGCGAACTTCCTGGCCGTAGATCGTCCCTTCGTGCTCGCGTCCAACCCGGCGGACAATCAGGCTGAAGGGCAGCGGCCTTGGCCCTCCACTGGCATCGATCTCGGCGAGCGGACGAAAGTCGGGTTGGAAATACTTTACCACGTCCGGATCCACTTTCTTGAACCCCGCTTTTTCGTAAGACTTGAGCCGGATCATTCGATTGGGAAATCGCGCGTCAGGATGCTCCATCTCTGCGACCAGCGTGATCGGAGCATCTGCCGGGCATCCAGCGACTGCCAGACAAGCGCGCGCCGTTTGAATGGGCCAGGCGCGCAACCATCCCGCCAGACCCGTACGACGCCACGCCGGGTCCACCAGCACGTGCGACAAATGAACCACCGCGTGCGCCGCGCTTCCGCGGTGAACCACCACCGCCGTATGATCTCGCGTGGCTACAAACTCGCCGCGTTGCCGGACCAGAATTATTTCGTATCGCAACCAGTAATCGCCCATCGCAAAGGCGGGGTGCCAGTCCAGCCGTCGAGCGATGACATCCTGCTGTTCCATTTCGTGCTGCGCGCCGAACTCGGCCCAAAGCCGCTCGTAAGCCGGTTCGAACAATGGATCCTGTCTGGATTGGATGCGGGCAACATCCAGTTTCCGGCAGTCCAACTCGGATGCCCTCGCATCTCCCGGCGCCAGGTCTGCTGAAATGAACTCGACTGATCTATCCATGTTAGGCATCCCGATCAACATCTGTGTGAGAGGCCACTAGAGCAAATTGACTGGCGCATTATTCGAGTGCTTGGTCGCGATGAGATCTTCAACGGAAAAAGGCCAAGCTCATTGATCTCAGATGCCAGCCTTGAACAATTGGAATTCGCAATCGAAGAGCAAGAGGCGGCCTGTCCACTTTAGGTTCAATCTCGGTGCCGCCGCAGAGTCGGCACCTTCTATTTCGGGTTGCCACAATGCGGACACAGCGCGGCTACAATAATTGCTTGTCGGCCGCAGTGCGGGCACACTTCAGATGCAACCTGCTCCTGTTTTTTGGCGTTGGGTGGGAGGGTGCTGGCTTTTCGGGTCCTTTTTTCGTCAGGAGTTAATTCGTCGGTGATGTCCCGATTCTCACACGCGCGCAATGCTGCATACAGGACTTCGCGGCTAACTTTCTTGCTCCACTGTTCCTCCCGGAGTGGTTTTATTGCACGCGGGTCTCTGATCTTACCAAGCGCCTCCGCAGCCGCTCTCGCAATTCGGGAACAATTCCCCTGCATCATCTCAATCAGCAATGGAACACACGCCTTGTCCCGGCTCTCTCCAAGGCCGCGCACTACTTCGGTCACAATGTCTGTGAGCCGCCAGTTCCATGGGTCATTTTCATCAGGCCTACCAAGTTGGTCAAGCAAGGAAGATAGGATTTCCAGGGCCGGTTTACCGTGTCTCGCCAGGGCTGGAGCCACGTCCTTGACGACGTCTAGATCCTTAGCTCCCGCCAAAGCCCTGGTCAGCGGCTCTATCGCACGAGGATCCTTAAGTTCACCAAGGGCGCTTGTTGTCCAAAATCTTTGGTGCTCTAGATTCCGAGCGATAGAGAAGTTGAAAACGTTTATCAACTGTTTTATCGCTCGCTTGCGCTGAAGCTTTTCGATCGCGGCGGCCGACCGTTTACGCGAGCCGTACTTGGCTGAATTCTGGGTGCTCCAAAAAGCCCGCAACAGCCAGACGGTGGGCGCAACGATGAACAGGACAGCAACGGTTTTCTTCAGAACGATTGACCAGTCAATACTCATGGGCCAAGTCAGATTCGAATACCAGTGATCATTCCAAGTTCAGGGGTTCAGCTACGTGCCGAGTGGTGCATTGAAGACCTTCGGGAAGGTCATCGGCGCGGGCGTAGCGAAAGTGGAGATTCCCGGCGCTTGCACGGTGATGTCGAACGTGTGTTTGCAGTGTGACCATCGTGACATGACGGCCTCATGGGATGAGGACTGGCGAAAGTCTGGAAAGCAAATGCTGACGGCCCCGTCCACCGGAAAGACGGACGGCGTGGCCACGCGACCGTCCTCCTGCGCGTTTGGCAGAGCGGACAGGGTGTGGTTCACTTCCTGCATGAACGACCAGACGCTGCACCAATTGCAGGAGGCGGATCGATCCTTTCATCTGCACCCGTTCACCGATCACCGCGCGATGCATGAGCAGGGCACAAACGTCATTGTGTCTGGCGAGGGCTGCTGGTTGACGGATGCCACGGGGAAACGACTGCTCGACGGGCTGGCGGGTCTGTGGTGCGTCAACGTCGGCTACAATTGCCGCGAAATCGTCGAGGCGGTGAACCAGCAGATGTCGCGGCTGCCGTATTACTGCTCGTTCTTCAACACGACGACCGAGCCAGCCATCCGCGTGGCTGAGCGACTGGCGAAACTTGCACCACCACGCCTTCAACACACGTTGTTCTGCAATTCCGGCTCGGAGGCCAACGAAACCGCGCTGAAGGTCATCCGGGCCTGGAACAAGCTGCGTGGTCGCCCGGCCAGGAACAAGATTCTCTCCCGGACCTTCTCCTACCACGGCGTGACGCTGGCCACCGCCAGCCTGACGGGCCTGCCCAATTGCCGCGACCCGTTCGATTTGCCGCTGCCGGGCTTCATTCAGATTCCCGGACCGCATCCGTACGGGGTCAACAGTCCACTCGATCCTGTGGCCTACGGTCGGTGGTGTGTGGAGGAGACTGCGCGAATCATCGAACGCGAAGGCGCGCACACCATCGCGGCCTTGTTCGCGGAACCTGTGCAGGGCGCGGGCGGTGTCATTGTGCCCCCGGACGGTTACTTGAAAGCGCTTCGACAGCTTTGCCGCGAGCACGACATTCTTTTCGTGGCCGACGAAGTCATCACCGCCTTCGGCAGGTTGGGGGCATGGTTCGCCAGCGGCTTGTGGGAGCTTGACCCGGATCTGATCACCCTCGCCAAAGGCATCACTAGTGCCTACCTGCCGTTGGGCGCCACAATGGTGAGCGATGAAATCGCCCACGACCTGATCCAAAGCGGCTATTTCTCTCACGGGTTCACCTACAGCAGCCATCCCACTCCCGCTGCGGCCGCGTTGGCCAACCTGGACGTGTTGGAGAAGTACCAACTCATCCCGCGCGTGCGCGACGACGTTGGACCTTACTTCCAGCAAAAACTCCGCGAATTCACCGGGCACCCGGCAGTTGGTGAAGTGCGCGGCTACGGTCTGATTGGCGCGTTGGACCTGCTGCCTCGAGGTGGTAAAGCCGCGCTGGACCCCGCGAATCCGCTCGGCGCGAGAGCGGCCCGCATCGCGCGCGAAGAAGGCGTGATCGTCCGCGGCATCCGCGACCTCATTGCGATGTCACCGCCGTTTATCGTCACGCGCGAGGAGATCAATTACCTCTTCGCCGCTGTCGGACGGACACTGGAACGGCTTTGGAACTAGAGCTATGGCCAGCTTATGAAGTGTTAGGCCACTCAAGCACCAATGCGCCTTCGCTACGTCATTATTATTGTCGCGGTTTTTGCAAGTGGTGGGGCTTGCTTTCTTTTTACGCGCGACCGCGCGCAGCAGCGGGCAGAGTTGCACGGTTGCGGAAACTACATGGTTGCGATTGGTCTCGCAGCCCGAATGTGGGCGAATGACAATGGCGACCGTTTTCCTCCGGACCTGCTTTCACTGTCCAACGAGGTTGTCACGCCGAAGATTCTTATTTGTTCTGGAGACTATTCACGGGAGCCGCCGGCGAATTGGGCCTCATTCACGCCCGCGCAAAGCAGTTTTGAGATGGTCACACCGAGCTTGCGGGACGGAGATACAAATGCGGTATTCTTGCGGTGCAAGATTCATGGCAGCGTGGGATATGCAGACGGATCAGTTTTTGTTAATGGAAAACGCCATCGCAAATCGTGAGCGGCCTGACAAACCGCGGCAGCGAACGGCAGCATCGCGCCTCCGTTCCAATCGCTCCTCCTCGTGGTCGCCGTCACAGAGCTTGAGTCGTTATCTCGCGGTGCTCATTCTGTTTGTGTTGAGGACCACAGTACACTGTCCTCTCCCGGCGGGCGCAGCCGACGACGCTCCGACAAACCCCCTGAACCTCAAGCGCCAGACCAACGTGCAGGACTATTTTCCTCCTCCTGAATCGCAAGGCGGCTGGCGCAAGATCGAGGCGCCCGAAGAGCTTCGAGGGATTGCTGGTGTTGACCCCGATAAGCTTGCCGCGCTCAAGCAGTGGCTGCTCGATTCGGACAAGCGCGACTTCGCCGCGGTTGTCGTCCGACGCGGCTACATTGTGCTGGAGGTGGAACGTGGCAACAGCGCGAAGACGGATTCGCGCCGCGTCGCATCGGTGTCGAAAGCGATTTGCGCCACGGTGCTGGCCATCGCGTCCGAGCAAAGTCAGCGGGGACTGACGCCGAAGAAAATGAAATTTGCTGATCCTGCGTTTCAGTTCATTCCGTGGGCGGAACCGCTGAGCGATCCGCGCAAGTCGCAAATAACCGTCAAACAATTGCTCAACCACACCTCCGGCATCTGCCCGGAAGCGACCGGTGCGCGAAATGATGGCGCGTGGGAATACCTACTGGGCCACAGCGGCGACGCGCGCACGGAGAAGCTGGCGTTTGATCCGGGAACGGCCTGCGGTTACTCCACGCACGCGCTGGCCCACGCAGCGCTCGTCTGCGAAAACGTAACGGGCAAGCCCTACGACCAATTCGCCATTGAGGCACTGTTCAAGCCAATTGGGATCGAGCACTGGTGGTTTCAATCCTACGACGGCGCCCCAAAGTATGGGCGGCATCCCTCACACGGGTTGGGGTTGCCCGCGCGCGCTCTGGCCCGTATCGCCTACTGCATGTTGCGAGGCGGGAAATGGAACGAGCAGCAGGTCATCCCGAAATGGTTCGTGGACGAAACTGCAGCGCCTACCCACTCTGTGAAAGGCCTGGAGATGCGCTTCAAGCTGAACGCGGAAAGTTTTTCTCACGCCTGGGAGTTGCCAGCGCGATTAACGGGCGAGAATGACCGTAGTGGCGAAGGCATCCCGGCGGACGCCCGACACAAGCCCGGCAGCGGCGGCCAGACCATCGCGTTCGTGCCTAGCCTTGATCTGGTCGTCACCCGCCAGACCGGTTCCAGCGGCGAATGGAAATACGAGGAATTCCTGCGCCGCGCGTGTGCCACAGTGATTGACCGATAACGGTATGCTTTCCGCGTGACCACCTTTCCGCTCCGTGCCAAGCTGCCTGCGTGACATCGACTGAAGCCATCGCGCTGCTGGAAAAACTCAAGGCGGGCCGCATCAGCAGCGAGCAGGCGTTGCGCGCCTTCCAGGCGGCGCCTGTGGCCGACCTCGGCTTCGCGCGCGTGGATACGCACCGCTCGCTGCGCAAAGGCTTTCCGGAGGTCATCTATGGCGAAGGAAAGACGCCGGAACAGGTGGTTCGCATCGCGCTCAAGATCGCAGAGCGCGAGCAACGGTTTCTCGTCACGCGCGTCGGCGTCGAACACGCCCGCGCCCTTCGCCGCAAACTCAAACGCGCCGTGCATCACGAGAGCGCGCGGTGCGTGACGTTTGAGAAAACTCCACTGCCCAAGCGGCCGGGCTTCGTGGTAGTGCTGGCAGCAGGCACCAGCGATCTGCCGGTGGCCGAGGAAGCCGCCGTCACCGCGGACATTATGGGCAATCGCGTGGAGCGGATTTACGACGTGGGCGTGGCGGGCTTGCATCGGTTGCTCTCGCGGTTGGAAACGATTCAACAAGCCAACGTCATCATCGCGGTCGCCGGCATGGAAGGCGCATTGCCGGGCGTGGTGGCCGGCCTGGTCGCACAGCCCGTCATCGCAGTGCCGACGAGCGTCGGTTACGGGACAAACCTCGGTGGATTGACGGCCCTGTTCGGGATGTTGAGCAGTTGCAGCAGCGGTCTGACGGTGGTGAATATCGACAACGGCTTTGGCGCCGGTTACGCGGCCAGCCAGATCAATGCCCTGGCAGCAGGAGCGGCGACCAAAGAATCAACGGCCCGTCAATCAACCGCACCTCGCAGAAACGGACCCATGCGCCACGTTTGACCTTGCGCATGGAGAGTTTCCCTCCCGCTAGAGCATGAAGACTCTTTACCTCGATATTTTCAGCGGCATCAGCGGCGACATGTTCCTCGGCGCGCTATTGGATTTGGGCGTTGATTTTCACCGCCTTGAACATGACCTGGAGAAGCTCGGCCTGGATGGCTACCATCTGCACGTTTCGAAGCAGCAGCGCGCCCATGTCGCGGGAACCAAGTTCGATGTCCTTCTTGAAGACGACCATCACCACGATGAATCTGAACACGATGAGCATCATCACGGCCACGAGCATGGGCACCACCACGCACATGGACATGAACACCATCACCACGATGAAGCGTCCGCGCGCGAGCACGAACACTGTCACGGGCACGAGCACAGCCGCACGTTTGCGGACATCGAGCAACTAATCAGCCGAAGCCCGCTTTCGGATTGGGTGAAACAAAAATCCATCGCCGTGTTCCGGCGCGTGGCGGTGGCAGAAGGCAAGATTCACGGCAAGCCGCCGGAGCAAGTCCACTTCCACGAGGTCGGCGCCGTCGATTCCATCATTGACATCGTGGGCGCCTGTCTCGCGTTGGAAGCGCTCGGCAAGCCGCGGGTGCTCGCGGCACCCGTGGTCGAGGGCACGGGCTGGGTCAAGTGTGCGCATGGCCGTTTTCCGGTGCCCACGCCTGCGACGCTGGAGATTCTCGGCGCGCGGGGCGTGCCCGTTTCGCAGTGCGACGAGCCGCACGAACTGGTCACGCCCACCGGAGCCGCGCTGCTGGCCGAACTGGTCGAAGACTTCGGGCCGATGCGCGGTTTGGCTCCGCTGCGCATCGGCTACGGCCTCGGTTCGCGCGAGAACAAAACGCGCCCCAACGTCCTGCGCGCCGTGCTGGGCGAAGCGTCCTCCGCCACGGCGGCACATGATTGGGAGACGGATGCCGTAGCGGTTCTGCAAACCAACCTCGACGACGCAAACGCGGAGATTCTTGGCGATTTTTCAGAAAAGGCACTGGCGCGGGGCGCGCTCGACGTTTTTCACACGCCAGTCCAGATGAAGAAGAACCGGCCCGGAGTATTGCTCAGTGTGCTGTGCGCGGAAGCCGACGCGGACAAGTTCTGCGAACTCATACTGAGAGAGACCACCACCTTTGGTGTCCGACGGCACGTGGCCGAACGGCGCAAGCTGCGTCGTGAATTCTCCACCGTGAAAACGCCCTTCGGCGAGGTGACGGTGAAATTCGGCAAAATGGACGGCCAGTTGGTGCAGGCCGCCCCGGAATACGAATCATGCAAGCGGCTGGCCGAACAGGCGAATGTGCCGCTCAAGCAGGTTTACGAAGCCGCCCAACGGGCGATTCAGCCCTGAACCACTCCACTTATGGTTGATGCCGAACTTCTTAAAATTCTCTGCTGTCCCGAAACGCGCCAGCCGCTGTCGCTGGCCGATCCGGCTCTCGTGCAACAGATCAACGAACAAATCAACGCGGGCCGGCTTCGTAACCGCGCGGGCAAACCAGTGACCCGGAAGTGGGACAGCGGGCTTGTCCGCAAGGACGGCCAGTTTGCCTATCCGATTTGCGAGGACATCCCGATCCTGCTCATTGATGAAGCGATTCCCTTGAGCGGCCAGGCGGGTGCCCGGGCATAGCCGCAAGAAACGGCGAAACTTCCCCAAAGACGGGATGGCGCCGCCGGACATTCCGGGCCAGATGCGCTTGCGCGCGGGCCTTGCGGACGGCTTTCGGCAACGGCTCCGGGAATGGCGATGAATCGCCTCCTGGATTCGTGGGCAGTGAAGGGCCAACAAGACGCGCGTGCCTGGCTGGCCTCGTCTATCTGCTCGAGTTTCGTCCGAGTTTCGGGTTGCCTTTTCTTTTGAGAGCGGTCAACACTTTCAATGGCCCGGTCAGAGAAGCAGTGCGACAAGTGAGTTCGCACTAGAAACCGCCCGGGCGCTTTTTACGCGAGGAGCAAAGTGAGTGTGTCGCAGGCGAAAGTAATGAACTCGGAACGTCGAGCGACCTCCTATGTTGTCAGGCGGTCCATGTTCAAGGCGGTTGGTTTCGCTGGCCTTCTCTGGCATACTGCACTGCCTCTGCCTGCGGCCGTTATCGATGGGGAAGCGGTCTATTACTACGATGGTGGCACGCGGATCGATCTGACTTTGGCGTTGGATGAATTGCGCCTGGAGGGGAACGCTGGCCAGGACCTTGACTCGGCAAACCTGCCTCAGAGAAGCGCGGAAGTGATCAAGGGCGCGCCGATCCGGATGGGACTCACCTGGCTTGGGTTGACCTTGTTCCAGCCGCAAACAGGGCCGAGTTGCTAATGAAAATGGCGCGCGTGGTGGCCGATGCTGGAGCCAGGTCTGCGCAAGTTGTTTTGTATTCTCCCGCAGCCGCCTCACGGGAACCAACGGCGAAGCAGTTTTTGACCCGGCAACTGGCCGTGAAGCTGCCGCCGGATCGCAAGATTGAAGAGATAGCCGCCCGCTACAACCTGACGCTCGATCAGGTGATTGGCTACAGCCCGAACACCTATCTGCTAACGGCCAACGACCAAAGTCCATTGGCCAGTTTGACTGCGGCCAATGCCATCTACGAGGCGGAAGGCGCGGAGTTTGCGACGCCAATGATCGCGCGCCACTTTGCGCTCCGAGACACGACACCAAACGATCCAAGGTTTCCCGAACAGTGGCATCTGCGGAATCTTGGCCCGCCGCATCAAGTGCCTCCAGTGACAGGAGCCGTGGCGGGAAACGATGTTAACATCGTCTCGGCGTGGGATTCGTACCGAGGGGCCGGCATCAAGATCGCAATCGTTGATAGTGATGTGGATTGGCAGCACCCCGATCTCGCACCGAACTACCGGTTTGATATCGATACAAACTTGGTCAGCGCCGCCCTGACTGATGCCGCGCCGGCGTGTGGTGCGTTCCATGGCAGTGCCTGCGCTGGTCTAGCTGCGGCCAGGGGCTACAATACTCCCACCCCGATCGGCGTCGTTGGATCTGCGTTTGATGCCAGCATCGTCGCAGTGCGACTGTTCCCACCAAGCGGCTTTCAGAGCGATGCGCAGATTGCAAGTGCTCTCAACCACATGGCCACGGCATCATCCGCGAATCGCGTGGACATTAGTTCGAATTCTTGGGGACCAGACGATGGTGATCCGGCGCATTATTTCACAACGTTTGGTCCTTTGTCCCGCGCTGCTCTGCTCAACGGCATTAACAACGGCCGCGCCGGGAAAGGCATTATCTACGTTTGGGCACACGGGAATGGCCATTGTGCGCTTAATGGGCCCGAGCACGGCAATGCGGACGGGTATGCCAGCAGCCAGTACACGATCGCCGTTGCAGCAAGTCGAGCGGATGGTCGTAGATCGGATTACAGCGAGAAAGGTTCTGCAATCCTGATCAATGCACCAAGCAGCGGCGATTCGGGTAATTGTGCGCTTCAGCGGAACGTGTTGACAACCTTTCTCTCATTGGCTCACTACGAGGCATGTAATTTCAATCAGGAAGAGTACCAACTTTTTGGAGGAACGTCCGCCGCTACTCCGATCGCCGCTGGCTGCATCGCATTGATGCTTCAAGCCAATCCGAATCTGACTTGGCGCGATGTCCAGCATCTGCTGGTTCAGACGGCCACGAAAAACGACTACCCCGCAGATCTTGGTTGGGCGCAAAACGCGGCTGGTTTCTATTACCATCACGGATATGGTTTTGGCCGCATCAACGCCTCGGCGGCCGTGACTGCGGCACAGACTTGGAATTTAGTGCCGACCCGTGCCACCACGCTCACGGCCAGCGAAACGACATCGGTCGCGATTCCCGATAACAATCCTACCGGCATAACACGCACCCGGTCCGTTTTTGGTCCAGCCAACTTTATTGCGGAACACGTCGAGGCGACCGTCAGTCTTACGCATCCGAAAAGAGGCGACCTACGCATCACGCTGACCTCGCCGTTGGGAACGGTATCGACCCTGAACGAGCCAAACGGCATTACCGGGGCGAATCTGAACAATTGGGTGTTCACGAGTGTAGTCAATTGGGGCGAGAACCCAAGCGGAACCTGGAGTCTGAAGGTGGTGGACACGGTGAGCGGAAACAGCGGGACGCTAACTTCGTGGTCGCTCAACGTGTATGGATACAGCAAGTATTCGATCAATTGCGGCGGCAGCATCGTCGAATCCTTTGCCTCTGATATTTATTTCAGCGGCGGATTTCGTTTCCCAACGGGCATTCCATCAATGTCACAGGAGTTCCCAATCCCGCACCCCAAGCCGTTTACCAGTCAGCACGCGTAGCCCAGGATCTCACCAGTGTTCCCTTTTCCTATACGCTTCCAAATCTGAAGCCCGCTCAATCTTACCAAGTGCGGCTGCATTTCGCCGAGATCTATGGAATGGCCTACGGACAGCGGATCTTCGATGTTCGCATCAATGGAACCCCTGTCCTTCTGAGTTTCGATCTGCTCCACCCCAACAATGCCGGAGCACAATTCAAAGCCCATGTGCGGGAGTTCTCCTTCCAACCGAACGCCAACAACCAAATCATCGTGCAGATTGTACCTCTTCAGTCTCCCGTGGATGGGCTGTTCAGGGGAATTCTCAACGGTCTGCAAGTCATCCCGCAATAGAGCAGTGTTTATGCGACCCTTTTTATGCACGTTGTTTGCTCTCGGGCTTGCGGGAGGCGGAAAACTTTCCGCTTGGGAATTGCAATTCCAGGAAACGCGAATCTACGGATATGCTTTCACAGGCGGCGTTATCGGAGGTTACTATCTGACCAATTGGGTGCCTATTCTGCCGAACCTGAGCACAAACCTGAGCATGCAGGAACCTTACGCAAGGTCGAGCAACACTCTCTGGCTGAGGTTTTCCACAAATTCAGTCGTCATTACGCACGATTTCGATCTCCGTTCTGGTGGAAGAGGCTCCGAAGCGAGGGCCGGCTTGCGGGCAGCCCCCGTTCGTTTCACGGTGGTCGGTGCAGGCGGAGAACCCGCCGGCACCGCGATCCCATTCGCAGGAACGGTGGAAGTCGCCCTCTCTCTGAATGCTCCCTGGCAGGCGTCCTACGCCTATGGTGCTGTTAACCTCCGGGAATGGGACGCGGGGAAAGGGAACAGCGCCGTGGTTTTCACGCTCGCAGCGACCAATGGAACCGGGTACCGGATGCCCGGGGCGCAAGGCAGATTCTCGTTAAGAATCGGTTCTACGTATTTGTTGGAATGCACCACTGCCGCCGCGCCCGGTGACTCCTGCTGTACGCCCGAATGGCTGGCGGGCACGATCTTAATTTCTCTTACCGAAGGCTTCTTCCTGGACGTGGCGCGAAACGTGAATGGGCCACGGGTGACGTTGACAGGGCAGCCCGGCTGCACGTACCTGATCGAGCGATCCACAAACTTCTCGAATTGGCAGCAGATCGTCACCAACACGCCGTCCAGCGGAACCTTTGTGTTTGACGATGTGGCGGCGCCGGTCACCGGTGCCGTATTTTATCGCGGAGTGGAAAAGAAGTAATGGACGCGACGTTTCAATCCATTCAGCGGTGCAGCAGCCGGAGCGACTGTTGATCAAACCAAACCTCGCCCGCGCTGGCGCGCAGTTCGCAGATCAATTCGACTTCGGTGCCGCCTTCCGGTACTTCAAATACTTGTTCGAGTTGCCGCCAATCGAGGTCGCCGGAAATGAAATTGGTCGCTTTTTCGCCGGAGATGCGCAGACCGGCGCCGGCCCCCGGCTCGCCGGGCACGGGCCGAACTCCCTGCGCTTTCACCTGCCCTTGAAAGCGGTAGCGGCCCGTTTCCAGCAAGACGCGGGTGCGCCACGAGGCGGTGCCTTGGCTTCTCGGCGCGTGGATGTAGAGCACTGGTCGGCCATCCTCTTCTCCGGAGAACACGCGCGCTCCGCCGGTGTCAGGCCGTCCGAGCCACTCAGTCAACAAAGCAAGATCGGCCGCATCGAATTCGAGCGGCTTCGGCTCCGGCGCCGCCAACTGCTCTGTGATACGCTGGGCACGCTCGCTGATGCGTTGTGTCAAGCCGGCTGCGTTCTGGCCAATCACCTTCGCTTCCGCGGCATTGGTGGCGCCGGAGCACAACTTGGCCACCGCGGCCCCGATCTGCGGCAGGATTCGGTCCAGTCGATAGACATTGGTGAACAGTTGACCAAAGCGTTCGCGATAGACCTGCCGCATTTCAGGCGATTGCAGAACGGCTCTCGCAACGATGCTCTTTCGCGCGGGCCATATGGAGGCATCCGGCTTGGTCAGCACAACGTCCATGCCGTGCGGAAAGAAAACGAAACGGCGGGAACCTGGATCGTGATAGAGACGATAATTGTTGCGATTTCCAGTATAGCCATCCCAGTGGCCAACCATCATTTCCATCGCCACAAAGGAAAGGAACTGATCGACGTCCAGAATGGAGCGCAGGTTCCGAAGGCGTCGTTGCGGATCCTTCGTTTGGGCCGCGGCCAGGAGTTGTCTGAGATCCGTCTGGCCTTGTCCGGCGCCGCCGTCCTGTTCGAGTTCCTTGTCGATGTCTCTCAATTGTCCTTCATAAAGGTTTCCGCTCGCGTCGGTAAAGTGGCGTTGAAGAAGCGGTTGGCTGAAGGTTTCCAAGAGGACATACAAGCCGAGACGACGGCCATTCAACCGGACGACGGCGTGAGTGACACGCGGCGCGGGTATGCCTGCTTCCCGGAACAGGCTGTTGGCGAAGAACAGATGCAAGTAAGTCATGTCTTGCGCCGAGTTGTTCAGCACGAACCGCGTCTGCCCGTTGTAGGTTTTGCCCGGCTGAAATTTGTCAAACTTGAGCATGAAGCTGGGCTTGTCGTCGATGAGACGGTAGCTGCCAAAACCGCGTAGGCGAATACCCACATCGGTAAGCACCGCGTCGCGTATCCTCGCAGTTCCACGCACGTAACTCCGCGGTTCCTTTTGGAGCGAATCCACCGCCGTTTCGTCCAGTTCGATGTGGAAGTCGGCCAGCGCGGGATCCGAGAACAACTCGAATTTGTTGTTCTCGGCTGAAAGCCCCAACGAGATGAGGGACAGGCAACTCAGCAATAGGAGGCAGATACTGATGCGATTCGCTCTGAAAAACGGCGGCGTTTTCATAGTCAGACCTGAAGCTGTTGCCGCAACCTGCAACTCACAAAGACTGTCGGATTACTTTGTGGCAATCTGCGAACTGCTCAACACGACCTTTAGCACCGAAGATTTGCCCGGCGGCAGCGTTACCTTGTTCTTCGCCACGTTGCCCGACTCCACGCAGAGCATCTGCTTGTATTCGTCATTGCCGAAATCCGACATCTGCTGCGACCGTGCGGTCCATGGGTTCCAGACCACGGTCGAGGCGGACCCGCTTTTCTCGATGCGAATCTTGCGCCGCAGGCCAGGGTCGAGGATTTCCACCGCGCCCGTCGTGTCGAAATAAATGCGGTCTTCCTCGGCAGTGATGCGGAGGGCGTCGGCGCCGTCCGCCTTTTGCGCGAAGTGATCCACCTTGTCGTAATAGGAAGCGCCCTTGAGGCCGATGACGGAGACGTTGTTGCTGTCGCTGATCGCGAAATAGGTGTGGAGACAGTTTTCGAAGACGAGGTCCTGGCCACCGGAGGAATTCGTCACGATTAATTCCAACGTGAGTGTGTCCGTGACGGTGACGACGTAATTTGCGGCGAACGCGGGCCACATGGCGCTTTCAGCACAGCCTGGGAAACCAAACCGGAGACTCACACCGCCATCGGGCACGGTTGTCGCCTCGTGCAATTCCCATTCAGTGGTCCGGGCGAAACCGTGGGCGCCAGCGCCCTCCCTCGCGCCGAACCACGGAAAGATCACGGGAATCCCCCCGCGAATGGCCTGGCCCTCGGCGAAGCGGCTGAACTGGCTGGTGAAGAGCAGCGGCGGTTCGCCCTTCTTCTGAAAATCAGTGACGTGCGCGCCGTGGAGATAGATCTCCGCCGTGCTCCAATCGGTCGTTACTTCGATTTTTCGCAGCTCGCCGTTGCCTTCGAGCACGGTGACACGGCCCGGTATCTCGAACCGTTTCAACCGCTCTGGTATGTCGGTGGTGATCATACTCGACACTCTGGCGCAGAGTGTAGCGGGATTCATCGGTCGAAGCCATCTTTTTTCCGCTTCCATTCGCCGCGGGATTCCCTAGCCTCCGCGCCACCGCTTATGGCAAAGAACCACCGTTACCGATTTTGTTTTGGCCCCTGGAATATCAGTGAGGGACAGGATCCCTATGGCCCGGCCACCCGCCCGCCACAGAGCTTTGACTGGAAGCTGGCCCAACTCAAAAAACACGGCTTCGAGGCCATGATGTTCCACGATGACGACGCAGTGCCGGACATCGACGCGAAGTCCGAGGCGCAGATCCGAAAGGAAGCGAAGGAACTGAAGAAGCGCCTCGACGGCCTTGGCATCGCCGCTGAAATGGTTGCGCCGCGTTTGTGGTTCGCGCCGCAGACCATCGATGGCGCCTACACGAGCAACGATCCCAAACACCGCCAGTACGCCATCGACCGTTCGCTCCGCTCCATCGACATCGCGAACATCCTCGGCACGGACATTCTGGTGCTCTGGCTGGCGCGCGAAGGCACCTACCTTCGTGAATCGAAGGATGCCGGTCGCGGCGTCGATTATCTGGTCGTGGCCTTCGACAAGATGCTGGCGCACGACAATCGAATTCGCCTCGCCATCGAGCCAAAGCCGAACGAGCCGATGGATCACGCTTACATCCCGACCATCGGCCACGCGCTCGCCATCGCCAGCCTCACGCGCGATCCGAAGCGCGTCGGCTGCTTGATCGAATCGGCCCATGCGATCCTGGCCGGACTTGACCCGGCGGATGAGATCGATTTCGCCATGAAGTTCGGCAAGCTCTGGTCGCTCCATCTCAACGATCAGAATGGACTCAAGTACGATCAGGATCGCCCCTTCGGCAACGTCAGCCTGCGCGGTGCCTTCGACCAGGTGCGCGCCCTGGAGCGCAACGGCTACGGGAAGAACGGCGAGTATGTGTGCTTTGACGTGCATCCCTTCCGCACGACCAGGGCGGAACATTGGATGGATCATCTGCTCAACAGCCGGCGCACTTTTGAATTGCTCGTTGAGAAAGCCCGCTCGTTCGATGAAAAGACGGCAAGCAAGCTGGTCGCGAACCGCCACTACCAGGCGCTCGACCAGATGGTCATCGAACATCTGCTGGGCGCCGAATCTTCTCCTTGATTCAAGGAGCTTCGGTCTCGTTCAATCTTGACGATGCCAGGCGGCCCGTTTCGTATCCCGCCATGAACCACATCGCAGCTGGTGTTTACCGCTCTCGGCTTGCTGTTTATCTCGGCCTGCTTGCCTTGCTGCCGGTCGCCTGGCCTTTCCAGGCGGCGGAGACCGGCGCGGCCAATTTTCGCCGCCCCTCATCCGACTCCGAATTGCGCTACTGGCTGGAGAACATGGTGTGGCACCACCGCTTCAAGACGGAGGAAATCACCGCAGCTACGGGCCTGGAGCCGGACGAGATTCGCCGGGCCTTGAAGAAGTTTGACCTCGCCCCAGCAAGCCGCCCGAAACGCTCCGCAAACTCGCCTCTTCTCGTCCTTCCCTATCCTGGCGGACGCCATCCGCGCATTGGTTTCCTGGACGGCGCCATCAACCCGCAGCGTGAAACCAAGATCAGCGTGTTCACGCCGTGGGACGATTCGAGCTACGTCGTCGTCGATGTGCCCGAGGCCATTTGGTCCAACCTCGGCCTCACCTATCTTGCCCATACGCACATCCCGACTGTTTTCGACAAACAAGAAGTGAAGCTGCCGCCTCTCGAATGGAACCGCCGCGCCGATGGCACGCTGGATCTCGATCGCCGTCTGCCGAACGGCATCGCCTACCGCGCGAAAATCGTTCCCGCGACGGACGCCGTGCGCATGGATCTCTGGCTGACGAATGGCACGGCGGCTACTCTCAGCGACCTTCGCGTGCAAAACTGCGTGATGCTCAAAGGCGCTGATGGCTTCACCGCGCTCACCAATACCAACAAAGTGTTCGCGCCGCCCTATGTGGCCTGCCGTTCCGACAGTGGTGACCGGTGGATTATCACCGCGTGGGAACCGGGCCATCGCGCGTGGGCCAATCCCCCTGTGCCCTGTCTCCATTCCGATCCCAGGTTCCCTGACTGCGCTCCCGGCCAGACGCAACGGCTGCGCGGCTGGCTCTCCTTTCATCAAGGCACGAACATCCACGCCGAGTTTGCGCGCATTGAGCAGACCGGCTGGAGGAAGTGACGCCCTGCTTTACTCCCGTGACTTGGTATCAATGAGAATCGTCACTGGCCCGTCGTTGACGAGCGCTACTTGCATATCCGCACCGAATTCACCCGCGGGAACGGGTTTGCCGAAGTCGGCCGCGAGTTTTTTCAGGAACATTTCGTAGAGGGGAATGGCGGTCTCCGGTCGCGCCGCGCGGATGTAGGAAGGACGATTGCCCTTTTTCGTGCTGGCGAAGAGAGTGAACTGGCTGACGACCAGAATGTCACCGCCGGTCTCCTGCACGGAGCGGTTCATCATGCCTTGTTCGTCGTTGAACACGCGCAGGCGGACGAGCTTGCCGGAGAGCCATTCGAGGTCATCGGCGAAGTCGCTTTCCTCGATGCCAATCAGAACCAGTAGCCCGTGCTGGATGGAAGCCTTCGTCTGCCCATCAATGGCGACGGACGCCGAGGAAACTCGTTGAACAACGGCGCGCATGAGCAGCTTTGAGACACGGACCGTGCCGAACGATCACTTCGCCGGATTCCGCCAGAGCCAGCGGAGGGACTCGGGCAGGATGGCGCCGCCGTGTTTCCCATTGTGGCCCTCGGTGCCGAACTCGAATTTGTAGTCGTAGCCCATGAACTTCAGCGCCGCAGCCATCTCCTGATTCGCCAGTGGCCAGTTGCCGTGGAGATTGTCGAGGTCGCCGGAGCCGTCCTGGAGGAAGACGCGCAACGGTTTCTTTTCGGTCTTGCGGATGAGCGCGGGATAGATGTGTCCGCCGCGAATGTTGGTGAAACTGCCGATGTGGCTGAGAACCTTGCGGAAGGCATCCGGCCGCTCCCACGCCACGGTGAAAGCGCAGATGCCGCCGGAACTGGCGCCGCCGATGGCCCGAAGATCAGCGTTGGTTGTCAGGTTGTATTTCTTCGCGACTTCGGGGAGCAATTCATTGAGGAGAAAGTTCGCGTAGGCATCGCCGAGGGAATCGTATTCGAAGCTGCGATTGCTGCGGTCCTTCTTGCCCTGCTCGGTGGACGGCACGACGCCGGGATTCACGAACACGCCGATGGTGACGGGCATTTCCTTTTTGGCGATGAGATTGTCGAACACCGTCGGCACGCGGTATTGGCCGTTGGTGCTGACATAGCTGCCGCCGTCCTGGAAGACCATGAGCGCGGCGGGCGTCGCGGGATCGTATTGCTTTGGCACATAGACCCAGTAGGTGCGCACCGTGCCCGGATAAACGGTACTGTTGGTGAAGGAGTATTTTGTGACCTCGCCGCTGGGAACGCCTTCTTGTGGAAACGAATCAGGGCCAGGCTTGTATTCATCGGCGGCGCGAAGAGCAGGAGAAGACAGGACCAGTAGAATGGCGCAGATGAAACGGATTACAGGATGCATGGCCGAATTGTGGGCATCCCTTCCGCGCTGTCAAACCCAGTCACACGCGCTGTTCTCGGCGGCGGCGCTCAATCCGCAACGCAGGCGGCAAAGTCCCGGCGGATTTTCGCCTCGTCGAGAGCCTTGCCGATGAAGACCAATTGGCTAAGACGCCGCTCGCCGACGTTCCAAAGCCGGTCGGGTTTGGCGTCAAACATCATTTGCACTCCCTGAAAGACGACGCGCTTGGCCTGCCCCTTGATTTGCAGGATGCCTTTGCTGCGATAAATGTTCGCGCCCAGTTCACGGATGATCTCCGTCAACCAGGCCTCGACCTTCTTCAAATCCAGTGGCCGGTCATCGCTCAGGTAAAATGAACTGACGCTTTCATCGTGATGATGGTGCTCAACGCCATGCTCGTGCCCGTGGTTGTGATCGTCATGGCCGTGGTGATGATGGTCGCGTTCAGGCGGGTGCGTGGCGCTTTCCGGCATCGCGAACGGCCCGGTTAAATCCCGCGCCTTGAGATTAAAGATTTTTGATGGATCGATTCGCGAGTTCTGCGTGCGATGCAGAGTGGCAAGTGAATTCATCTTGCGAATGCGGGTCTCCAGGCGCTCCAGGTCGTCAGCGGACACGAGATCCGTCTTGTTCAGCAGGAACACGTCGGCGAAGGCAATCTGCGCCACTGGCTCAGGCGCGTCCTTCAACTCCTTCTCCAGGTGCCGCGCGTCCACCACGGTAACGATGCCGTCCAGCCGGAGCCGGTCGGCGAGATCGGAAGCCTTGAAGGTGTGCGCGATGGGACTGGGATCGGCCAGGCCGGTTGTTTCGATGAGCACGTAGTCGAAGCGCTTCTGCTTTTGAAACAGACCTTCGAGGCTTTTGATCAAATCCCCGCGCACCCGGCAGCACAGGCAGCCGTTGTTCAATTCGAGAATCTCCTCGTCCGCTCCCACGACAAGCTGGTTGTCGATGCTGATGGCGCCGAATTCGTTAATGATGATGGCGCATCGGTGGCCGTGCTTCTGGGAAAGAAGATGATTGAGCAGCGTGGTCTTGCCGGCGCCAAGGAACCCGGTGAGCACCGTGACCGGAATCGGTTCTTTCTGCGTCATGGGTAAATTTTTGACAGGAATTGCCGGTTGAACAGGAAAATTTTCGACGGGACGCAACGGCCAGCCTCACGGCGCGGCCGGCGTAACCAGACGGTAGTAGCGCTGGCCGTTAGTAGCGGCGTCGGGCAGGACGGCAACGCGGTTGGTTGTTCGTTCCGGAACATCGGCCAGCTTAAGCCATGTACTGCCGGGAAGCGTGTCGCGGTAAAGCACACTGTAGGTGCGGTTCGAGATGGCGGTGAAGCGCAACGTCGTGGTGCCGGGGCTGGCGGAGATTTGTTCGACTTTCAGACAACTCAGCGCGTCTTGTGGATCGGTGCCGGCGATGAATTCCTGTGCGTTCGCCAGGTTGTCGCCGTCGGGGTCGAGAGCTGCATCGTTGACGAACTTGTTGAGGTTATGAGCGTCTTCCCACACGTCGGGCAAGCCGTCGCCGTCGGTGTCCACGATCGAAACCGTAACCGTGGCGACAAGGCTGGTGACGGAGCCGGCGATATTGGTGACCATGACTGAGTAGTTGCCGGAGTTCACGAGTTGCGCGCTGACAAAAACAAGCGCGGCGTTTGTCGCGCCGGGGAGATTGGTTCCGTTAAAGCGCCATTGGTAGCGCAGCGGCGCCGTGCCGCTGGCCGTCACGCTCAAGGTCGCCGTGCTTCCTTCGGCGACGGTTTGCGAGAGCGGCTGCGCGGTGATGGACGGCGCAATGAAGCTCTGCACGCCGGTCAACTCGAAGTCGAAGCTCAGGTCACTGCTGGTGCCACCGGCCTGGTGCATCTCCACGGCGATGACGTTTGTGCCGGGGACGAGATAGCCGGGATTGACGGGCGACGAATAGAACGCGGCTTCATCGGTCACAGCGCCGAGCGCCGTCGTCTGATAGCCAATCGCGCCGCCGGGCATGTTGTTGCGGTAAACGTCCGAGCCGTTCAGGTAAACAACCGCGCCATCATCGCGCAGCAGACGGAGGTTCAGCGAACTGAACGAAGCCGGATCAGAGATGACAAAGGATCGCCGGAAGTAAGTAGTAATGTATTTCGCTCCCGCATTCGGCCCGTAGCTTACGATGGTGCGCTCATCGCCGTCGCCATAGCCGAGTTGAGCCGGGCCGTTGGTCCAAGCGCTGTCGTTGAAGCCAATCGCCGTCCAGGCGCCGCCCTGGTCGCTGCCGTTATCGAGATACTTCCAGACCGCGCCAGTGCTGATGAGCGTGAGGTTGCTGGTGAAGCCGGCAACCACCGTGATGTTTACCGGCGCGCTCGTGCGGCTCAACGCGCTGTCATCGATGGCGACGGCGCGGAGCACGTGCGAGCCGGCGGGGACGTTTGGCCAACCCGTGGTAAAGGGCAGACTGGAAGCCTGCGCTACCCTGGTCGCGCCAGCATAGAAATCGACACGGATGACAGCGCCGTCGAGGTCGGTGGCATCGGCGCTCAACGTCACGGTCGAGGTGGCCACGAAAACCGCGCCCGTGGCCGGACTGGTCAGCGTCACGTTCGGAGGGATGTTTGAGCCTGCTGGCGGATAAAGCTGCGTGCTGGGGATGACCTCCTTGCTCACGCTCGGTGACGACCAGAGCAATCGTGCCACGGCACCGCCCCCGTTCTCGTACAACTCCATTTTGAGGTCGTAGAGATTGCCGGCCTGGAGTTGGATAAAACCCGCGTATTCCGTCGGGCCTTGATCGATCCAGCGGTCCACAAGCAACTGATTGTTCACCCACAGCCGCACACCATCGTCAGCCACCACGTAGAAGCTGTAAGTTTCCGTGAAGCGCGGTTGCACCTGCCCAATCCAACGGACGCTGAAAGTGTCCGCGCCGATGGCAGGATCGGGCTGGCCACTGCCCCAGTCGAAGCTCACCACGGAATCGATCTTCCGAACGCGCGTTCCGGTGAAGTCGATGTTGTCGTAGTAATCCGCGCGCAGCCCGATGCCGCTGCCAATGGGCGGCGGCTCGACGGTGATGTTCACCGGCGCGCTCGGCGTGACCGCAAGGCCATTGTCGCGGGCTTTGGCGATGAGGAGGTGCGAACCGACGGGCGCGTTGGACCAGACCAGGAAGTACGGCGCGCTCGTGGCAACACCGAGCAGCACATCGTCGTTATAGAACTCAACGCGCGCAATGGAGCCATCACTGTCACTGGCGTTGGCGGTGAGCGTGACGTCCGCCGGAACCGCGAACACCGCGCCATTGCTCGGAGCCGTCAGAACGCATGCGGGCGCCGTGTTGAAGACGTTCGCGGTGCCGGGCGTGATGCCGCTGGCAAACCAGTTCGTCGGTTCGTTGCCGTAAGTCGTCGGCGTGAGGCGTTGCAGTGAAGGGCCGTCGCCGTCCGCGCCCAGCGGCCACGGCAGCTTGTCGTTGTAGCGCACTTCATCGACGACAATGTAGGGCACGCCATTGGTGTCGGGTGAATCGGGGCGCATGAGTTGCAGCCGCTCGCCGCTGTCTTGCAGATTGCCGGGATACGGGCCGAGGATTTCCACGCCGGGCGAGATGCCGTATTGCGCGCGGAACACCGCCGGGTCGATGTTCACGAGCAGCAGGTATTGGCCGGCGTTGAGCGTGACGTTGTTCGAGAAAGAATAGCCGAGGCCGTTCAGCTTCCAGCCGTTCGTCGGAAACGCCGCGTCGTAGAGCGCCACGGGGCCGGCGCTCAGGTTGTAAACCTCCACGAACTCATCGTATCCGCTGGCGGGATGATACATCACCTCGTTGATGACGAGCGGACCGACGCGCGGCGGCGAATTCGCCGAACCGGACGTGAATGCCACCATTGCTGGCCACTGTTCCTCGCCGGTGCTGACGACGTAGCGCCCGAAACTGACGCCGTTCGCCGCCGCTCCGTAATCGAAGCTGTGGCTGTAGCCGGTGAGGTTCGTAGCCCCATCGCCGTTGAACAAGAAGAGCGATTCGCCGTGGGAACTGAGCGCGAAGCTCGGTGGCACGCCGGGCGTGGCGTTGAACTGGGTTTCGGTGAAGACCACAAAGTCACCGGCCATGATGGTCGTGCCGTTCGGGATACGGAATTTCTTCGGCTGCGCTGCGTCGTCGCTCAGGAACCAACCTCCGATGTTCACGTTCGTTCCCGTTGGATTGAACAACTCGATGGCGTCAATCTGCGGTGGATCCGTGTGCGTGAGGATTTCGTTGATGACGACAGGCGCGATGCTCACCGCCGGGTCATCCGCGCCGGGCGAGCCACCCAGATTCGCGCTGGGTCGCCAGCTTCTTGAAGCATCGGGGTCTCCGTTCACGTTTGCGCGCACAAGTGAGAAACCGTAGCCGTCCGGCGTGATGGGCCATGGCACGGCGTTGTTGTAGGACAAGCTGAAGACGTTTGTGCCGAGCAGGTGCGTGAGCGTCAGTTTCTCGCCGCCGTTGTCGAGCCTGCCGCCAAAGAAACCGTTCACCGTCACGCTTGGATATCTTGCGGCCATGGCCGTCGCGTTACGCGCGAGGACGAAGAACGCGCCGGGTGCCAGCCGCGTGCCGTTGGTGAAGGCGAAGGTCAGGCCGTCCGTGAATTGCAGGCCGGACAAATCGAGCGTGTTCGTGCCGGTGTTCTTGAGTTCGAGGAATTCCAATTCATCGCCAGCGAACGAACCGAACGCCAGCGGGTGGTACATGATTTCCGTGACCGTGAGGCCCGAGAAATCCTGCACGATGTAGAAGGTCGCCTCGATCAGAGCGCTCCAGTTTGCGCCGTCCCGGACGCGCGCACGGACAAACGCGGCGTTGGTGAGCAACAAGGGTGTCGTGTATAGCTGTGCAGACGCCGACAGCCCGCCGCCCCACCGGCGCGGATCAGAACCGTCGAGTGTAAAGTAAATCGCGCCGGATGGGTTGCTGTTCGTGATGACGAGCGGATAACCGGGCGCCACCAGTCCGCCGAAGGGCGAGAAGCCGGGCGCATTGAGCTGCGGGTAAAGGCCGGCGTTGCGGAGTTGGTTGAGCAGGATGGCCGTGCGTACCGGGAACCACGAGCGGACGGCGCTTTGCGCGGTTAGCCAGGTCTGTCGCGTGTGGCCGCCACCCCACCGCGCAGATTCGGGGACGATAGCGCGGTCGATCTCGGTAGCCCGCTTCATCCAGCGGGCTTCGGCTACGGCGGGAGTAAGCGCGCCGCCGTTGAAGAGGTATTTCTGCGCGTGGTCACCGAACTCGCGATTGAACTCCGGATGCGCCCGCAACGCCGCGTAGAGCCGGCCCGGTGAACCATCATTGAGGCCGGTGCGATCCGTGTTCACATCGTTGCCGATCCCGAAGGTCCATTCCGCGTCCCACGAGAAGAAATGGAAACCGGCGCCCGGCACGCGGCGCCGTGCGGCATTCCAGTTGTGCCAGGGCCAGTCGGTGGTCGCGGCGTAAAAATTCATCAGCATGTAGTCGATGAAGTTCGGGATGTTCAGGTACCGGCTGATGTTCGTGTAGGCCACGTCGTTGGTGATGCCGCCGCCAGCGATGCTGAACATCGTGTTCCATGCGACCGTGTTGCCGTCAATGTTCTCGTCCGAGTTGAACGCGTCGTATTCCTCCTTCTCGCCGCCGAGGTAATGCGAGGCGTAGCTGGCATCACCCTTTTCGCCGATGTTGTAGAGGCCCCAATAAAGACCGTTGAGATAAAGGTGAACATAAGTGCCGTGCGGACCATAGCCGCCCATCGCGTTCTGCGCGTCGCGGCACCACTGGTCGCGAATCATTTGCGCCGCCGCGCCGCCCCATAACCAATGATCGTTGAAGGTGGCGTGGAGCGTGAGCGTGTCGAACTCCTGCACCGGCGAGTCGGGATAAAGAGGATAATTGAGCTTGCCGTCGCCATAGATGTTCTTAAACAGGACGCGCAGCCCATGCTTGGGAACGAGGCTCCGGCTCGCGCCGCCCTGGATGCGAATGCCGCAGTTTTCGTTGAATCCATCCTCGCCGTCGGGACGCATATACTCGAGCGAGCAGGGCCGTTCCCACGCGACGCCTTCCGCCTGCGGGTTGGACCATACCCCACTGGGCCCGAAGACGTCTTCCCACGCCATCACAATGCTGAGGGTCGGGACACTGAGCAGATCGGCTTTGAACGTCGGCCCATAGAGCGGACTTTGTGTGATGGACGGTGCGAGCGTGTAATTTTCCGACGAGCCGCCGACCCAGTTGCCGTTTGTCGTCTGCGCCTGCACCTGGTTCAGGAAAATGTACGAATGTGTTTCCACCTCAGTCGGCTCGAAACCGTCACGATAGCCGATGGCGCGGATCAGCCGCGTGCCGTTCGCCGGAATGCCAGCGGGCGCATAGACCAGTCCGCTCGTCGTGCTCGGCGCGGAGCCGTTCGTCGTGTAACGGATGGTGACGCCCGGCGTGGCGCTCGTGATGGTGATCGAGAAGTTGGTGGTATCGAACCAGCCGCGGCCCGGAGTGAACTTGAGGTTCTCGACAAACGCGTAAAAGCCCTGGCTGTTGAACGAGCCGGGCGTGGGCGTGGCGAAGTAGTGATTCGTGAGGCCAAGGACTTTGTTCTCCATCAGCTCAGCTTGGATGAGGAAATCGCTGTCGCCCGCGCTGAAGTTCAGGCCGTGAAAGGCGAGCACGTTCGCGCCCGGCTGAAGAAGATTCAGGTATGCAGTAAGCGAAATGTCTTCGGCGACGAGCACGTTGGTGTTCGGACGCGAAGTGGTGGCCGCGGAATTCCACGTGGGCGAAGCGGGCGCGTTACGGCGGGCGACCTCGGTGCCGTTGAGGTAGGCGACGAAGCCGTCGTCATATCTCATTCGCAGCGTGAGCGAGGAGAAGGCGGCGGGGTTGGCGAGCGTGAATGGCAGGCGAAGGTAGGCGGAGGCATTTCGGCCGAACATGTTCGTCTTCACATCCGTCGCGATAAGCGGAGCGATGCTGCCCGCACCGGCACCGGCGATGGGGAGCGATTTCACGGCCAGACCACCGCCCGCCGTGTTGCCAACGAGACGGAAGTTTGCGTTGAAGGAGGAGTAACTTCCCGAGGCCGCGAAGAACTCCACCTCGGCCCCACCGCCGCACTCGTAGAACACCAGCCGCACCGGATAGTCGCCCGCCGCAAGCGTGAACGTGGCGAAGGTGTCACCCGGTCCACGTGGCGGAGGATACTCGAAGACGTTCGCGCCGATCGTGCAGCGGAAGCCGTCGTCGCTGTTCACCCCGAACGTCCACGCGCCACTGGTTGGGACCGTGATAATGCCAATGGCCTCGGTGACGAAGTTGTCCATGTTCACTCCAATGGTGAATCCGGGAAAGGTGAGATCGCCGCCGAAGTTCGCAGTGCTGTCCGTGTTCACGTAGTTGATCGTGGCGGGGTTGGCCGTAAACACGGCCGCCTGCTGCGAGGGGTTTGCCAGTACGCTGTCCGCCGTGGCCATGTCGCACACGCCGATGTTCGCGCGGATGTTCTTCACCGCAAACCCGGCGACGTAGTTTTCGTAGCCAACGCCGTTGGTGCCCGCGCGCCACGCGGCGTCGTCAAAGCCAGCGGCGGTCCACGTCAGACCAAGCGTGTTGTTCGACGGCACGAAGACGAACGCAGGCGATTTGTTCGAGAGAAGTGAGGTAACCTGAAGATTCTGCCCAATGCCGTAAGAGATGTTGGCGAACTGTTCCGGGAACGGATCGAACTCGAAGGCGATGGAGCCATCCGGCCGCACGAGCGCGAGGTATTCGCCACCCGCGCTGAGGTTGAAACTCGTGTGCAGCGGCGCACCCGGCACGCGCCGGTCCTTGCTGGAGGCGAAGATGACCAGAAATCCGTTCGGCGGCAGATTCGTCGCTGGAAACCTCCACTTCGCCAAATCGCCGACGGAATCAGTGAGTGCCCAGTCGAACAGGTTCACCGTGTTGGTGCCGGCGTTGAAGAGTTCGAGCCAGTCGGAATAAGCGCCGTCCTCATCGCGCAGCCCATTGCTGTTGCTCGCAGCGAATTCGGAGATGATGACGTTATCAGCGGCGACAGCCGAAACCGGACAAGCGAACCAGGCAACCAGCAGGCAGAGCAGAATCAAGCGAGCGGCACAAAACACCGCGCACGGGACACAACGGTACATATTTAGACGGCAATTACTTTATGGAGTCCACGAAACAGCTACGCATCGTATCGGGACTGCGAGATGTTACCTGAAATTCACTTCCACGCAATGAGCGAAAGCTTGGCCTTGTCGAAAGGCAGCGTGTCTGGCAACCCTTTGCGCCAATCACAATAAACACATGAAGGCAGTCATCCTCGCCGCCGGCAAGGGCACGCGTATGAAGGAACTCACCAACGAGATTCCGAAGCCGATGCTGCGCGTCCGGGGCAAACCCATTCTGGAGCACATTCTCGGCGGACTGCTCTCCGCCGGGATTCGCGAAGTGTTCATCGTCACGGGGCACAAGGCGGAGGTCGTGGAAGGTTATTTCGGGGACGGCAGCAAATGGGGCGCACGCATTGCCTGTGGCCGGCAAGTTGTCCAGGACGGCACGGGCAAGGCGCCGGAACTGGCGAAGAGTTTCGTCGGCTCGGACAACTTCCTGCTGACCTACGGGGACATTCTCGTGAAGCCGGAGACTTACGGGCAAATGGTCACGCGCTTTGGTGAAGGGAATTTCAGCGGCGTCATCACGGTGACGGGCAGCCAGGACGTGACGCAGGGTGGACTGAACTTTTTCGACGACCAGTTCTGCCTGACCAGGCTGGTGGAGAAGCCAGGCAAGGAGCAGATCGAACAACTCCGCCGCGAGGGTTGGCTCAAACCCGGCCAGACCGCCTGGTATAACGCCGGCATCTACATTTTCCGTCCGGTGGTGTTCGAGTTCACGGCGAAGCTGCAAAAATCGCCGCGGGGCGAATACGAACTGACCGACGCTGTAAACGCCCTGGTGGCCGCCGGCCATCGCATCGCCGGGATGGAGATCGAGGGCCGTTGGGTGGACGTGCGCGACCCCGAGGTGCTGGCGGCCCTGGAGCGGGAGTCGTCGGAGAAGTGAATCACTGGATCCAGTGAATTATCGCCACCGATTTACTTCACGCATCGAAATCCGACGTGGCTGTTGCCGGTGTCCACGGCGCCTTTCCCGCGAGTGCCGACCAGGTAGCGGGCGCAGTATTGATCACTGCACAGAAATGAGCCGCCGCGTTGCACTCGCTTGGGCTGGCCGGGTTCGTCTGGATCAAAACTGTCAGCGGGACCGCGTGGATTATCGGCCACGCCGCCCCCGGCCGCGAGCCGGTCGTAATAATCCGGGCGGTACCAATCACTGCACCACTCCCAAACGTTGCCGGCCAGGTCGAACAATCCATAACCGTTGGCCGGATACTGGCGCACAGGCGCGAGTCCTTTGAAGCCGTCTTCCGCCGTGTCCGCGTTCGGGAAGCGGCCCTGAAAGGCGTTGCACATCCAGCGGCCGGCGCGTTTCAATTCGTTGCCCCACGTGTACGCCTGGCGGTCCGTCCCCCCTCGCGCGGCAAATTCCCATTCGGCCTCCGTCGGCAGGCGCTTGCCCGCCCATGTCGCATAGGCCTCGGCGTCTTCATACGAAACGTGGACCACTGGAAAACCTCCTCGCCCCACGATCGAACTGCCCGGCCCATTGGGATGCCGCCAGTTGGCGCCGGGCACGTAGCGCCACCATTGCGAAAAATCATCCAGTGGCACGGTGTCTTTCGGCGGCGTGAAAACGACGGAGCCAGGTACGAGCAACGCCGGATCCGCGCCGGGAAACTGCGCGGGGTCCGGTGGACGTTCGGCCACGGTCACATAGCCGGTGGCGCGCACGAAACGCTCGAACTGTTCGTTGGTCACTTCCGTGGCATCCATCCAGAAGCTGCCCACGCGGACGCGATGCGACGGCTGGGCGTCTTTGAACCCAGCAGCCAGTCCCGCGCAAACCGGTTCATCGGCGCGCAAGCGGCTCTTGAGATCGTTCATCGGCCCCGCGGACGGGCCACCCATCCAGAATTCGCCGCCCGGAACCCACACCATGCCTTCCGGCGCTGATGGGGTGTTCGTTCCACCGGTCGCAGTCGCGAGGTTGGATGTCGTCGCTGGAAAACTCGCCGGGCTGGAAAACGGCGCGCGTTCGCATCCGCCGAGAACAAGCCAGGCGAAAAGTAATGGCAAGGAAATCCGACCATTCACGTTGCCGCAGAGTGTAACAAACCTCCTCGTCTTGCGAAAAGCGACAAACGCGGCAGCGTATGCACCGGGCGCATTCAGTTGCTTTGGAGCGCCGGCCTCCGGCACGGCGCGAACGCCTGCTATGCTGAAACACGCCGGGCCGGAGGCCGGCGTTCCTATCCAGTGCTCGTCACCGTGCAGGCACGACGCGCTTGCGCGCCCAGGACTTGCCGAGCTTCACCAGCGTGTCTTCGCGCAACAGTTCCTCGGCCAGGCGGAAGAGGATCCGGTCTTCCAGATCGAATTCCTTTTGGGTGAGGTGGACCACGTTGAGCAGACGGCGTTGCGCCTCCTTCTTCGCCTTCGCAGCCTGCACCTGCGCCAATCCTTTGCAGATGGCGTCGTGCTCGTGCTGCACCTTCTCCAGCTTGCCCATCTGATCGAGACCCGGCTCCAGCCCGTTGAAGAGCAGTTCATCTTCCGCCTCGGCGTGGGGCTTGAGCGCCGCCTCCAACAGGCCGGCCATGACCTTTACTTCGCCCAGCGACCGGGCGGCGGGAATGGCGTGTTCGAGATAATCGAGTTGCGCGTAGATAACGGCGTGTTCCGCGATAAAAGCGTCGGTTATTTTCATGCTTTGCTGCGCGGCAGCTTCCACTCCATCGGAGGTCGCGCCTTCGACTTGAGGCGGCGCAATCGCCGATGGGCTTGCGGATGTTAGACGGGACTGGCAACACGTTGTTCACTGGGAACCTGCCTGGCGGATATCGTTTTTACAGACGCCAAATAATCTCCTCTTGTCACTCCGGCGGGCCGAGCTTAAATTTTCGCCGTGGCGAATAGAATTGTTTTTGCCGTTCGGGTTTCCATCGCCTGCTTTACGGAAAGGGAAAATCTCCACCCATTGGATAGGCAGCAGGGGCGGGAACCGATCTCTGGAGCGCAATGATTGAGCTGATTCAGTTTCCCTGGAGCCCGTACTGCCTCGTTCAAAAGCACATCCTCGGCTACAGCGGTGCGCCGCACAAAGCGGTCAACATCCCGCCGTCCGACCGCTCGCTGATCTGGCGTTTAACCAGGCAGCGCTACTACCAGGTCCCCATCATCAAGGATGGGCGGAACGTTATCTTCGAGACCGATGAGAACTCGCAAGTGATCGCGAAATATCTGGATGCGAAACTCAAGCTCGGCCTGTTCCCGCCCCAGTGGGATGGCCTCCAGCGCATCCTTTGGCGTTATATCGACAATGACGTGGAGGGCGCCACCTTCCGGCTCAACGACGCGCATTATCGCGAGTTCGTGCCGGCGGCCGAGCAGCTCAATTATCTCCGGTTCAAGGAACGGAAATTCGGGCGCGGCTGCATCGATCAATGGCGGGCCAGCCAGAAGGAATTGCAGGTCCAACTGGCGGCCCTGCTGATTCCGTTCGAGCAGATGCTGGCCACGCGCCCGTTCCTGCTCGACCAACAACCCCGATTTATCGACTTCAACCTCTGCGGCATCCTCAGCAATTTTCTTTACTCCGGCCGCTATAGCCTGCCCGCCATTCATCCGAAGTTAGTGGCGTGGCACAGGCGCATGAGCAAAATCAAGTTCGCCGACACCCAGACGTAGCCGTGAAAAACTATATTCTCGACACCAACGTCCTCCTTCACGACCCAAACTCCATCCTCAGCTTCCAGGAAAACCACGTCCTCATTCCCATCGAAGTCATCGAGGAGATCGACCGGTTCAAGCGCGAATCCACCGAACTCGGCCAGAACGCCCGCAGCATTTCGCGCGTGCTGGATTCCTACCGCGCGGATGGCCGCCTGAGCGAAGGCGTGGCGCTGCCCAACGGCGGCCGGTTGCGCATCATCTTCAACCAGACGAAGACCAAACTGCGCAACGGCCAGCATGCCATCGCCGGCAGCAACAGCGTGGACAGCCGCATTGTGGCCCTGGCGTTGAGCGTCCAGCGCAGCACACCCAAATTCCCGACGATTCTCGTCACAAAGGACATCAACCTCCGCATCAAGGCCGACGCACTTGGGCTTGCCGCCCAGGATTACGAAAGCGACCGCATCAACATCTCCGAACTTTACACAGGCGTCTTCGAACTCGCGGTACCCGCGGAGAAAATGATCGCCTTTCGCACGAACGGCGAACTCGAACTCAACGGCGGCAAGACCTATTTTCCAAACGAATACTGCACGCTCACCGAAGCAGGGAACCCCAAGCGCACCGCGCTGACCAAGGTGGACCCAACGGGAAAGAAGCTCGTGCCCATCATCGACGTACGCGAAGGCGTGTGGGGCATCAAGCCACGCAACCGCGAACAACACTTCGCCTTCGACGCCCTGCTTGATGACCGCGTCAAGCTCGTCACACTGATGGGCAAAGCCGGCACCGGCAAAACGCTCATGGCCATGGCCGCCGGAATCAAACGCACCGTGCTCGACCGCGAGTTCCGCCGTGTGGTCGTCGCGCGCCCGACTGTGTCGATGGGCCGCGAGATTGGTTTCCTGCCCGGCTCGCTGGAGGAGAAATTAAGCCCTTGGATGCAGCCGATTCACGACGCGCTGGAGATGCTGAGCGATCTCAACATGGGCCACGAGCATCGCCGCAGCAACGACCTGATGCGCTCCGGCAGCATTGTGGTCGAGGCGTTGAGCTACATCCGCGGACGCAGCATCGCCGGCCAGTACATGGTCATCGACGAGGCGCAAAACCTGACGCCGCTGGAAGTGAAAACCATCGTCACCCGTGTTGGCCACGGCACGAAGATCGTCTTCACCGGCGATCCGTATCAGATCGACAACCCCTACGTGGACAGCTCGTCGAACGGCTTCAACTACATCGTCAGCAAATTCCGCGAGCAACCGCTGGCCGCGCACATCGAACTGCAAAAGGGCGAACGCTCCGAACTGGCGGAACTGGCGGCGAATATATTGTGACGCTCGATGCGATCTAACGTCTTCGCTTTCGTTTTGGTTGCGGTGGCGCTCACCGGCTGTTCGCGCGGCCCGGTTATCTCCGTCACCAATCGTTCCGCCATTACCGTCAGCAACGCCGTGGTTTCTGGGCCCTCCTTTTCACAGCCCATCGGCACCCTCGCGTCAGGTGCGGAGCGGCGTGTGACTGTGCATCCTCGCGGTGAGTCGGATGTCCGATTGACGTTTGAGGCTAACGGACAGAAAATCGATTCAGGCGCTATGGAGTACTTTGAGGATAATTCATCATATCGGGTTTCGTTGACGGTAGGGGCCGACCTGAAAGTCACGTCTTCGACCAGCATCCGACCTTACTGACTACCCAAATCTCCGAAGAAGGGCTAGCCTCCCGCCACACGGTTGCTTTACAGCAGTCATGGGCATCGAATACAAAGATTATTACAAGATTCTCGGCGTCGAACGCGGCGCGAGCGAGGACGACATCCGCAAGGCGTTCCGAAAACTCGCGCGGCAATACCATCCCGACGTGGCGAAGAACAAGAAGGAGGCCGAGGAGAAATTCAAGGAGATCAACGAAGCCAACGAGGTCCTGGGCGATCCGGAAAAGCGCAAAAAGTATGACGCGCTTGGCGCGAACTGGAAACAGGGCGCGGAGTTTCGCCCGCCGCCCGGATGGGAGGCGTTCGGCGGCGGCGCCCGCGGCGGACGGCGCGGCTCCAACGGCGGCGTCGAGTTCGAGTTCGGTGGCACCGGCTTCAGTGATTTCTTCGAGCAGATTTTTGGCGGGCGGCGCGGCGGCGGAGGAGGATTCCGCTTCGACGAGGAGGACATGGCGGAGCGCGGTCGCGACGTGGAGGCCGACATCATGGTGACGCTGGAAGAGGCGTTAAGAGGTTCGGTGCGTTCCATCTCGTTGCGGCGTGGCGTGGCCTGCGAACAGTGTCGCGGCTCCGGCGTGTCTGGCCGCAAGCATTGTTCCCGTTGCGGCGGCTCCGGCCAGGTCGCGAAGACCGAGACTCATCAGGTGAAGATTCCAGCCGGGATCACGGAAGGCCAGCGCTTGCGCGTTGGCGGCAAAGGTGAAGCCGGCGCGGGCGGCGGCGGGCCGGGAGATTTGTTCCTGACCATTCGACTGGCGGGGCATCCCGACTTCCGGGTTGAAGGGGCGAATCTGTCTTACGATCTGGACCTCGCTCCCTGGGAAGCGGTGCTTGGCACGAGCGCTTCGGTACCCACTCTCGAGGGCGAAGTGAGCATCAGGATTCCGGCTGGCACCCAGAGCGGCCAGCGCCTGCGCGTGCGCGGGCGCGGCCTGGGCAAGGAAGGCACGCGCGGCGATTTGTTTGTGGTGGCCCGCATCCAGGTGCCGGACAAAATCAGCGACCACGAGCGCAAACTCTGGGAGCAGCTCGCGAGCGAGTCGCGCTTTGATCCGCGAGCTTAGGGTTTGACCGATTCGAGAGTAAACTTCGATCCGCTTTTCAATCCGAGTACGCTGGCCGCGCTGCCACCATTGACCGCCACTTCCAGAAAACCACTGGAGCCAGGCACCGCAACGGCCTTTCCTTTGGAAACAGACTGGTAGTGCGAGCCGACTTTGCACTGGAAGCCGTTTCCGATCCGCACCGTGAATTTCCCTGCAAGTGCCAGTTTGTTGGCCAGATTGCTGATGGCATTGCCGAAGCGATCCACGTAGATAATTTCTCCGTGAACGGCGCCACGATGCATGCGCGGCTCACGCCAAGGCAGTCTTTGAAAGTCTCTTTGCCTGGCACCAAACCGCTGGCAGGGCACTCCGCAGCTCAGATGTGCTGCCACAGGCGCAAAAATGTCCCGGCCATGAAAGGTCTGGCTGATGGCATCAAGAAAGTAGCGTGGGTTTTCCAGTCGATGGATGCGCCGAATTTGTTCCCGCCGCAGCGCGAAGGACAACAGTCCATTGTCGGGGCCGATGAAGAAATAGTCGTCCGTTTCCACGACAATGGCCGGGCGCGCGCCGCCTACACCCGGATCGACAACGGCCAGATGAATGGTCCCGCGCGGAAAGAACTGATACGCCGCAGCGAGTGCGAAAGCGCCCCCAGGCACGTCTCCGGGCGCAATGTGGTGAGTCAGATCAACGATGCAAAGGCGCGGCTGCAGGCGAAGGATGACTCCTTTCATCACGCCGACAAACCAGTCGTCGAGACCGAAATCCGTCAAGACAGTAATTAATGATTTTGGGTTCATTGATATTGATTCTGTCTGCCCCATGCCTGATAGTCACTTCGTTCCCGCTGGGAACGAGGGGGTGAGACGATACAGGCGTTCTGCCTGTCTTGGTTATGAACGACGACAAGTCGAATAAGAAAATTGTCGTGATCACCGGAGTGACCCGCGGGTTGGGCTGTGCCATGACTGAGAAGTTCATTGCGCTTGGCCACACCGTGCTGGGCTGCGGACGCAGCCGGGAGATCGTCGCTGAGCTCAAACAGCGCTTTCCCAAGCGGCATGACTTCGATGTCGTGGACGTGGCCTCGGACGAGCAGGTGCAGACCTGGATGGGCCGGCTTCACAAGAAATGCGGCGCGCCGGACCTGGTGTTGAACAACGCTGGCATCATCAACGAGAGCGCCCCGCTCTGGAAAGTCAGCGCCCGCGAGTTTTCCGACGTGATCGACGTGAACGTCAAGGGTACCGTGAACGTCATCCGTCATTTCCTCCCGAACATGATCAAGAAGCGCCACGGGCTGATCGTAAACTTCAGTTCCGGCTGGGGCCGCTCGGCGGAGAAGGATGTCGCGCCTTATGTGGCAACCAAGTGGGCCATTGAAGGCCTGACCCAGTCGCTCGCGATGGAACTCCCTCCGGGCCTGGGCGTGGTGGCACTGAATCCCGGGGTGATCAATACTGAAATGCTGCAAAGCTGTTTCGGCGAATCCGCGGCGCACTATCCGTCGGCCTCGCGTTGGGCGGAGCGCGCCGTGCCGTTCATTCTCAAGCTCGACGAAAACGACAACGGCCAGGCGCTATCGGTGCCCGAGATGTGATGGCGCGCATTACCTCCGCGCTTGTCGTGACGCGGGATTCTTCAGAGGATGTGCGGCGTGGAAGCGACGACTTATGATACTTTGATCATTGGTGGCGGACCGGGTGGCAGCGCCGCGGCCACCTTTCTTGCTCGGGCCGGCCGGCGCGTGCTGGTGTTGGAAAGGGAATTCTTTCCCCGCTTTCACATTGGCGAATCTCTGTTGCCGTACAACCAGAGTCTGTTTCGGGAGATGGGTGTGCTGCCCAGGCTGGAGGCCGCCGGCCTGATCAAAAAGACGGGCGCGCAGTTCCACCTGGGCAACGGCGCCAGGTCGCTCTTCCTCGTTTTTCGCAATGGCTGCTTCACCCGGCACGCCGAGGCTTTTCAAGTTGAGCGTGCCTCATTCGATCACCTTCTCCTCAAGCACGCCCGGGAGAGCGGCGCTGAGGTGCGGGAAGGCTGGACGGTCACCAAATTCGCGCCGGCTCCAGACCGTGTGAGCGTGGAAGTGCGTGGCCCTGATGGAAAAACCATGATTCTCCATGGCCGCTTTCTTATCGATGCCAGCGGACGCAGCAACTTGACCGGCAACCAGGAAGGGCTGCGGGTCATCCACCCGAACCTCAAGAAGCTGGCGGTGTTCGGTCACTTCAGTGGCGTGGCGCTGGATCCGGGAGAAAAGGGCGGCGACACCATCATCGTCCGTTTGGAGAATAAATGGTTTTGGATCATTCCACTGTCAGCGGAGAAAATCAGCGTTGGTTGCGTCATCGACAAAGATGAGTTCATGCGCAGCGAGGGTCCGCCGGACCAAATCTTCGCGCGCATCTGGAATTCCAGTCCGGTGTTGCGCGAGCGGATGAGGAAGGCGCGGCTTCTCAGCCCCGTCCAGACCACCAGCGACTTTTCCTATCGCAACCGCCGTCTGGTGGGGCCCCGCCTGCTGCGGGTGGGCGACGCCGCCGGCTTCATGGACCCGATTTTTTCCGCCGGCGTGTATCTCGCGATGTACTCGGGCAAACTTGCGGCGGAACTCGTGAACGAATCGCTGACCAGGGGAGACGATGGTTCCAGCCGCCTGGCGAAGTATGAAAGGCGGGTGAACCGCGCCATGGGCACCTACTGGCAGATGGTGGAAAACTATTACACCACGTCGTTCATGGAGTTGTTTCTGCAGCCGCGCAACAAGTTCAACCTGCCCTCGGCCGTCACCGCTTTGCTCGCGGGGGAGTTGGAAGGCGGTTGGAAAGTGCGCTGGCGGATGAAGCTTTTCTTCTGGCTGGTGAAAATGCAGAGCCGCTGGCCGTTGGTGCCGCGGATTTCCTTCGAGACGCCGTCGGAGGAATCCCGCCCGCCGCTGGCCCCATCGAGCCAGACTGAAGAAGCGGCTCACCATCTGTAAACAAATACGCCCCCGCAAGCGGATCCTGCGAGGGCGTGTTGAAAGCTATCAGAACCTACTTCGCGTCCGGTTTGGGGGCGGGCTTGGTTTCCGTGTTCTCTTCGGGCTTCGGTTCTTCCTTCTTCTCGGCGATCAAATCCTTCCGCTCCTTGAGGAACGGGTCGATCGTCCACTTGGAAACGACATAGGTCCATTTTTCAAGCGCTTTGTCAGCCTTCAGTTTCTCGTCGAGCTTCTTTTTGCTCTCGGCGAATTCCTTGTCCAGCTTCTCCTTGTCCTCCGGTTTCTCGTCCTTGCCAGGAGTGCGCTCTTTGGGGAAGTTGCCCGCGACGGCGATTTGGAAGTAATGGTTGTCGTCACCGCTCTTGCCGCCAACTTTGGCGGTATAAGTAAAACCGTCGAAGGTTTCCAGCGTGGCGGTGATTGGTTTGTCCAGCCCGGTGGAGGCTGGCTCGGCATTCGTCGCGAGATCGTTGAATGACGGATAGGACAACGCGCTGGTCACGGTACCGCTCTTGCCATTGTCGAGCACTTCGTCCTTTTTGGCGTCGGCCAGCTTCCATTCGCCGGTTTCGCTCTCGCGGTAAAGTTTCCAGTTGTTCGTCGCGTTGGTGGTGACGAGAGACACGGACTTGAGCTTCTCGACTTTGAACCAGTCCTTCTTCAACCACGACTCCGGTTTTGCTTCGAGGCTGCTGAACGGTTCGGTGACCAGGGCGACAGTGGCCACGTCCGAGCCGACCATTACGTATCTGCCATCCGGCCACGAGCCACCGCCAAACTGCGATTCAGCGCTCGCCTGCTTCATACTCTTGGCGCCGAGCAGCACGGAATTGATTGTCTTGCCTGCCTTGTCCTTGAATTCGACGAGCGTGCCCGGTCCCTTGTCGGGCGGCACCAGTTCGAGCGTCGAAAGTCGCGTAGCGCTGGTTTTGACCGGCTTGGCGACCTTCAGCTCCCAAAACTTGCGGATGGTATCGCTGATGGTGTCGAAGTTGGCCGGATAGTCGTTGCGGTCCTTGACCACCCAGATGTCATCCTTCTTTGCCAGTTGCAGTGTGGCACTGGGTTGCTTGACGACGATTTGCTCCACATCGTTGAGCGGGAAGTCGGGCAGGACTTTCGCTCCCATTCGGGTCGATTCCCTGTAAGGCGCGCTCTGCTTCTGGTAAGCCACCCAGCCAAGGCCGCCCAGCACAGCCCCGACCACGATCAAAAGAGTCAGTTGTTTGCGATTCATTGTGCCTTCGTCTTTTGTTTCCGGACCATGGCCAGCGCGATGCCGGCGGCGGCCACGAGCAACGGCACGCCGGCGATGTTGATGACCTTGGTCCGCAGTTCGAGAGATTCGATGTCCTTTGCGAGATCGCGGCGGACCAGCTTGAGCTTCTTGTTCGCTTCCGCGCGCTTCTGCTTGAACTTCTCCATTGCCTCCTGCTGCTCCTTCGACAGCACAAAGCGTTGGTTGCCTTCTTTCTTGCCTTGAAGCTCGTTGAGCTTCTGGTTCGTCTCATCGACTTCCTTTTGCAGCTTGGCAATCTCCGCCTGGAAGCGCGCGTTGGCCTGCGCCTGCATTTCCTTCACGACGGTGAAGGGTCGGTTGAGCGTGCCGCGGCTGCGCACGCCAATCAGGTTTTGGTCGCCAGCGAACTGTTCCACGACGTTCTGCGTGAGCGGCAGGTTGCCGTTGCGCGGCTGAATGATTTTCTGGCCGAAGAAATTTTGCACCGCGACGGAGAATTGGTCCGAGAGCCAGTCCGTGTCACCAATCAACAACACGGCGTTGTCGGTCTTGGTTTCTTTGATTAGATCCTTCGTCTTGTCCTCCGGCTTCTTCTCCTCCTTTTTCTCGTCTTTGTCGTCCTCGGACTTTGCCGCTTCCGGTTTGCCTTCGGGAAATGCCGTCTTGAATTTGCCTTCGAGGCGGACGGCCAGCTCGTAGCTGGTGTCAGCCGACTTGAAATCATCCACAATCTTTGACGGCGACATCTGGGCCATGAACGGCTCCACCAGTTGCGAATTTTTCGAGGTCTTGAGCAGCACCGTTTTCTTCAAACCGGAAGCGGGCGTGCCGGTAAAGGCACCCGCGAAGGGCAACCACACCTCATCGATCTGGTTTGCCACGACGTCTTCCTTGCTGATGCCCGCGCCGGTGATGAACAACAGCGTCGGCACGATTTCCGGTTGCCCACCCTGGCGCACGACCAACTGGCGGGCGGAGTTCATGTCGGCGACGACTTTGGTGGTCTCAAAGGTAAGACCCCAGGTTTTGAGCAGCTTCTCCAGGTTCGACGGCCCGCCCGGCATTGGCATCATCGGGTTCTGCCGGTTGGCGTCGGCAAGGCACATCGGGTCCAGGCAGGCAATGAGCTTGCCGCCGCGCATGATGAACTGGTCGATGGCATAAAGCGCCGTGTCCTTGATTTCCTTGGGATGAACCACCAGCAGCACCTTGATGTCATCGTCGATCTTCTCCGTGTCCATCTGCACTTGCTTCACTTCGAAGTCCCGCTTCAACTCGCTGATGAAGACCCACGGATCCTGGTTTTGCCCGCCCATTTGCATCCGCATCTGCGGCGGCAAAGACATCCCGAAGACTTGCAGCGGCGTCATGACTCCGACGATCGGTTTGTTGGTAGAAAGGACCTGAGACAACGCGCGCGCCAAATCATATTCCAGCAACCGCTCGCGGTTTGGCGGCAGGAACGGCAGGGCGACCTTGTGCGGATCAAGGCTCATGGCCACGCCGAGATAAATCTTGTCGCCGGTTTCGATCATCTGGCCTTCGACGCCGTCGAGATTCGCCAAATCCTCGGCTTCCGAGTCCGGCTGCGGATCGAGCTTCTTGATTTCCAGGTTGCCGCCGGAATGTTGGCGGAACTCAGACAGCAAATCCTCCACGCGCTTGGCGTAGGTCTTGAACTGCGCGGGCATGCGTTGCTCGCTTTGCGAGTAGTAGAAGCGCACTTCCACCGGTGCGTCGATTTTCTTGAGAATGGCCTTGGTGCCGTCCGACAACGTATAGACGTGGTTCTCGGTCAGATCGACGCGGGTGTTCAAGGCGGAGGCGATGAGATTAATCGCCACCACGATGACGAACATCACCGCCACGCCGATGGCGGAGAACAACAGCGTATCAAGTTTCTTTTCTTTCATGGCTGGAAAAGTGCGTCTGGAATCTCAGTTAACCGGCGCGCAGATTGCGGATAATCACGCCATTGAGGAACAACGCGAACCCGATGAGCGACCCAAAGTAAATCAGGTCGCGCGAATCAAGCACGCCCTTCTGGAAGGCTATAAAGTGCGTCAGCGAACTCAGGCTCGTCACGATGCCGACCAGCCAGTTGGGCAGAAGATCCGTCACCGGCTCGAAGCCCGACAACAACAGGAAGAAGCAGACCACGACCGATACGATGAAGCTGATTACCTGGTTGCGGGTCATCGACGAGGTCATGCTCGTCACCGCCAGGTATCCACCCGCCAGCAACGCGCTGCCGACATAGCCGGTGAAGATTTCACCCAGGTCCGCGTCGCCGAGGTAACAGACCGTGATCACGACCGGGAAGGTCAACGCCAGCGCGATGATTAAGAATAGCCACGATGCGATGAACTTCCCGATGATGGCTTGCCAGGAAGTAATCGGCATGGTCAGCAACAATTCCATCGTGTGCAGGCGCCGTTCCTCTGACCAGAGCCTCATTCCGACCGCCGGAACCAGGAACAGGTAAAGCCACGGATGCCAGCGGAAGAACGACATGGTCAATGAGGCCTGGCCCATCTCAAAGAAGCCACCGAGGCTGAAGGTAAAAAATCCATTCAACAAAAGCCAGATGACGATGAACACGTATGCCACCGGCGAGGCGAAGTAGCCGCTCAACTCGCGTTTAGCGATGGTCTTGATGTTTTGCACCGAATCGCTCATGGCTTCTCCTCCTTCTTGCCCGTCTCCGACCAGGTAATGCTCCGGAACACTTCATCCAACCTTCCCTCTTCCGTGTGCAATTCTTCAAACTTCCAGCCTTCCTTCACGCAGACTTCGGCTACACCGCGCGCCAGCGTGCCGTTCACGCTACCCTCCGCCGGGTAAGCCCGCGCCCACACGCTATTGGCATCCTCCTTCACAATTGTCGCCTTGCGCGCGCCCGTCACAGACGAAAGTCGAATCTTGACCGTATCCGCGGATACACCAATGACGCGCAGCGAAACCGCCCCTGCCACCTCGGAACGTTGCTTCAACTCCTGCGGCGTGCCGTTCGCGACAATCCTGCCGCGGTCGATGATGATGGCCCGCGTGCAGACCGCCTCGACTTCCTCGAGGATGTGCGTCGAGAAAATAATGACCTTCTTCTCGCCCATGCGGCGGATGAGTTGTCGTGCTTCGTGTTTCTGGTTCGGATCAAGGCCGTCCGTCGGCTCGTCGAGAATCAGCACCTGCGGATCGTGAATGATCGACTGGGCGAGGCAGGTGCGATGCCGGTAACCTTTGGAAAGCGTATCAACACTCTGGTGCAGCACCGGTTCCAGAAAACACATCTCCACCGCGCGATGCACCGCTTGCTTGCGGGCGTCGCCGTGCAAGCCGCGCAACTCCGCGCAGAATGCCAGGAAGCCATAGACCGTCATGTCCGTGTAGGACGGCGCATTTTCGGGCAGGTAACCAATGAGCTTCTTGGCCGGGATCGGATCCTCCGCCATGTCATGTCCGCCCACAGTCACCTTGCCGGCCGTCGGCGGGATGAAACCGGTAATCATCCGCATCGTGGTGGATTTGCCAGCGCCATTTGGTCCGAGGAAGCCCAGGATTTCCCCACGCTCCACGGAGAACGTGACTCCCGCCACGGCTCGTTTGGTGCCGAAATGCTTCTCTAAATTTTCGACCTTAATCATGCGATTTGCTCCACAATGTTCACAGCGTCGTTTGGAGAACAGCGGGTGGTGATACCATCGCCCAGCCCACCTTGTAAAGAGGGCAAACGATTACATCTTTGTAAGGGAAGGAGTCGGCCACACCGTGCCCCCCCCCAAAGCAATCGCGGCGCTTCATTCACTTCGGCTTCAACTGCGGAAAGAGGATCACGTCGCGGATGCTTTCCTGGCCGAGGAGCATCATGCAGAGGCGGTCGATGCCGATGCCGATGCCGCCCGCCGGGGGCATGCCGTGTTCGAGGGCGACGAGGAAATCTTCGTCGAGCTTCTGCTGCTCGCCACCGGCCTGGTGCTCCAGCGTGTTGCGTTGGGCGATGGGATCGTTCTGCTCGGTGTAGCCGGGCGCAATCTCCTGGCCGTTGATGCAGCACTCAAAAACTTCCACCGTAGTCGGGTCGTCGGGCGAAAGCTTGGCCAGCGGCACGAGTTCCTTCGGCAAATGCGTGACGAACGTCGGCTGAATCAACGTCGGCTCGATGAGCTTCTCGAAGACCGCGCCGGTGATTTCGTAGTCTTCGTATTCCTTGCCAATCTCCGCGCCGAGATCGTGCGCGCGTTGGCGGCGTTCGGCGGGCGAGATGTCGAACCAGTCGGCACCGGCTTTTTCTTTGACGAGGTCTTTGTAGCGGGCACGACGCCAAGCTCGCAAGTCTATCACCTTGGCTTGTGCCAGCTTCTGGAAAGTCTCCTTGAGGCGCCCAAACTCCTGCGCGAATCCGTCAAGAAGGGCCCTTTGTTCTTCAGCGGGAGCGGCGTCACGACATGACATGACCAGGTCTGGAATACGGACACCCATGATCGCCGCGGCGTCCGCGGCCAGAACATGGGAAGCGATCATGGGATTCAAACAACCTCGTAAACTTGTGACGACTTGTGAGATTAGTCCCGACAACTCCTCTGACAATGCGGGTTTGCTTCCGCCAATCGTTGTTACAACAGGTCCCCTGATTGCGGTTTCGAGTTTATTGATTGCGGTATTGAGGGCGGCGTCAACGGCGGGCTTCTGGTCGTGATTGATTTCGAGCGTCCCCAACACCTTCTGGGCGACATGTTTGATGAGCGCCTCCACCGTCTCCATCATCGACTCGTAGTCGCCGAACGCGCAGTAGGCTTCCAGCATCGTGAACTCCGGGTTGTGTTTCCGCGAGAGTCCTTCGTTGCGGAAGATGCGGCCAATCTCGAACAGCCGGTCGATGCCGCCCACGAGCAGCCGCTTGTGATACAACTCCAGCGCGATGCGCAGATAGAAGTCGCAGCCGAGCGCCTTGTGGAAGGTCTTGAAGGGTTGCGCCGCCGCGCCGCCGGGAATGGCCTGCATGGCGGGCGTCTCCACCTCCACGTAACCGCGCCCATGAAAGAACTGCCGAATCTCATGCACGATGGCGCTGCGCTTGAGGAACACGTCCTTCACCTCGGGATTGCCCATCAGGTCGAGATAACGCTGGCGGTAACGAATCTCGGTGTCCTCCAGCCCGTGCCACTTGGCCGGCGGCGGCCGCAGCGCCTTGGCGAGGATGGTGAAGGCTTCGAGCTTGAGGCTCGGCTCGTTGGTCTTGGTGCGGAACATCGTGCCCGTCACGCCCAGGAAATCACCGAGGTCGAGGTGCTTGAAGATGTCGAACTGCGCGTCGCCCAGCGCCTGCTTCTGCGCATACACCTGCACGCGCCCGGACTGGTCCCGCACATCGATGAAGATGGACTTGCCCATGTCACGATGCGCCGTGATTCGACCCGCCACGGAAACGCGAGCACCCTCTGTGAGGTCGCCTTTATCGAACTTCGAGCGGGCTTCGTCACATTTGCTATCCGGAGTGAACTTGTTCTTGAACGGGTCGATGCCTTTCTCGCGCAGCTTGGCGAGATTCATCTTGCGCTGTTCGATGAGCGAATTGGTCTCTTCCATAAACAATGGCAGAGGGCGATGAAATCACGGCTCCCGGCAGCGTGTCGAGGGTTTGCGCAACGGCTGCAGACACGACTAACCCCGTGTGATGGTCGGGAATAGAGTTACCCGTTCCGGCGTCACTCACTTGTTATCCATAAAACGTCAGAGAAGCCAAATCAGAACTTGAATTCTCCGGGGGGAGGTTGTTTAATCGCTGCCGTTCCTAGGCAGACGAGGGCAGGACACCTCTTGGCGAGGCGTCGTGCCCTCGTTGGCTTTGGGGACGAAGTAACCGCCAGGGACGGCCCGGTTACAAACAGAAACGCGGCGGCGGACAGAAATGTCGCCTCGGTCATTTGCGAAATCGCGCAACCCGTGCTCCTTTACTGGCATCCCAGAGATGTCTCTTGAGATGGGTGTCGAAATTGTTGATGGCACAAATGTGGCTGACAAATTGATGGTTTCACCTGTTCTGAGAAGACAACTAGCAAACGATTAACACACGATGTTTATGCGAAATGTATGTTTGAGGATCCTGTTCCGGGCGTTGAGTTGCGCGGCAATAGTGGCCGGCGCCCTGCCGGCCAGCGGCCAGCAGGTGGTGAACCTGGTGAGCTTTACCAACACTTGGAGATACAATCAGGCAGGTGAGAACCTTGGAACAGCGTGGCGGGCCACGGTGTATGCGGACACGGTGGCTCCGTGGCTGTCTGGGCCGGCTCTCCTGGCGGTGGAGACAACGCCTCTGCCTGGTAACTATAACCTGGCAACGATTACGCCAAACGTCATTCCCACTCCATTAAGTTTGACCACGGGAACCGGAACGGGAGGAACCAATGGAACCAATATCGCCTATTACTTCCGCACGTCGTTTAACAATCCATTGACCTCCACGGTGGGGGTTGAACTGTGGGCCACCAACCTCGTCGATGACGGTTGTGTTATTTATCTGAACGGCTCGGAGGTGGGACGTTTGCGCGTGCCCACGAATCAGACTTATTTGACGTTTGCCACTGGAGGAGCGCCGGGCGGAGAGGGTTCTTTGGAAGCGTTGAACCTAGGCACGGCCCGCTTGGTTTCCGGTAACAATGTTTTGGCCGTCGAAGTGCATCAGGTTGGGGCAGCCGGCCAAAGCAGCGACGTTGCCTGGGCCATGCGTCTTGTTGCCTTGGTCACCCAGGCTCTCGTCATAACGAATCAACCACAAAGCCAAACGGTGAGCGTGGGCGACCCGGTCATTCTCAGTGTGGGTGTGTCAGGTGGGCCGATTGTTTATCGGTGGTACAAAGACGGCGCGCTCCAACCTTCAACCAGCAACACTCTCAACATTGCCAGCGCTCAATTTGGCAATGCGGGCAATTATCAGGTAATCGTGTCGAACGTCCTTGGCGCGGTGAGCAGCAGTATCGCCACGCTGACCGTTGTTGCCGACATCGATGGGCCTAAATTGTTCCAAGCCGTTATCAACAACACGCCACCCGGTGGCGGCACCCCCTACGGAACCAACACCATCAATGTCCATTTTGACGAGCTTCTCAACGGCACTTCCGCCCGAAACATAAATAATTACCGCGTGGTATTGGCCTCCGACCCCTCCATTGAGATTCCCATCCGAACGGTTCTTTACACCAGTCATCAATTGGGAGTGTTGATCCAAGTCGATGGAACCAACGCGAACTGGAACCCGGAGGGCAACTATTATCTAATCGTCAATAACGTCGTGGACTCCCGCGGTAACTATATCGCGCCCAACAGCGTGATTGGCGTGTCCATTCGCGTTACCACGAGCCTGACACAAATGAATGATCTCTGGAATTATTACGGGAACGCATTTTTCGATCCGGATTGGCCGGGCATTTACAGCCAGTTCCACCGGACGAATTTCGTGATGAATCCAACTTTTTGGGGAACTGACGTCGGCATCTTCTGGTTTGATGGTTTCCCCATGATTACCCTCTGTGCCGGCGACACCTTGGGAAGGCATATTTCTGACCAGGACACCGTGCCCACATTGTTCCGACGAACCTTCCCATTGCCCGCTGGTTTCAGTCGCACTGCCACATTCCGGCTACGCTACATGGTGGATGATGGGATGGTGCTGTACCTTAACGGGGTCGAGATTCATCGTTACAACATGCCCCTCCCCCCTACCGTCATCACTGAAAACACGCGGGCAACTCTGACGATAGAGAATCCCACTTGCACGACCAACGTCACGGTAACGGTAACCAATCTTCTCCCGGGCACTAGTAATTGGCTTGCGGCGGCAGTTCATGCGGGGCCGGCGTCTCAGAACGACATTTATTTCGGTTTGGAAATGGATGTGGTCACGTTACAAACGTCGCCGACGCCGACGAACCGTCCTCCAGCTCCCAGATTGGCCTACACTAAAGTTCTGACCAACGGTGGAAGGCACTTTGTCTTGTCCTGGCCGGCGACGAATTATGGATACACTCTGCAATACAGCACCAACATCGCCTCTGTTGGACCCCATAACACCCATGCCGGGCGCTGGTGGACCAACCAGGCAAACTGGTTCCAGGTTTCAGATCAATCGAATCCTTACACCAATAGAGTTCCGCCAACCACCGGACCGCGCCGCTTCTACCGGTTGTGGCGGGAAACGCTCAATTAAGTTTAGCAAGCCAAGCTTTCCGCAAGGAGCGGCCTCCTCGGCCGCTCCTTTTTGTTTTCCGTCGTGAATCACGGAAGCCGAAACTGGAACCCGCACTACACAGTCTTCGTCGGATCCAGCGGAAAAAATCCCCGCGGTATTTGGCTCGGATTCTGGTCACCCTCACGCTACGCCCGATCGGCATTGGGCCATTGCAGTGTGATGCTCCATTCGGGTTTGAGTGATTGGAATATAGGGTTTGGATGCATCAGCCCCTGCGTGATTCTCACTCAAAATGCGCGCTTTTTTTTCAAGACCGTACTCTTCTCTAAGAATTGTCCGATATTTCCATGATTTCCTCGCTGGCATCGCTGTTGCTAGAATCTGGAATCAGTAATCGAGAGTTGACAGTCAAAATAGACAGCATTAAAAGCTCGCGTGTCCCGGAACTGAAAGAAAACAAGACCAGACTATGAAACACATTCGCCAAAAGAGAACACTCGCCTTCACGCTCATCGAACTGCTGGTCGTGATCGCCATCATCGCCATTCTTGCCGGCCTGCTGTTGCCCGCGCTCGCCAAAGCGAAGGCCAAAGCCCAGCGTATCACCTGCGTTAACAACCTTAAGCAAATCGGGCTGGGGTTCCGCATGTGGTCGAATGACAATCAAGAGAGGTTTCCCTGGCAAGTCCCGGTGGCTCAAGGCGGCACACTCCTTCCCGCGGGACCTCAAGGAATTGTTTGGCATTTCCGGGTCAGCTCAAATGAGATGGTGACGCCCAAAATATTGGCGTGCGGTAGCGATGGCAGCAGGACGAAGGCAACTGCGTTTGACCAACGGCCAGGCTCCATATGGTTCGACGCGGCGGGGACGCAACTCAGCTATTTTGTGGGCTGGGATGCGGATGAAACCAAACCCCAAACCATTCTTTCCGGCGACAGAAATATCCGGAATGGAGCTGCGGCAATTCCAGCCACCGATGCCACGACCGTTTTCAATGCAAATCCAAACACGACGGCTACTTGGGACGCGGGCCTCCATGTGAACAATGGCAACCTTGGGTTGGGAGACGGCAGCGCGGCACAGTTGACGATTCTGTCGCTTCAGAAGCAGGTGACCGCCGCTATGAATTCACTGGGTTCGAATATTTGCACCCTGCAGTCCCCTGGGCCGTAAGCAAACGAAGGTTCTCTTTTCCATTCATCAAAAGGCACCTGTTTCCCGGGTGCCTTTCTTTTTTGGGAAGAACATGGCGCTCAGTTCGTCCCACCTGTGGCGTGTGACGGATAGACGATGCAAACAAATCGAGCGTTGACACCGAAATGCGCCTGATTATTATGCAGATCAAACAACGCACTATTCAAATGAAAACCTCTCTCTCTTATCGGCGCACGGGCTTCACTCTGATCGAGTTGCTTGTCGTCATCGCGATCATTGCCATCCTGGCGGGCCTGCTTTTGCCGGCCCTGGCCAAGGCCAAGGCCAAAGCCCAGCGGGTCGCCTGCGTCAATAACATGAAACAAGTCACCCTTGGTTTTATCACTTGGGTGCATGATCACGAGACGGCCAACCTCCCTATGCGGGTCCCGTGGCCTGGGCATCCGACAACTCCCGGCGAAGGAACATGGCAACATCCTCTGCGAGCCAATCCCTGGTTTCAGTTCTCCTGGGTTTCCAATGAAGTCGGCAGCCCGAAGGTGCTGGTTTGCCCCTCTGACAAACAGGCGAAAGTGGCCGACAGTTGGTTTTTGGATCCAAATGGCGGTTTCGTGCACGACAATTACAAGAATGAGGCTTTAAGTTTTACCTTGTCGATGGAAGCAGGCGCAAAAAACACTGGAGGACTGAACGCGCAAAGTTTTGAACAAGCCGGCGAGCACATTTTGTTGACGGATCGCCATATGGAGAACACGCATGGATTTGATAACGTCTGCGGTTCTGGTGTCGGCCAGGCGGCGAGGCTTAATACGCAACCTACGGCCAGTTCACAATGGCTTGTGAGGCCGAAGTATGGCCATGGAAACATCGGGAACTTGTCCACTTGTGATGGAGCCGTTACCTCGACTCCCCGTCCGGCGCTTAACGAATTCCTCCAGCGCGGGGACGACAATGGTTCCATGCACTTTTTGTATCCCAAACCTCCGAATATCTGACCGCGTAGATTTCACATTTTCTGCAAAAGCGCCCTGCCCTTCAGGGCGCTTTTTCTTTTTCCGGCTTATGTCAGCACACGCGGCTTCACCAAACGGCTCCACGCCTTGACGCCGCGGGTTCACGGGCGCAGATCGTCAAGCTTTTGCTCAATCGGGCATGCTCCTACAACACTTCGAATTCGCGGACTTCAAGAGCGTTCTGGCCGGCCTTTTGATTCGGCCTTGGCTCGGGTTGAGCGAAGCCGTTCAGATCCACGGCGCGGGCGCGCACGGCATACTTTCCGGGAGCGAGTCCTTTGAGCATGGCGGACCACGAGACCATGCTGTAGCGCAGCGGCCAGGCAGCGGGCTGGCCAGTCCTGGCATTGAAGCCAAGGAGTTGCCGGGAAGACACTCCGGCGGGGAGCACGCTGTTCCAATCAGCAGGCGGATCCTCGAGGCGGCACTCGGTCCATTGCTCGACGTTATCGTCCGCTGGTTGTCGGTCCTCACGGCTCAGCAAATACTCGACGCGTTTCAAGCCCGATAGACCGGAAATGACAAGGCCGCTGACGTTCAACGGTTGGCGGGCAGGAATCTTCGCCGGGAGGTCGTCGAGATAAGCCGCGGTTTTCAGGTGCGACTCAGGGTCGTTGTTCTGTTCGGCGTAGGTGTCGTTAGCTTTGTAGTCGTTCGTGACGACGATGCGTTGCAACCACTTGATGGATTTGAACCCATGTGCCCACGGGATGACCATGCGCACGGGGCCGCCACGAATCAGCGGAATAGGCTCGCCGTTGAGCCGGTAGGCAAGGAAGGCGGGCAGTTCGCCCGGCGCCGTTTCCATCGCCTGGGTGTAGCTGACGGAAGATTGGAAAAGCTGCTTCGGGTCGTTGTTATGAAAGCCCCAGTAGTAAATGCGGCGCACGTTGCGCATCGTGCCGCAGAGCCGCAGCAGATCACGCAATGGCACGCCCTCCCACAATCCCTGGCCGAGCGGAGTGGGAATGTTGAGGCACTGCATGGCTTTGAGGAATTTCACTTCGTGCTTTTTCCCGAGCTCGAGCAAGGCGGGCAGGTCCAGCGCTGTCCCGTCGGCAAGCGTGAGCGCTTTGCTGAGGCCGGCGCGATCTTTGATCGCTGGATTCGGGAGTTCATCAGCAGTGATCTCCAGCCGCCAGGTCTCCGGTGTGAGCCGGGCCCGAACGAGTGCCTCACCCGTCAGCGTGTAAGGTTTGGGATTACCGCGGGACACATCCCTGAATTTCTCGGCGGGTGTGAGCAAAGGACGCGGTTGGTTGGAGCCGGCAGACTTCGATGGAGGGGGAGTCTCCGCTGCGCGCGCTGCGCGGGTAAGCCTGCCGACCAGTGCGGACGCCGCCAGCGTGGAAGTTGTGCGCACGAAATCCCGGCGCGTAACCTGATCAGAAGGGATCGGAGATTTCATAGATCGGGTTACATTTTGCAGGCTGGGCCTATCCGCGCAAGTGCAGCAACATCACGACACAAGCAACGCCGCACGAAGTGGTCAGCCCCATTGGATTTGACGGCGAGCGCAAGACGTTTCAACCTGCGGATATGACTCCTGAAGCAAAACGAACCTCTATTCTCGACACCGCATCCAGACACACGATTCTCTCAGTGGTTGTCCTGGTTACTGCGTTAGCCGGCACTCTTCCTATCCTCCAAGCCGCCGAATCCGTTTCGGACCCAACGTGGCGCAGATTGCCTTTGATCACCGACGGTAAGGTGGACCCGAACTGGGTTCATACAGGTTGGGGCGGATTTGTCGTGGACGACGGAAGTTTGCGGACGGAGTGCGAAGCGAAAGGGCTGGGATTGCTGGTTTATAAAAAGGAGCGGCTGGGCAATTGCCAGATTCGCGTGGTGTTCAAGGCCAAGGACGCGAGGTCGAACGCCGGTGTTTATGTTCGGATCGCGGATGGCATTCTCGAACAGGTTGGTAATCCGGGCGCGGCATTTGATCGCGACAGTGCGGGCAAAATCTCGAAGGAGTCGATGGAGAAGATGCAGGCATCGGCGGAGCGGGAAGAAGGGCCGTGGTTCGCAGTGCATCGGGGTTATGAAGTTCAGATTTCAGATGCCGGCGACCCGGCCCACGGCACTGGCGCCATCTATTCACTCGCCCCGGCATCCGGCACCACGAAGAAACCCGGCGAGTGGAGAACAATGATCATCACGCTTGCGGGCGAGAAAATCCTTGTGGAACTCGACGGGCAACGGAGCACGAGTTTCGACCCGGCGAGTCCCAATCTCCCGTCGCGAAAGCAATGGCACGAACCCAAACGTGAGCCGAAGCGTCCCCTTGCAGGCTACATTGGATTGCAGAACCATGACCCCGGCGATGTGGTGTGGTTCAAAGAAGTCAGCGTGCGGCCACTGCCGTCGTCGCGCGCGAAGTGACGCTCGCCTCTCCCCGGGACGCGCCAAATCCCACTTTTTTGCAGTTGGCATCGCTGCAATCCTTCTTACTCTACGGCTATGAACCTCTCTCGACGTGGATTTCTCAAGACCACGGGCCTCGCAACGGCGGGCATCGCGGCAGCGCATTGGAGTATCGACGCCGCTGTTCACGAACCGTGGCTGAGTTCGACGACCAAGAATGAGTTGAGCGACATCGCCGTCGCATTGGCAAAGAAGCTTGGCGCGACTTACGGCGACATCCGGATCAATCGCTACCGCACCGAGCGGATCTCCACGCGCGAACGGCAGGTGCAAAACGTATCGTTGGATCAAACCTTCGGGTTCGGCGTGCGCGTGCTGGTGAATGGCAGTTGGGGGTTCGCTGCAAGTAGTGAAGTAACACCAGGCGAAGTTCGCCGCGTCACGCGCGAAGCGGTGGGCATCGCAAAGGCGAACGCTGGGCGTCAGCGCAAGCCGGTCCAGTTCCTGGAAGTGCCAGCCGTCCGAACGAATTGGCGCAGCGTCTTCGAGCAGGATCCGTTCGATGTTTCCATCCAACAGAAGATCGAAACATTGCTGAAAGTGAACGAAGCCGCGCTGGCGGTGAAGGGTGTCGGCTTTGTGAACTCCAGCATGTCCTGGGTGAACGAGCAGAAGTTTTATGCATCGACCGACGGCTCGCGCATCGAACAATACTGCATTCGCGGCATGCCGGATTTCACCGTCACGGCCGTGGATCGCGCCGCCGGGGATTTCCAGACGCGCAACTCTCTCGGTGGACCGCAGGGCATGGGCTACGAATACGTGCGCAAGCACGATTGGGTAAAGGAAGCGGCGCAGGCCGGCGAGGAAGCGGTGATGAAGCTCAAGGCCAAGCGTATCGCGCCCGGCAAATACGATCTGATTCTGCACCCGTCGCACCTGTGGCTGACGATTCACGAGAGCGTCGGCCATTCGACAGAGCTGGATCGCGCGCTCTGGTGGGAAGCGAACTATGCTGGTACCAGTTTCCTGACGCCGGACAAGACAGGCAAACTTCAGTTCGGAGCAAAACATGTGAACTTCTTCGCCGACCGGACGCAGTCAGCCGGTCTCGCGACGGTCGGCTACGACGATGAAGGAGTCCCTGGCCAGAAATGGTACCTCGTGAAGGACGGCATTTTCGTCGATTGGCAGACGACGCGCGACCTCGCGCCGCTCATCGGACGCAAGCAATCCTATGGCTGCTTGCACGCGCAAAGCTGGAGCGACGTTCCCTTCCCGCGCATGCCGAACGTTTCACTGGAGCCGGCGAAGGAAGATGCGTCACTCGATCAACTCGTCGCCGGCGTGGACAACGGAATTCTCATCTACGGCAACGGGAGCTTTTCCATCGACCAGCAGCGCTACAACTTCCAGTTCGGCGGCCAGACTTTCTGGGAAATCAAGCAGGGCAAAATCACCGGCATGTTGCGCGACGTGGCCTATCAGTCGCGGACGACGGACTTCTGGAATTCTTGCGACGGCCTCGGCGGGCCATCCACGTATGCGCTCGGTGGCGCGTTGAACGATGGCAAAGGCGAACCGCCGCAATCGAACGCGGTCAGCCACGGCTGTCCGGTCGCGCGCTTCCGGAATGTGAATGTGTTGAACACCGACTCCAAGCACGGTGGAGCAGCAGGAGCACACGTATGCTAACTGAACGAGAAGCCAGAAGGATTTGCGACACGCTGCTGAAGTTGACCAAAGCGGACGACGCGGTCGTGAGCGTGCGCGAAAGCATTGAAGGCAATCAACGCTTTGCCGCGAGTGCCTTCACCACCAACGGCAGTTCGCGCGAGCGCTCGTTCTCCGTGACCGTTTGGATCAACAAACGGCAGGGCTCAGCCTCCGGAACTGAATTTGACGAGTCCGCGTTGCGCCGCGCCGTCGAGCAGGCGGAGAACCTCGCCAGAGTGTCGCCCGTCGATGTCGAGTACGTCCCGACGCTGGGCCCGCAACAGTACAAGCCGGTGAAGGGTTTTGTCCGCAACACGGCCGAAATCTCACCCAAGTGGCGCGCAAAACAGATCGATTCGATCTTCAGCAAGTGCGATGAGGGCAAGGTGGTGGGCGCAGGCCTGTTCAGGTCCGGCGCGTTCGCCAGCGCATCAGCGACTCGGCATGGCAACTTCGAGTTCGAGCGTTCCACCAATGCCAGCCTCTCCATGACGGCGCGCACACCGGACAGCACCAGTTCCGGTTACGGACTGCACAGCCATTTTGACTCCGAGAAACTGGACATCAGCGGCGTTGCCCAACGCGCCGTGGACAAAGCGTTGAATGGCCGCGACGCGCAGCGACTTGCTCCCGGCGTATATCCGGTGATTCTTGAACCACAGGCCGTCGGCGATATCCTGGGATTCTTCCGCGGCGCATTCACGGCACGCAACGCGGATGAAGGCCGCAGCCCAATGTCCGCGCCCGGAGGCAAGACTTTGCTCGGGCAGCCAGTGTTTGACTCGAAAGTCAATTTCTACAGCGACCCGTGGCATCCAGAACTGCCCGGCTCGCAGTCAGCGCAGGAGGGATTGCCGGCAGAGAAGCTTCATCTCGTTCGCAATGGTATGGTCGAGAACCTCGTCTGTTCCCGTTTCTGGGCGCAGAAGACAGGCAAGCGACCCACGCCCGGCCCGGTGAACTTCATTCTCGAATCAGGAGACAAATCCCACTCGCTCGCGGAAATGATCGCGAATAGTGAGCGCGCGTTGCTGCTGACGCGCCTTTGGTACATCCGCATGGTCAATCCGCGCACGCAATTGCTCACGGGCCTGACTCGCGACGGCGTATGGCTCGTCGAGAACGGGAAGGTCAAACACGCGGTGAAAAACTTCCGTTTCAATCAAAGCGTCATGCAAATGCTCGCACCCGGCAACGTGGAGATGCTCGGCAAGTCGGAACGTGTCGGCGGCGACGGCGGCCGCGGAGCCAGCCTGTTTCCCGCACTCAAGCTGAAGGCGTTCACGTTCAGTTCTGAAAGCGATGCGGTATAGGGGGTCTATTTTCGCGAGTCCGTCGAGCGCTCCCTTGTGGCGGTGGACAGTTTCGCAAACATCTCCCATTGACGTTGAAGCGTCCCGGCTTCCGGCACGCCGGCATGCACGTAAAGGCCGTAGCGGAGCCTCAGCGGCTCGCCAGGTTTGATGACTCGTGAGGCGGCAAAAGTCAGCGAAGCGCCCATCCAACCATCATCGCGAACGTGAAAGATGGTGGGGTGATTCGGGTTGGACGGATGATCCATGAGCGTGATTCCTTCGCGGGCTGTGGCGCTGATTGGCCCTGAGTAATCTACCCACCGGGCGTTTTTCCATAGGACACCTTTTTCGTTCACGCCGCCCTCTGAGTTACGGATCACGCCGCCGCCGTCATGCACGCCGATGGTCTTGGCCAGCCGCACGCCGAGCAGGCCGAACGGCGTTTTGCCCAAAGTGACCTCATTCGTGCCGCCCGGCTGGAGTTCCAAATCGATGAGAAGCAGCCATTCGTTGTTCGGAAGCAGGCGAATGGCGGTGCGGCGCCTCTCGTGCAGCAAGGGAATGTTACCTGCCCGCCATTGAGCGACGGTGCTGCTCGCCGCTTCCTCACTGCCTTCCTCGAACTTTTCCACACGTTGAATGACGATCCGGCCCGGGCCGCGATCTTCCCAGAAGCTCACGCCATTCACGTCGTGGTGAGAAATCCAGACCGAGTTGTGGTGGCTGTGCGTCACCGGGTCGTGGGGATGTCCCATGCGCGTGAGCGATCGGCCGGCTGGACCGATGACGGGAAACACAAACGGGCGCGGCGTGTCAGGCTTGAAGTGAAAGCGCGCCAGTTCGAAGCCATCCCGCTGAAACGAAACTTCGTGGTCTGGGAAGGGAATGGCTTGCGCGGCGGGCACGGGTTTCGCGTTGGGCAGGACGCCATCGGCGGCGAAGGCGATGCCGTTCGTCACGAAAGCCAGGCAGATGAAGGAGTGGCAGGTCATGGGTTGAGTGAAGCAGTCAAAGCCGCGCGGGCAAACTCGAATTTCAGCCGTCATGTGGAGTGCGGAGACTCGTCTCCGCTTTGAGCAGGCGACCTGTCGCCGTCGAACTGGTCCAGACGCTGGAGGTTCTCCGAGCCGCTGGACGCGGCCCTGCTTGGCCGACAGGTCGGCCAAGCCGCGAAAGCGGAGACAAGTCTCCGCACTCCAAATATGCTAGCGGCAGACTCGCCACGCGGGGTTTGTTTCGATACGCTGCCGCGCATGCGGCACGCCTGGATAAACATGAGCATCGCGGCGGCTTCCGTGCTGGCGTTGTTATTCGCGCGCGCCCAGGCGCAAGTGGTCGCCACTAACGCGGCCCTCTATCTCGACTTTGCCCAGCCACAACCAGGCCTGGAACTCGCAGGCGCTCGCCACGAACGCAACGCCACCAATGGCTGGCTGGCCTTCAACTCTCCCCGGCAGTTTGCGGAGACCGGCTTCTCCCATCAGCTCAATGGCATCAGCGCCTGTTCCATCGGAGGCTGGGTTTTCGCGCAGCAGCGTGGCGAGCAGGTCTTCCTGGGCCGCGGCACCCCGGAGACGGCGCCCGGTGGCGAGCGAACGTTCCGACCGGCCACGAACTGGGTGAATTTCTTTCTTGGCACGGACCATCGCGGGTTTCTGATGGGCGGCCTCAACGGCAACTCGCGCATGCCTTTTCCGCTGGTCACGTTGAGCGACGTGGCCGAGGGGCGCTGGCATCAGCTCGCACTGGTGAAAGACGCGCGCGGCGGGCAGCGCTTTTATCACAACGGCAAGATGGTCCACTCGGACGCGGACTCCGAACACGGCGGGCGCGTATGGCCGTTCCGCGACACGGACGCCGGGCAGCCGCTGCGTCTGGCGATGGCGTTGGGCGGGCGCATCGGTGAGGTGTGGGTCTTCGCCCGCGAACTCACTGCCGGCGAAATTCACACCGATTTCGAGTCGAAGCGGAAGCGTTACGCACCATCGCTGGCGGTCGCACCGATTTCGCTGCGCGAGATGGACGCACATCCGGAACCGGGTTTGTGGAGCGAGCCGCTCACCACGCGGAACTGGACACGAGAACGGGTACGCATCCGCGCCGGGGTGCTGAAGTTGCTTGGGCCGTTTCCCACCAACCGCGTTCCGTTGGAAGCGCAAGAGCAGCAGGCAGTGGACTGCGGGAGTCACACCCGGCGTAAGGTGTCGCTGCAAGTCCAGCCTGGCGACCGGATGCCTGCCTGGCTGCTCGTGCCGAAGAATTCGCCAGGCCGGAGGCCCGCCGTGATCTGCTTTTACGGCACCACGAGCGGCGCGGGCAAGGACACAACAGTCGGATTGTCCGGCCCCAAGCCCGGCTCGCCGCCCGTGCGCAATCGCTCTTTCGCGATCGATATGGCTGAGGCGGGTTTCGTAGCCCTGGCGCCGGATTTTTTGCGCGACGGCGAGCGCCTGCCGCCAAGTGGCCGCCCGTATGACACAGATGATTTTTACAAGCGCTTTCCCGAGTGGTCCTGTGTGGGCAAGGACATCTGGGACACGATGCGCGCCGTGGATTATCTGCAAACTCTGTCGTTCGTGGACCCGGAACGCATCGGGATGATTGGCCACAGCTACGGCGGCCATACGACAATCTTCGCGGCGGCGCTGGAGCCGCGCATTCAAGCGGTGTTCGCCAGCGGGCCGGTCAGCGATTTTCGCGGACACGGGCTGCACTGGGCGGCGTCCAAAGGCGGCGGCGCCAGCCAATCGCTGCCAACTTGCGATCCTACATCCTCGACCACACACTGCCGTTTCCCGTCGAGTTTTACGAATGGACGGCATTGATTGCGCCGCGCCCGCTTTGGGTGAATCAAGCCGTGGGAGAGCGGCGTCCGCACGAGGAGGAGAATTACGCCGCGGTGCGCCAAGTGTATCAAGCGCTCGGCGCGGGCGAACGGGTCCATTACGCCTGGTGCGCCGGGGACCATGATTTTCCGCCGCCCGCCCGCGCCGCGGCGGTGGAGTGGTTCCGAAGGTGGCTGGAGAGGCAGCAATACTGAACAGGTCGCAGGACACACGACAAAGCGGAGCGCACAAACCTGGGGGCAGCAATACCGGCGCGCCTATCGAATGGCGGCGGAGCGGTTTGACGGGTCTCGGTGCGCCCGACCGATGCCAAACTGTTCTTGAATCTTTGCGCTGTTTGCGCCATCCTTGCGTCGTTCCAAAACCGTCGCAATGGCCGAATTGCTTGTATTGTTACGACCATGAAAACCTTTGGCATTTCCGCTGTGTCGTCCTTGATCCTTCTCCTTTCGACTGCAAAGGCAGAGGTCATCGTCGAGCCGGACGATTACCCTTCCCAAACCGAACTGACATCGATCGTGCCGCAGGTGACGTTGAACACCACCCTTTCGGACAACGTGCCGGTTCCGCTGTTTGTGGTAACAGCCACCGATGATCCGTTCACAGGTCGACGGGTCTTTGCGCACTTCAACATTCCTTTCTTCACCGATTTCCGACGATTGCGAATGGATTTCTCCGGGCTCGTCTCGAGCATCAGTCTCGAATTCATTGCCCACAACTCGCTATCTGAACACGTCGGCCGGCTCGAAGCTTACAACAGCCAGAACATCCTCGTCGGCACTTACGTCACGTCGACGCTTATCGGCACCGGCACAGCCGAAACGATGTTCTTGTCCCGTCCTGTCGCGGATATCGCCTGGGCAGTCGCTTATTCGGACCCCGGCGCCAGCCCCTTCGGCCGGCTGGACCATCTGGTGTTCAGCGATCCGGTCGTGGTTCCAGAGCCTTCAATGGCGTTGATCGGCGGTGTCGCGTTGGTGGTGTTCATCACGGCAAGGCAACGGCGCTTTTTGACGTTGAGGGCCCGCCGATAGGCTGGGATGGCAAACTGAATCGAATGAGTCCGTGGAATACGACCTTGGTACGTGGCTGGAATAAGCTACACCTTCGGCTCCCAGCCGGGGCGATATTCACGGCCCCACAGTTTGTTCGCCTCCGTGTCACTGATGATCTTTTTCGCGACGGGATCGAAATGGATTGTGTGGCCGGTGCGGTAGGCGATGTTCGAAAGATGGCACAGCAGGGTGCTGGTTTGACCGACGGCAATCTCGGAGTTCGGCTTGGCGTCCCCGCGAATGGATTTGAGAAAGTTCTCGATGTGCCCCTTGTCGCCGCCCGGGCCGGTGCCTTCGCCAACTTGTTGGCCCTTCAGATCGAAAACCTTGTAGCCACTGTTATAGTTCGCGAGTGAACCGTTGTCGCCGTACCAGGCGACGAAGGGGAGATTCTCGTTCCTGCGCGGGTGACAACTGCTGCCGTCCCAGATCAGGCACTTGTTTCCAAAATCGATCGTCGCGATGGAGGTATCCGGCGTTTCCTGGTCATCGTTGAAGTGGTAGCGGCCGCCGTTGCAGGTGACGCGCGTTGGGTAATCCACACCAAGACCCCACCGCGCCAGATCGAAGGCGTGCGGACCATTGTTGCCGATTTCGCCGCCGCCCCAATGCCAGCGCCAGTGCCAGTTGTAATGAACGAGGTTGTCCACGTATGGCCGCTCCGGCGCAGGACCCTGCCAGAGTTCGTAGTCGATGGTCGCGGGTACGGGCACTTGCTTTCCCCGACCGATGGAACCGCGCGCGTTGTTATACCAGGTGCGGGCGGCGCGCACTTCGCCAATCACCCCGGCTCGCAGCTTTTCAACGGCCTCGAGGATACCTGGCCAGCTCCGACGCTGGTTGCCCATTTGCACGACACGGTTGTGCTTCCGTGCGGCGGCGACCATCAACTCGCCCTCGCGCGCGTTGTGCGACGCGGGTTTCTCGACATACACGTGCTTGCCTGCGGAGCAGGCGAGAATGGTTGCGGGCGCGTGCCAGTGATTCGGCGCGGCGATGAACAGCGCGTCCACATTCTTGTCCTCGAGGATGCGCCGGAAATCCTTCACGCCCTTGGGCTGCTTTTCCGCGTTGCCAAAGGCGGCCTTCTTCACCTGCGCAACGCGGTTCTCATCGACGTCGCAGAGGTAGGCCACTTCGGCGTTGGTAATCTGCTGGAGCGCCTTCACGTGATCGGCGCCGCGGCTGAGGCCCATGACGCCCACGACAAGTTTCTCGCCGGGACTTTTCGTGGTTTGGGCGCGGGAGAGAAACGGCGCGACGGCAAAGCCAAAGCTGTAGAGCGTGGTGCGTTTGACGAAGTCGCGTCGGCGGAGCGGTGAGTTCATAGACGGATCGGACGGCGGGGACGCGGCGAGTCATCAATCAAACAGAGGCCTCTCGGAGGCGAGCACTGGATTCCGCGCCAAGCCGTGAATAGAGTCATCGGTGGTCCGCCGGGTCGGAGACTGGCGCTCCGGCTCAGCCTTCAATCTTGCGAATGCGCGCGAGATGGCGGCCGCCTTCGAATGCGGTCGAGAGCCAGACTTCCACAATGCGCAAAGCCAGTTCGCGCGGAATCATGCGCTGGCCGAGCGAGAGCAGGTTGGCATCGTTGTGCTGACGGTTGAGCCGGGCGGATTCCTCGTTCCAACATAACCCGCAGCGTACGCCCCGAACTTTGTTCGCCACGATGGCCTCGCCGTTGCCAGAGCCACCGAGCACAATCCCGCGCTCACACTCGCCGCTTGCGACAGCCTCCGCGGCCGGGCGGATGAAATCAGGATAGTCCACCGGCTCGTTGCTGTAGGTGCCAAAGTCCTTCGTTTCATGGCCGCGCTCTGTCAGCCATTCGCGGATGGCTTCCTTGTATTCAAACCCGGCGTGATCAGAGGCGAGCGCGATTTTCATGGGCCGCAGTATGACGATGATAGGTATTCCGCTCAATCATGCTCCCACGCGATGGCGTGCATTCGTTGGAGGGACGAACTCCGTGAATCCCATTTTTGAAAGGCACGCCATTGATCAGGGACTCGTGGAACTTGTCTTTTCCTTTCGACTTGCGTCCCAAGCTCGCGCCAGCGTGAGGAAAGCGACCACAAGGCAGTCGCTTAGGCTCGTCTCCGTCTACTCAACACCTCGATAACCGCGCCGATAAATACCTGGAAAGAATCCTCTATGAAACCGCTCCAATATTGGTTTGTGGGGTGCGCGTTGTTGTTTTGGTTGAGTCTGGCGTGGATTGGAAAGTGGTCGAGCCAGGTGGAGCCGGATGCGGCGATTCATGGCGTCCCACTCACGTCGGCGATTCGGAATCTGGCGCGTGAGATAGAGTTGAACATCATCATCGATCCCGCAGTGCCTGGGTCAGGCTTCGGTCCCGGACGCCGGCTCAGAGAGCCAATGATAACAGGACGGTGCCCCAACATGAGTTCTGAACAGGAACTGCGAGCCTTGCTGAGTGAGAATCAGTTGATTTTGGTCACGAATCCCGTAACGACGGTGGCGCGCGTGGCACCAGCAAGCAAGGTGGTAAAACCAGTGCCAGCGAGCGCGGTGGGGATAGAAACGAACGAAGTGGTGCCGTTGATTGTTATCGATGACGTGCCGCTGAAGGACGCCATTCAGAATCTGGCGAGACATGCTGGACTGAACGTAAAATTCGACCCGAATGTAGTGCGAGCATTCGAGCGTGACAGCGACGTTTCGATCCGCTGGGAGGACATCAGCGCCCGGCAGGCTCTTGCAGCGTTGATCGATAATTACGGCCTGGTGATAGTAGAACGAACGAGCGGTTCAGCGGAAGTCCGCTTCAAAGGCAAATAGTAGCGTCGAATCGGCAGCTCACTCCTCTTTGAGCTTTTACTTTTGCGCGTCGCTCTGACATCCCGTTAAACAACGCTGGCCTGTCGTAGCCGCCGAGGTAACGAGCCGGATTTGCACGTTGAATCGCTGCAGGACTTTCGCCTCCTCACGTCGGCGGCTACTTTTGGAACGGCCTTCTAACGATCGGCGGGAACGAGAGTGATGTTTCCCTTGATTGCAGCCTGGACTTGCGGTTGCGCATCCACGGGTACGAAGGGGCCGAAGTGCTGATCGTTGGCGAGCGTGAAGATGGTCGAGGCATCGCGAGAGAGAGAGTGCGGCGGAGTGAAATTTCCGGTGTAGCGCGCGCCGCGGCTTACGCGGACATCGTCCATGGCGCCGCGCCAGTAGATGAGGGGATAGGAAAAGTTGTAGGTGTTGAACGCTCCGTTTGGACGCGCGCCGATGAACAGCGACTTGTCGGAACTCAACCGCGCGCCGGTGGCATTGGTGGACGCGGACTTCTGGCCGTTGATGTAGATCGCAATCTCGCGTCCGTCGTAAACACCCGCGAGATGGGCCCACCGCCAGATTGGCAAGCGGTCCTTGGCCTTCGCGGCGATGGCGGGCTTGAGATTCGACAATCGGCGGTCACTCGCCGTGCGGTCGTCGGTCTGCACGCGGAACTGCGGGGTGCCCGCAATCTCAAGACTGAAGCCGCCAATCTTGAGGTTGGCCACGATGGCGCCATTGGTGTCGCCGACGGATTTCACCCAGGTTTCGACGGTAAACGGGCCATCGGGAAAGTTGATTTGGTCGTTCTCGATTTCCAGGCAGGCATTGGTCCCGTTGAGTACCAGGCATTGGTTCGTCTTCACCACCGGCCAACCGGCGCGGGGCGGCACCAACTGAGTCCTGGCGCGCAGGCTTCGGGCGGGCATGGCAAGGCGCGCTTCGGGTGTCAGCACGTCGAAGCGCAGTTCGAATTCCGGCGCTTCGTACCCTTCGAGGCGGTTGGTGGATTCCCGCGCATAAATGAACTCGAAGATTTTTCCTTCCTCCGGTTCCAGCTTGGAGTGGCGGTGGTCCGGCGCGAGAATCCAGGACTTGTCTCCTTTTGCCAGCAGCGTGACGTCGATGGGTAGAATACAGGGATTCGTTACCGCAACTTGATAAATGCCACTGGCCGAGCCATCGAGACTCACAGCAATGGGTGGGGAGACGAATTCGTGAAGAAGATAACGGGCAGCCTCGACTTCGGCGTGGCGCGCGGGAGTGAACTGTCTCGGATCAAACACGCCGCCTACGGGGATCGAGGCCATCGAATAGCCGTTGCTGCGGACGGTGACGACATTGAATTGGTGCAGCAGGCCGAAGTATTCGTATTCCATCCCGGGGGTGAGCGAGCCGCCGGTGGTGGCGAGCGCGTAATAGCCGATGCCGTCGCGCACGCCGTCGTAGCGCATCTGGTGGATATGGCCGGCGAGCACGGCGCGGACGTTGCCGTTCTTTACCAGCAACCGGTGGACTTCGTCCCAGTTGTTTGCGGGATAACGCTGATCCCACCAGAAGGGATGGTGCAGGAACACGAAGACGTGCTGGAGGCGTTTCATCTTCTCCAACTCGATGGCGATCCAGTTCAATTGCGTCTTGCTGATCTGCTGCTGCTCGCGATCGCCGAAATTACGCTCGCGCCCGTCGGGATGGCCTTCGTCGGAGAAAATGACGAGGAAGCCAGTGTTCTTGTGCTCGAACCAATACCAGAGCGGGCCGAAGTGTTTCTCGTAATTCTCCTCGTGCTCGCGCGGCGGTTTGGCCTCGAGGATCTTTGCGTCCTTGCGACGCCAGTAGATGTCGTGATTTCCCGCGACGGGAAACCACGGCATCTTCAGCTTGCCCATCGTGGTCTGAAATTCCTCCATCTGCTTCATCCATTCAGTTGTCTGGTTGTACCCGTTCACCAGGTCTCCGACGGTCATCACGAGATCCGGGTCGAGCAGATTGGCGTCCTCGACCGCCTGTGCAAGGACCTTGATGCCTTCAGGAGGCCCGCCTGTGCGGTCACCGAAGACGACGAAGTGAAACACGTCATCACCCTTGGGCAACGGAAGAATCTTCGGCGAGGTGCGGCTGGTGTGGATGTGCGGTGGTTCAGCGGACCAACTGGTCGTGACGAAACTGACCCACCCGAACAGAGCCCAATAGGAATACTTGCGGTTCACGCTACAATGCTGCTGAAGACGCGGGCCAGGGACAAGCACGAACAGGTAAATTGCCCCTTGTGCGATAGGACGTTTAGGGACGCAACGGTTTACTTGTCTCCCAGCGAATAGAGGAATTTGTTTGAGCGCAGGAGCAGACGGTTCCCCGCGATGGCCGGGCTGGAATTGAAGACGCCACGATTGGATTCAAGCGTGTTGTCGGCAAGTCTCTCGAACTTCGGACTGGCAGCAATGACAACCGTGCGTCCACCACGACCTGTGAAATAAATCTTCCCGTCGGCCAGCACCGGCGAGGCGTAAATCTGGCCTGGGGAGGGTTCGAGACGTTCCTCATAAACGACCTCGCCGGTCTTCGCGTTCAAGCAATAGACAATGCCGAGGTTTTCGTGGGCAAAGTAGAGATGACCGTCATGCAGGATGGGCGAGGGGACATTCGAGCCTTTGCCGACCTTCCACACGATGTGGCTGCCGGTGACATCGCCACGTCCACCCGCTCGGATCGCCAGCGCCCCATTGGGAGTTCGCCCGCCGATCACATACACAATGCCGTTGTCCGCAACGGGCGTCGGGCACATGTACCAGGGAATGCCGGTTTTCAAATTCCAAAGAGCAGCGCCCGTATCCGGATCAAAACCCAGTACCCGCCCGTTCTTCGCGACGACGACCTCCGTCTTGCCATCGGGCGCGTTGACGAGCACGGGCGCGTGCCAGGACTCGCTGGCGCCGGGCGCGCGCCAGATTTCCTTGCCGGTCCTTTTGTCGAGCGCCACCAATGAATCGCTCTCAATGCTCGCGTTGACGATGAGGAAGTCCTTGTAGAGAACGGGAGAAGTGGCGGAACCCCATCCGTTCAGCTTATCGCCCACCCTGGTCTTCCAGATCTGCTTCCCGTTGTGATCGAAAGCGAAGGCCCCGGACTTGCCGAAGAACGTATAAACGCGCTCGTGGTCCGCGACGGGAGTACTGGACGCGTAGCCGTGGTTCTCGCGAATCTTGTCCTGCTCGGGTAGTTCAGCGGGAACCGGCGTGTCCCAGACGATCTTGCCGTCGGCGAGATTGAGGCAAAGCAGGTGGCGCTTGAGGCTGGTCATCTCGCCTGGTTCGCGCGATGAAGTGGCAAAGCCGGTGAAGCAGGTGAGAAAGCTACGCTGGCCCAGCGTGATTGGACTCGAGGCTCCAGGTCCGGGAAGCGTGGTCTTCCAGACAACGTTGGACGTGTCCGTCCAATGGAGCGGCGCTTTGGCCTCGCTGCGACCCATTGCACCGAGGCCGCGAAACTGAGGCCAGTCAACTCCAAGGCTCTGGGAGGCGCCTGTCATAAACACCAGCATCGCTACGATCCCACGCTGGTGACGCAGGACATCATTGCCAGACCACTCCACACGATCATTTTTGAAGAACAGGAACATGGCGCGAAAGCTACGGGCCGGCGGCACTGCGCGCAATTCAATAGGCGACGTTGGGACTGAATGAAGCCAGCGAAGGATCATTGACTGCTGCCGGCGGCCGTCCGGTCATCGCAACGAGGTCAAGCGTGGCACAAGGAACACCGGGAGACGTGGCTTCCACCCGGACATGCGTAGCGCCGAGCCTTTGCAGGCTGGCGCTGATGGTGCGATGGGCAATGGCGGGCCGGTTGCAGTCGCTGCTCAGATGGCCAAGATAGAGGTGCGCAAGATCAGCGGAGACGATTTGTTCCGCGAGTTGCGCGGCGGCATCGTTGGAGAGATGCCCGTGCCGGCTCAGGATGCGCTGCTTGGTGGCCCAAGGCCGGCGCGTGTCATCATGGAGCATCTTCACATCGTGATTGGCTTCGAGCACGAGCACATGGGACGGGCGCACGCGTTCGACGACAAGCCGCGTGGCATGGCCAAGATCGGTGAGGAAACCGATGTTGCCCGCGACGGTGCGGAGGAGGAAACCCACGGGATCACAGGCGTCGTGCGGGACGCTGAAAGTGTCCACGGCAACATCCCCGAGTTCAAAACTGGCGCCCGTGTCGAACAGACGGAAATCGAACCGGGTTTGAAACTGAGCTTCAATGGCTTCTTTGGTGAGGCGGTTGCAGTAGATCGGGATTTGCAGTTTGGCCGCGAGGACGGCGAGGCCCTGGGTGTGATCGGTGTGTTCGTGCGTGATGAGAATTCCATCCAGGTTCTCCGGCGTTCTTCCAATCCCAAGCAATCGCTGGCGGATTTGCCGGAAACTTAGTCCGGCGTCGATCAGCAGGCGGGCCTCGTCGGTTTCCAAATAGGCGCAGTTGCCGCTGGAACCACTGGCGAGGATCGTGAGCCGGGCGGACACGCGGCGACGTTAGGAAGCGCGCGCGGTTTGCGCAAACTCAAAACCATTCGCGTGCCCCCCAACCCAGCCGGAGTTGGTTGGAGGGACGAGATCCGCGAGTCCCTATTTTCCTGGGAAAGCAAACGGAAAAGAATGGGGACTCTCGTCCCTCCAATTGGATTTGGGCAACACCCTTAACAGCCCGTCAAGCAACCGTTGGCTGCGTAGCCGCCGAGGTAACGAGGCGGTCTATACGTGGAATCGCCGCAGGACTTCCGCCTCCTTACGTCGGCGGCTACTTTTAAACGGGCGCCAACCCTAAATCGGAGCGCCGGCTTCCAGCACGGCGTGCGGGAGAGGCCAAGGTTTCGAGCCGTGCTGGAAGCCGGCGCTCCAACGCTGGCTCAGACCCCGATGCGAAGTACCGGGCAATACGATTGAACAGCACAAAGATTGGCATCTTCCAAGATTGACCTGCCCGGCTTCCCGCTTTCAGGACAGGCACTTACTTTGGTTTGGGTTTTGGGGTGTCTCGCAACCGGCCACAAGGACAAGTGATACCATCGCGGCTGGGCACAAAAAGAGCTACCCTTCCTCGGTCAGGGTGCGGGTCTGGCGGTGGCCTCACTCCTCCGAAACAGCCTGAAATCAGGCTTTTGACGGGGATTCCCGTCGGGAATAACGAGACGGAAATGGCTGTGCGCGCGCGTGGCCTGGCCCGTAGAAATGAACCGCGACAATATGTTCAAAATATGTTCAAAAAATTCTAAAAAAAAGTTGACACTTGATCCTGATTTTGCGACAGTCGCGGCACACACAGAAACACAACACACAAGACACATGAGAACAAAAACGCTCCTCCTAACGGCTGCGCTCGGCATTGCCAGTGCGGCGTCCTCCATGGCTCAGGTTTACTCCGTAAACGCCGTGGGTTACATCAACCTGACTCTCAAGCCGGGTTTCAATCTGGTGGCGAACCAATTGAACGCCACAGGTAATAACCGGCTCGACACCGTTCTTCCCGCGGCTCCGCTGGAAACGCAGGTCCTGAAATTTGCCAATAACAACTACACCGGCGACATCTCGGATGGCACCTCATGGTTGGACGCCATCACGGGCGATCCGAGCACAACGGTCGTCAATCCTGGCCAGGGTTTCTTCTATTTCAACCCCGGTGGCAGCGATGTTACGGCGACCTTGGTGGGCGAAGTTCCCCAAGGGACCGGGTTGACTGTTCCCCTGCCGTCCGGCTTCTCATTGGTTTCCTCGATTGTCCCGCAGGATATCGACCTGACGGCGGCCAACGGTTTCCCGCAGGTGTTGGAAGCTCAATACCTGACCTTCAATGCCGTGACGCAGAATTACAACACGCCGTTGATTAACGATGGAACCGAGTGGCTGGACAGCATTTCCGGGCTCCCGGCGACGGCTCGCCCGACAGTTGGCCAGGGCTTCTTCATTTTCAACCCGGGAGCCACCCTCCTGAACTGGGTTCGGAACTTCAGCGTCAATCCGTAATCCGACATCGACTTAACCAATCTGAACTGTCAACCCTTAACAAAACATCAAATGAAAAAATCACTCCTTACATTGGCTCTTGTCGCTCTGACGACGGTTGCCTCTTACGCTCAAGGCACAATCCAGTTCAATAACAGTGCGCTCACGCGAGTCATGGTTGCTATTCCTGGCCAGGCTGTTCGTCAAGCTAACGCTTCGGATAACCTGATCATCGGCGTCTATTACGGCCCGGAAGGTATTCAAAGTGATACTGACGCGCGCTGGCAATTGGCGCCTGGGACTGCCAGTGTCGGCGCGGGTGGTATCCTGGCCAATGCTTCGGGCAATTTCCCGCTGCCCGGCACTAACCCTGGTGATGTGGTTTCACTTCAGATCAGGGCGTGGACCACAGACGGTTCGCTCTCAGGTCAGACGCGCATCATTAATACGTTTCAAACGAGTCAGACGGGAGAACGACTGGGCCTTGGCCCTACAGCGGGTCCCGGTTACGTGATCTGGCAGACCGCAACCAGCACGAATCCACAGCGCTTCACTCCGCTGGTTATCATTCCCGAGCCTTCGACCATCGCTCTGGCGGTTCTCGGTCTTGGCAGCTTGCTGCTGTTCCGCCGCCGTAAATAATCCTGGTTAGTTTTCTTCACAGGCCGCTCGCAAGAGCGGCCTTTTTGTTTTTCATCTATCCCACCAGATCAGCCTTATCGGAAATGACGGCCCTCCTTGCCCCAAATCGGAGTGCGCCCGTCCCCGGGCGCAGAAACGTGGGGACTGATGACGGCTTCCCCATTTAAAAGCGTTTCGGCCCGACGAACACGGCTGCGCCCGAGGACGGGCGCACTCCCGCTCTTTTGGGAACAGCCCTTGGATTGCAGACCGCGGCGCGCCATCCTACCTCCTTCCATCGTGCCCCACCTCCGTAGTGGCACGGAAAGTGAAAAAGCAATGCTTGTGCCTCTTTGACCTTGAGTTTTGAGCCGAGTCTGCCGTTAACTTTTGCGCGCATGGCTCAAGGCCTCTACTTATCGCAAAAGCTTTCAATGCAGCAGGTGCTGGCGCCGCAGCTCCAGCAATCGCTGGCGCTGCTCCAGGCGCCCACGCTGGAGTTGAAGGCGCTGGTCGAACAGGAATTACAGCAGAATCCACTGCTCGAAGAGGTGCAGACGGAGGATCAGGAGCAGGAACGGCCGAACACGGAGATGGACACGCAGCTCATCACCAAGGCCGAAGTGGCCGACCCGGCGGAACCGCCGGCCGACGTGAATTTCGATCCCGCAACGGAGAAGCCCAGTGCCGATCCCGTGGACGATTTCCAGGCGGAGTTCGAGCGGCTGACGCAACTGGATCAGGAGTGGCGCGACCATTTCGCGGAGACGAACATTCCGATGCGGGCAAGTCCGGAGGATGAGGAGAAGCGGCAGTTCATGTTCGACTCATTGGCCACCGGCACTTCGTTGCAAGAACATCTCCTGGAGCAAGTGCGTCTATCGGAGATCACGGACGAGCAGCGGCCCGTCGCGGACATGTTGATCGGGAACATTGATGACTACGGCTATTTGAAAGCCACGGTGGAGGAGATGGCGTTTTCCACCAGTCTGCCGCCGGAAAACATCGCCGAGGTGCTCAAAGTGATTCAGAGCTTTTACCCGCCCGGCGTGGGGGCGCGGGACCTGCGCGAGTGCCTGATGTTGCAACTGGAGCGCCAGGGCAAACAAAAGACGCTGGAATACCGGATCGTCCGAGACTTTATGGAGGCGCTGGGAAAGAGACGCATCCCGGAAATTGGCCGCGGCACCGGCGAAGACGTGGTGGACGTGCAAAAGGCGATCGCCCGCATCGGGTTGCTGGAGCCACGGCCCGGCCGGGCGTTTCTGCCAGACAACGACCAGTATGTGTTGCCGGAGGTTTTTGTCACCAAACAGGGAGACGAGTTCGTGGTGACGACGAACAACGAGCAAATCCCCCATCTCCGCATCAGTAACACCTACAAAGACCTGATGGCGAAAGCCGATGCTTCCTCCGAGGTGCGCGAGTACATCCGCGAAAAAATCCGCGCTGGGAAATTCCTCATCAAGAGCCTGCACCAGCGCCAGCAGACCATCCTGAACATCGGACGCGAGATTGTGAACCGGCAGCGGGAATTCATGGAGAAGGGGGTCGCTTTTCTCAAACCGCTCACGATGGTGCAAGTCGCTGAAGTGGTCGGCGTGCATGAAACCACCGTCAGCCGCGCCGTGTCCGGCAAGTATATCCAAACGCCACAGGGCGTCTTCGAGATGAAGTATTTTTTCACGTCGGGAATTCAGACTGCCTCGGGCGAAGGCATGTCCAACACCAGCGTAAAGGACATGATCGCCGACATTTTCCAAAACGAAGAACGGAGCAAGCCACTCTCCGACCAGGAGGTCGTGATGATGCTGTCGGAAAAAGGCATCGTCATCGCGCGGCGCACGGTGGCGAAGTATCGCTCCGAGTTGAACATTCTCCCTTCAAACCTGCGCAAGGTTTACTGAGGGGTTTGCCTGTGCCGGGCTTTCTCCTCCCTCTCTTCCCGACGCAGGAGGGAGGAGAGGATTGGGGAGAGAATTCTCCCAAGCCAAACTTCGCGCTTTGAACCGCTGAACCGGGCATT
>Ga0187893_10000172_pt1 | contig 155283 bp, 136 predicted proteins | sample MA1701074metaG_FD_139574 | JGI IMG/M metagenome (GOLD analysis project Ga0187893, IMG submission 139574) | White microbial mat communities from a basaltic lava cave in the Kipuka Kanohina Cave System on the Island of Hawaii, USA - MA170107-4 metaG ...
ACGCCAGCACCCGCTTCCGAAAATCCAACGAGTATGCCTTCATCTCAAGCCTCCATGCTAAGAAGGCTTGTACACTACCCCAACAAATCACAGGGCGCTAGGCCTGATCGTGAAGTGCTCTAGAGGTGATACCCGCAACCTGTAGAGTTGGAAGTTTCCCGTCCGTGAGTAGGTCTCCCAAAAAATGTTGAATGGCGGATGGGGCGCTCGCCCCAATCCGCCATTCAGACTTCGTACTTCGATCGCATATTTTCCGTTTGCCGCACCCCCTGCAGTTCCCCTGAGAGAGGGGAACGGCTTGCGGCGAACGGTTTACATCATTCCGCCCATGCCGCCCATGCCACCCATACCGCCCATGCCTGGGTGAGCGTGGCCGTGACCGCCGCCGCCGTCCTTTTTCTTTTCCTTGATCTCAGAAATGACGCAGTCGGTGGTGAGCAGGAGGCTGGCGACGCTGGCCGCGTTCTGCAGGGCCACGCGCTCGACCTTGGTGGGCACGAGGACGCCCATCTTGATCATGTCGCCGTACTCGCCGGTGAGGGCGTTGTAACCGTAATTCTGCTCGTTGCTGTTGGTCACTTGCTGCCAGACGATCGAGCCGTCGAGGCCCGCGTTGGTAGCAATCTGCTTCAGCGGGGCCGAGAGAGCGCGGCGGACGATATCCACGCCGGTCTTTTCGTCGCCCTTGAGCTTCTTGGCGAGGTTGTCGAGGACCTTGGCCGTGCGGAGGACCGCGACGCCGCCGCCGGGCAGGACGCCTTCTTCGACGGCCGCTCGACAGGCGTGCAGGGCGTCCTCGACGAGGGCCTTCTTGTCCTTCATTTCCACCTCGGTTGCGGCCCCGACATTGATCTGGGCCACGCCTCCGGAAAGCTTGGCGAGTCGCTCTTCGAGCTTCTCGCGGTCGTAGTCGCTGGTGGTGGCGTCGATCTCGGTCCTGATCTGGCTGATGCGGCCCTTGATGCCGTCGGCCTTACCGCCGCCCTCGATGATCGTGGTGTTGTCCTTGTCGATGCGGACCTTCTTGGCCGAGCCGAGGTCGGAGAGGGTGACGTTCTCCAGCTTCGTGCCGAGGTCCTCGAAGATGGCCGTGCCGCCGGTAAGGATGGCCATGTCTTCCAGCATCGCCTTGCGGCGGTCGCCGAAGCCCGGGGCCTTCACGGCGCAGCACTGCAGCGTGCCGCGGAGCTTGTTGACTACGAGCGTGGCCAGGGCCTCGCCTTCAATTTCCTCCGCGACGATGAGCAGCGGCCGACCGGACTGGGAAATCTTCTCCAGAATCGGGATGAGGTCCTTGACCGAGCTGATCTTCTTTTCGTGGATGAGGATGTAAGGCTTGTCTAACTCGCAGAGCAGACCTTCAAACTTGTTGATGAAGTGCGGCGAGAGGTAGCCCTTGTCGAACTGCATTCCTTCGACGAGATCGACGGTGGTGTCGAGGGTCTTTCCCTCCTCGACGGTGATGACGCCGTCCTTGCCGACCTTGTCCATGGCGTCAGCGATTTCCTTGCCGATTTCGGCGTTCTGGTTGGCGGCGCAGGTGCCGACCTGGGCGATCTGGGCCGTGCCCTTGATGGGCGTACTCATTTTCTTGAGTTCTTCGATGACCGTATCCACGGCCTGCATGATGCCGCGCTTGAGTGACATCGCCTCCGCGCCCGCGGCGACGTTCTTGAGGCCCTCGTCATAGATGGCTTCGGCGTAAATGGTGGCCGTCGTGGTGCCGTCGCCCGCGACCGTGGAGGTCTTCGAGGCGACTTCCTTAACCATCTGCGCGCCCATGTTTTCGTAGGCGTCTTCCAGCTCGATTTCCTTGGCGACGGTCACGCCGTCTTTGGTCACGGTGGGAGACCCGAAGGACTTTTCAATGACCACGTTTCGACCACAAGGGCCGAGCGTGGCCTTGACCGCGCGGGCCAATTGCTTGACCCCGCGGCGAATGGCCTCGCGGCCTTCCATCTGATACGCGATTTGTTTGGCTGCCATGGATGCTCTTCTCCGTTCTGTCGAATGCCGAAAACCTGAGAATTACGAATTACTTCTTACGCTTTGCGTAATTTGTAACTCGTAATTCGTAATTTCGTTTGCCTTAGCCGACAACGCCGAGGATGTCGGACTCGTCCATGATCATGTACTCTTCGCCGTTGACCTTGATCTCGGTTCCGGCGTAGCTGGTGAAAAGGACTTCGTCGTCCTTCTTGACCTGCATCTGGCTGCGGGTGCCGTCGTCGAGGAGTTTGCCGTTGCCGACCGATAGAATGATGCCGCGCTTGGGTTTTTCCTTGGCCGTGTCCGGAAGGACGATCCCGCCGGCCGTCTTGCCCTCGGCCTCCAACCGCTTCACGATGACCTTGTCGCCGAGCGGCCTGATGTTCAGTCTTGCCATGTTCCCGATGTCTCCTTTCAGGTTCCTTTGAGCGGTCGCTACGAAACCGCGTTTTCCTTGCTGTATTGCCTTGCTTCCCCTCGATAGGAAGCTTGCGCAGAATAACGGCTACAGGATAACCGTTTGCATGAGAAATGCCACTTGGATTACCTCCGGTGGGGCAATGAGTCTCTCATCACTAAAGCTCTTTGTTGAAAGAAGTTATGTGCGAATCAAAGATGGTTGAAAGTCGCTTGTATCGATCGCAACGGGATTGCCAAATCTGTCAATTCAAGTTCAAAAACGCTCATGGGCTGCCAGATTGGCAGTGAATTGCTTAGGATTTGGGCCGTCCCGATCGCCGGATTTCCTTGCGGAGCCTGAACAGCTCCTTGAAGGCCTGGAGGATCACACGGGGATCGCCGCCGGTTTGGACCCCGCTGGTACGCGGGAAGTGATGCACCCCGACCTGGCCAATGGTATAGCCCAGTCGCTTGGCCCGGGCCAGAACCTCCGCGTCGATCAGCGCGCTCTTGGATTTCATCTCGATCTCGCGGAATAGCTTGCCGGGGTAGATCTTGAACGCACAATCTATGTCGCGAAGCCATAGCCCAAAGACCAAGTTCACCAATGTAGTCCAACCAAAGGCGTTGATCTTACGCATGAGGGGGTCCATCCGATTCAGTCGGTATCCGCTGATGATGTCGTACCGATCAAGAAGGGGAAGGAGCTTGTCAATCTCTTCAAAGTCAAACTGGCCGTCGCCGTCGGTATAAAAGACCCATTCCTTGGTGGCTTCGCGGAAACCGCGTTGCAGGGCGCCGCCGTAGCCCTGGTTTGGCTTGTTGTGGACGGCGCGAACTTCGGAATGCTCGGAGGCCAGGCGGTCGGCGATCTCCCCGGTCCGGTCTCGGCTGCCATCGTCAACAATAATGACTTCCAGGTCGTCGCAGATTCGCCGGCACGTTTTCAGGGCGGCCAGCGTGGTTTTCTCTACGTTGGCTTCCTCGTTGTAACAGGGGAAGAAGACGGTGAGAGAGCGAAGTTTATGCGGCGTGGAACATTGCAACATGGTTCTCCGACAAGCCGGGATTCCCGTGAATCAGGGCCCGCCGGAAACATGTCTCAGCGAGCGCCGCCAATCCTATAAGTGACCATCGCTGATTGGCAAGCAGGCGACCGTCTCGCGGAGATCGTCCGTCGATGGCGCGGTATTAGGCTCTGGAGGTGGTTGTGCGGAAGGGGCTGCAACGGCGACCATGTTCTTGCCTCTCCGCTTGGCGTCATACAGCGCGGCGTCGGCCCGGTTGATCAGGGCGTGTCCGCTCTCGCAACCGTCCGCCCGCAGCGACGCCACTCCGGCGCTCATGGAGACGGGCGGCTTTTGATCCAACCGCCCGGCGTATTGGCCGAACAGCTTGACGAGTCGCTCGGCGATCACGGCGGCCTGTTGGGCAGTCGCCTCCGGAAGCAGCAGCAGGAATTCGTCGCCGCCGAAGCGTACGGCGACGTCGGTGGGGCGGATGGAGCCGCGAAATAGGGCGCCGATGAAGCGCAGCAGCGCGTCGCCGCCCTGGTGCCCCTGCGTATCGTTGTAGTTTTTAAAGTTGTCCACGTCGATCATGACGGCTGACAGTTCCGCGTTCTCGGCGGCGTGCTCCTCATACATCGCTTCGAGATGCTCTCCCAGGTAAGCGCGGTTGCGCAGCCCGGTCAGCGGGTCTGTTGATGCTTGATCCCTTGCCCGGCGAAGTTGTCGCCCGAATCCTATTTCCGTCTGGCGGATTTGGATCTGTGCTTCTCGCTCGAGGCGGCGGGCGCGTTCTTCGTATTCGGATAGCGTTTTCTTAAGCTCTTGGAGCCGGCAGGCGATTTTGGCGGTTTCAAGCCATCCCTCGGGTTGGGGACCGCTTGAGTTGTCCGTCGTCGCACGATCATCCACCGCGCCCGCCATCGTTCGAAGTGGACCTGCGACGGAGCGATCGAACCATCGACGAAGATATCGCGCGGTCCCCAAAGCCGTGAGAACGACAACGAACACGGCCATTGCCTTTGCGATCAGCCACGACGCCGTATGTGAATCCGATTGGAGCAGAACTAGTATCTTGGAAGCGGAGAGCGCAGAGCTTCCGTTAGAGGGGACGATGATTCCCGTCGCCGGAATCAGATCGCCCGTTCTTGAGGAAAATGTCTGAACTACTGAACCAGGGTGCTCGAGTGCCGCGATGGCCGCGCGGCGGTAGGCGGGCTGGTCAGGATAGACGGCGTCGAGAATTCCGGCTGAGTCAACTGTAGCGACGGCGATCACTCGGTCGCTTCGCGATTGCAGCATCGCCGCCGCGTTGGACAGATCGGAGTTGGGTTCGGCCGCTAAAACGGCGGCATAGAGGTGCGCTTCGCGGGACAAGGCCCTTTGCCATTGACCATCCATCCACCATTTTCCCACCAGGCTGCACAACGCCACGGTAATGGTTGCAAATGCCAGCATTGATCGCCGGGCGATGCGCGCAAAGGCCGATCCGATCGGTTGGAGTCTGGGATTGTCCAAGCGATACCTTTCCTTCTTCGACAACGGCGCAGGCCGTCGGTGCACCACAAAGGTCTGTGTAAATAGAGTTTACGATTCGTGAATTACGGGAAGCACCGTTTATCGGTCGGAGATGCTGCGCGAAGAACACAAAATGTCGCCCGGGCCGAGGCGAAAGGGTCACCACCGGCCCGGGCTATACCCCGCTCAACCCTGTAATGTCGCCGCACGCCACGTTCCATGCGAAAAAACGAAGCCGACGAAGGAGGGATGATCCCCTCTGAACTAAGGAAGATTCCGGGTGGGTCGTAGGATGAACAGGCGTCCGGTGACCAAGGGATGGTGATTTAGTTTGGCTGAGGCCGGGGCTATCTCTACGTTAAAGCCCTTTTTCTGGGCCATCAAAGGGAACGCGTCGGCTACACCCCGGCTTGGATCGGCGATGATGGCGGAACCATCGTTCGCAAGAATTCGGGCAATACAATCCATGACGGCCTCATGGTCACTGCGCTGGTAAAGCACATCGGCGGCCAAGATTAGCGAGTATCGGGCGTTGTCACATGGATGGTGCCAATCGAATATGCGAAATGCCTCCACTTTGACTTCATTGGCTGCCGCATTGTACTCGGCAAACTGAAGTGCAACATGATCGCAATCCGTAACGACAACGCGCCAACCCATCTTAGCGGCGACGAGTGAAACCAGGCCTACACCGCAGCCTAGTTCGATTGCATGTCGTTCGTTTCCTGATTCGGACTTGCAGAGGTGTTCGGCCAACATCAGAGCCGACGGCCAAAGCTCAAATCCATAGGGCAAACGGTCAGTCTTCTCGCACTCTCGTACGAATACATCGTCGTCCAAGAGTGCGGCGGCGTCTTCCAAGGCAGCGATTTCGAAAATACGGCCTGCGATGCAAATGCGATGAATGGTGACAGGCAATCCACGGAATTGTGTGACCCCGTTGGTCGTTTCAAACAACGCCACAATCGCCGATCGTAGCAAACGCTAAGAAATGATCAATTGATTCGGCCGGGCCGCGTCGTTTACGACATCGGTGCTGTCGGAGAGTGTTTATTCGGGGTCAACGTTGCCGATGCTTACTGGTTGACGGCAGTGAGGGCACGTCGTCGTTAACAGCCGAGACCAGCGCTGGGCAAGGGCGTGTTCGCGTCGGTTGAGTTCCTGTTCACGTCGAGCCAGATCGGCTTCCAACTGGCTGCACCCTTTTCGGTAGTCGGCAATGGCGTCTCTTTCTGCCTGGAGTTGGGCGGCCTGTGCGGCAAGCTCTCGTTCACGAACGAGAATCTGCTCGTGAAGGCGACTGACGTCGTGCAACTGCCCGCGAAACGCCGCGTCTTTGGCGTCCGCCTCTACGTCGCGAGATTCCGGACCGGTCTCTTTCTCATCAAGAGCGGAAGTGCCATTGCGCAATTGCGTCCGCCAGTGGTTCAACCGCTCCCAGGTCTCGGTGATATCGCCGTGCAAATCCTTCAGTTCCGTTTCCAGCGCCGCGCTTGCCGAATTGTTTTCGATGCAGAGCGGAGTATCCAGTATCGTCGCTGTGGCGGGAGCGGAGGTCGCATGGGCTGTCCCGACTTCTTCGGTGTTTCTTTTTGTTCCGTCAGGTGCGCTCATTGACGGAGTTGCCGGCATATCCAATCGAGTGTTGGCCCCAGGTTCGAAGCATTGCATCAGCAGGCCGAAGGTGCCGACCGTGATCCGATCATCGTTGTGAAGCGGCGTCAATGAGCAGCGTTGACCGTTGACCCACAGGCCGGTTCGACTGCCTAGATCGAAAACTGCGGGTGTCGTCCCCACCCTGAAAAGTAGTGCATGGCGCGCGGACACGTCCGCATGGTCCAGGCGTACACCCGCATCGTCGTGCCGACCGATGAGTACAACCGCATCCTCAATCTGCCAGTTCGTGTCGGTGTGGATGAGTCGCAGCGACACCGGGCCGAGGAACTTGGTGGGGTCAGCGAACTCCAGACCGAAGCTGGAATCATCGGATCCGCTTTCGGGGATCTGGATCGCCACTTGAATGGTCGTATTCCCGAGGTTGATGACATCCCCATCCGCAAGGACGGCGAGGTTGACTCGTGTCTTATTCAGTTGTGTGCCGCTGCTGGTGTGAAGGTCCTTCAGGAGTACCTCGGTTCCGGTGTTGACGATCACGCAGTGGGCGTTGCTGATGTCCTCGTCATGGAGCACGATGTGCGCCGGCCGACGTGAGCCGATCACGGTGACTGGGCGGCGGAGGTTCCACGTCTTCTGTCCAGCCGAACCCAGCCCGGCGGTGACCCGAATCATCGGGGCGTCCGCGGGAAGCTCCACGGTGAGATCACGGATGAGTGTTGCCTGGTCGTCCATCCCTTGCTTTCCTCTGCATTCGATAGCGCGTCTTGAGCGCGTGGACCGTTCCTCAGCGGAAGCCACGGTGTCCTCGTCGCTTCCGTGAGGTCTGCGCAATTTGGGGCATTCTCCCGATTGAATGTACAATTGCCGCCGGAAGGTCGGCAACCTGCCGATCAACGGATGATCGGACCAAGAGGCTAAGGGGCGCTTTGATTGTATGAATATCGTATTGACCAACGATGACGGTTATGACGCCGCCGGGCTTCACGCGGCCTTTCGAGCCTTGTCCGACTTAGGGACCGTACATGTGGTGGCGCCTAAGGCCGAGCGATCGGCTTGCAGTCATACGATTACTCTGAAGCGGCCGATAACCGTCGAGCGCCGTACCCATGCCGGATATGGTGTGAGCTTCGCGGTAGATGGTACGCCCGCGGATTGTGTTCGCCTGGCGGCGTCGGCGCTGATCGACAAGCCTATCGGTTTGGTCGTCTCCGGGATCAACCACGGGGCCAACGCCGGTGTGGATACTTTTTACTCCGGAACCGTGGCGGGCGCTAGGGAAGGGGCAATCTTGGGGCTTCCGGCAATTGCGATCTCGCAGGCGTTGCGCGGGAATGAGCCGAACTGGGACGCCGCGACGGAAATCACGGCCTTGCTCATTAAGGACCTGCTGGCCGAGTCGCTCCCGGGGCCGGGCTTCTGGAGCATCAATCTGCCCTCTCCCATCCCGCCCGATCCCCGCCGGCACGTCCACCGCGTGCCCCTTGCGATTCATCCGATGCCCATGACGTTCGATCGCTCGGACAGTGACGACGGTCAACTGATGGAGTTCGATTACGGGGCGTCATATTGGTTGCGGGACGTCACCGGCCCCAGCGACTACAGCGTCATCCGCGATGGCGGCATCGCGGTCACGGCCATTCCGCTTTACGGGCAATTTTGAATCTTCCGGAGCAGGCGCTGCAACTGACCTCCGGCTCTTGATGTGGACCTTCCGGATCCAGTACTCGCCTAAACAACAAACTGCTGGGAGGTCTCGTAGCGTGACGCGTGATACACGGGAAAGTCACGACCTACGGCGGTATGTTGGGCGCCGACGGCGAGCTCCGGGCGGTTGTTCTCCTGGCTGAGGTGAGCGACGGCAATCCACTTCGGCCGGCGGCGGCCGCAGGTACGGAGTAGGGAGGCCGATTCGTCGTTGGAAAGGTGGCCTGCATCGCCGCGAATCCGGGCTTTCAGTTCCTGCGGATACGTGCCGGTTTCGAGCATTTCCGGATCATAATTGCACTCCAGATACGCGGCGTCGACCTGTTCCAGCAGGTTTTGCAAACCCAGAAACGGATGTCCGAGGTCCGTGAAAATCCCCAACCGTTTCCCCATGCACTCGATGACAAAGACGACCCCGTCCGCCGCGTCGTGCGGCGTTCTGATGGTGTGCACTGCGACGTGACCAACGGACAGCGTATCGCCCGATTCGAAATAGCGAACATCCCTGAGTTGCCCGAGATTGCACCATGTCGCGTGGAGCGTGGGTCGAGTGATGTAGATCGGAAGCCCGAACTTGCGCTGGTAGATTCCAGCGCAGCGAATGTGGTCAATGTGATCGTGCGAGATGATCAAGGCGTTTACGTCGCGAATGTCGCGTCCGTGGACGGCCATCCGCCGTTCGGCGAGCGCGCCGCTGATGCCCGCATCGAAAAGAAGGCGCACGCCGTCGGCCTCGACATAAATAGCATTCCCGTTGGACCCCGATTGCAACGAAAAGGTCAGCATTCCCTCATTGTAGATGCGCAAAGTCGAATGTCGACGGGGAATGGTTTACATTCAGGGCTGCGGGCTTTAGCCTGCGCGTAGTCGCCGCGTCACGGCGCTTCGAGAAAGTCCGCCACTCGCTCGGTCGACCATTCTGCGTCCTGGGATGAGTCCTGATGAGTGCTTCCGTTCGCGATCGCATGACTCCGAGCGCAATCGGGACGTTCGAATGGGCCGCGCTCGTGGCGGCATTCGTGATTCTGGTCATTTTTCGCCTACACGCCTTCGACCTTCCCTTGGAAACCGACGAGTGCAACTACGCGGTCATCGCGGCTCGAATGCTGGGTGGCGACCGGCTCTACGTCGACGTGTGGGATCATCAGCCTTTCGGCATCTTCGTGCTGTTCGCGGCCGTCATTGGGGTGTTTGGTGACTCCCCTCCTGTGTTTCGGTGGATGGCTTTGGCGTTCTCCGCGGTCTCTCTTTTGCTGATTTTTGGGATTCTGCGCCTCATGGGTGGGCGGAACGCGGCCATTCTCGGAGCGATCCTATTCTCTCTGGGGTCCAGCGACCCGGGCACCGCGGGAGAGGGCTGCAACCGCGAAATCTATATGAACACATTTATCCTCGCGGCGTGGTATTTCACAGCCAAGTCGGACGAACGTCGGAATCTATGGCTATTGGCGGCAGGGGCAGTTCTGGCTATCGCCTCCAGTCTCAAGACGATTGCAGCCGTCCACTGGGGGTGTCTGGCCTTATGGATCGTCGTCAGTGAAGCACGCGCGACGCGGCCCACCACAGCGATTACCCAACGACTGGCTTGGTTCGCGTTGGGCCCGACCCTGTTCTGGGGCGCCGCCCTCGGGTATTTCGCCATCAGTGGCCGCTTTGGTGAATTCGCCGAGGCGGTGTTCCTGTTCAACGTGGGATACACCGAAAGCGGCGAACCGTTTTTCATGCGCTTCATGCGGTTCTTCGCTCCCGTCAGGCATCAGTTCATTTTCGACAGCGCCTTACCGTTGTGGATAGCGGCGGGTATCGGGTCCATCTGGCTGATCGTAGAAATCGTTGTCCGCCGCGACCGCCGCGATTTCGCCATGTTGTTGCTCTTGTTGGCAAGCTTCGTAGCGATTTGTTTGCCGGGACGGTTCTGGCCGCACTACTACTATCTCATGCTTCCCGCGCTGGTTCTGGTCGTTTCACTGATGACGGCGCGATTCGCTTCCTGGATTGGTGGGATTCTCTCTCTCAAGAAACGTGGTTCAGTCCTTGTGCAAGCATTGGCGTATTTGCCCATTCCTATCGCTCTAACCGTTACCGAAGGGCGTGACTATCTTTTTCAGCCGTCTTTTGGGATCACAGTTAAGCGCTACAATTCTCGCGATTTTTGGGGCAGGGCTCAGGGGCACAATATTGCTTCGGTAACCAACCCCGAGGACTCGATTTTTGTCTTCGGCAATGACGCTTCCCTCTATTATTATTCCCGGAGGAGCTGCGCCTCGCGATACACCATGATCACGGGATTATCGCAGGGGATGCATGGGGCCGAGCAACGCCGCGAAACGCTCGTGCGGGAGCTGCGGGCCGAACTTCCCAGGCTCGTTGTTGTCCTTTTCGACGAAGCGCCCTTTGAGGAGTGGAAGGCCTTTCTCCGCGAGAACTACGGCGAGCCGGTAGGCTGGGACTATCACGACGAAAAGGGTGAACCGATCATGTTCGTTCTCGGTCAAAAAGACCGTCCGATTCCATCCATTGATTGGAACTGGGATCGGTCGATCGTAGGTGGATGGTCACGGGGGGAGCGACGGTGAGCTTGGCTAGGAGCGAGCCGTAAGCTAAAATAAGGGCCTCTGCGCGGGCTGGAGGCCCGTCCAATGTCCCAACGGAGTCGAACAACACCTGTACGATCGTTGCCGAATCCAGCGGCCTTTGTTGCGCCGGCCCGACGACGACGCCTTAGCCGAAGGCACCGACTGCCGTCAGGAGCGGCTTCCCTTTCGCGTCATCAGCCTTCCGACAGTCGCCCATTCGAGAATCGGCGCGACCTGCGATTTGCGGCCCTTGTAGCAGCGATCCTCGGTTTTGCGACGGCAATGGTTGTCGTCGGGATCGTTACGCGTTTCCGCCTGGTCTTTGGCGACGCGAGAGGATCACCTTTTCCTATCATGGCCGCTTCCCTACTTGCGATCGCCGTCGGAGTTCGCTTTCCTCATCGCTTCGCGGTGTCAGTTTGCACGGCGGCATGGCGGAGGTTTGTTCGGAGGGGGACGACCTCCGACCTTGCGGGAGCGTTGATACACCACGGTTTACCCGACCGTGCGTTGTATTGGCTCGTACTGTCCGTTATTGCTCTTTTTGTGGGAGTTACGATCGCCCTTTTGCCGCTCAGTGTTTCGGCCGGGAGCGGCTTTTATGAGTGGATGGTGGAGCATTTTTTGTGGGCCCCTGCGGCTTTGTCGGTACTTCAATCGGTTACTGTTTTTTTTTCCGTCATCCTTCCATTCGCATCCTTAGGCTTGGCAATTGCTTGCGCGCATCATCTTTGTTGTCGTTTTGCGCAGTGGGAGACAAACGCCACCGCATGGGTGCTTGCCGGGTCCGCCGTTGGTTCGGTTGTTGCAGCAAAAGCACTCGGCTTCCAGGCGTCCGGCGGGGCTCTCATGGTTGGAGCCTCACTTCCGGTCTTGATCGTCTCGATCGGTACAGCGCTTTGGGGCACTTCAGGCCGTCAGCTTGGGCAGGGAGCGCCGGAACTCGCGCCATCGGCGCTGCCGTTGTGGCGTGATCGTTGGCCGACGTTGTTGCGGGCGAGTATCGTCGCGGTCGGGGGCGGAAGCGCCTGCGCGATGTTCGTGTGGAGCAGCGGTCCTTGGAGTGATCAACATTCCGGCGGGACGGTGCCCGCCTTTCTTTTGCTCGCATTGTCTCTGGGATTGCTGAGCGGTGGACAAGTCAATCGTCCTGAACGGCGGTCCATTGGCGGATTCGGAGCGGTCTGCAATGCCGCGGGCGTGGTCATCGCCGTCGGCATGGCGGCCTTGTCATCGAGTACGAACGGCACAGCGACGCTAGCCCTCGCTTGCGCTGGTCTGGCGAGCATAGGTTTTGCTACCGCATACGGTCGGCAGGCTTTGCTGATCCGAGTAGCGAGCCGTTCATCGGCCGGAGCAATTGAGCTGGGCCGCCTGTTGGTCTGCGCGGGATTGACGCTCCTGGTGGGCGCGCCGCTCGCGGTCCATTTTTTCGGATTGGCGGCGACGCTCATGATGCTTGCCGTCTCACTGGTTGCCCTTGGCGGAACGCTTGTGATCCACGATCCCGTCGGTCCTTCGAAATCGCGGCAGTTTCGGCTGGGCGGCTTGTTCGTTTCGATGGTGGCGATGCTCCTGATTTCGCTGATGCCTGCGTCTCGTAGTACCGAGCAGGAGGACACTTCCTCAGTTGGTTCCACGGGCATTCCCGCTCCGAAGAATACCGACGAAGTGCCGAATGGCCGATAATAGGGGCACGTCGCCAAGCCCCTAACAAAATAAGGAGAACGAATCGTGCATGAATCACAGATCCACCAAAACCGCCGCCGTCCGTTCGTGGAGCGGTTCCTTGTAGTTCTTGTGGCACTGACATGTCTGCGCATCTGGTTTGGTCCATTCCCGCTGCTGGAACGTGCCGAAGCCCAGATTCCTGACGCAGGATTACAGCGTAAGCAGCTCATTGACGAGGCCCGACGCACCAACGAGCTGCTTTCCGATATTAAGCGGATTCTTGAGGCCCAGACGCTTCATCCGGCTCCCGAAGGTGCCGATAACCAAAGGCGCTAGGAGTTAGAGACTCCGTCGATAAGGCGGAGACTCCCTGCGGGCCTTTAGGCATTCGGATTTCGTGAGTCGTACTCTATCGAGATTTTTTTTCCCGTTCGTTCTTGCGGTGACGGTCTTACCGGCGGCAGTCGGAGAACCGTCTAAGCCCGAAGATGCCGCACCATCAAGCGACGCTCAGGTTTCGGTGACGGAACGCGGCACGGTGGAGATGCACGTCGCCGATCTGCCTGTTGCGACGGTGTTGCAGCTTCTGTCAGTTGAGGGGCAACGCAACATCATCGCCTCACCCAACGTCAAGGGCACGGTTACCGCGAACCTGTACGGGGCGACGTTTGAAGAGGCGTTGGATGCCGTACTGGTGATGAACGATGCGGGCTATCGCCGAGTGGGCAATTTCATTTACGTTTACACCAATGGGGAGCTGGCTCAGATCACTGCTGCGGCCGCGAAGCAGCCGCTGACACGCGTTTTTACCCTCAACTGGGTATCCGCTGCCGACGCCAAGATGTACATCGACCCGGTGCTGGGCAAGGAAGGGACGTCGACCGTGTCTCCTCCCGCGAGCGTGGGGCTGGCCAGTGAGGCGACTCAGGCAGGGGGAAACTCCAGCGCCGCGCACGATTTCATCGTCGTGACGGCCAGGCCCGAAGTACTGCGCGACGTAGAACGAATTCTCAAGGAGATTGACGTTCGCCCGCGGCAGGTTCTGATCGAAGCCACAATCCTTCGCGCCGAACTCAGGAGCGACAACAATCTGGGAATCGACTTTACCATTGTGGGCGGTGTCGATCTTGAGCTGATGGGGGCGACTTCGCCCGCCATACAGAGCGTCAGCCTCGGTGATCTTCCTCAAGAACGTTTTGAGCTGGGTAATACGGCGATTTCAACCGATTTTGCCAAGAACGTACCCGACGGCGGCATGACTTTTGGCATTATCAAAGACCAGGTTGCGGTTTTCCTGCGGGCTTTGGAGCAAGTCACCGATACGACCGTGCTTGCCAACCCGAAAATCCTCGCCCTGAACAAGCAAAAGGGCCAGGTAATCGTGGGTCGCCGCGACGGCTTTCTCACTACCACGGTCACTGAAACCCAGGCCGTTCAAACCGTTGAATTCCTCGAGACTGGCACACAGCTCATGTTCCGGCCCTTCATCACCGACGACGGTTTCGTTAGGGTCGAGCTTCATCCCGAAGACAGCGTCGGATTCGTGAACGCCCAAGGATTGCCCTCGGAGCAGACGACGGAGGTCACGACGAACGTCATCATTCGGGACGGTCAGACGATTTTGATCGGCGGCCTGTTTCGGGAGCTCACCACGGATGCGCGCTCGCAGGTGCCCGGGCTGGGGACCATCCCCGGCGTCGGTCAGCTTTTTCGATCCAACAATGATTCCAGCGGGCGCGAAGAGGTCATCATTCTGCTGACCCTCCACATCGTAAAGGACCAAGAAGGGTACTCCGCCGAATCTCGGGAACAGCATGAGAACATCGAGCGCCTGAGGGTTGGCATACGTCAGGGCTTGATGTGGCACGGACGCGAGCGGCTCGCTCAAACGTATTATCAGAAGGCCCTTGCCGCGTGTAACGCGGGAGATTCCAAAAAGGCTCTGTGGAACGTGAAATTGTCGCTCCATGCAATGCCCCGACTGCTGCCGGCGATTCAACTGAAAGAGAAGATCCTTGCGGAACGGGCGTGGTATGAGGACGGGACGACCTCGCGGACGTTTCTCCATCACTTGATCGCCAAGGAGAAGGGCTATCCCTGGCCGCCGTTCAACCGCCCCGTTCAACCTGAGTCCGCGTCGATCATGTCCAGTCCGGAGGCGTCGCCATGAGACCTCGCAATCGGCTGTTTGCCCTTGGCGTCGCAGTCGTAATCATCAGCGGCTGCCATCGCCCGAGCCATCAGGAGTCTAAGAAAGAGGCGGAACAGCGATGGAATCAAGTTCGCGCCGGGGTCAAACTCCAGCTTGCCCGCCAGCAGTACGATGGTGGTTTGTTCTCTGAAGTCGTGCGCACGGTCAGCGAATCGATCAGTCTGGACCCCACGCGTCCGGAGGCGTATGTGCTGCTCGTCAAGGCCAACCTGGAGTTGGCCAAACCGGCCTCCGCCGAGCAGGCGATCGAGGCCGCCCGACGCTCAGGGCTTGCATCGGCAGACCTGCACTACATGCGCGGTGTGATTCTTGAGCAGCGCAATGAATTGGCGGCGGCGGTCGAGGAGTATGCTCAGGCCAGAAAGTTGGCCTCCGGCAACGTGGATTATCTTGTCGCACATGCGGAGTGTCTCGTGGCGCTGGATCAACGGCGAGAGGCCTTGGCGCTCCTGGATGAAAACAGAAACCGGTTCGACGACCATGGGGCAATCGCCATCCTGGCGGGCCGATTGGCCGCTCAAATGGGCGACGCGGAAGGCGCGGTGGCCAGGCTCGCTGAGGCGTCGGTCCTCATGAAAGATCGTTTGATCCTCGCTGAGGAGCTTGGTCTCTTGTACGTTCAATTGGGACGTTGCTCCGAAGCGGTTGCCGAGCTTCGACCGCTGATCGATACGGCCGAAGAGGCCGAAGCCGGGACCGTGCGGCGCGGCCTTGCAGCCTGTTACCTCACGTTGGAAGACCCAGCTTCCGCAGCCCTCGTTCTCCGGGACTATCTCTTGCATCATCCCGAGGATGGCCCTGCCCAACTCCAGCTTGCAAGAGCATCGATTCAAACGAACGACTTGATAACCGCCGCCCGATCGCTTCATTTAGCCGAATTGGTCGCACCCGGGCGTGGCGATATCGCTCTGGTCAAGGCTGCGTTGCTTTGGCGTCGCTGCGAGTACCCTGCTGCCGCCGAGACGCTGTACGAATTGTTGGCGAAAGAAACCACGAACGTCGAAGCTTATTGCCTACTTGCTGAAGTCCTTCGCGCGCAAAATCAGCACGACGCAGCACGAGATTTGCTGGTACAAGCTATCAAAATCAACCCTACCTGCACCTGGGCCAGAGACGCTTTAGTTTCCATGGTGGGGATGGATGAAGCGATCGCCATCTCCAGTCGATTGAACCCCTAGCCGATTCATGCCAATTCCTGCGATTGTCCTGCTTTGTAAGATTTTCTCAGGATTTGCATTGACTTGCCAGTAACAGTCGTTATATTAGGGTTATTGGACGGATGTTTTGGTAGGTTGGATGAGCGGGAAGAGTATCGTATAAGATCATAATAGTTTCCGATTATACCTAGCCGTTTGATACTTTTTCGATTCGCCCTCTTACGCTTCTCCCAGTTTCTCCTACCCTCGTCGGACCTGCCACCGTCACAGTAATAGTGCCTGATTAGTTTGGAGGTTGCTGCGCGTTTTTCTGTACTGAACGCCTCTTGGGCTCAGTGAGAAAGTAGTCGCGCGCAACCATTCGGGTGAATCTGTGATAGGGGTGTGGCATGGTGCTGTGCCTTAGGGATTTTCGTCGTGCCTCCTTTACTCCCACCCAAGTTGCGTCCGCCGTCGCGACTGCCCCGCGCCGAGCCACTTTGTGCCCGGACGGGGCGGTCGTGGACGCGGATGCGGCGGGAGTGAGCTGTTCAAAGGGTCTGGGAGCGGCGGCGGAAAGAGTGTACGGGAATGGACTTCGAGGAGGTGTAACCTAAGAGAAAAGCTTAAGGAATATGCGAGCCGCTTGGGTCGCTTTTGGGGAAACATAATGCGGATGGGTGGCGGTGGGGACCGACAAACCTGCCTGCAAAATGGAAAAGCGATCGAGCGGCCGCTTCCTTTTTACGACGATGTGGCCGCGCTAACCAGACTTCGGCTCCAATCCTGGTCACGCACCGAGGCCGTAATGCGCTCCGCCAACTCTACGGCCGCGCAGCCGTCCTCAGCGCTGACTCCCGCGCTCTTCCCCGTGCGAACGGAATCCAGAAACGATGCAATTTCCGCACGAAGCGGCTCCACGTCGTCCACAACGAGCGGCTCGATCTTGAGCATGGATCCGAAATCCAGGGCCTGCATCTGGGACAAATCCTCGAAGTTTCGTTCCTTGGCCATTCGGATGAGGTCGAGATTGTCCGCCAGTTTGATCGCGATCCCGGATTTCTTCTGATAATCCATGGAAAGATAGGCTGTGGGGCAGAACACGCGAATCTTGCGTTCCGTCTTGAGGGCCAAGCGCGACGCGGTGAGATTGGCGACGGCCCCGCCGTCAAATCTAATCCGAGCATTGGCGACGTCCTCGTGAGGGCCGAGTACCGCCACGCCGACTGCGTCAATCGTACGCTCTCGGCTGCGCACAAGGTGCAACACAATATCGATGTCGTGGATCATCATGTCGAACACGACGCCGATGTCCGCGCTGCGGAAGGTGAACGGGCTGATTCGATGGGTCTCAATGAATCGCGGGGCGACCTGCATGCGCAACATGGCCTGCACCACGGGGTTGAAGCGCTCCGAATGCCCGACTTGCAAAACGCGATCATACTTTCGGGCGGCATCGGCCAGTTGCCGGGCACTTATCGCGTCCGGGGCCAGCGGTTTCTCGACCAGTACCGCAATTCCTTGCTCGAGAAGGGGGATGGCTACCTCGGCGTGATGAACCGTGGGGACCGCGACGGTCACTGCATCCACCGGGCTGGTAACGTCGGAAAACCGGGAACATGCCTGCCCGCCGTATTGCGTGGCGATCTGCCTGGCTCGATCGAGGTCCTTATCGACGACGGCGACCAGGTTGCACTCTTGCGATTCCGCGTAGATTCGGGCGTGATTTCGGCCCATATGGCCGACGCCGATTACCGCGACGTTCAGCAGGTTTTTCATGACTAATCGGCCTCAGAGCGTCGCTCAGGATTGCAGGCTGAACTTGGCGTCTACCGTGATGTTCCGCTCCAGCACGATGCTCACTGGGTTCGTGCGTCCGGTGAGCCCGCCGTTCCATCCATCAAAGGCCCAACCGGGTTCGGCCAGCGCCGTCAGCTCGAATACCTCACGGGCGTGGTCGCCGGCTCGATTTGCGATTCGACGCACCGATCCTCGACCGACTACGTTTACCGTCAATGTGAATTCGTCTGGCAATTTCCACGAGTTGCGGTGGACGCGATCGGCACGCAGAGATTCAAGATATCGTCCATGCCTTCCGTGGGCGAAGGAGCGCATCAGGCACTCGCACATGTATTGCACATGCGGATTCACGGCGCCGCAGACAAGGATCGCCTGCACCCGGTCGCGCATGGCGACGCCGCTCATCCGTGCTCGCCGCGAGAACAATTTTAAGAATGCGTCCTTCAGGGCGGCAATGTCTTCATTGCCGTAGCCGCTGCGCTGCAAGCCGACCCCGTTGATCATGCGAACTTCCGATCGCGTTCCCCGGGCCGCCACGACGATGACAAAAGGCGGTACGTCCGCGGCCACGCGGGTCATTCCCCCGATAAATGCATGCTTGCCGATGGTCACGAAGTGGTGTACGGCGCTCAGGCCGCCCATGTTCACGTTGTCCTCGACGTGTACGTGGCCGGCGAGTTGGACGTAATTGGCGAAAATGCAATGACTACCGATCCGGCAATCGTGGGCAATGTGCGTGCCGATCAGGAAGAGATTGCGGTCCCCGATTCGGGTCACTCCGCCGCCGTTTCCAGTGCCCGGATGAACCGACACCATTTCTCGAAAAATGTTGGATTTGCCGATTTCCAGGGTGGTCCGCTCGCCTGAGAATTTGATGTCCTGTGGGGGCGTTCCCAGCACGGCTTGGGGAAAGACCTCGCAGCCCTCACCGAGGGTTGTGTATCCTTCTATGGCGACGTGATGATGGACGCGGCAGCCGTCCCCCAAAACAACGTGGGGACCAACGACGCTATAAGGCCCAAGCTGAACGCCTCGGCCCAGTTCCGCGCCTTTTTCCACTATCGCGGTAGGGTGGATACTCACAGCCGTGAGCTTACAAAAGGCGGGCCCGTCTGTCTAGTCTTTGCCGAGACGCGCCCGTTATTCGGAGAGGGCTAGTTTAGGAACGGCTTCAGGGTTGTCGGCATCGAGCTTGGGTAAGTCTTTGAGCGAGGAAAGCCCGAAGACCTCCAAGAAACGAGTGGTGGTTCCGTAAAGAAGTGGACGCCCGATTTCTTCGGCGCGACCGACAATGCGGACGAGATTCGCATCGCGTAACCGCACCAACATGTCTCCGACGGCCACTCCCCGAACGGCCTCGATGTCCGCACGGAGGATCGGCTGCTTGTAGGCGACGATGGCAAGCGTTTCCAGGGCAGCCGTCGATAGGCGCCCGTCGCTCCGCGTCTTGTGCAGCTTGCTGATCCAGTGGTTGTACGCCGGCAAGGTCAAAAGCTGATAGCCCTTGGCGATGGAGGCGATCCGAAACGACGCCCCGCATTGTGCATACCGCTCGTTCAAGACCTCGATATGCTGTTTGACGTCGCCGCCATCGCCGATGCCGAGCAACTGAGCGATACGCGAAGCGGTCAAGGGTTCATCCGTTGAAAGCAAGAGCGCTTCAACCACCGACTCCGTGGTGACCGACGGCGGGGCTTCCGATGATGCCCCCTGCGGGCTGACGGCGTCGTCTTCTTCGACGATGTTCAGGGTTTCGCTCATGGTCGGACATCATATCCTATTGCCATGAAAATTGCGATGGGTGCAGTGAGCGAGGCCCGGGTTGGGGACCGTGAAAAGCGTTGCGTTCGACCGTCCGACAGACTATACAAAACTTGCCTGTTGCGGCAGGGAAACGCCTGATGATGAAGGTCAATAGAATCGTCAACTGCGACTTCTCCATGGGAAAGAAGGCCCCCCGGAATTGGGTCTGGATGGGCAAGCGCGGCACTCGCTGGATGAGAGACTCAACCGGCGGGGTGACGGTCATCGTGGACAGGCCGGACTCTTCGGCTCTCTGGTCGCAAGTCGTTGTGGCCAAGCCCGGAGACTTCTATCGGGTGGAGGCGACCGTTCGCTGTAATCTGGCGGCTTCCGGCGACGACGCGGGCTTGATCCTGCGCGTCGAACCGTTAGTCCAAGGCCGGTCGGACGATGCGTCGCGGTCCACTCCCGGACTTCACCATGCCGACGAACCGATCGCCATTCGCACGTATTTCAGAGTTGCCCCCGGCGTTCGACGCATTCGCGTATCCATCGGGACCGTCAATGCCGTTGGAACAGCATGGATGGGGCAGGTGCGGTTCATTCCCATCCTCGAACCCGACGAGATGTCGCACATGCTTGCGGTTCCGCCGCCGCCATCGGTCTATTCTCGACCCAAGGCTGTGCACTCCGTTTGCGTCTGCTCTGATCAGGGCAGGGATCGCCTTCTGACGCGCTTACTAGGCGAATTTTTCGGGGAATCGAATGTCATTTCAGTCGCAAGAGCTGACTTTTATCCGGCACGGATTGCCTCTGATGCCGTTTTCCTTCCCGATGCCGTGCTCCCATCGCCGATTCGTACGATGGAGGAAATATGCGATCTGGCGTCCCGCCGAATCGTGGTCGTTTCACTCCCTGCTTTCGCCAAGCTGACGCGCGGAGCCCTGACCCTTCGCCGGGTCGAACAATGCGACGACCCGATCCACGCGAAAATCACCCTGGCTAATTACGCCACTCCCGGTTTCGCCCTGAACGACACCTTTGCATACGCCTGGGAAGGATCCGCCGCGGGGAGTCTCGTGCAGAACCAATTTCGATGGACTCCATCCAGCCGTAAGTATTGCACAACCAACGGATTCGAGCCTTTGCTCGTGTCCATGTGCGAGCGCGAGGCCACCACCGATCAGCCGATCTGCCTTTACAAACCTGTCGGCGCTGGTGGGTTGTTTGTTTTGGATATTGAGCCGGTCGAGGCCTGTGCGTCGACGTTCGGCGAACCGACATTGGCCCTGCACCTGCTGCTTTCGATCCTGGGCGCGACGCAGGCGGGTCTGGGACAATACTGCGCGCCTTTCCGCGAGGAGCCCGCGTTTCGTGACTTCATACGCGAGACCGGACTGCGCTGCGAATCGTTCGTGGTCCACGACGACGATGTGCCGGTGGAGGAGGTAGGCCAACAGCTTGTCACCATCGGCGGCGAGGACCAATCCTTCGGCCTGCCGCTGGAGTCCAAGCCCGTCATCCTGATGCGGAGCGGTTTGTATTCGGGAGATGAGGAGAGCGTTTTCGGGGCCTACCTGTGGTTTAAGCAGTTGATTCGGACTCCTCCTTTTGAATGTCCCTATGCACACGCGCTCGCGGCCCGTTTTCGCCTGGCCTGGGTGCCGTGCGTCGCAGAATGGGGAGCGGCGGACGGTTGGCGGCGGAGTGCGCAAACGGCAACGGCGTCGATGGAGCTGGAACTCGAAGATGCCGCGCTGGGCGCGATCATCGACGTGGTTTCTCGCCCCGTGAACCGCGTCCGCGTGGTTTTTTCGCATGAGAGTGCCGCCTTCCGCCACCAAGCGGCGTGGCTACCGAAGCTGATGGCGGCGTTCACTCCTGGGAACTTTTTCGTCTGGAACGTGGCGGACGGCGAGCCGTTCAGCGACCGCCGACGATTTGCCTGGCGGCGAATCAAGCACGAACTGGAGATGTCGGTCGCGGAAGACGCTTTCACCGAGCCGATTCACCGCGACACTCTCGCTGCTGGCGGAAACGTGATCCGCATCGAACTACCGGGCTGCGACTCAGATTTCGTCGCCCAATCGATTCACCGCACCGCTTTCGCTGCCGCCATCATCGAGCAGGTTGTCGGGCTGCAATACGGCCTCATCGCGGTTAACCGATCCCGCGCCATCGTTCATTTCGATGGTTTTCCCCCGGTGGAGGCGGGAAAATCGCTGATCGTGGATCGTCGCGATCCGATACTGCAATCCCGCGCCGTTCAGGTCGGTTGAGGCCCGGCGTCATCTCCGCCACTGCGCCGCGCGAAGCGAATGGCCTGTTTGAGTGTGGTCAGCGATGAATCGGTCAACAACCCATAATGGTCTATTCCCACGGCGGTGAAACCGGCCCGCACGGCCTCAGGCAGGACCTGCACCAGACGCGAGCTTTCGATGCCGACGGCCCAACGTGCGGGCAACTGGAGCTCGTTTCGTTTTCCCACGGCCGGCAACACGGAGGGCAATTCACCGGCGTCATCCATTTGAGTAATCACGGCGGATGGGATCGAAAGATCCAGCTCGCCCGCACCTTTATTCGGCACGTCGTCCGTACCACGCACCAGGATCAGCTCACAACGGCACGCCTCCCTCATTCTGCGAAGAAGTGCGTTGAGGGCCTCGATCTGGGTGCGGCGATGATCCGACAGGCTGCCGGGCTGCGAAGTCATGCCTTTGTCGAAGAGCGTCTCTTCGGCAGGCCCGCGATCCAGCGATTGGTCGACGGTTTCCTGGACGCTTCGCTGAGCCGCCTCCACGTCGATGCCGGCGCTTTGGGACCGCCGATTGCAGGATGGACAAAAGCATACGGACAGGAGCGATCGCTCCACGGGGCCGAGGCCGTTGCTTGCGGGGAGTTCATCAACGTCCGGCCATCGAATGTCCCAGTCGCTCAGGCAGATCGCGGATACCCTCTCATTCGAGGACAAATCCATCGCCATCGCCAGAAGATAGTTTTCCACTTCGGGATTGGCCGGGCACAGCCGCGTGTACGATTCGTCGCCGAAAGCATTGCGGCAGGAAAACTCCGGATAGCGCTCCGCCATCTGTCCGACGGCGGCGGAGACCATCACCCGAAGCTTCAGGTCGCGTTCCTTGCATGCACGGGAGAGGTGTGCCAGCGGGTCTCCCGTCGCCAACCAACTGGACACGATCGGTTGACAGCGCGTCTGTGCGTAGAGCCGCTCCGCGGGCTGAAAGAAAAGTCCGCCTCGGGTGCGAAACGTCCGTGGATTTCGATGGACGGCCCGAAGGTGAATCGTGTGGGGAATGCCCGCCCAGAGGGAAAGCCCGGAGAAGCCCACTCCTCCGTGGAGTTGATCCAGCGCGCCGCCTACGTTCTCTGCCGGCAGGTCCCACGGGTAGGCGACGACGAAGAATTCGACCATCACGATCCCTTCCCCATGCCCGCCGGGATCACCTCTTCGTAAGTGTTCTCCAGGACGTCTAGCATCCGGCGCTCCGCCTGCTCGGCGGTGACGCCGTAGAACTTAGGCGCTACGAGTGATGCTCCCGGAAGGTCGTTCCCGTTGGCGTCGACTTCCCGGCACGTGGATACCCATCGGCCTTCCTCGTAATCGACGCGTACGCCGAACCAGCGAGGTTTGTTCCCCTCACTCATCACTCGATACAAGTGAAACGGCATAGCCCAGGGTCCCCAAGGTCGGCGAGTCGGCCGGTATTGTAGCTTGGCAGGCCAAGAGAACACCAGAAAGTAAAAAAGAAGCGGGCCCCCGAAGGGGCCCGCTCTACGATTTTGGAATATCACCAGAAGGCCGCATTCATACGGCCGCGGGTGAATTCAACACTTTAGGCCGCTGAAGCCTGGCGACGGCCGAAGTAAACCTTCGCACCGGTCAGCAGGAGCAGCGTCAGGACCACGAGGCCCCACTGCGAAACGGTCGGAATGGCGTTGTGATCGCAATCCGTGATTGCGGCGCAACTGCTACCCTTGGTCCATTCCAGCTTGTTGTCCGGACCGACCGGGCAGCCGGCATTAGTCGTGTTGGTGCAGCCGCCGAACGTGTCGTGGTCGCAGCAAGCGCCCAACGTGGCGTCGCAGTCAACTGTGGCGCACGTACCGCCCTTGGTCCAGACGCGCTGAGCGCCGGAGCAATCGGCTGAAAGCTTGGGGCTCTCGCAGGTGCCGTCCAGCGTGTTGCAGCACGCGCCCTGTGTCTCCAGGCAGGTGACCGCCTCGGAGATGCATTGCGCGTTGGACGTGCAAAGGCGTCCACCCGGGTTGACCGCGGGGATAACGCAGGGAGCAGACGCGCCGGGGCAGGTCGCGTTAGTGCCCGGGCCGCTTGTGGTGCCGCAGGCGACCAGCGTGCAAACGCCGGGCGCCACGCAGTCCGCATTGTCATCGCACACGGTTGCCGTGTTATTGGAGCACACCGCGTTGGCGCAAAGCCCCGGACGGCAGAAGCCCTGCACACTGCAATCCGCGTCCGTCGCACAGGGAACATATCCCGGAAGCGTCATGCAATAAGGCGCTGGGAACTGTGCCGCTACTCCAAGCGCGGCGCTGTTGGCGCAATAGCCGCCGCCGACGTTGCACGTGGAAAGCGTGCCCTCGCACGATCCGCCGCGAGTCCAAACTCGCTGAGTGCCTTGGCAAGCCGAGGCCGCAACTTCCGAGCAGGCGCCATCGGGTCCGGGGCCGCCGGCGCCGGGACCGGTGTTGCAGCAGCTACCCAGGTCGGGAACGCAGGCCGGCGGATAGTTCGGCGTGCCCAGCTGGGCGCAGGACACGTTCGGATAGTAGTGCGTGAAGGGGCCCGAAGCGGCGCATTCCGTCTCGGTCATGCCTTCCGTGCACGCGCCCGTGTCGCCGTTGCAGCAGGCATCGGGGCAGTCTTCAAACGTCAGGACGAAGTTGTCCATGTCCCATGTGCCGCCGTCGTTGTAGTGAGCGTGGCTCATTACGCTGACGTCGACGATCGGCCAGTGGCTGTCCGGGCCGTTGAAGTCGCCGTAGGGCACGGAGAAGATGGGCTGCGACGCCGTTTCGCTGTACGTCGAGATGCCCGTCGGGTAGATCGCGTTCGGCTTGCCGCGATATTCATAGGTGACCGTCTTGTTGCAGCGGTCAAGGATAATCGTCGCCTTCGCATAGTCCGGAACGTCGTAGCTCCAGTAGGCGAAGGGGACCCGCGCCGTGAAGCCGTCTTCAACGGTATACAGGTAAGCCTGTCCGTTGTAGTACCAGTAGATGTAGAGATCCAGGAACAAGCCCAGAGCTCGCACGTCCACGCCCACGAAGCCACGCGTGATCTTGGCGTTGCCGATCGCCTGGCTCATGGCCATTTCATACGAAAGGGTCATTTTGTTACCGAGGTTCTGCTGACCGGGGTTACGAGCTTCCGGAGAAATGACGCGCTGACGGCAGGTGGACGCGAAGCCTTGACAGCCGGCGGGCGTACCGCCGAGCGGGTCATACTCGAAACGCATGTGCTGCGTGCCGGTGCTCGGGTGCGCCGTGCTGATGCTCGGCTGCCGGCAGTGCCGATCGTTCACGTTCACGAACCAACCCGTATCCTCGTTGGGGTCGAACTGGCAGCAGTTCTGGTTGGCGTCGTGGTTCTTGGGGAGGCAGACGTTGGTGATCGGATAGTGGCAGGTGGCCCCACCAGGTCCATCCGGCGCCGCGGCATACGCGAACTCAGAACCGCAAATGTGGAACCCGGCGTCCCATCCGTCCGCCGCCTCAAATCCCGTGGACAGGAAATCGGTGTTGTTCACAAAATGAATGACGGGGGGAGTCGGGTTGTCCACAGCAGCGTTCATGTCGACGTCTTTTTCCATCTTCGGGCTGCGGACGATGGTATTCGGCTCGCTAGCGGGGGGAGTGGCGTAAGCGACGCCGACCGCCGCGACCAACAACGCCGACAATGCGTAATGGTGTTTACGATGAATCATCTCTCAATCCTCCAGGAAGGCCGGCCTCTCTGGGCCGATCCTCCAGATCCTTTTCTCATCAATACGAAAAACAAAATACGCGAAACTCGGAGACTCAACTGGAGGCTTACACCGGAGGAGCGCGGGGTTGAGAAGCGCGGAGTAGATCAACCAGATAACTTGGTAGTTCACGGATGTAGAACTTTCGTACCGCCGCGCCGGCTCTGGGAACCCGCCGCGCCGCGGTGAACGAGAATCGAACCTCGCTAAGAACCGATACGAGCGTGGCGTTGACCCAGGCGACAAGGAAGGCCACGATCACGTAGCCGGCAAACGTCCCGACGGCGCGGACGGCAAGCCCGTCGCCCTGCGTTCCTGCGAGCAATCCGTGCCGCAGGCCGAGCGGCCCCAGGGCAAACTCAACCCCGATCCACCCCAAGGCCATTAGATACGGGCTGAACCCGATCCGCCGGGTTAGACATGCCCCTAGCCCGGCATAGGCGGCCGGGATAATCGACAGCAGGGCAAGCGAAGTCAGCGTCGGCTCAATGGCGGTCCGAGCGAGCGTGACGGACGAAGCAAAAACGCAAGAACCCCAGAACGCACCGGACAAGGCCGCGCGCCGGGGCGACAGAATGCGGATGGCAAAGAAGAGCGGAAGCAGCGTGACCCATCCGAGCCACACGTGCTGCGGCGACTCCACGGACGTCGCCATGAGGAAGGCGCTGCCCGCGAGAGCCGCGGCAAGAGCGCAGGCCTTGCCGATAACAATAGGCTTCACGATATTTGCAGCTCTTGCCATTCTGCGAATCACGAACGACGCCGTCGTCGCCATCGAACACATCTACTTCGCGCGTGTAACTTGGCTATCGTCAAACGGAAATGTATTCCCGCTCCCGCCTTGCCTCGTTACCCGCCTCTGATCGTTCTACCTACAACGCCCGAATATAACCGAAACGGCCTTCCCAAATCAACAATAAAGGACAGAAAATGCGAAAAAAGTCCGTTTTCGCAATGTAGGGTTTGTATCGTGTCGTAAGTCTTTTAATTACAATAAGTTACGCTAAATAATAGGCTGCCTTTGGGTGGCAGGCTCAAGCGCAGCTTGGCCGTGCGCAAATCGGGGCAACGCTGCCTTTACCATCTTGGGTCTCGGTAGGGTCGGTTCGCCAGGTAGCCTTCTAGCTGCGAGCGGATGAGGGTTGCTAGTTCGTCTTGCTGCTTTTCGACGGCCAACTGCAGGGCCTTTCTAGCGGTTTCTATGGCCTTGGCAAAGTCGGCGGCTTCCGCATAGGCGGCGGCCAGGGTCCCAAGGATTTGGGGTTCCCCATCCTTTGTCAGCTGCGATGCTTTGAGCGCCAGCGTCACCGCCCCCCGTCCGTCGCGCAATGCGGCGTTCTGACTCGTGGACAGCAGCTTGGCAAGCATGTTGAGAAAGGTCACGTTGTCCGGAATTTTTTCGGTTCCGATTCTCAGGATGCGGATCGCATCGGCAATGCGGTCGGTGCCGAGGTAGTAGCTGCCCAGCTCTTCAATAGCCGCCGGATTGGTGGGTTTCATTTCAATGGATTTTTCAAGGAGCTTGACGGCCTCCGGTTGGTTTCCTTTCTTGCCCACCAAGACGCCTAGCGCCAGGGTGGAATCCGCGGCGACCTCCGGAATCGCGATGGCCCGGCGTAAGAGCGCCTCAGCCTCGTCGTAATTTCCCTGTCCTTCAAGCTCCACACCGAGATTTAGAATTGCTTCGGCGTGGTCGGGTTTGAGCTTCAGCGCCTCTCGGAATTGAACAATCGCGTCCGGACTGTTCTGCGTCTGAACGTAGGTCATTCCCAGGCGGTAACGGAGATCCGCGTCGCGGGGGTCTTTTTGAATGCCCTGATGGAACTCGGCGATCGCCTTTGCGATGTGCTGGCCCGCCTCCTCGTTTCGTCCTTGGTGCCGGTAGATGCCCGCCAGTCGCGCCCGCGCCGCGGCGAAAGTCGGGAAAAGCTCGAGTGCTCTTTCATAATGAGTAACGGCCTCGTCCAGACGACCCATCTTTTGAAGCAGCTCGCCGAATCGGAAATGAAGATCGGCGCTGCGATCGTCGAATTTCAAGGCGAGTTCGAAGTGCGTGACCGCATCATCGAACCTGTCAAGGCGCATCAGCGCATCCGCCGCCAATCCATAGGCTTGGGAATCCCCGGGTTCCAGTTTGATCGCCGCCTGGAAGGCCTTTACCGCTTCCTCACGTTGTCCGACTTTCAGCAGACAGGTTCCCAGGACGAAATGAAAAAAACGTGAGTTCGGGCTTTCGCGCACGATGCTGTAGAGCAGCGGCAACGCCAGAGAAACTTCCTGGGCGTTATCCGCCTGGTCCATGATCTGCTTGGCGAGTTTGAGCTTGATGAGCAAATCATGCAGATCCTTGGGGTCGGGCAAGCCTTCGGTAAGGAACTCATCCGCGTGCTTTTTACTTCCACCCAGGTAGCCAAGGGATTGGATCTTGGCGAGGGCCTGCGGATCGAGCTCGGCAACGGCAGCCTGTCCCGGCGTCATGGACTCATAGCGATCTTTCAATTCCGCCAGCAGCTTCGCCGCGACCGTCGGCTGCTTGCTGATCACGTTCTCCCGTTCGCGCGGATCGGCGACGCAATCGAACAACTCCGGCTTGGCGGAGGAAACGTACTTCCAGCGCGAGGTCGTAAGCGAGCGCTGCTCCGCCCACGCGAAGGAGTTGTAGACGAAGAGACTCTCGCCGTAGGCCGGCGCATCCTCCAGTTTTCCGTTGACAAAGGCGGGGGCAAGCGAACGACTCATCAGACCGCCGGGCGGCTTATATCCATACAATTCCAGGACTGTCGGAAAAACATCCAGAGCCTCGACGATGGCCGGAACGCGCTTGCCGCCGGTGATGATCGTCGGATGCGCGAAAAACATGGGCACGTGGAGGTTTTCTTTGTAGACAAAGTTGGAATGACCGTTTTCGCCGTGCTCGCCGAAGGCTTCGCCGTGATCCCCGACGACCACGATGAGCGTTCGATCTGTCAGCTTGGAGGTCTGCAACCAGTCCATGAGCCGCTTGATCTCCAGGTCCACGAAGGCGAGTTCCCCGTCGTAGCGTTCGAGCTCAGGTTTGTATACGTGCACGGGCGGTTGATACGGTTGGTGCGGATCGTAGTAGTGAACCCAGCAAAAGAAGGGTCGCTCTTTCGCGCCGTCCAGCCAGGCCAGCGCCCGGTCGGTTACCACGTTGGCGGGCTGCTGCCACTCCAGCGGCTGGGTCTTGAAAGTGGTCTCGCCCATGTCGTCGCTGTACGTGTCGAATCCGCGCTCCAGGCCGAAGCGGGAATCGAGTACGAAGCTGGCGACAAACGCGCCCGTCTGATAGCCATGCTCTTTGAAAATGCCCGCAAGCGTCGGATGTGACGGGCCTAAGGCGTTCGCCCCGTTGTCTCGCACGCCGTGTTCGCGCGGGTAGCGCCCGGTCATGATCGAGCAGTGAGACGGAAGGGTCAGCGGCACCTGGGCGAAGGCGTTCTCAAAGAGCACTCCGCGAGAGGCCAGTTCGTCCATCACCGGCGTGGCGGCGACCTTGTAGCCATAACACCCCAGACGATCGGCGCGGGTCGTGTCCAGAGTGATCAAAAGAAAGTTCTGACCCGCGAGCTTTCCCGCCACCGCGGACGGTTCCGGTTTCCGCGAGCAGGCACCCACAAAAAACAGGCAAAAGGTCGCAGCCGTTGCTGTTTTCACCAATGATTTCATCGAGACAGTGTATTCAATTATAGCACGCTGCGTCAACGGACTACGCGGGGACAAGGGTTCCTTCAACACGCCTTGTTGCGCCATCGTTGCGGATTATCATGGTCTATGCGACCCAGCATCCGTCCGCGGAACGTCGGGTTCGATGGACCTGCGATGTCGAACGAATCGTTGATTCCCGAAGCAGCGCGTTGTCTGAAATGCGGTTACCTGTTGCGCGGATTGCCCACTCCGGTTTGCCCCGAGTGCGGCCGGACATTCGAACCCGCTGATCCCGCCACTTACGACATTCGCCCGCCTGGTCGGCGACGGAAAAAATGGATCGTCCGCGCGGTTTTGCTTGTACTTTTCTTGATCGTCGCCGCCCCGCGCGGAGTGCTGACCGGCAAGCTCACGTTTACTTGCGCGGTCTGCGGCGACCGAACAACAGTTTACCGTTTCGATGGCAAACCTCCGCGCTGGAGTCCGTTTCGTTATCCGGGGTTCTCCTGGACCAACGAGGAAAAAGTCTCCACAGGCCGCGGATTAACTTCATGTTCCGTGCATTCCAACCTCAGCGTGAGCGCACAATTCGAAATGTACAACGGCGGCCGGGCGAGCGGCTCGGGAATCTTCATGTCTATCGATCAGGTTACTTTCAACGGTCTACTGACCAACATCGACACCGCGCCTCAGGTGCTCAAACGACTCATGCATCCGTCGAACAACGGCATCAGAGTCGGGCCGTAAAGTTACTCGTAGCGCAGCGCCTGAACGGGATCGAGCCGCGAGGCGCGGATGGCGGGGTAAATGCCGCTGACGATACCTACCAGAACGGCCATGAGCAGGGCCAGGGCGATGATGATCGGCGGCGTGTAGGTCTGCAGCAGTTGCGTCAGTTCGCTGAGCAGATTGGCGATAGCCCAGCCGCACACGATGCCCAGTCCGCCGCCGATGAAGCTGATGATGCTGGCCTCGGCCAGGAACTGCTTGAGGATGTCGAACCGCCTCGCGCCCACCGCGATGCGCACGCCGATTTCCCTCGTCCGCTCTGTGACCGAAACGAGCATGATATTCATGATCCCGATGGCCCCGACGATGATGGAAATCCCCGCGATGCTGTAGAGCACCACGCCGAAGATCAGCGCGACCTGCCCCAACTGCTGCTTGAACTGATCCTGGGTAAAGACCGTGAAGTCGTCATCGTCGCCGGCGTTGATCTGATGATTGGCGCGGATAGTTTTTTTCACCCGTTCGATGCACACGGGGACGCGCTCGGCGCTGATGCACTGCACCACGAGCATGGACAGGTACTTCTGCCCGAACATGCGATCCATGGCCGTGGATAGAGGAATGATGACCTGGCTGTCCACTTCGATGAACCCCAAAGCGCCCTTTTCCTCCATGACGCCGATCACGATGAAGCTCTTGCCGTTGATCTTCACCGTCTTGCCGACGGGCGGGAGCGCGCCGAACAGGTCCTCGGCGATCTTGTAGCCCAGGATCGCCACCATGGCGTTTCCGCGTACGTCCTCGCGCGTCAGGAAGCGTCCGTTCGCGATTTCATATTCGTTCATCGGGGCGTAGGCCTCGGTGGTGCCAAGGATCTGAGCAAAGGCGTTTTTCTCATAATACTTGACCTGTCCCGGGCCGTTGGCTTGCGGGGCCGTGCCCAGCACGGTGTCCTGATTTTGCTCGGCGATGAGGTCGGCGTCCTCGGGAAGCAGTGAGCTGCTCTGGGTGCGACGTTGGGCGTTTTTCTGGGAGCCGTTAAAGATCAACACTTGATCGGCCCCCAGGGATTCAAAACGATCGAGAATGTCGTGCTGCGCGCCTTCGAGGATCGACACGGCGGAGACAACGGCCCCGACGCCGATGATGACGCCGAGGGTGGCCAGCAGGGAGCGCACGAGGTTTTGGCGCAGGCCGCGGAAGGCCATCATGAGGATTTGCAGGTGAAACATCGGTCAATCTCCAGTGTAGTTATACAACAGGTGCGGTAGAGTCGTCGAGAGCGCCTGCGGTGCAGCGCCTCGACGGCGACCATAGAGCGCCGCATGAACACGCCGGAAGCGGCGAGCTGCTCTTGAGCGGCTCGTGAGCCGCTCAGCAAAGGGGTGCCGCTGCTCGTAAGACGGACTCCACACGTACATTCTCCTTTGACCGCTCCTTTGCAGTCGCGGTACTGACCCTTACATCAACTCGCCAAAATAACGTGACGGGCGCTCGGTCTTTTCATGATCGGAGACCGATCATCCGGAAGGCATTAGGCAACGGGCAACAGGCAGCAGGATTCGGCCGATCAGGAACCAATTGGCTTCATGGGCCGGTTAGAGCGGGGCTGAGGGCGGCGTAATCGATGAGGTCCACGTCGGCATCGGGCTCGGCATCGAACATGCGGCAGCAGGGGGCGACCGTTGTCGGGCCGGGCCCAGTGAAACAGCGCTGAAAACCTGCGAGGTCGGCGAGGTCCACATGGCCGTCGAAGTTGTGGTCGAAGGGAAGAATCGCTTGGCACTGGTCGGGCGCGGCGTCGCCGTCGCAATCCAAACTCGGATCGTCGCGGATTTCGCAAGCATCCCAGAGGCCGTTGGTTTGGCAGTCGATCCGCGGCAAGCTGAACACGTAAACACCCGAACCAGTTTCCGCTGAACCCGCTGTTTGGCCTGAACCTATGGGGTTTCCGACGATTATGGAACGGTCGTGTCCAACGATGCTCGACGAAGCATATTTGCCATAAGCGTGCTCCGGCGTTCGGAGGATTCCGCTGGGGTTCCAGTCGCCGTACTGGCTTCGCGCGAATACCAGACCACGAGTCGTAAGATCGACGCCGTCCGTGGATCCCATCATTACGACGCCGCCGTTAATGACCGCGACCGAATCCGCGCGACCGCCACTTTGAACATTAGGGTCGAGCAGTTCTGACTCAAATGTCCACTTCCCGCTTTGGCAGACAAAGACGAACCCCGAACTTGGCAACAAGTTCGGAGGTCTAACTCCAGCCTGACCCATCACGACAAGGACGTTATCTCGGAAAGCCAAAGGATAGCCAAAGTCCGGTGATCCCGGACCGACGGGCGATTGAATTTCCGCCTCGTAGTTCCATTGTGCGCCGCGAAGGCGAAAGATGAAGACTGCACCCGCTCGCCATACGCCATTACCTGCATAGTACCCATGGGCGCCGACGGCCAGAGCGTCTGGGTCAAGATCTACCTGAACACCGAAATTACCGCTCAGGTCGGCGGGATTCGGAGAATGTAGGCTCGTGTCAAGCACCCAGTCGGAACCCGCTCGATGATACACAAGTACTTCCCCAATTGAGCCATAGTTGGCGGTCATCCGGTATGTTGAGACCGCGAGGCGATCTTGGTTAGCATCGAGCGATTGACCGAAATTGCGATGAGTAGTTGGAGCGGGGTTTACCAACTTTCGCTCGAATTCCCAACCGTCTTGGCTCCTTACGAAGATGTAGACCGCACTCACATTCGAGGGTTGGTCATATCGCGGTACGCCTATGAACGCGCGATCACCGTCCAAGGCGATGGGAGATGCGTAGGCATTATACTGCCCTACTTCCTCCGGAAGGACCAATTTCGCCTCCCACACCCATGTCGAGTCTTGCAATACGAAGACGTCGAATGCCGCTAGCCAGTCGTCGTCATCTCGTATTACATAGTCTCCGCTGACGAGAAGCCGATCGCCGCTCGTAGCCAATCGGTAACCCAGAGACGGTATCGGTGGGTCGGAGACCAACCTCTGTCGAGCCTCATCGCTATCGTCGGCTACGCCGTCGTCGTCACAATCGCAATACAACCTATTGCCTGGATTGAGATCGCACTCATCTGGAATGCCGTTGGGTTGGCAGTCAAGACTCGTTCCAATGGCAATGTCGCATTCATCCGGGGCCGTATTGCCATTGCAGTCGGCGGACGTCTCATCAGTAATGTCGCAGTCATCGAGAATTCTGTTGTCATTGCAATCGAAGGAGGAACGGCTGCCGAGTTCACAACCGTCTTGTAGCTGGTTTTCATTGCAGTCGTTGGGGTTCCAGATCGGTTGGTTGAAGCAGGGCGAGCGGATGTCGAGTTGGTGGAGGCCGCGTTGCTCGGCGGTCTTGGAGGCGACCGTGACGTAGTAGGTCTGGCCGGGTACGAGATCGTGGACGCAAATGTCTCCATGCGAACCGCCGCCGCATTCGTCCACATCGTCGCTGCACGCAATCATCGAGAGAGTGGCGCAGGCCGTTTCGACCGTTGTGGGGTCGCCGACGGAGAATACGTTGACGAGCGAATCGAGGGCAGGATCACTTGCACAAGTGGAAACGCGGGCGGAGGTGTCCGTGGCAGTGAACTTGAACCAAACGGAGCCGAAACCCTGAGCGTCGGCGGCGTCGGCATGGCAGCAGAAGCCGGGGTCGGTTTTGCTTTCGGCGGCATAGGTATTGGCAAAGAATGTTGCGCTGTCGGCCTCGACGAGGGTCGTCCCCAATTCGTTCGGAGCATGACATAGATCGTTCGTGGGTCTGGATACACACAGCTGCTCCGCAAGTTCCACGCAAGAACGGTCCCATTCCACGAAGCAGCAATAGGAATCCGTGTCACAAACATCCACGCAGCAATCGGGATTCTCGCAACCCGCCTCTTCACGGGCCGACATGCAATCGCCTTCGCGCGAGAGGCAGGCTACCCAGGGACACTGCTGATAATTAAGGTCGCAGTGGCGTCCCTTCTGCCATTGTCGAGGCCTATCCAGCGGGGGCACGGCGTTGCACTCGTTGAGCGTCAAGTTTTCGCATACCTGGTCAGGGCGGCAACAGGCGGCAACGCCGCATGGAAGGGAGAAGGGATCGGGACTGCACGTTGCACCTTCGACCCATCCGGGTTGGGCACCCAAAAACCTCGGCGGCCATGGGCAGTTCATCTCCGGCACTTGGCGGCAGATTGATTCGCACGTGCCCTGAAGCGGACAGGCGCCTCCATTCTGAATGCACGGGTTCTGCCCCGGCGGAATCATTGGATCGCACGGCAAACCGTCAAGCGCACCGCCTTGGCAGGTGTTGCAATCCACGTTTATCGCGCAGATTCCGAAATCAGGACAGTCCCGGTTACTTATACAGTGCCACGTGGCGTCCTGAAGGCACCTTCCCCAACAGATAGCTCCCGCATTGGGACCGCCCGAACATTGCGTGAGCACCATATCGCAGCAGGCGCCGACGGGGGGTGAGCCGGCGCAGGTGATGGTGAGGCTAAAGGCGGAGTGAATCCACGGGCCCGCGGTCGTGAACGTGCAGCCTGATGGGCCAGGGAGTCCGAAGAGGTTCTCAGTACCGCCCATGTCCGCCTGCTTTCCGGTGATGACTATTTTTCCGGTCGAGTTATTGATCTTGGCCGCAAACCAGAGGTCTTGCGGCAATGGGACCGGAGGATCGAAGTTGAAGCGGGCGATGTTCACCTCGGTGTTGCCAGTAAAGACAGAGAAAACCCTCTGTGTTCCCGGGATGATCGTCTGGTCGCAGTTTTGTCGCATGTCAAAGGTGTAGAATCCGACGCCCCGGACGGCGACCTCGTAGGCGATCATCTGACATTCGTTGACGCCGAGCTGAATGTCGTCGGCGAAGGTGACGCTCGGGCCGGCGTTGTACAAACTTCCCGAAGGCTTTTCATTCTTGTATCCGACGAAGGCCGCCGGGCAGTCCGCGTCGCCGTAGATTTCGAGGTTGAAGCTGGCGTGGGGCTGGTTCGGGAAGCCGCCGAGAGAGGACTGACATGGAAACCCAGGGAAATCCCAGTTGTCAGCGGAAAAGCCAACAAGTGCGGGCGCGCCCATGATCGGACCCGCGTTGTTCCTGGAGAACTTGACTCCGAACCAAAAGTTTGTGTTCAACGAGACGTTGTCCGGGGCGACGATGGAGATGAGTCGCGGGGCGTCGTCGGGAAAGACGGCCTGCCAGACGAGGCCGGGGACGATCAGGGCCGGGCGAAGGGAGGTCGGCACCGACTGCGGACAGGTGGTATAGACGGCGATGTCCACGGTGTAAGGCCCGCCGAGGCCGTTGGGATTGATCTTGCCGACGACGGGGAACTCGAAGCGGCGGAGCTTGCAGGCCGGGGCCGCTATGGTGGCGATATCGTCGCTGACTAGCCGCCCAGCCCCCAATGCAGCCGCGAAGGTGCCCAGAGTGTTGCTGTAGATCAAGCGCTCGCCGCCGGCGGGCGCGGCAGCCGCCTCACCCACGACATGACGTTGAAAGACCGTGTTGGATAGGAGTGGGAAGACCTCGACCGGGGCAATGGGAGCGGGGTACGCCGGGGGGTCGCCGTAGGCGGCGGCATCGGGAAGGCAGAGAAGGAGGATGGCGAAGAGGCTTTTCACGCTAACCTCTACAACACGCAAGGGGCAGGGGCGACGGAAAGAAAATTAGGAAAATCCAAATTCATGCCGTCGGATCCGAGGCATCTTCATTTCCTCCGCCCCTTCGGGGCGGGTTTATTCAATAAACACCCGTTCCCACGGGTTTCGTTCGCCTTTGGCGAACTCCATTCGTGGCTACATTCCGTCGCCCCGAATGGGGCGAAAAACACGGCCAAGCCATCGTTTCAGGGACTGAAGCCCCTGGCAACGGTCGCACACCCTCGGGCGGGAAGAGAGCACCATTTCGGCGCGAGGATGAGAACAAGGGAGGAGGATCAGGACGAGATTAGGACGGAACGAACGCTATAACCAGCTATGATCGAATGATGAAAAGGATAATCAGTTCGTGCTCGTAATCCCCTGCTCATCAATAGCCGCCGAGTCCATCTGTTACCACGAACAATCATAGGACGTGGGAGAATGGAATCAAGGGATTGGATGGCCCTGCTGTGACTGACCTAAAGTGCCGACCTAAAGTGCAGTCGGGTCGATGACCCGACCTACTCGGCTAATGTGATTGCCCGCACCCCCGGCCCCCTACTTCGGTTTGTTGACCAGGCTGACCAACGCGTCGGTCAGTTTCTCGGAGCGGTCGGATTGAGCGATGTCGTTCGTACACAGAAAGAACATGGAGTTCGGGCCGGTCGTGTAACTGGTGTAGAACCCGTGCATGTTTCCGCCGACAAAGACGCCTCCGCCCACTTTCCAATACTTCTCGGTTGATGCGGATGAAAGCAGCTTGCCGTCGCGGACGGCCTGGTTCCATCGGTGGAGATCGCCGACGGTGGAGACCATGCCGCCGCTGCCCAGGACCAGCCAGGAAGTCTTGCCCCAGTTTTTGGGGGAGTTGACCGAAGCGGCGTCGCGTCCGCCGTAGCCGATGGCCACCTGCTCGTCCCCTGCGTGGACATCTTCGTAATGGTGCGTCCAGTTCATGCTCGAGGGATCGAACATGTTTTTCCTCAGGAAGCCCATGTAGGTGTCGCCACTGACAATCTCGACGATTGCGGCGAGGAGGCCGAAGGCGGAGTGGGAGTGAGCGCGGTCGGTACCGGGAGGAAACAGGAGTTCGGACCCCAGGATCCTGCGGAGGGCTTCGTCGCGATCGATCCATGAATTGTCGGGATCGGGATCGTTGGGGCGGCCGTGGAAGTTGGGCAGGCCCGAGCGGCCGGTCATGAGCTGGTCGATGGTGATGGCCTTCTTGTCCTCCGGGACGTTGGGCAGATATTTGTTGATGGGGTCGGACGTGCGGAGCTTGCCCATGTCTTCGAGTTTCAGGATCGCACCCTGCGTGAAATCGATGGGGGTCGATCCGATGGCGAACATGGTGTCGGGCTTGTTGGGGATATTCCGGGAGCGATCGGCGTAGCCGTAACCCTCGCGGAGGAAAATGTTGCCGTTGCGGATGACGAGTATGGCGCCGGAAAGGCCGGCGGATTCGGCTTCCTTCAACTTTTCCTGGAGATTGTCCCACGTTAGTTCGATCTTTGGGGGCACGGGTTTTTTGGCGGCGGCGGATTGGCGCTCGCCGGTGCGAAGTGCGGTGATCAAGTGCGGCGGGGCGGGGTCCACATCGACGAGCAGTGGAGTATCCGCGCCGGGGCAGCCGCCGAAGGTCACGGCGAGGCCGCCGCTTGCGGATTTGGACAAGCGGACAGTGCCGAAATCACTGTAGAGCTGGCGCATGTGTTTGATTTCCGTGTGCCATTCGTCAGACGTTTTTGACGATCGCAGTGCCGGGGCGAGGTGCTGGTTCATGAACTTGGTGATGGATTCGTCGGTGCGGGACTGGAAGAGATGTTCGATAGCTGCCATGCGTTCCTTTACACCGGGCGCGGGGGAGCCGACGATTTTCTTCTCCTGAGCGGCGATCGGACTGCCGAACATTGCAACGGCGGCTATGCCAAAGAAAAACAGTGCCTTCATTCGAAGTTTCATCGCTTTTAATCTCCCGATTTCAGAGAAGTACCGGCCACACGCGAAAAACGGTCCCAAGAGATAAGACGCACGAGACTCACCTGTCCTGTCAGAATCCCGTGTAGTCCATTCGGCATAGGATTGGACGAAATGCGGGCGCGTCAAGTGCATGGCCAAGAAGATGCTCCGCTATCGCTCGGCAAGACAAGCAGACACTAGAAGCAATCCCAAGACTCGACTACGCGGGTACGCGGGCGTGTCAAACCCAGCACCGCCCCAGGAAATCGAGGGTCCGCGCGAACTGAAGTTCGCGGCTCGCAGGGTTTGGGAATAGGTCCTAGGCATTGGCAGTTTTGGGGGCGGCTTTCTGGCGGAAGGCGCGGGTGTGGGCGTCGTGAGTTTGAGTCATGATTTGCTCGCGGCGGCGGTCGTCTACGGCAGTGTCCTCGACGATGAGGCCGTCCTTCATGTGGATCATGCGCTCGGCCTGCACGGCGACGTCCATTTCGTGCGTGACGAGAAGGATGGTGATGCCCTCGGTGTGCAGCTCGTGGAAGATCTGCATGATCTGCTCGCCGGTGCGGGTGTCGAGGTTTCCCGTCGGTTCGTCAGCAAGGATCAAGCGCGGCTTGTTCACGATGGCGCGGGCGATGGCCACGCGCTGGCACTCCCCGCCGGACATTTCGCTGGGGCGATGCCGGGACCGTTTGCCCAGGCCCACGCGTTCCAGGGCTTCACGGGCGGCTTTCTTGGTGAAGGCGTGCCGCGTGTAGACGAGGGGGACGAGTACGTTGTCCAGAGCCGAAGTGCGATTAATGAGGTTGAAGGTCTGGAAGACGAACCCGATGTGCTGATTGCGAATCCGAGCGAGCTGTTTGTCGTTGAGGGCGCTGACGGTTTCGCCGGCGACGCGAAGCGTTCCCGACGTGGGGCGATCGAGGCAGCCCATGATGTGCATGAGCGTGCTCTTACCGCTGCCGGAAGCGCCGGTGATGCTGACGAATTGCCCGGCGGCGATCTGCAGGTCCACGCCGTCCAGCGCGTTCACGACGGAATCGCCCATACGGTATTCTTTGCGGAGTTGGGCGGCTTCAATCATTCGTGCAGGACATCCAGGGCCGTGTCGGCGCGATTTGTCGGTTACCGCCGCTTCTTAGGCTGTTTCTTGTCCTCGCGTTTGGAGGGCAGCTTGGTGTAAACGGCCGCGCCTTCGCTCAGGCCTTCGCGCACCTCGGAGTAGTTGCCATTGTCGAGCCCGAACTTGCAGGGCACGAATTCGGTTTCGTACTCGGTGGGGATGGCACCGGGCTTGGGAACATAGACGCCGAGCTTCCCGTTGGGGCCTTCGCTGATCGCGTCATTGGGACAGAGCAGCACGTCCTCCACGTGCTCGGACGTAAAGCGGACTTCCGCACGCATTCCCGAAAGCAGGCGGCTTCGATTCTCGCTGATCACGACGACATCGACGAGATAAGTCACCACTCCGCTTAGAGACTTGGATTCCGGATAAATCCGTTCGATCACTCCCTGAAACTCCTGATCGCGGAATGACTCGACGGTGATGTGGGGAAGGTGTTGCATGGCGGTTACTGCTTCAGCCGGATTGTCGGGCATACGGGCAGAGTCGTCGTGTCCGGGCTGCGCCCACGGGGGAGCTATGGCCAGGACGCGACCGATGTCCGACTCATCGACCTCCGCCTGCACGATGATATTTTTGTCGTCGAGCACGACGGCCACCACCGATCCACCACCAAGAGTTGTCTTACCGCCTTGGACTACCTCGCCGATTTGGGTGCGTATTGCTGCCACGACGCCATTGATGGGAGCGACGATCTTGGTCTTGAAAAGGCGTTTCTCGGCATCGCCGAGGGTGGCCTTGGCAGTTTCATGGGTCGCTTCAGCCTGCTTAAGATCTTGTTCTGAGCGGGGAACGGCCAATTTGGCTTTTTCCAGGCCGGCTTTGGCGGCATCGAGTTGCGCGATCTGTCGCTCCACTTCGCTATTGCGCTGGAGGATCTCCTCGTCGTTCTTTTGGTCGGCGGGCAGGTTTTCCAGCCTTTCCTTGCGGAATTTCGCCAGGGCTATTTGGGGCACCAGTTGATCCACCTGCGCCTGCGCGGAAGCGAGGTCCGCGCCGCGGGCCTGTTCCAGGTTGATTCGCGCAGTGTTGAGTCGGGCTTCGGCGATCTGCAATTCCTGCTGTGCCCGATTCACGCTGCGCAGTTCGTCGTCGGGCTGGAGGCGGATGAGCAGGTCGCCGGCGCGGACGCGGTCGCCTGCGCGTTTGGCGATTTCGATCACCTCGCCGCTGGCCTCGGGCTTGATCTCGATTCGAAAAGCGGGCTTGACCTCCCCCGTGGCGTTGATGGGCAGGGTCAGGTCGGAGCGAATGACCTTCTCCGTCTTGCCTTCGAGATTCTCCATCGGAAGGCGCAACGTGGTGGCCGCGTAGTATCCCACCACGACCACGATCAAGAAGAGGACAGCGATGATTGCGTTCTTCATGTCAAGCCAAGTTGGGTTTCTGACCGCTCCATGACTGTCGCGGTGCTGTTGGGAGTTTCGTCATTTTCATTTCATGTTCGCCGTGGTGAACTCCCAGCCGAACGCGTCGGCGACGGCCTTGTTCGTGACTTTTCCTCGCTCAATGTTGATTCCCGCGGCGAGCCCGGGGTTCTCCTGGCAAGCTTTCTTATACCCCAGGTCCGCCAGCTTCAGGGCGTACGGAAGCGTCGCGTTGGTCAGCGAAAACGTCGACGTTCGTCCCACCGCTCCGGGCATGTTGGTGACGCCGTAATGCACGATGTTGTCCACGATATACGTGGGGGCGTCATGCGTGGTGGGGTGAATCGTTTCGCAACAGCCGCCCTGATCGACGCCGACGTCAACGATGACCGCCCCCGGCTGCATGGTGGAGAGCAGGGCCTTAGGAACGAGCACCGGGCACCGCGCTCCCGGGATAAGAACTGCGCCGATTACCAGGTCCGCGGTGGTGAGGTATTTCTGAAGCATGAGCCGGTTGCTGTAAACCGTGTGAACGTTGGCGGGCATGACGTCATCGAGGTAGCGGAGCCTGTCGATGTTGACGTCCATGATGGTGACGTTGGCGCCCAGGCCCGAGGCGACCTTGGCGGCGTTGGTGCCCACGATGCCGCCGCCGATGATGAGCACTTCCGCGGGTTCGACGCCGGGTACGCCGCCGAGAAGGATGCCTCGACCCATCATGGGGCGTTCGAGGTACTTGGCGCCCTCTTGAATGCTCATCTTGCCGGCTACTTCGCTCATGGGCGTCAGCAGCGGCAATCGACCTTGAGAATCGAAAATGGTTTCGTAGGCGATGGCCACGGCGCCAGTTTTCAAAACGCCTTCGGTCAACTCCCGATCGGCCGCGAAGTGAAAATAAGTAAACATCACCTGGCCGTCGCGCATCATGGCCCGTTCCGGGGCGAGAGGCTCCTTGACCTTCACGATCAAATCGGATTTGGCGAAGATTTCCTTGGCCGTACCGGCGAACTGGGCGCCGACGGCGGCATATTCGTCGTTGGTGATGCCCGAGCCGACGCCGGCGTCGGTCTCCACGAGCACGCGGTGACCCCGTCGGACAAGCTCATCGACGCCGACGGGCGTCATGCTCACGCGGTATTCGTGCGTTTTGGTTTCTTTGGGTACGCCGACGATCACGTATTGACTCCGACTGCAAACCTAGTCCGAACCCGGAGCGCAAGCGAAGAGCAATCCTTGTTATCTTGCAATCTCCAACCCCGCGCTGGCGCTTGGGGTTCGGATTCGGCGTTGTCGAACTATACCCGTAGCGGAGAGTCGAAGCAATGCGGAGTCCCGGCAGGTTGTAGAAACTTGTGGCTCATTTCGCGTTAAGACAGGGCGTTGCAACGAGGACGCCGTTGCGATCGAGGATAACTTCCACGGCCCCGACATCGGCGGTGTTGTAGAGTGGAACATCTCCAACCATGCGGCGAATCGGGTCAGCGATTCTCGCCATGCCTTCGTTGCTCGATTGTATCGCGATCTGCGGCGAGACCGCGCGGAAAAAGTCAGCCGTACTTCCGCGGACGCTGCCATGATGAGGAAGCAGGAGAACGTCGGCGTGCAGGTCGCCACGTTCCAGCAGAGCGCGCTGTGCGCGATCTTCGATGTCGCCGGTGAGCAGCAACGAACTTCCTGCATAGGAAAGCTGCAGCACCGTGGATGCGTCGTTTTCAGAAAGCTGAGGATCACATGCACCGTGCGGCCAGAGGAGTTCAAATGCGACTCCACCGAATTCCCAGGCTGTCTTCGAGGTGTCAAGAGTTTGCACATGCCGGCCACGCATGGACAGCAGGTTCAGCAGATGCCGGCTTGGCGATTTCGGCGGGCTGTGCGGTTCAAAGCATGGATTGATGATGACTGTGTCCGCATCGATCAGGTCAAGCACGGTGGGCAGGCCGCTGAAATGGTCCAGGTTGGCGTGGCTGATGTAGGCATGGTCGATGTGGCGGATGCCGCGATGGTTCAGAAACGGCCCAACGACGTTGCGACCCACGTCAGAGGGCAGTGACGTTCCGGAGTCGTAAAGAACCGTTTGGCCATCGGGCAACTCGAGCACCGTTGCCGAGCCGCGTCCGACGGCAAGAACGGTCACGCGAAGTTTTTCACGTCGCCCTTCGGGCCAACACCATGCGACGACGCAGACAACGAGAATTGCAAATGCCGCCAGGCTCCAGGTTGCCGGAATGGGCCGTTGGCCGTTCAAGAAGCGACGGACGACGGAAGGCGATGATGGGGCAACCCCGACGGGTGGAAACCGAAACGTGAAGATCATCAGGAAGGCATAGAACGCGGCAACGAGCCACCAGGGCGGCGTGGAGATGGTTAGATCAGCGCCGGGCAAAGCGGCGAAGAACTCGACGACCTGTACGAGCCATCCATCCGTTACGTCGAGAAGAAAAGCGACGACCGAAGCCAGCCCCGGCGATACCGCGGTGATCGCCACTTTGAGTACGCCGAGGACCATGACGATGGACATCAAGGGAAACACAATCGCGGAGCTGATGGCTCCCCACGGCTGTACGCGATGAAAATAGGTTGCAACGATAGGCAGACCCGCAAGCCATGCTCCCACGCAGGCCGCGACGAGGACGGCTAAAATCTTCAGGGCCTTTCTCGAAAGATGTCGGGCGGTCTGTGCGGGACCGAGCTGGAGAGTCGTCGCAGCCCGGACCAACTGCCGGTCTTGAGCGGCAAACGGACGGTTCAGGACGACTCGCTCGATCCACAGCCCGCCGGATACCAATGCGCGACGCAGCGCCGGGGCCAGGTATCCGACTCCGAGCACCGCGGCGAAGGAAAGCTGGAAACCGGCATCGAACACGGTCAGAGGATCAATGAGTACGAGGATGACAGCGGCCGCAGATGTCCAATTGAGGGTCGTGGTCGGTCGCAGCATGAGCAGGGCGGCGCAGAACAACAAACCCATGACGGTAGCCCGAAGGATCGGCGGGCGGGGATCGGCCACGAGCGCGTAAACAAGGATGGACAGGACCATCAGCCACGTACACCGCCGTTTGGTTCGGCGAAACAGCCGTCCGATCGACCAGACGAAGGACATCAGTACGGCCACGTTCGTGCCGCTGACGGCGATGAAATGAATCACTCCGGCTCGGATGAACACCTCGTTCAGACGTCGATCGAACCTCGAACGATGCCCCAGCACCATCGCTTCCAACAGGCTGACTTCCTCGGGCGTTCCCGTGGCGAGGTCGTCGGTCAGGAGTCCGCGCGTGGTTATCCGAAGCCAGGTGATCCATGACCGCCCGGTTGCGTCGTGGCCGAGTCGCCGGATATTCAGGCGATGGTCGCAAGCCAGGGTCGCAACCACACCCTGTCGGCGCAGGAAACCGGCCCAGTCGAAGCCGCCGGGATTCCGTGGCGGCGTAAGCGCGTAAAGCCTTCCGAAAAGCTCGACCTCTTCGTTTTCCCGAAGATCGAGGACGGCCTGCTGGATCGTCGCGCGGATGCGACCGCTGACCGGGATGCTTCCGTCAACGCCCTCGATGGATTCGGCTTCCAGAAGAAACGCCGTGCGCTCCACTTGGTAGGTCCATTTCGAGAAGGGGTTCGAGGCGTTGTCCAGGATTTGTGGTTCGGAAATAATCTTTCCGCGAATGCGGGCGATGGGTCCATTGACATCCACAAAATGTTCAATGCTTGAAGACGGGATGGTCCTGCCTGCCTGCAAGTGCAGCGCGCCGCCGACGCAGGCCGCGGCCACAAAAACAAGCAGAGGGCCGATGGTCTCTCGCATCGAGAGTGGAATGGCCGGCAAGCACACAAGGACGAATATCAGCAGGTAGGCAACGAGAGAGAATTGGAAAGAGTGATCAAGGAGGATCCCGACGATAAGCCCCGTCGCCGCGGGAAAGAGCGGGGCGATTCGCATGAGGGCGGAAGGCGCTTCTTGTGCGGTGATCATCGGTCTCGAGACAAAGCTAACTCCGGTGCTCATCGCAGGTTATCGCCTTTTTGCGTTCGCTACAAAACAGAAGTGCCGTCGAACTTGCACTGTGCCTCGACGCGAAGGCAATGAAGCATCGCAGGCTCTTTTTGCATTTTTTCCTTGACAGTGCACGGCAAGTTTGATATATGCGCGAAACATTTGTTTTTTCAATTCGGGGGCGTTCGCCGAATCGCGGGTCGGGGATGCGGCGAAACGAGTCCGGCTTTTCGCAAGTGGGGTGGGGAGGAAGTGCGCTGTGTATCCCCTAAGACGGCGAAGGGCGTTCACCCGTCCCAAGTTGTTCAAAGATCATCTGGTCGATTCTGCGGTCCCATCTGGAAAGGAAAGATAGCATGAATGCGGTGACACGGCGTATGTCATGGTTTGTTTTTCTAGTTAGTTTTTGCATGGGAAGAGAAGTCTCCCTTGGGCAAGTCGTAAACTGTGCCAATGACATGACATCCGTATTTTCATGCCGCGGAAAACATGTCGGTTTTGTATGTGGAAGGAATGAATTCAATGAGAATCTGACGTGTCATCGATATAAGGATCCCATTGGAATGGCTTGCGTATGTCTTGACCGAGGTCAGGAGTTGTGTAGCTGGGAGAACACGCCAGGGCAAGAATGCAAAGGACAGGTTGCGGGGCTGCGTTGTGGCAGCGTAAGCCCGAGAAAAGTCTGTGAAATCACGGACGACAACACAAAAAAAATGTGAGTGCAAAGAACCTGCTCAGGCTCAGGGGCCTGCTGTCGGTCTTATGGGGATGGTAGCGGTTTTCGTCGCTCTGACTGCCGGCATCGCGATCAAGTTTGGTCGGCGGCGGACTGTGACAGGTTAGGAATGGCGGTGCGCCGGGGACGCACCCTACAAAAACGAAAGGAAACGATATGTGGAAACAATTTCGGAACCTGGCGTTGGTAATCGCAACACTTATCGGGCTCATGTTTACCGTTCCTGTTAATGCGAACCCGATGTGCGGTGCCCTGTCAGATGAGCCATGTTTGGGTGCTAAACAAGGTAACCAAGGTAGCTGTAATCTGAATCAACTGTGTGCAGGAGCTCCGCGTTGCTACTGTAACCCTCCGAAACCATCCGCCGCACCGGCGCTCACAACCTGGGGAATTGGCGTTTCGTCCGCACTCCTAGCGATCGCCATCATTATGAAGTTCGGTCGGCGGCGGACGGTGAGGACATAGACTTGCGATGCATCCGGTGAGGCACCCCACAACGGTCCGGACCGGAGGAGAACGTTGGAATTGAGCGTATCCGCGAAGGGAGGGTCGGAACTATGATTGTCCTTTGCCCGCAAGGGCCTTGAAAACCTCTCCCTGACGAAGGGAGAAGGCAGGGTGAGGGTTATTCATAGCGCCAAAAGCGCCGGAGCCTGCGTTAGCGCTTGGTGAAGGCAGCATGTGCTCAGGTGGGGGCTGGAAGTTGCCGTTATCGACTATTCATCGATCTGTTGTCGTTTCACAAAGGGAGAATACCAAAAAGGGAGAATACCAATGGGAGGTGTTATGGTGAGAATGAGATCGCGATGCATCAGGTTCACCGTGGCTGTTTTTGCGTTCGCCTTAGTGCGAGCAGATGCCAGAGCTAATACGTGTTGTCAGTACGCTGGGATTCCACGGACGTGCGCGACTCCATCGCCCGCTGACTGCGCCACAGGCATCCCGGCCGGCACGCCTATGAACAACCATACGTGCGACGGCAATTCTGGGACTTGCAAACCAGATTGCCTCGCGACAGGCAACGCGAGTGCGGCCTGCGATGGGAAGTTCGTAGATGCGGGCTGCGGAAGCAGCATGACCTGCCAGGGAACCGGCGCAGCCCCCATCAACTGCACCTGCGCGCGAACAAGCGTGTCCGCGCCCGCGGTTTCAGACGGTGGAATCCTCGTTCTTGCTGCCCTGCTGCCGATAGCAGTCGCCATCAAGTTCGGTCGGCGTCGCGTCGCGGCGCGATAGGATGAGATCAGCCGGACGTCGCGAAAAGGGAAGAAGAAGTAGTAACAGACGAATAGGGACTCGCAAATCGGATAACCTGATGAGAGTTCCCTTTTGTGGATGGCGGTAGAATGATTGAAATGCAGCGCATTTGGGTAATCGTGGCGTGCGTTTTTGTGGTTTTCGGGGCAGCGATGCCAACCAGCGCACAATGTATCGAAGGTCTCAGTGATGAAGTACTGACAAACAACGACGACACGACGTTTTGCGAAGTTACGCCGAGCGCCCTATGCAGTTGCGGACCAGCGGTGGGACTACCAGCAGTATCGTATGCTGGAATGTCTGCATTGACTCTAGGAACGATTACGCTCGGTGCGTTGATGTTCTGGAGACGGCGCAAATCCCTTGGGTTGGTCATCCCCACCATCGCGCTGAGCGCGTTGATAGCGAGCTATGCCTCCTTCCAGTCGCCCAACGCGGTTTGGGCGCACGTTTTCCGGAAAACCCCGACGAGCGGCCCCATCCAACACCTTCATCGCCTCGTGGTCATGCCCGCTGTGGGAGACAAGCCCGAACGCGCCGCCGAGTGCGAACTGACAGCGGATCGGAAAGATTGTATCGACGGGAACATGGCCAGGGAGAGTCCTGGTGCAACGCGAGTTGCTGCTACAGTCGCAGACCCGACCCTTGGAAGGCCGACGCTTGCATTCAATTGCCACGGGCTAACTTTCGATCCCGATCCCGCCAATCCCACGGGTCGTGGTCAAAGCTGGATTGCCAACGCTCGTGTGGCGCAAGCGCTCACGGACAATGGTCGAATGGAAGTCGCCGGTGCAAAGATGGTTGGTGACATTATCGTCTATTATAAAGACGCGGCCCGGACGATGATTATTCATACTGGCAAGGTTACGAAGGTAGACGGAGCTGGAGCGGTCACGGAAGTTCGTAGTAAGTGGGGTTTGGCCGGAACGTACCTTCATCCCCCAACGGGTGCAGGTAACCGACCGGCCTCGTACGGTGACATCGTTAGGTATTACCGATGAGTTGTATGGGTTCCAGGTAGCGAATCCCGTTGCGTCCATCGGCACTTGGGTTACGAACCTGCCTGTGCCTACGCGAAGTTCAGCATTCAGTCGGCGTCGGGCGGCGGGCTAGAAACTTGAGACTAGAGACTGGACGTGGCGCGCGGGTTCCCGAAACTAGCAGGATGGGTTCAGTCCGCGGCGCGAATCGTCGGTGGTTTCCTATTTCCGCGCGGGGGGTGCGGGCGATTGTTATTTTCGTCGTTCTGATGGGGTTGTTCTACGGGTTTATCCATACCCCGGCCAATGAGACGACGGCGTTTCGGTCGTATCTGGCGTTGATTGCCCGCGTGGTGGGAGGGATCATTGGCTTATTTGGCTACGAGGCCACCGTCTCCGAGACGGTCATCTACACGCCGCAGTTTTCCCTGGAGATCGTCCGCGGGTGCGACGCCATCGAGCCTGCGGCGACGTACATTGCCGCCGTCCTGGCTTCGCCCGTGGGCGTGTGGCCGAGGATACCGGGTATCCTCGTCGGCACAGCAGCCATCTTGGTCATCAATCTCCTGCGTATCGTGAGCCTGTTTTTCGTGGGCGTCTACTATCCCAGCGCCTTCAAGACGATGCACGAAGGGGTGTGGCAGGCCGGTTTCATCGTTCTAGCGATTGTCTTTTGGGCCGTGTGGGTACAATGGGCCACGCGTGAAAAACGCGAGCCACCCAATGCCAAAGCCGAAACAATCGCAGCATGACCCCCAAACCCAAGCCGCTCCCCCAAAAGGTGGAGCGGGATTGGACAGACCGCGTATTTCGGTAAAGGCACTAATAACGTTCTTCTTTCTCTTTTTGCTGATCTTCGCAGGTCTGCTGCTCCTGTGGTCCCCGCTGGCCGTTGGGTATGGGTGGTGTTTCCGCATCGCGGGCAACGGACTAGTCGGCGGAGGCTCACCAAATCCTGTTTGGTTCGAGCGAGCTGAAAAGCTTACGGAACTTCATGACGTGCAGGTCGTCGTCGTTGACCCCCGGGACCACACAAAGCGCAGTACGCCGCTTAGCAGTTACCGGCATGGATATATGCCGACCGCATTCATATTGGCCTTGACCCTGGCTACGCCCATCGCCTGGCGGCGGCGTTTCTGGTCAGCGCTCTGGGCACTGTTCCTGGTACACAATTACATAGCCCTCAAGCTGGTGCTCTTTCCCGTGGCCTATGGCGGCGGCGAATCCGGCACATGGAGCGTGCCGGGAGTCTTGCGATGGATGTTCTGGGTGGTGGGGGCCTCATCGGTGGGCTGGATGCTCGTTCCGTTGGTGATTTGGGCGATTCTTAGCTTTCGTCTTTTTGTTAACCGACAGAACGCATCTGCGGATTGATCCGATTTACAGAGCGAAACCATTACAGAAGTGTCGGCCCTGAACGACTTTCGATACCATACTCTGACTCCTTCGGAATAGTGAACTGAAGATTATGGCCTTTACGGACTTGCAGACCTTCATCCGCGACCTTGACGCCCGAGGCCAACTCAAGCGCATCAAAGCGCAGGTTGACCCCACCCTGGAAATCGCCGCGATCGCGGATCGGATGAGCAAGCTGCCGGCTGCGGGGAGTGCTCCGCCGCCCGCTACCGACCCAGTTCATGGGACGCGAGGTGGGCACGGGCTGCTCTTTGAAAAAGTGAAGGGATCGAGCATCCCCGTTGCGATCAACATCTTCGGCAGTTACGAACGGATGCGGCTAGCTCTCGGGGTGTCGGATTTCGAGGAGTTGGCCGACCGCGTTCAGCAGCTTGTCAAGCCGGAAATGCCCACGACTCTGCTGGAGAAAATGAAAAAGCTGCCGCAGCTCGCCAAAATCGCGGGCTTCGCCCCAAAGTCGGTCAAGCGCGGGATCTGCCAGGAGGTTATTCACACTGACGATGCCAGCCTGTTGTCACTGCCGATCATTCAATGCTGGCCACGAGATGGAGAGCCGGGGTATGGGGGTAAGCCGGCGGAAACCACCCCCCTTGCATCCCCCCTTATTAAGGGGGGAGAGAGGGGGGTCGGCACGGGGCGTTATATCACTTTTGCGGGCATTTATACCGTTGATCCCGAAACCGGCGATCGCAATGTGGGCATGTATCGCGTGCAGGTGTACGGCGAGAAGCTGGCGGCCATGCACTGGCACATGCACCATGATGGGGCCAGGCACTTCCGTAAATACAAAAAGCGGGGAGAGAGAATGCCGCTGGCGATCGTTCTGGGCGGGGAACCCGTGCTGACCTATGCGGCCACCTGCCCGCTCCCCCCCGATGTGAGCGAGCTTCTTTTCGCAGGGTTCCTCAACGACGGTGGGATCGAACTCGTGCCGTGCAAGACGATTCCGCTGGAAGTTCCCGCCAATGCGGAGATCGTGATCGAGGGCTGGGTCGATCCCGAGCGCACGCTTGTGGAAGGACCGTTCGGCGATCACACGGGGTTCTATTCACTCGCCGATCACTATCCGGCATTCGACGTGACGGCGATCACGCATCGCCGCGATTCGATTTACCCGACGACCATCGTCGGTCCGCCGCCGCAGGAGGATTACTATCTGGGCAAGGCCACCGAGCGGATTTTCCTGCCGCTGCTGCGGATGCTGATCCCGGACATCATCGACTACCATCTGCCGATGTTCGGGGCGTTCCACAATTGCGTGTTCGTGAAGATACGCAAGGAATACCCCATGCAGGCCCGCAAGGTGATGAGCAGCATCTGGGGCGCGGGGCAGATGATGTTCTCCAAGATGATCGTCGTCGTCGATGACCTTGTGAACGTCCACGACGAGCAGGACGTCTTGTTCCACATGGGGGCCAACGTCGATTGGCGGCGGGACACGATGATCGTGGACGGGCCGTGCGACATCCTCGACCACGCTACGCCGTACTACGGCACCGGCGGCAAGATCGGCATTGACGCGACTCGCAAAATCGCAGGCGAAGGCGTTGTCCGCGACTGGCCCGATGAACTCACGATCTCCGACGAAATCAAGCAGCTCGTCGAGCGGCGGTGGAAGGAGTATGGGCTGTGATCCGGTTTCCAAATCTGAGCGTCTTGGGCATATTTGTCCTCGCGGCGATTTCGTGCCGCCGTGAATCCGAGCCTGCAAACGCCGCTTCGGATGCGCCGACGCCCAAGCCGCAAGACGTCCTTATTTTTCCGAGTGAGCTTCACGTAACGGACTCGTCGGTCAATGACTTCGTAACCAAAGCGATGAATACCTGTGCCGCGGGGGAGTACGAAGCCTTCCGTCTGCTGTGGAGCGTACGCGAAGACCCGTTGCCACGTGAAGAATTCGAGCAGGGTTGGCAGGCAGTCCAGAGCATCAAGGTGCAGGCGCTGGAAAAAGTGATGCTGGCGGCCGATCCGAATGCGGGTCGCGCTCAACCGGAGACGGTTTATGCTCTGCTCGCCGAAGTATCGCTCGATCCGGAGCAGAAGGCGGGACAGAAAGAGCCGCAGCGACATGTTGTCTTAATGCTGACTCGCGAGAACGATGCGTGGCGGTTGGCCCGCGCGCCGAAGCCGATGCGCGATTGGGTCAAAGACAAGATTGAGAGCGCTTCCGAAAAAAGCGCCGCGCCGACGATACCGCGCACGTCGGGCGACTAATCAAGCCAGATTTCATGGCGCATTTTTTTCCCGATTTTACTTGCTTTTTCGGAGCGCTCGGCGCATAATGAAATAGAAGGCCACATATAAGGCCTTGTCCTGAGAAATCAGGACGAAACTGACGGACGAAGCCTCGCAACGGACCGCAAAGCACAACTCGTGCGCGGCCGAATTGGCGGGGCTTCCTTATTTTTACGGAAGAAAAAATCGAATAGTGAAGATAGATCGATGAACTTCGGCACTTTACATATACATACCGCCGTTGACGTTGATGATGGTGCCGGTGATGAACGATGCCCGCGGGTCAGCGAGAAAACGCACCGCAATGGCCACTTCCTCCGGCTTGCCGAGCCGCCCCATCGGAGTCAATTGTCGAACCGAGTCCAGCACCTTTTCCGGCACGACGGAAGTCATATCGGTTTCGATATAGCCGGGTGATACGGCATTGACCGTGATGCCCTTGGTGGCCACTTCTTTCGCCAGAGTCTTTGTAAAGGCCATCAGCCCGCCCTTGGCGACGGCGTAGTTCGATTGACCGAAGCTGCCGATCTGCCCGACGATGGACGTAATGTTGATGATTCGGCCCCACTTGGATTCGACCATGTTGGGCAGCAGCCGGCCTATGAGATTAAAGGGGCCGTTGAGGTTGACCAGCAGCACCTCGTGCCAATGCTCGGGGCTGAGCTTCAGAAACGACTTATCGCGTGTGATTCCGGCGTTGTTTACCAGAATCTGAATCAGTCCGAAGTCCTTTTGGGCCTTTTCGACCATCTCCAGGCTCTGTTCCGTCCTGGAGACATCCGCCTGGTAAGCGGCCGATCGGCGTCCGAGTCGTTTGATCTGACTGACGACTTCCTCCGCTGCGTCGCGGTTAGACACGTAATTGACGATCACGTCGCTGCCGGCCTCGGCCAGCATGATGGCGATGGCCCGGCCGATCCCGCGCGACGACCCCGACACGAGACTGACTTTCCCTTGGAGTTCCATGAACTTTTCCTTCAAACCGCAACAGCCAGGGATGTGAACTTACGGACCAATTTCGGCCCTGCTGAAAAAAAGATTATGGTACATTTCACACGGAATGTCAATGGTAAAAAGGACGAGGCCGGATGAATGAAATCGACAATCGGCCGGACGATCAGGCCGTCGGGTGCCAGCCTGCGTCAGCCCAAAGGGTCCCACTGACCGCGGAGTTCTTCAGCATGAAGACGATCGCGCCAGCGATTTCGTCGGGGCGGATCAAGCGGTGTAACTGCGTATGGGGCAGGATTTGTTCCTGGATCATATCTTCCCCGAGCGCTCTAACCATCGGCGTGTCGGTGAAGCCTGGGTGGATGATGGCGCATCGAACGCCGTAATAAATGGCTTCTTTAGCGAGGGTCCCCTGCGCGCCCTCCAGGCCTGCCTTGGCCGTGGCGTAGGAAATCTGCCCCCGGTTTCCCGCGGAGGAAATGGAGCCGATCAGGATGATCGCACCCTGAACCGATTCCTCGGGCCGCCACTCCTTGAGCCCGCGTTTCGACCGATCGACCGCGACCGACCCCACCGTTCGCATGGCCCAATAGATCGGGGCGATCAGGTCCACGTCGATCACGCGCCTGAAGTCCGTTTCGCTGTAAATGCTGGGTGTGACCCAGCCGTTGTTCCTGTGGACTTTTACGGACAGCCGGTCTCGGATGATGCCCGCCGCCGGAATACAAAGGCTCACCGGCCCGAAGCGATTCTCCATCTCGCCGAAGACCCGCTCGCGGAATGAGCTATCCACCACATCGCCGCGAAAGGGGACGAGGAGTTCGCGCCCGAGGCGAGCATTGGCCTCGGAGCAGACGATTTCGACATTATCCGTTTGATCGACGACGCCGATGGCTTTGACATTCTCATCGGCGAGCTTTTGCCAGGTTGCGCTGCCGATGCCGCTTGCCCCACCGGTGATGATCGCGACCTTGCCGTTTAGTTCCATACGTTGCCCCCCAAGGCGGCCAAGCCAATTACGCCGGCTCCGATCGCTCCGCCACCCAGTCACATACGCTCGGCCAAAGCTCGCGGTTTGCTTTCGTCCCGACGGCCAGGCCGATGTGTCCCGCCGGGAAGTTGATGCTCTTGCGATCGGTGGACCCCACTGCGTCATTGAACGGCAGGCTCAATTCCGGCGGCACGAGATGATCCTGCGTGGCCGTCAGATTCAAAATCGGGCACGTAATCTTGCGCAGATCGACGACTCGGTCGCCGATCCGGAGCTTCCCCTGGATGAGCTTGTTTTGCTGCATGCAATACTTCACGAACTGCCGGAACATCTCGCCCGCGACGGGAATGTTGTCGTTCAGCCACGTCTCCATGGCGAAGAAGTCTTCGAGGAACTTCTCGTCCTCCATGTTCTCGTAGAAGCTGAAATACTTTTCCACGAGCGTCGAAACCGGCTTGAGCAACTGGAACGATCCCTGCAACAGCTCCGCCGGGGCGTTGCCGTAGACCTGCATGAGCTTGTCCACATCGAACACGCTCGCGTCGGTCCACTTGGCGAGCAGGTATTCGCGGTTGGACCAGTCAACCGGCGCCGCCAGCAAGATGAGATTCTTGATTTTTTCAGGATGCAGCGCAGCGTACATCGCGGACATCGACCCGCCCATGCAATAGCCCAGGATGCTGATCCGATCGCTCCCCGTGCGGCTTCGGACTTGATCTACGACCGTATCGAGGTATCTCTCGATGTAGTCCTCCATGTTGAGGAATCGATCGCCGTCCGTGGGGACTCCCCAGTCCAGGTTGTAGGTGTCGAACCCGCGATTGACGAAGTGGCTGACCACGCTCTTGCCGGGCCGCAGGTCCAGGATGTACGGCCGGTTCACCAGCGCGAACACGACTAGAAGCGGCGTCGAAAACTGTTGCTCAACGTCGGTGACGTAGCGCAGCAGACGCAGCTTGTCCAGGCGGAACACGGCGTCGCTCGGCGTCGCGCCTACTCGCACTTTTCGGGCGACTTCCAGCGCCTTGGGTAAATGCGCCATCTTTCGTGAGAAATCCATCCACTGATCCTGCATCTGTTCAGGAGTCAGCATCCAAGGCATGAATTGTGGAAACGCTACGGTCATTGCGGAACTCCCTTGGATTGGCGCTTACCTGATCTCGAATCGGGGGGAGAGGCGGACTTGCGAGACTCCAGTGCATCGACTCGCTTCGAGATTCGGTCGATTCGCTCCAGCACCCGGTCTTCCATGCTCCGCAGCACCAGAAGGATGGAGTCGGTGTCGCTGCGCGCCGGCATCTGCTTTTCATGAAGCGCCTTGGTGAGGAATTCGTTCAGTTCCTGTTTGAACGCCAACGCGCTGTCCATCGACTTCTTGAGGGTGTCAAGAAACGTGTCCGACCGTAGAAACTCATCGCAATGCTTAGCCCAGGCATCGAAAAATGCCTGTCGCATCCGCTTCATGGCGTCGTCTTGCACCTGCGCCGTCGTCGGCGCGAATGGCGTGCCCGACATTTTCGACATCAGGTCGAGCCAGAACCGCGAAAACGGATCGCCCGTTGCGCCGCCCTCGTTGGTCTCGTGATTTCCCATGTCCCCACCGCTCCTAGCGGCAACGCTCGATGGCAATGGCGCTGGCCTCTCCGCCGCCGATGCACAAACAAGCGATGCCCAATGTCTTGTCCTGTCGCTCCAAAGCTCTCGTCAACGTGTTGACGATCCTCGCTCCGGAGGCGCCGATCGGATGGCCAATCGCCACCGCGCCGCCCGCGACGTTTACGCGGTTGCGATCGAGTTTCAGTTCCCGGATCGCCACCAGTGCGACCACGGCGAAGGCCTCGTTGATTTCATAGAGGTCGACGTCGCCGGGCTTGATTTTCAATTGTTCACAAAGTTTACGGATGGCGTAGATGGGGGCGATGGTGAACCAGTCGGACTCCATGGCCACATTGGCGTGTCCAAGAATGCGCGCGACCGGTTTTAGCCCCAGCGCCTTCTTCCTCTCGTCGTCGAACACCACCATGGCTGCCGCGCCGTCGTTGATTTTCGAAGCATTCCCCGCGGTGATGGTGCTGCTGGCGCCGAAGGCCGGAGAAAGCGAGCGCAACTTTTCCTCGCTCTGAAACTTGGCCACGTCCTCGTCGTGATCGACGATCGTCGTGCTCTTTTTCGATTTGATCTCGACCGGGACGACTCCAGTTGAGTAGAAACCGTCTTCCCACGCGCGGATGGCGCGGGTGTAGCTTTCGATGGCAAACGTGTCCTGGTCTTCGCGGGAAATCTTGTATTTGTCCGCGCAGAGGTCGCCGCACGTCCCCATGTGCCGGGAAGTGTAAACCTCCCAGAGACCGTCATAAATCATGGAGTCGATGAGCTCTCCGTGGCCCATTCGGTATCCGCTTCGAGCTTTGCGAAGCAGGTACGGAGCGCCGGTCATGCTCTCGCAGCCGCCTGCGACGATGAGTCCGGCGTCACCGCATTGGATGGCCTGAGCGGCAAGGATCACGGCCCGAAGGCTGGAGCCGCAGACCTTGTTGATGGTCGTCGCCCCGGTTTCGATGCCGAGACCAGCGCCGAGAGACGCTTGCCGAGCGGGATTCTGTCCCAGCCCGGCCCCGAGGACGTTGCCGAACAAGACCTCGTCAACTTCCTTGGGATCGACCGCTGCTTTCTGCAGGGCGGCACGAATGGCGATGCTGCCCAGTTCCGGCGCCGTGAGCGACGCCAGGGAGCCATTGAAGGCCCCGAATGGCGTGCGCGCTCCGCCTGCAACGTACACGTTTTTCAGCATGAGTCCTCTGAAGGCTCCGCGCGCTTCCACTCGCTGCGAAGGCCGTTGCTCGTGCCGCTCGTGATTCGCTACTTGCCGTTCTTACCGGCCGTCGGCGTCCTGCCGGGGTTCTCGTCGTGCAGGATGGCATCGCAGAAGTTCGAGCAATTCTCCATCGTGCGAACGCCCGCCTTGCTGAACGTCTCGAAACTGCTGCGAACGGCATCGAACGTCGCATCCCACAGCGGGCGCGATGAGCTATAGGCATCGGCATCGGCTGGCTTCCCGGCGGCATCGCATGCGGCCTTGAAAACGTCCATACCCGAACGGATGCCCGCGTCGCAGCACTGCGCCGCCGTCTCCAGGTTCTTGCCTACAAACGGGGCAAACTCACGGAAAGCCCGCTCGCTGCGTCCATAGACGCGGTCGGAATCGCCGGGACGCTTCCACATCTCGCCCACGGCCTTGAACCAGGCGTCCTGGGTTCGCCTACCGGCGTCGAACGCCGTGCGAACGCTTTCGCTCACGCAATCCAATACCTTCGTCATGTTCTCTTTTGTTTCCGCAACCATCTGACCTATTCTCCTCGGCACTGCCTTATTCGGTGTTCCCGCGATCGCCGGACCCTTCGTCCTCGATATTACCGGCTAAAGTATACCACTTTGTGCAGTTGCGTCAAGAATTATTTGTGCATTTGCACAAAATGATGACATTTTCTATAAGTACTGCTATTACAATTATTTATATTAGCTTGGATGACGATGAATTGACTTGCGGTTGCGATTGCGTTACGCTCGAAAGCGGGGCAAACCGCTCTTTTGAGGTCCGAAATTCAATGAACAACGGCCGGAGTCCGGAAGTTCTCCAGATAAAAAAGTACCCGAACCGGCGGTTTTACGACGCCACCAATAGTCGGCACGTCACGCTTCAGGAATTGCACGACTTCATCGTCGCGGGGAAGGACATCTGCGTGACCGATTCCCGAAACGGCGACGATATTACCAATCTCCTGTTGACCCAGATTCTGTTGGACCGCGATGAACCCAAGCTCGATTTGTTTCCCAGTTCAGTGCTTCATGTGATGATTCGCTCCAATCGGCAGGTGCTGCGGACTTATATGGAGCGGCTTTTCGGGCCTTTTCTGGGCTTATTGTCCAACTCGCAGAAGCAGTTCGACGCCTATCTTCGGCAGGCCATGCAGAGCAACGTGACTTCCCCCATGGAATGGGCCGGTCGGATGATGCAGGCTTTTTCGGGCGATTCAGCGACCCCTCCGTCCTCTCCTCCGGTCGAACCGGACCGCGCCGCAGCGACTCAAGAGTCCGGCGAGAGCCTCGAAGAACTGCGCGACCAGGTGACGGCGCTCCAACGTCGTGTCGAAGAACTCGGCAAGACGCGAGGTCGGCGCAAGTGACACGACGCTTGGGCGCTCCTATGATACCCTAGAGCGCCTGTCGCGCTCCGCCGTTCAGCAGGAGACCTTGCGTGCAACGCCGCCGAGCCGCGTTTACCCTTATCGAATTGCTTGCTGTAATCGCGATCCTGACCCTACTGATCGGGATCCTGGTTCCATCCCTATCGGCGGCGCGGCGTTCGGCGAAGGCCAATGTTTGCCTTTCGAAGATGAAGGGCATCGCCACGGGTTTCAGCTTATATCTCAATGAGAATCAGGATCATTTCCCGCCCCATAAGCTGTCGAAGCTTTATCCAACCGCGACCGAGGAATACCACAACGAATACCTCGCCAAGAGCCCGAGGTGGCAGTGGTTCCTGCGGATGGAATCGGGACCGGTGATCGATCCCAGACCGATGCAACGCCTGGGGAGACCTTGGGGCGATGTTGAGACGGGGCTGGAGCGGTTCACGATGACCATGACCAACGACGTATTCACGTGTCCGGCGCTTGATGATGAAGAATACGCCAGGAACATCCGAAACGGGTCGTACGGATATAACTACCAGTATCTTGGGAACGCGCGTCAGCACACCGACCCAAAGCGTTGGGACAATTTCTCTGTTCCGCTGCACCGTATCAAGGCCCCGGCGGGTACGGTCTTAATCGCGGATAGTCGTGGAGCCGGGAATCCGCACGGCCTGCACTCCTACACATTGGACCCGCCGCGACTTGCCACGGAGCAAAACGCCAAGCAATTCGGTCCCGATGCGAACCTGGTTCGCGCGGGGCAGGATCCGGCCATCTATAATTATTCTCCCGTTGAAATGCGTCATCGTGGTCTTGGCAATGTTGCGTTCGTTGATACCCATGTCGAGGCCATGTCGCTTACGCAGTTGGGATACGAGATGCTCGGGGACACTCCTGAGGAAAAAAAGAAGAAGGATACCGCAGTGCCTGTGCTCGATCCGGCGAACGCCGTTCATGCGACTAACCGTTTATGGACGGGGCTGGGAAATGACCGTTTCGCGGACGAGCGGGCACGGGCGACGCCGCCGTGATTGCGCGATACTCGTTGGTTCGCTTAGGGCGCGGCGAGGCCGACCGGTAGCTGGCTGGCGGCCGTCTCCACGTAATGTGCGGCGGTGAGGCTGTAAAGGTCGTAGCATTGGGACCAGTGGACGGCGACCACTGAGTAGGCCAGCAGGATGGCGAATGAACCTAACTCCGTGATTCGCGCGGTGCGGAAACGGAGAAGCGGGTAACTGCCGATCATCACCAGCCCGATTTTGTAAATGACGATCGAAGTGACGCCATAGGTCAGCATGTGCCGCGCTAAAGGGTTCTCCTCGTGGAGCATGCCCTGATTGTGAGAAAGAATCGTGAAGGCCAGGTCAAAGCCGTTCAGCAGCCAGATCCCCAGGACCAGGCAGATGACGCGATGCGACCGGGCCTCGACGACCCAATCGACCACCTGTGCGAAGCGTCTCCGCCAGACCGAAGAGTCGGTCAGCGAATCGGAAAAGGTCGTCGGGTAGCCGGACATTAGTGGGGATATCGGTTGTGAAGGGATGGAGCATCATTCACTTTCGGAACCGTGCCTGACCCGATAAGCCGATCGGAAAAGGACTCGATCACAACGGGAGAGGAAGACCATGACGGACGCCGCGGGTCGCTCGGAGCTCTCTCATCTCGGACCTGCCGGGGAGGCCCGGATGGTGGATGTTTCCGATAAGCCGATCTCGAATCGTGAGGCGAGCGCGTCTGCGGTCGTGCGGATGGAAGCTTGCGTTCTCGATTCGCTGATGAAAGGATCGCTGCCGAAAGGCGACGCCCTGGCGACGGCCCGCCTGGCCGGCATCTTGGGTGCGAAGCGCACCAGCGAGTGGATTCCCCTTTGCCATCCGCTGCCGTTGGATTGGGTCGGCATAGAGTTTTCGCGCCTGGGGGCAGAGGAGGAGTTGTCGATTGTCTGCACGGTGCGGACGGCGGCAAGAACCGGCGTGGAGATGGAAGCCCTGACGGGAGTCGCGGCCGCGGCGCTGACCATCTACGACATGGCCAAGTCGGCGGACAAGTCCATCGTTATTGGCCCCATCCGGCTGGAACGAAAATCGGGCGGGCGAAGCGGGGATTATCATCGCGCGTAGCGGCGTCCAAAGCTCAGCTTGGCGCCGATCAACAGCAGCAGAGTCAGCACTGTCAAGCCCCACTCGTTGACTGTGGGGATCGGTGTAGCGGGGCAGTCGAGTTCGGAGCACGAGGCGAGCTTCTCCCACTCGCAGGTCGAGCAATCGCATCCCGCAAGTGTGACGCCGTCCGTGCAGGTTCCAAAAGGATCGTGGGAACAACAGGCTCCGGTGACGGCTTCGCATACAACGCCGACGCAGGTATCACCTCTCGTCCATGCTTGCTGCGCCCCTGAACACACGCCTAATGTTTGATCGTTCGTGCAGACTCCCTCTAACAAGTTGCAGCACGCACCGGTCACCTCCTGACAGTCTACGTCAGCACATGTCGTGCCTTTGGTCCAATTCTGGTCGGCAGTCAGCGGGCAATCCTCGGCCAACGAGATGGAGCAAGCGCCGCCTGCGCCCGGCGCTTGGTTGCAGCAGGAACCGGTTGCCTCTTGGCAATCGACGTTGGCGCAGGTCGCGCCTTCGGTCCAAGTCTGTTGGGCACTAAGAGGGCAATCCTCGAGCAGTGTGATGGAGCAAGCACCGTTTTCGCCGGGCGACCGGTCACAGCAAGCGCCCATCACGGTCTCGCAGACCACGTTCTCACAGGCCGCGCCGATGGTCCACGTTTGCTGTGTTCCGGAACAAGCGCCTCCCACTACGTTTTCTGTACATGTTCCTGAAAGAAGGTTGCAGCATGCGCCAATGCTGTCCATTATTGCGAGGCTGTGATACTCGCCCCCAGCGATGGCCACAGCTACGAAGCCGCTATTAGGCGCGGGAGCGATACTCTGACCGTAGTGAGGAAAACCGGTCTGCCCCGCTTTCCCAGCGCCCCACGCCACGATTGCGCCGTCGGACTTCAGGCCCAAACTGTGAGTGTCGCCCGCGGCGATGGTCACGAAGCCGCTGTTGGGCGCGGGGACGTCGGTCTGACCATGGGTGTTGTATCCCCATGCCACGATGGAGCCGTCGGATTTGAGTCCCAGGCTGTGATTCCCGCTCGCGGCGACGGCGACGGCGACGAAGCCGCTGTTGGGTCCGGGGACTGTGCACTGACCGTAGTCTTGGGGCAAGGCGCATCCCCACGCTACGATGGAGCCGTCGGATTTGAGGCCCAAGCTGTGGAAACTGCCCGCGGCGACGGCGATGAAGCCGCTGTTGGGCGCGGGGACGTCGGTCTGTCCATAGCTGTTCAATCCCCATGCCACGATGGAGCCGTCGGACTTGAGGCCTAGGCAATGGTGCAAGCCTCCGGCGACGCCGACGAAGCCGATGTTGGGCGCGGGGACGTTGCGTTGACCATGGGAGTTGTTTCCCCATACCACGATGGAGCCGTTGGACTTGAGGCCCAGGCTATGGTAGCCGCCCCCGGCGACGGCGCTGAAGCCGCTGTTGGGCGCGGGGACGTTGGTCTGCCCATCGATGGCGCCTCCCCAAGCCACGATGGAGCCGTTGGACCTGAGGCCCAGGTTGTGATCCCTGCCCACGGCGACGCCCACGAAGCCGTTGTTGGGCGCGGGGACATCGCTCTGACCATAGATGTTGTATCCCCACGCCACGATCGACCCGTCGGATTTGAGACCTAGGCTGTGGTGGGCGCCCGCCGCGACGGCGAGAAAGCCGCTGTTGGGCGCGGGGACGAGGCTCTGTCCATAGTGTGAGATTCCGGATTGTCCTGCGCCCCCAGCACCCCAGGCCACGATGGTGCCGTCGGACTTCAGACCCATGCTGTGGAACCCGCCCCCGGCGACGGCGATGAAGCTGCTGTTCGGCGGGGGAACGTTGAGCTGACCGTAGTCATTTCGTCCCCAGGTCACGATGGAGCCGTCGGACTTCAGGCCTAGGCTGTGGAAGCCGACCGCGTCGACGGCGACAAAGCCGCTATTGGGCGCAGGGATGTTGGTTTGATCATAGGTGTTGTCTCCCCATGCCACGATGGAGCCATCGGACTTCAGGCCTAGGCTGTGAACCGCGCCAGCGGCGATGGAGACGAAGCCGCTATTAGGTGCGGGAACGTTCGTCTGGCCAGCATTGTTGTATCCCCAGGCCAAGATGGAGCCATCGGACTTGAGGCCCAGGGTGTGACCCGCGCCCGCGGCGACGGCGACGAAGCCGCTGTTGGGCGCGGGAACGTTCGTCTGACCAAAACCGTTCCATCCCCAGACAACGATGGAGCCGTCGGACTTTAGCCCCAAGCTGTGGTAGGCACCGCCGGCGACGGCATCGAATGGTCCGCTGAGATCCACGCCCACGACCTGGATGCCCCATCCCACGACCGAACCGGACGGCGCATCGGCGACGACGGGCGGTGCCGCGACCAGCCATCCGACTACGCAGGGATACAGCAGATTGCGAATGCCAAGAAGCGACTTCATGCGATGCCTCACATTCCGACGGGGCGGTTGCACGACATTCTACCGGAATGACGCTTGATTCCCAAGCTATTTTATCCTCTCTGTCTGTTGTGGTGAGCATCAAGGTCGTCGGTGCAGGCTGGTGACTTACCCCCTGTGGTCCCCCTTGGAAAGGGGGACGGTTTAATGTGGTCCCACTTGGAAAAGGGGACGGTTTAATGAGGCACCCCTTACCGTCAGGTCTTTCAAAACGATTGAAAGCCGTTGGAGGCGATGGTCGGCGGACCTAGAATCAGCGGTTGAAGGGCCTGCGCCGGGCGGCTGCATAAGCCCGTGAGGAGTTGGATGTCGATGAGTCAGGTCAGCACATCGTTGTCGGACCTGTACAGCCCGATCCGCGACGAACTGGCCGTCGTCGAGCGCATCTTCGACGAGGAAATCGCCAGCGACCTGGACTTCGTCAACGGCCTGTGCGACACCGTCCGTTCCTATCGCGGGAAAATGCTGCGCCCGGCGATGCTGCTGCTGGTTGGAAAAGCGACGGGGGAGTTGTCCAACGCCCACCGGACCCTGGCCGCCGTGGTCGAGATGGTCCACATGGCCACGCTCGTACACGATGACGTGCTGGACGAGGCCGATGAGCGTCGCCGAAAGCCGACCATCGCTTCGCTCGCAGGTAATTCCGCCGCTGTACTTCTCGGCGATCATCTCATCAGCCATGCGTTCCATCTGTGCAGCGGACTGCAGAGTCAATACGCATCGCGGCGCATCGGAGCGGCGACGAACACGGTGTGCGAAGGGGAGCTGCTGCAGAACCACCATCGCGGCGACGTTGGGCTCACCGAAGCGACGTACTTCGAGATCATCCGTCGAAAGACGGGGGCGCTTACGTCCGCGTCCGCGGAGCTTGGCGCGAAGTATGCGGGAGCGGGGGATTCGGTCGTTCGTGCGCTGTCTCATTATGGAATGTGCGCGGGCGTTGCCTTTCAAATCATTGACGACGTGCTGGACATCGAAGGAGACGAGCGGCGGGTCGGTAAGACGCTCGGCCTGGATTTCTCGCGCGGGAACCTCACGCTGCCCCTGATTCACGGGCTTGCGAACGCCGACGGCCCGTCGAAGGCCGAATTGCAGGATGCCATTACGGGTCGGGTCGCCTGGAACCGGGGCCAATTGCAATCATCGCTGGAACCGACCCGTAGCATCGCCTACGCACGGGAGGCCGCAGAACGGTTTGTCAGTGAGGCCATTCGTCAGCTTGACTTGGTCCCTTTCAGTGACGCTAAGCAATCCCTCCTAGCGATGGTGGAATTTATCGTCGCTCGCCAATTCTAATCCCGGCGTGGTACAATGCTCTTCCCGGCCTAGGTTGCCGCAGCGGCTAAGGTCATGGCAATGGGCATGAGAACAAAGTCGACATTCCTCGCGTCTCGTGGATTTCTTGTAAGAACAATTTGCAGCGTCGTTGTCCTGACGTTGTGCAGCGCATTGGTTCCCGCCTCCGAACCTAGGGCCTTGCAGACCGCCGAAGCCAAGTCGGGAGAGAACTGGATCGCCGGTATCGCCGACCTCCGGACGCCGTTGGCCGGCTTCGATTGGGAGGCAGAGGCTGACCGGATTCGCGTGGCCGCGGAGATCCTCTGGGAACGCAACGGTTGGACCGATGAGGCTGATCGTTTTGCGCGTGATCTTGCCTGTGAAGTCACGGCTATCCCGCCTTGGGATGTGATGGGGCGGTTTAACCTTTGGACCACGCGAGTCGCGGAGCGATATGGGCTCTCCCCGGAGGCGGCGAATCGCTTCCGGTTGTCGCTCGTGCGTGAGGCCGGCGGCATGTTCATGCGCAACGGACCCGTCATCATGGAGAACTCGCGGGAGGCTATCGAGGCACGAGTCCGCGGCGAGCCCTTCAGCTCCGAGCAGATCGCAAAATGGGCGAAGGCGGCGGAACCGCTGCTCGCGGAGCTCCAACCGATCGTGGATCGGCTCGCTAAAGAAATCGAATCCACGATTGACGCCGAACACAAGGAGGTGCTGGAAAAGGACCTCGAAAGCTACGCAAGACGAATGCGCTACGTGGATACCATGCGTGCGCAGTGGTCGGAAGGGCGATGGGAGCCCACGGACTGGGGTTTGGAAAAGGACCCGATCCAGAATCGCGGGGTACAGCCTAGTCCCACCGAAGCGCCTGCGGCGTTGCCGGTTGAAACTCCGCTGGTTTCTGACATCGCTGCGATGCCGGCTGTCGCCGAGAAGCCGGCGCCCTTGCCGAAGTGGTTGGCCCACGATCCCGCGACCTGGTTTGCGTATGTTGTGGAATTTCAGGTGCGGTTCCAACTGGACCCCGGGCAGAAGACCACAGCTGAGTCGATCCACGCTGAATTGGTGAGAAGGGCCGGCGACTACGGAACCCGGAATCGTGAATTGACCGCAGCGGTCCCTGCCCAAGAACGGGCGACGCACGCCGCTTACGAGCCTGTCCGCGCGATGTTTGCGGAACTGCAAATGCGCCTGGATGCCCTGCCTACGACGGCTCAACGCGTAACTCACAAGCCCTGAATCAGAAGCGATTTCCGCGTCGGCGAACGCCTTGCTTATCCTTAACTGACCCCGTCCAATAGCTCTTGATGATTAGAGCGTCGCGCTGGGCTGCGAAGTCGTCGAACAGGCTGCAAGGGATGATATTGTGCATCGACTAGACCCATCCGAAGTGGTCATGTTGTTTGTCTCCATCGGGGTGCTACTTGCATCGGCGCGGCTGCTTGGCGAGATCGCGCGAAGGTTCAATCAACCGTCCGTGCTGGGCGAGCTGGTGGCCGGCGTGGTGCTGGGCCCGACCATTCTGGGAAGCGTCTGGCCCGCTTTGACGGCGACTCTTTTTCCGCAGGAAGGCGCCCTCGCCGTCGCCCTGGAGGGACTGACCACGGTGGCGATTGCTCTGTTTCTGCTTGTGGCGGGGATGGAGGTGGATTTGTCGTCGATCTGGCGACAGGGCCGGGCGGCCATCACTGTCAGCATCCTGGGTATCGTCTTCCCGTTTTCCCTCGGTATCTTCGCGGCGGGCGTCTTCCCCCAGGCGATGGGGTTGGAATCGGGCGTCGATCGGGTTCCTTATGCCCTCTTCCTTGCGGCGGCGATGTCCATCTCCGCCTTGCCGGTCATCGCCAAGACGCTGATGGACCTCGGAATCTACCGCAGCGACCTGGGGATGGTGGTCATCGCCTCGGCCGTGTTCAATGATCTGGTGGGTTGGCTCACTTTCGCCCTGATTCTAAGCATGTCGGATCCGGTTTCCGACGGTAAAGCACTTTCCATCGGGTGGACCGTGACCGCGACGCTGGCATTCACCGTATTGGTGCTGACCATTGGGCGGTGGTCGATTCATCGAGCGTTGCCCTGGGTGCAGGCCCACACGGGTTGGCCGGGAGGGGTGCTCGGATTCGCGCTGACGCTGGGTCTCTTCGGGGCGGCGTTCACGCAGTGGATCGGCGTACACGCCGTATTCGGGGCATTTCTGGTCGGCGTGGCCATCGGAGATTCTTCCCACCTGCGTGAGCAGACGCGGACGATCATTCACCAATTCGTATCCTTCATTTTCGCCCCGCTGTTCTTCGCAAGCATCGGCTTGAAGCTCAATTTCGCCACTTATTTTGACGGCTGGCTGACTTTGTGGGTGGTTGTCATAGCATGCGCGGGGAAGGTGATCGGGTGCGGACTGGGAGCTCGATGGGGGGGAGTGGCCCGGCGCGAGGCCTGGGCGATCGGCGTGGCCATGAACGCCCGTGGGGCCATGGAGATCATCGTCGGATTGCTGGGGCTCCAAGCCGGATTGATCGGTAGAACCATGTTTGTTTCCTTGGTGACGATGGCACTGGTCACATCCCTGATGAGCGGTCCTTTGATTCGGAAGATCCTGAGGCTGAGGAAACCGCGCCGGTTAAGTGATTATCTAGGACCCAAGGGCTTTGTCGCCAATCTTCGTGGAGAGAGCCGAGAAGCAGCCATTCGCGAACTTTCACAGGCGGCTTGCGCGGGTCTGGGACTCGACGGTCTGGACGTCGCTTCCGCGGTGCTTGAACGTGAGTCTCAGGGGCCGACCGGTTTGGGCGATCGAATTGCCGCGCCGCATGCCCGGCTTGAGCTGCTGAGAGGGCCGACCGTGGCTGTAGGGATTTCCCGTGGCGGAATCGACTTCGATGCACCGGATGGGGCGCCGGCGCAACTGATCTTTCTCATTTTGACCCCACGTGACGATGATGGGGCGCAGGTGGAGATCCTGGCCGACATCGCCCGCACATTCCGGCATGAGGAGGTACGACAAAAGGCCGCGGAAGTGCCGACCTACACCGAATTCCTGGCGTTGATTCGCACCCAGGGTGACACTGGGAAATGATGCACTCAAAGGAATTTGCCTGCGAAGGGCGACATTGTGGTACATTCAGGTGCAGCCCGACGATTTCGGAGTAGACTGGCACGCTGCGTGTAAGGAGTTCGCCCAATGAAACAGCCTTCGGCATCATCATCGTTCCACTACGGCGTTCTCTTAACCCTCTCAATGCTCTTAGTGATGGCTGGCTGCCAGAAGGCGGGTCCCAAGGCGGACAGGAACCTCCCATCGTCCGTCCCTACAATCAAGTCGGATCAATCCCGCGTTACAGACCGTCAAACTGCGCCTGACTCGCCAGCCCAACAGGAATTAAAGGACCCCGCGCCTGCCGCTGCGGAGCAAAAGGCAGCGTTAGTTCGTTCGAAATGGGTTGGATCGAATGGGCCGATCGATCTCAACGATCCACAGCAACGCTCCGCCGCCGACGATCCGCTGGCCTTTCTGAAGATGTGCAGGGAACAATACCTCGCTAAGGTTCGCGATTACCGCTGCAAGTTTCATCGTCGAGAAAGCTTCCGTGCAACAGATGCGGAGGAGGAACAGCAGATCGAGATACTCTATCGCGAGAAGCCATACAGCGTAGACATGCGCTGGCTGAAGAAAGCGGACCATGCGAAACGCGTGAGTTATGTAGCTGGTCGGTGGGAGCGGCGAGGGCGTGAGCTGGCCTTGATCGTACCGAAAGGCGTGCTGGGCATGCTTACTCCGGTCGGCGTGAAGCTCGACATTCATGGCCCCGAAATGCGGGCGGCGTCGGCTCGTCCGATCGACGAGTTCGGATTCAAGAAAACGCTCGATCGGATTATCGAGCGTTGCGAGAAGGCCGCGGGCGACCCAAGGTACGGGCTGCGCTTCGTGGGAAGCGGCGAACTCGATAACAGGCCGTGCTACGTTATCGAGCGACGGCTTCCCTACGGCGATGGTGAGGGAGAGTATCCTGATCGTCTGCTCGTGATCTATATTGATCGTGAATGGCTTGTGCCGACCGGATGTTTCTCTTTCGCGGATGATGGCGGCGAAAACCCGCTAGGATCGTTTGTGACGACCGACGTGGCGTTCAACGTCGGTCTAGCGGACTCAGATTTCTAAACCAGTTCCTGCCGCCGGAGTCTCCATTCACGGAGTGCAGCGGCCGCATCGATCACGGCAGAATCCTGGGCCGCACGTCGCGCCCGGGCAATGGGCGTCTTTCTTGCACGGCTGGCCATCGTTGTCGCCGCCAAGACAGGTCTTTACGCACAAAGCGGCTGAGCCAAGCCCCATAAGCTGTGAGGCCATACAAACTTCCGGGCCGGTGCATGGAAGGGCTTCGCACGATGCAAGTGATGGACACGGACATGGACCGCTGAAGGGATAGGCGTAGCGCTTGTAGGCGTCTACGACGGTAACAATGTCTGAGACACTAATGTCTGTGAAGAGGTCGAGCACGTTGGCCTGCAATTGGGCGAACGACTTGCTCGGCGCACCAGGGATGTTTTTGAATTTGGTGACTTGGACGGAAATATCCGTTACGTTGGGCTGCGTGGACGTATCGGGCGGATTAAAAGGCTCTGTGATGTCACCGTACCTCGCGGTGGTCAAGATGGTGTAGGGGGAGACCATTGAGCAACTCGCTTCGCTTCCCATGCAATCGGCCGCTAGCGCCTCGACTTTGTAGGTGGAGCTTGGGAGAAGTTCAGCTCCAATGACGTGAACAAGGTTTTCAGTGGTCCAGTCGGCGTAGTAGGGAGTGCATTGGAGTCTGGCCGCCTTGAACGTCCCCGAATCAGGGATCTCCTGCGATTCTCTGAAAATGTCCGGTTTGCCGACCCAACGAACACACCCAGCGGGGTCAGTGCAGGATGCTCCGACTTCGAAGGACGAAAAGTCCTGTGGGGGAGAAGTCGGGATGTTTGCCGGAATTGGGTTTTGGAGATCGACGAGTTTGAAGCGAATGGCCGTCTGAGCGCCCGGTATCGTTGTCGCCACCCAGGGTAAGTAGAACGATATGACGCGGGTCTTGTTGTACGGTGTATTTTCGCTTTGGGGCATCGGCGGGGGCTGACACTCGTCGGGAACGCCGTTCGCGTCTGCATCTGGAGAGGCTTCACCCTGAATGTCGCAGGCGTCAGCGACGCCGTTGGTGTTGCAGTCCAGGGTTCCCTGAGGATCACATGGGTCGCCGAACGAAAGGCACGTTTGCATATTACGAAACGCAATCAAATCCGGAATGTCGAAGGTTGGATGAAAACGATTTGCGGAATTGAGGGTGGCATTCATGGTCCATCCGGGGCAGGAGCAATGGCCCGCGCTCCAGATGTGACCCAATTCGTGCGCCGAAAGATCAGTCTTGCACGCGAACGCTGCGCAACTCGTAACGTTAGGCATGACGACGCTGTAGGCGGCGTCCTTCCGGCATAGACTGTTTGTAATCGCTATCCCGATTGCGGTGCCGCTCGAAGGACTCTTGCCGCTAAAAAGCTGCGCGGCGTCTCGTTGAACATGGTTCATTTCTTCGACCCAGCGATCGCGGAACTGATTCACCAAGCCGCCGACATCCGAACCGGAGTAGCCATCGGGCTCGGTCGGTCGAACGATAATGGTGGTGATGATGTGGCGAACGTCGATGTCGCGCTCGTATTGAAGGTTCATGGTGTTGATGGTGGCGTTGATCTGCGCCTCCGTGGCGGCGACGCTGCCATAATCCTGGTAGAAGTCGGCATCTGAATCGATGCCCAGTTGAGCGATGTACAAAGGGCCGCCGGCCACGCCGACAGTGGAACCCGGACGGTCGCGTTTGTGACCCATTGCGGGTGAGTCGGTCGCGCACGATGCGTCGGCAGAAGCGACATCATGGTCGTGATAAAGCACGAACTGGTTAGCAGCGACTCCCGCTACGCGGCCGTTGAGGGGTTCGAGCCACTGTCGGCGGCCATCCGGCAGGATCATCAAGGCGTGCAAACCAACGTCGTCGATTGAGGCGGCGACGAGACCGCCGTCGAATCCAACCATTCTCCCGCGAAACGTTTGAACAGGCCCCGGCTCCACGGTTTCATAGGAACCATCGGGCCGTTGCACGAGCAGCTCATAGTTCGGCGCGCGAACAGACTCAGCAACAAGCTCCATCACACGCTGTTCTTTCTCCGAAGTGACTATGACGCGAAGGGATGCCCCGGCAATCTGCGAGAACTGTACAGTAACGAGTTCGCCAGCGGAGAGGTTGAGCGCGGATTGCGCCGCGACGGCGATTTCCGAGCGGTCGATTGGGTTATTTGCTCCGCTCTCGTTGAACGGCCCGAAGGAGTAGACGGGTAAAGGAGCATAGCCTATCGTTGCGCAAACAAGGGAGATCGACAACCGAGCCCAACTGGTCCGCCAAGCTCTTTCGTTGAAAACATCCATAGGAGTGAAGGCGCTCCTGCCCGACCAGCGTCCGGCATGATAACCGAGCGGCGGCACGTCGCTGCCGGACTACCCACTATTATTCTGGTTCGCGGTGCAGATTTCAACCGGAATCGGGGCTATCGCCCGATGGCCACGAGATGGCCTTGGGTGTGAAAGAACAGGATTCCTTCAGAAATAGCCGGGGTTGCCATGCAAATTTCGCCCATCTTGTTGGTCGCCAACCGTTTGAATTCCGGGCCGGTCTGAAGAACGTGGACATCGCCTTCTTCGCTGGTGAAGTAGATCTTGCCGTCGCCCGCGACGGGTGAAGCGGTGTACCCGATGCCGTCGGACAAACGCTCGCGGTATTTTTTTTCGCCGGTGCGGGCGTCGTAACAGGCCATGATGCCCGAATCCCGACAGCAATAGAGCAGGTCGACGTAAACCAGCGGCGTCTGCATGTAATTGCCGGTTTTCATGTGGCTCCATGCAACGTGTGCATTGCTCGGCTCGGCCTCACTGATGGCGAATTCCCCGGACGCGGAAGTACGAATGGCATACACCGGTGCGGCCGCGCCGTGGGCGTTGGTGATGAAGATGAGATCATGAGCCACGATCGGCGTGGGCACGGGGATATCCCCGCCGCCCTTCATTTTCCAGAGTTCATTTCCGGTAGAGAGCTCATAGCCGCCGATATGCTTATAGCCGTTGACGATGACCTGAGTTCTGCCGGGCGAGGCGTGAACGGTCGGCGTGCTCCACGTCGGGGCTTCATCGCGCGGCGTCCGCCAAAGTACGCTTCCGTCCTTGATGCTGAGCGCGGCGAGGAAAGAATCCTTTTGTACGTCGCACTGGATGATGACCATGTTCTGGTAAATGATGGGGGAGCTGGCGAAGCCCCATTGCGCCGTGGGGACGACGTAGTAGCCCGAGTCGAGCACGCCGAAATCTTTCTTCCACACGAGTTCGCCATCAACGGTATAGCAATACAACCCCTCTGAACCGAAGAAGGCGACAATGTATCGACCATCGGTGGCGGGTGTGGAGTTGGCGTGCGAGGCCTTGGTGTGGCGCTTGACCTTGGGAACTCCACGCACGGCCTCGCGATCCCAAATGACTTTCCCCGTTTTCTTGTCCAGACTGAGAATACGCCAGGAGTGCTCTGCATCCTCGGCCACGGGGGCGATATCACCATACAAGCCGACACGTAGCGACGAGTCCTTTTCTCCGCCGACGGCCGTGGTGATGTACACACGGTCGCCCCAAATCACCGGAGCGGAATGAGCCAGACCCGGGATCGGTGTTTTCCAGCGAACGTTCTCGTTGCGGGCGACGTCCCAAGTCGTCGGCAGGGGAAAACCATCCGCAACGCCGCTCGCATTCGGTCCGCGAAAGCTGGGCCAGTGGACGCTCGCAGGCTCCGCGGCGGCGGCTCCCGCGAAAACGATAACAACGACGAATGATGCGAATCGTTTGATCATTGGTTTTTCCTTTGCCGTAGCGGAAGTCCCTTACTATTTACCCACGGCGATGAGGTTTCGCTGGGTGCGGATAAACAGGGTTCCCTCCGAGATCGCCGGAGTGGCCATGCAGATTTCGCCCATCTTGATCGTCGACAGCGACTTGTATTCCGGTCCGGCTTGGAGGACGTAAACGTCGCCTTCCTCGCTCGTGAAGTAGATTTTGCCGTCGCCAGCGACGGGCGAGGCGGTGAAGCCGACGCCGTCGGCCAATCGCTCGCGGTATTTCTTTTGTCCGGTCTTCGCGTCGTAGCAGGCGAGGATGCCCGAATCACGGCAACAATACAGCAGGTCGCCGTAGACCAGCGGCGTTTGCATGTAATTGCCGATTTTCATGTGGCTCCAGGCGATGTAATCATTGGTCGTGGCGTCGTCTTTCAGCGTAATGTCTCCATTCGCGGTCGTTCGGATCGCATAGACCGGCGAATCGCCGCCGTGAGCGTTGGTGATGAAGATCAGGTCGTGAGCGACGATGGGCGTGGGCACGGGAACGTCGCCGCGACCGCGCATGCGCCAGAGCTCCTGCCCAGTTGCGAAATCGTATCCGCCGAGGTGCTTGTAGCCGTTGGTGATGACTTGAGTGCGATCGGCGCCGACGTGTACGGTCGGCGTGGCCCAAGAGGGGTCGATCTCACGCGGTGTACGCCAGAGTTCCTTGCCGTCGCGCACGTCGAAGGCTGCGATATATGATTCGTTACGCATTGCGCAAAAGATAATGACTTTTCCGTCGTGAATAATCGGGGAGCTGGCGACGCCCCATTGGAGTTCATTGGCGCCGGCCGGGCCGGCGTCGAGGACGCCAAGGTCCTTCTGCCAAAGAAGCTTCCCATCCAGATCGTAGCAATAGAGCCCCTCGGAGCCGAAGAAGGCGACGACGTGCTTTCCATCGGTCGCAGGGGTGCAGTTGGCGTGCGTGGCCTTGATGTGACGCTTGGTCTTGGGGATCGCGCGAACGGCGGATTTGTCCCAGGTGATCTTGCCGGATTTTTTGTCCAGGCAATAAAGGCGAAAATCGTGGTCAACATTTTCGGGGTGATCGGGGCTTTCGCCATAAAGGCCGACCTTGAGAAGTGGATTTGGGTCGCTGCTGATGACGGTCGTCACAAACACTCGGTCGCCCCAGATGATCGGCGATGAGTGGGCGAGGCCAGGAATGGGCGTCTTCCATTTAATGTTCTCGCCGGTTTCGACGCTCCATTGAGTTGGGAGGGAGTAACCCTCGGCGACTCCGCTCGCGTGCGGCCCGCGGAAGGAAGGCCAGTGGATATTTTTCGGATCGGCCGCGACGGAGGTAACGGCGCTGGTTAATGCAATAATTGAGACGAAGCCTCTGAAAACTCTTTGCTTGGCCATCGGCCGCTCCTGTTTCTGCCCCCGTGGAACTCGAATCAACATGATGCCGCAGCTACGTCGAAGGCAAACAGCGGCGTCACATCTGTTAGTTTGTCGAGGTTCCACGCGTAGTCAAGGATTGCGGCGGCGGTTTTGTCGCTGACGACGCCTTTGGCCATTCGATGGAACTTGGCCACGACTTCGTCGTCGGTCATGGGGTTCTTGGCATGGCCGCGGGGGAAGTCCACCCGTTTGTTAAGCTTGGCGCCGTCCGCGCAAGAAATTGTAATGTCGTTGGGAATGCCTAACGGGTAGCCCTCATTGAGCTTGGGATCTTCAACGATCGTCGTCCGATCGATAAGATCGAGCAGCTTCGGATCGGTGAGGCGATGTTCGTCGAAGGTCGCCAGCGTCACGTCGCCGTCCACGAGCGCGGCGGCACAGCAATAGAACAACGAATGATCGGCCGTCTCGCGGGAGGTGGGGCGGAGCTTCTCCGGCTCGCTGCCAATGATGCTCACGGCGGCCTCGAAGCTCTTGATGTCTATCGACTGGATTTTTTTGCCCGCGATCTTCGGACGCAGTTGCAGGCAGGCATCGATGGCGGACTGGGAATGGTATTCCGCGGGCCAGAACTTGATGTAGGTTCTGTCGATCATGAAGTCGCCGTCTCGACCGAGGATGAGGCTATTCACTCCGGGGATGTTGAGCTGCTTCATCAGACCCTTCGGTCCTTCGAAGATTTCGTGCGGTCCGGTGAGCCCTCGTCGTGCAAGGTCCGCGGCGAAGACGCCGTTACGGGCGGCATTGGAGAAGGCGCAGGCTTTCCAGTCGGAAATCTGTCCGGTTCGGGTCTGGCGGGTCGTGATGTTGCACACGCCCGCAAGTCCCAGGGCGTGTTCCATCTGATCTTCGCTCAGGTCCCAGAGTTTCGCCGCGAGCAGCGCCGATGAAAGCGCGCCGTAGGTCACATGGTCCCATCCTCCGGCGCGAAGGCTTGCGGCGTCACAGAGACGACATTGGATTTCGTAGCCGATAACGCTGGCGAGGATAAGGTCTCTCCCGGTCTTGCCGGTCTGCTGGGTGACGGCGACGGCCGCGGACAAGTTGTCCGAAGGATGCGCGGGTTCAAGGCTCAGGTACGTGTCGTTGTAGTCGAGGTAGCGCACCATCGCCCCGTTGGCGAAAGTCGCCAATTCCGGCAGCGTTCGATGCGGCGTGCCCCATACCGTGGCCCTGGCCTTCGAGTCGCTGACGGCCATGGCCTTTTCGCGAACGATCTTGGCGGGGTGCGAGCCATACGCGCCGAGTGTCGTGGCCAACGAATCGATGACCCGCCGTTTGACTTCATGAACGGTTTTTGAGGGAAAGTCCTCATACCGCAATGCCTTGACCCACTGGGCCATTCGACGAGCGATCGTCATCGTTGTCCCGATCTCCTTCTAGATTGCGGGGCAAAGCCCGCGGGTGGCGTTATGCTCGCAGCGCACGGTCCAGGTCTTCCATCAAGTCTTCCGTCGCCTCAAGACCGACGGAGAATCGGATGAGCCCGTCTGAGATTCCGAGTCGCTTGCGATCATCCAGGCTCAGGCCCGCGTGCGAGGTTTTTGACGGTTGTGTGACCAGCGATTCAACTCCGCCCAGGCTTGGGGCGACAAGCGGCAATGTCAGTTTGTCCAAAAAGCGCTTGGCCGCTTCGGAACCGCCTTTCAGCTCGAAGCTCAACATTCCTCCGAATCCCGCGAATAACTCACGTGCTCGGTGATGATGCGGATGACTCTCCAATCCCGGATAGCTGACTCGTGCTACCCGGTCATGGGCCTCCAGGAATCGAGCGATGCGCCCGGCGCTTTCATTCTGGAACCGAACGCGCACGGCCAGCGTCTTGAGGCCGCGGTGCAGCAGGAAGCAGGCGTGGGGATCGAGCGTGCCGCCCAGATGATTGAGTCGCTCGCGAATTCTTTCAATCAAGTCCTTCGGCCCTATGGCGGCGCCGCAGACGATGTCACTATGTCCGTTGAGGTATTTCGTGCCGCTGTGCAGGCAAAGGGTGAAGCCGTGATCGAGCGGGTGGAAGTTGACGGGTGACGCGAAGGTGTTGTCGATCATAGAGATCAACTTGCTCTCGCGTGCGAAGCGGGCGATGGCGGGGAGGTCGCATACCTGCATCAGCGGATTGGTAATGGTCTCCACGTAAACGGCCTTCGTGTTGGGGCGCAACTGGGCCTTCCATGATTGCGGATTGTTCGCGTCAATGAAGGTATAGGTAATCCCAAAGTTTTTCAGATCATGGGTGACGAAGTCATGCGTTCCACCGTAGAGACTATCCTGGGCCAGTAAATGGTCGCCCGTTTGCAGGACGGTAAGCAGGCTTGTGGAGATCGCGGCCATGCCGCTCGACGTTACCAGGGCGGCCTCGCCATGCTCCAAAGCCGCGAGCTTGGCGTGCAGCACGATGTGGTTCGGCGTGTTGTTCAGCCGCAAGTAGCGGACGTCGTGGTATCCGGTCTCGTCCCCGCTGATGAACGTGGAGGACTGAAAGAGCGGCATGGCCACCGACCCTTCGATTCGCGGCTTCGGTTCGCCGCCATGAATGGCTATGGTTTCAAGGTGTTTCATTGCTCCTTGCGGCATGACCTCTCCCCCGTAGTTAGATCACCTATGGTCCGAAGCGGCGCTCAAGTCTGCTCCATCGACTCCAACAGCATCTCCGCGATGTCCAATTGTGGCATCGTCTCGCGGTTGTGAGCGGCCAAGCCGTCGGTCAGCATGCGCATGCAGAACGGGCAGGCGCTGGCCACCGCATCCGGTTGAGTTTCGAGCAGTTGCTCCGTCCGAGCGATGTTGACCCGCTCCTTGCCCGGTTCCTCCTCCTTGAACATCTGCGCTCCGCCCGCGCCGCAGCACATGCCGCGATCGCGCGTGGCCTTCGGTTCCAGCACCGTCAATCCGGGGATGCTTCGCAATGCCTCCCGTGGTGCGTCGTAAACTTCATTGTACCGTCCGAGATAACAGGAGTCGTGGTAGACGACTTTCTTATCCACACGCCGGGTCGGCTTCAGTTTACCTTGAGCGATCAGTCCGGCCAGGAAGGTCGTGTGGTGAATCACTTCATATCTGCCGCCGAAATCGGGGTACTCATTCAGCAGTGTGTTGAAACAGTGGGGACAGGAGGTGACGATCTTTTTCTTATCTGCCTGGTAGCCGTTCAGCACTTCGACGTTGGCCTTGGCGAACATCTGATAGAGGTATTCATTGCCCGCCCGCCGCGCCGGATCGCCGGTACACTGCTCCTGAGTTCCCAGAATGGCAAAATCGACGCCGGCCTGCTGCATCAGTTTCACGGTCGCTCGCGAGACCCTTTTCGCTCGTTCGTCGAATGATGGTGCGCAGCCGACCCAGAACAGCACTTGCGCATCCGGATGCTCCGCGAGAGTTTTCACGCCAAGGCCGTCTGCCCACCTCGCTCGATCACCTGAGGGGAAGCTCCAGGGATTGGCGTTGGATTCCAACCCGCGAAACGCCGTCTGAAGTTGAGCGGGAAACTCACTACGCTCCTGCACAAGGTACCGCCGCATGTCCACGATTTTGTCTACATAGCTGATGAACACCGGGCATTCCTGTTCGCAAGCCCGGCAGGTTGTGCAGGCCCAGAGGACTTCCGGGTCGATGACGCCATCAACCAGGTCAATTCTATGAGCGCCGTTTCCATTCGGTCCGCTCGCTTCCGCTCGCGGCTCTGATGGAGCGACCAGCGCGTTTTCGTGCTTGTAAAGAAAATTACGCAGATCGAGAGTGAAGTGCTTGGGTGACAGCTTCTTTCCGGTCTTGGTGGCCGGGCAGTGATCGCTGCACCGGCCGCATTCCGTACACGTATAGAAGTCCAGGATGGACTTCCAACTGAACTGGTCGATGCGGCGAATGCCCAGCGTCTCTTCACGTTCCAGCTTGCCGTCCATGTCCTCAATCGGCGGCAAGCGGCCCGGCGGATGCAAGTCTTGTAAATACACATTGGGAATGCCGGTAATGATATGGAAATGCTTCGAGTAGGGCAGCAAGTTTAGGAAAATCAACACCAGCGATGAATGCGTCCAGAAGCCGACGTGAGCGAGAGTGGAAAGCGTTTCACTCTCCGAGCCATAAAGAGACTGGGCGAGGAAAGAACCGGCCGGTTCGCATACCAGGAAAACCGAAGCCGAGGGCATTTTTGATGCAAGCGAGGCCCCGTCGTACAGGATGTCGGCGAGCATCATGGCCAGGATGATGCCGAGGATCAGCAGCCCTTCGCCGCTCAGAGTCATCCGTGGCAGGCGGGCGACAAGGCGGTAATAGAAAAAAACCAGCGTGCCGAGGATGACCAATACCGCAAAAAAATCTTTGAAAAACGAGTAAGTCTGACCCAGAAACGTGTCTGATCCCAGGATCCAGAGGGAAAAGGATTCGTCAAAGCCTCGTCCCCAAAGAACTAGGGTGCGCGGCAGCAGGATGACAAAGCCGGCGAAGATGAACATGTGGGCGACACCGGCCAACCGGTACCGATGCATGCGGATCTGCGCAATACCGTAGGTCAACGTGCGACGGAGGCGTTCGGCGGGACGGTCGAAGCGGCTCTCCGGCACGCCGACGCGCAGGAGTTTCCACCGCCGCCGCGCGGAGTAGGCGAAAGCGCCCCACCCCGCAACGAGCAGCAGCGCCATGAAGATTGGACCCATAGAACGCCTACGGCAAATGTCGAGTTACGAATACTAACTAATGATGTCTTAGCCGTCTGAATTCCTCAGTGAGCAATGGTACGAGGGTAAACAGGTCGGCCACGCAGCCATAAGTCGCTACTTTGAAGATCGGAGCTTCCTTCTTGGTGTTGATGGCGACGATCACCTTGCTTCCGCGCATTCCCGCGAGATGCTGGATTGCGCCGTCGATTCCACAGGCGATGTAGAGCCGCGGTGTTACGACCTTGCCCGTCAATCCCACCTGTCGTGAATGCGGTTGATAACCCGCGTCGCAGGCCGCGCGGGAGGCCCCGACCGCCCCGTCGAGCGATTCCGCAAGGTCGTAGATGATCTTGAAGTTCTCCGCGGATTTCAGGGACCGCCCGCCGGACACGACGATGTCGCCTTCGGTCACGTCTTTCACGCCTGAGCCGGTGGCCACGACCTCCTTGATCTTCAGGTGTTTATCTCGATCGGTCAGCTTCAGGGGGACCGACTGAATCTCCGCTTTTGCTCCACTCTGCGGCGCAATTGCGCTGTAAGCATTGCTTCGCACGGTGGCGATTTGCAGACCATTACCCGACAAACGAAACTTGGCGCTGAACTTGCCCGCGTACATGGGCTTGTGAATGACCAGGTCGCTGCCTTCTATCGTTAGTTGGGTGCAGTCAACGGCCAGAGCGGCCCGTTTCTTCGCGGCCACCCGCCCGGCAAGATCGCGCCCCATGAACGTCGTGGGCATCAACACGATCTTGGGGGCTGCGGCGTCAATTACCGCGCAGAGCGCGGCGGCGTAGGGCATCGCGCGATACAGCGCCAATTCGAGATCATCGACAGTATAAACCTTCTTCGCGCCATAGCTCGCTACGGCTTCGACTAGCGGCGCAACCCCTTCTCCGACGATGCACGCTTCGACGTGGCCGCCGGTCTTCGCCGCCAGTTGGCTTGCCGCATTCAATAGCTGGAACGAAGCGGGATGAATCTTCCCGCGCCGCTGTTCGACAAAAACCAGGACGTTGTTGGTCATTTCAGAATCCGCGGGGCTCATGCCCGCAGCTCGTGTCTACAAAACCTTTGCTTCATCACGCAGCAGCCGCACAAGTTCCTTGGCCATCTGTGGAGGCTCGCCCTCGATGAACTTGCACTCCGGTCGCGGCGGCGGGGGAGAGATCGACTCGAACCGTGCACCGGCGTTTGCCGCATTCAATTCCGGCAACTCGGCGGAGGACAGGACCGTTACGGGCTTCTTTTTCGCCTTCATCAGGTTGGGCAGCGACGGATAGCGGGGCTCGACCAGTCCTTTTTCAATCGTGAGAAGAGCGGGAAAATCACACTCGACCGCCTCTTCGGCCCCTTCGATGCGGCGTCGGGCGGTGAAGTGTTTGCCATCCGGCGTAACCTCAAGTGCGGTGACGGCTCCGACATGGGGCAAATCGAGAAACTCCGCCACAGCCGGACCGACAGCCCCCGCGTCCAGGTCGATGTTGTACTTTCCACACAGAATCAGGTCGAAGGTGCCTCCACTTTTCTTGACGGCCTCGGCAATGGCGTGTGCGGCGAAGACTTCGTCGTTCGATTCAAATTTAGCGTCGTTGATATGGATGCCCACGTCGGCGCCCATGGCCAGGGCGACTCGAAGCGATTCGCTTGCTTTCTCGGGGCCGAGGGTGAGGGCGACGATCTCGCTGACGTCCGAGCGCTGCTCGCGCAGCCGTAAGGCCAGTTCGACGCCGAACTCGTCAAAGGGGTCCGGTACGAGCTTCAGGCCCGTAAATTCGATGCCGCTTCCGTCGGAAAGCACCTTGATGGCCGCGTTCGAGTCGGGCACCTGTTTGACAATGACAAGAATCCTCAACCCAAGGCTCTCCTGGTTCGCTTACGACTACAACACCCACACCGATGCAGCGGACATCCTAGCGGGCATCGGCTGGTGATCCAAGCCGGGTCCGGCGGCCTGTGTGGTCAGAACCCCAAGCGCCAGCGCGGAGCCAAGTCCTGCAAGCTGAAAACGACAAGACCGGTCGCTTGCGCTCCCGGTTCTGAGAGAGACATCTAGATGGCGGCTGGGGCGGGCTTGGGAAGGTGGATAGTCGAGGAGCGAGCCGATGTTCCCGAGTGTGCAAGGTAATCTCGGACAGCGCCGGCGATTCCCTCGGCATATCCGACCGACGACGACCAGCCGACGTGCTCCTTGATCTTGTTGCACTCGAAAAAGCACCGCCGACCCATCAGCCATACGGCGTACCTCGTGACCAACGGTGGTTTTTTAGTTCCGAAGGCATGGCCGAAGAATTCCATCAGGAATGCGGCCGTGTTCGCCACTCGATAGGGTACGGTTTTCGTGATGGCCGGCTCGCCAAGGGCTTGCGCAATACGATCAAAATACTCCCGCTGCGTGAGCACGCCGTCGTGGCAGCAATTGTAGGCCTCCCCCACGGCGCGATCGCTTTCGGCGGTAAGAATGGCGGCCTCCGCTACATTGCCCGCGTACACTACGTTGAGGCGGTTCCGTCCATCGCCGATGATTTTAAGCTTCCTGCGACGGATTGAGTCGATGAGTCGCGGCAAGGTGGCGCGGTCCCTTGGTCCATAAAACCAGCTTGGCCGGACGACTGTGACGGGAATCCGCCCGGAGGCGTGCATCGCCCAGACCCGTTTTTCGGCTTCGATTTTGGCTCGGGTGTAATAGCCCCACTTGTGGACATCGCCGCCGCCGAGTGGGGCGCCTTCGTCGAACACTCGCCCCTCACCATCCACGTACCCGTAAACGCTGCTGGAACTGATGTGAAGAAAACGGCGGACGCCTGTGGCCGCCGCTGCTTCCAAAAGGTTTTGCGTACCGCCTATCGACACGCGGACGAAATCTGCCCAGGGTCCCCAATCGCCGACCCGCGCCGCCGCGTGGTAAACGACATCCACACCCTGACAGGCCCGCCGTAGGGCCTCACGATCGGTCACATCTCCTTCGATGAGTTCCGCACCCAAACTCCGCAAAAACTCCGTATCGCTGCCCGCTCGGCAGAGCGCGCGGACCCGATAACCGCGACGGTGGAGTTGCTCGGCGATGTGGCTGCCGAGGAGCCCCGTTCCTCCGGTCACCAATGAGATGGTTGATTTCCCCGCGAAACCATTGGTCATCAGCGGTAAGTTAAAAGCCAAACGCCGGGCCGGTCAATATCAGCGGGCGTCTGTCCGATTTACCAAACGATCGGGATTGTCGAGCTTTCGAAGGCTCGTGGGCCGTGGTCCGATTGGCTGCGAGCCGCTATCTTGTGGTTACAAAGTGTGCTGTTGTGCTTGGCCGCTAGGCGCGGCCGTTAGGATAGATCCGTGCCCGAGCCCTTACCAGGATACCGCATCACCAAGCAGATCGGCGTGGGGGCCGGGTCGAAGATCATGCTGGCGGTCGAGCTGAAGTCCGGAAAAACCTTCGCCGTCAAACACGTCGTCCGTAACTCACCCGACGACGACAAGTTCCTGGAACAGGCTGAAAACGAATACGCGGTGAGCAGCAAGCTGAGTCATCCTTATCTACGACATAGCTATCATCGACACCGAGTGAGAAAGCTCATTGCGGTTCGGGAACTCTTCCTGGTCATGGATTGGATCGACGGCCTGACGGTGGAGAAGGCCCGGCCCAATCGGCTCAACACGTTCCTGACCTTGTTCCAAAAAGTCGCGGTGGGCCTGCACGCGATGCATGAGGCCGGCTACGTCCATGCCGATATCAAGCCGACAAACATCATGCTTGCGCCGCGCGGGGTCGTGAAGGTCATTGATTTCGGCCAGGCCTGTCCCATTCATCACCGAAAGGAGAGGATTCAAGGTACGCCGGATTACATCGCTCCGGAACAAGTGCGCAGGTTACGGCTTGATCAACGGACCGACGTGTTCAACCTCGGCGCGACGATGTATTGGGTGCTGACCTCTGAAAAGTACCCCACGGCCATCCGGGGGACCGATTCTCGCGGCGGCATCAACATCATCACTTCCGACAAACCCATTGCTCCCATTGAACTGAACGATAAGATTCCACTTTCTTTGTCCGTCCTGGTCATGGAATGTTGCCGGGATAATCCGGATGAGCGTCCGGCGGACATGAAGCAGGTGGGAGCGAGGCTGGCCGTGGTTCAGAAGCTCTGGCGGAAGTACCGGGAAAACCATCGCGCCGAGCGACATTCCTCCGAGCCCGCGTCAGGTGATGCGCCGTCCTCCGGAAGCGCCGGTATCCAGGTGAACAAGGACACGATCCGTTCCATCAAGGAGGGGCAATGATCGAAACCGATCGCGCTTCCGCGGTATTCCTCGAGGCCGCCCGGCTGAATCGCGAGGATCCCTTGCTGCACGGATCGCTCCTCGTTTTTCCCAATTACGGGCAGGTCGTCATGACCGGCGACATCCACGGCCACCGCCGCAATTTTGAGAAGCTCAAGCGATACTGCGATCTGGCCAACTTTGCGGCCCGCCATGTGATCCTCCATGAGTTGATTCATGAGGACGCGACATCGCTCTCGGCGAAGGACAATTCCCATGCCTTGTTCCTCGATGCGGCGAAATGGAAGTGTGAGTTCCCGGATCAGGTGCATTTCCTGCTGAGCAACCACGAGCTGGCCCAGGTCACGCGAAACGAGATCAGCAAGAACGGGCGGATCGTCACCATTGCGTTCGAGGAGAGTGTTCGGGACGCCTTCGGATCGGAGGGCGCGGAGGTGCTTTCCGCGATGTGTGCCTTCATCCGCACTTTTCCGCTCGCGGGTCGCACGGCGAACCGCGTGTTTCTTTCGCATTCGCTGCCGGGTCCTCGCGAGCTGCCGGCGTTTGACGCGGGCGTGCTTTCACGCGTGCCTCGCGACGAGGACCTCTTCGACGGCGGCTCGGCACATGCTTTGGTTTGGGGCCGATACCATACCGAAGGCGCACTGACTACGCTGCGGGACCTACTCGATGCGGATTATTTCATCTGTGGTCACCAACCGCAGGAAACGGGCTACGAAATCCTCCATGAGCGAATGGTTATTCTCGCCAGTGACCACAATCACGGCGTCTTTCTTCCCTTCGATCTCGCCAAGCCGGTTACGCTGGACATGCTGACCAAAAACATCCGCCCGCTGGCCGTCGTTGCGTAAAAAGAAACACGCCGCCCTCGCGAGGCGGCGCTGGATCGCAACGAAAAATTGAAATCCGTTCTAACCGTTTTCGACGGTGATGCGCTTGGGCTTCGATTCCGGGTGCTTCGGCAAGGTTACTGTCAGTACGCCGTTCTTGAACGCCGCGCTGACCTTGTCGGAATCCACCGAGGTCGGCAGCTCGATGCTTCGGTTGAAAGCGCCGTAGCTTCGCTCAATGCAATGAAAGCCTTTGCCTCCTTCTTCGCGTTGATGCTTCTTCTCGCCGCGAAGAGTGAGCACGTTGCCCACCACCTCGATCTCGATCTCCTTCGGGTCGACGCCGGGCAGCTCCGCCTCGGCATAGAGGGAGTCGCCGTCCTCCCAGACGTTCACGGCCGGGAACGACCGCGGATCCAGGAGGGATCCTCCATTGAACGGTTGGTTGCAGCCCTCAAACAGTCGATCGAACCCATGACGGAGATCGCCGAACAATACCGTCGGATACATTCTTTCCAGTAACATAATTCGTTACTCCTTTCTTCGCGTATCATGTGAAGGATGACAAATCCTTACCTTTCTTGCATTCCCTTTTTGCCGCCTTCTCGGCGGACTATTCTGGAAACCTGTACGAGCAAGCCGCGTGCCAGAGTGTGTCTCTCCGCCGGAGATTCAATAACTTCAGCTTGTAGCGTGATTTTCACAACTGTATCGGACGCAGCGGGTCGAGGTCGGCTCACGGCCCGCCGATTTGGCACTGCCAGACTGACACCCTCGCGTTGTTGTTTATGAAGTTGTGCTACAGCGAACAAGATCAGGAGATGTCATGCGGCGCACGATTTGACAACGCCTACTCATTCCCGCGCCACGTCTTCCATCTTGACCATTCCTACGGACGGACGTAGCGTAATGAGTCATAAGCGCTCAGCGGGACAGATACCCGTATTGTCGAGAACCAACCCAGTCAACGTGGAGCAGACGGCAATGGCTGTGAGAGTAGGGATCAACGGATTTGGAAGGATCGGTCGGTTGGCGTTCCGGGCCATGGCCCAGCGGGCAAACGAGTTCGAGGTCGTCGCCATCAACGATCTCAGCGACGCCGCGACGCTCAAACAGCTTCTCAAATACGATTCCGTCCACGGTCGTTTCAAAGGCACGGTGGAGTCCGCCGACAAGGCATTGATCGTCAACGGCAAGAGCATCGAGATCCTCAGCGAACGTGCCCCGGCCAACCTGCCATGGGCCAAACTGAGGGTGGACGTCGTCCTGGAATCCACCGGAGTGTTCACCAAGCGACAGAGCGAAAAGGGCGGTTACGGCGATCACCTCAAGGCCGGCGCCAAGCGGGTGATCCTCAGTGCTCCGGCGAGTGACGAACCCGACCTTACCGTCGTGTTGGGCGTCAATGATGACAAGCTATCCGCCGGCCATACCTGCATCTCCAATGCAAGCTGCACGACCAATTGCCTCGCACCAATGGCCAAGGTGCTGCACGAATCCTTCGGGTTGGTCGAAGGGCTGATGACCACGGTACATGCCTATACGAACGATCAACAAGTTGCCGACCTCGTTCATAAAGACCCTCGACGGTCGCGTGCCGCGGCCGTCAATATCATCCCCACGAGCACGGGAGCCGCCAAGGCCGTCGGAAAAGTGATGCCGGAGTTGGATGGGAAGCTGAATGGGTTCGCCGTGCGCGTGCCCGTTCCCGACGGTTCAGTGGTCGATCTTGTGGCGACCTTGAAGAAATCCGTCACCACGGCGGAGGTCAACGCGGCACTGAAAAACGCCGCCGAAGGAAAGATGCGCGGCATTCTTGAATACAGCGAGGACCCACTGGTCAGCACGGACATCATCGGCAACCCGCACAGCTCGATCATCGACGGCCAAAGCACCATGACCATGCCCGCCAAGGGCGGCAACATGGTCAAAGTCGTCTCCTGGTACGACAACGAATGGGGGTACGCCTGCCGCACGGTTGATTTGATCGCCAGAGTCGCAAAACTCTGATGCGGAATGCGGAAACCGGACTCTACCGCGTTCGCAATCCAGCATTTTAGATGGCCCTGAAGAAGACAGTTGACGACATCACCGTTCGCGGCAAGCGCGTTCTCGTTCGCCTCGATTTGAATGTTCCGCAGGATGATGCCGGACGAATTACCGACGATCGCCGGATTCGCGCCGCACTCCCGACGCTGAAGAAACTGCTCTCCGATTCCCCGAAACTCATCCTCATGAGCCACCTGGGGCGACCGGACGAAGAACCTGAGCAAAAACACAAATACTCGCTCGCTCCCGTGGCCCAGCGACTCAGCGAATTATTACGTCAGCCGGTCCCAATGCTGCCGGATTGCGTTGGCCCTCGAGTGTCTGCACACGTTGCGAAGATGTGCGACGGCGACGTATGTCTTCTCGAGAACCTCCGATTCCACGAAGCGGAGACAATCAAGGACAAAAATGCCGCCGCAAAGCCGAACCTGAGAAAGCAGAAAGACGATTTCGCTCGGCAGATCGCCGAACTCGGTGACTTGTACGTCAACGACGCCTTTGGCACCTGCCACCGTGACAACGCCAGCATGTTGACCGTCCCGCAAATGATGACCGGCAAACCGCGGGTCGTCGGCTATCTCGTGCAGAAGGAGCTAAAGTTTCTCGGAGAAGCGCTGGCGAATCCGAAGCGGCCTTTCGTTTGCGTGCTCGGTGGAGCGAAAGTGTCGGACAAGCTCGGCGTGATTCGTTCCCTGCTTGCCCGGTGCGACACCATCCTCATCGGCGGGGCGATGGCCAATACCTTTCTTGCTGCCGATGGGATGAAAGTCGGAAAGAGTCTTGTTGAGCCTGACTTGTACGAAACGGCCCGTCAGCTTCGCGCGGAGGCGGGGCCGAAGCTTCGCGTTCCGGTCGATTCTGTCGTTGCCTCCGAAATCAAGAATGGGGCTTCGACCGACGTTTGCACGGATTCCATTCCATCGGACAAAATGGGATTGGACATCGGCCCGGCGACGATCAAAGCCTATGCTGAAATTGTGCGGAAGGCGAAGACCGTATTCTGGAACGGACCGATGGGAGTGTTTGAAGTTCCTCCTTTCGACCGGGGAACGATGGCAATGGCAAGGGCCGCGGCCGAGGCCACGAGCGGTGGGGCGATTACAATTGTCGGCGGCGGCGACAGTGCGGCCGCCATTGATCAGGCCGGGGTCGCCGCCCAAATCACGCACATTTCCACCGGCGGCGGGGCGTCGTTAGAATTCCTGGAGGGCAAGCGCTTCGCGGCCCTAGAGGTTCTTGACGACGCGTAACCGTGGAAAAATCCGCCATCAGGCCGAGAACAGGTGTACCGAAGCGAGAGGCGTTTGCGCTCGCGGCGCCGGCGATTCGCATGGCGCCCTCGGTGTTGTCGGCCGACTTCGGGCGACTGGCCGAGGATGTCGCGGCGATTGAGGCGGGGGGGGCGGAAATGCTGCACCTGGACGTGATGGACGGCCACTTTGTGCCCAACATCAGTTTCGGCGTACCGGTCATCAAGTCCCTCCGCAAGTACACGAAGTGTTTCCTCGACGCTCACCTGATGATCGCCGAGCCGCAGCGTTATGCCGAAGCGTTTGTCGGCGTGGGATGCGATCATCTCACGTTTCATGTCGAGGTCACCAAGGAACCGCAGGCGGTCATCGAGCACATTCGCAAGCTGGGTGTCTCCGTCGGGATCTGCATCAACCCGGGCACGGGCGTGTCGGCCATCAAGCCGGTTCTAAACGAGGTTGATTTGGTGCTGGTCATGAGCGTCTGGCCGGGTTTCGGCGGGCAAGCATTCATGTCTGAAGTGCTCGACAAAGTCCGAGAGCTTCGCCCGCTTCTCGCTAGCCACCAGCGCTTGCAGATCGACGGCGGCATCGACGAAAAGACGATCGGTTCGGCTGCAAAGGCGGGCGCGGATACCTTCGTCGCGGGCACGGCCGTCTTCGGTGCGCCCGATCCGCCAAAGGCCATGCAACGACTCCATCAACTCGCCGTCCAAGCCCAAGGGAGCTGCGCCAATGGCTGACGAAAAACCGCTTGACAAACCCGTAGAGAAAACCGGAGTCCCCGCCGGATTATGGACTCGCTGCGAACGCTGCGAGCACATGGTCTACGAGAAGGAAGTGGCCGAGGCCCTTTTTGTCTGTCCTGAGTGCGGCCATCATCGCCGAGTCGACGCTCGCACGCGTATCCAGCAGCTCGTCGACCCGGGTACGTTCGAAGAGTTCGCGCAGGACCTGCGCTCCACCGACCCCCTCGATTTCAAGGACCGTATTCCCTATAAGGAGCGACTCGCTCAGGAGCAGGAGAAGACCGGGGAAACCGACGCCGTGGTGGTGGGCAAGGCCTTCATCCGCGGCCGGGCCGTCGTCCTGGGGGTGATGAACCCTTCGTTCATCATGGCCTCGATGGGCGCTGTCGTCGGCGAGAAGGTCACTCGCGCCATCGAGCGGGCCATCGAGGACAATCTCCCCCTCGTGATGGTGACCGCCTCGGGCGGGGCCCGGATGCAGGAGGGCATGATTTCCCTGGTCCAGATGGCCAAGACGGCCGCCGCCCTGGCCAAGCTCGACGATGCCAAGGGTCTTTACATTGTGGTAGCCACCGACCCCACCACAGCCGGTGTGGCCGCAAGTTTTGCCAGTCTGGGCGATGTCATCCTGGCCGAGCCCAAGGCCATGATCGGCTTCGCCGGTCCAAGGGTCATTGCCAACACCATCAACGCCGAATTGCCCGAAGGATTCCAGACCGCTGAGTTCATGCTCCAGCATGGTTTCGTGGACCGCATTGTCGCGCGGTCCGACCTTCGTCGGGAGATCGCACGGATCATCGATTACTGCGGCAAGTAATGGCGTTCGACCAGTGGCTTGATCTGGAAGTCGCTGCTCGTCTGTGTCTGTAATAGCTCACTACGGAATTGCAAAAGGATTTCGCCGACTCGCGCCGATGATGGAACGTAGATTTACTGAACTGATTTGTGGGACCGGCTTTTCCGTCTGTCCATTGGTGTCGATCGAGTAGACCAAGCCTATCGCGCGGATCGTATGCGCTCGCAAAATCAGCGAAAGAGAATGCTGCGAACCTTGAGCTGCCTGGCCGGCGCCATGACCGGAACGGCGTCCCTGCTTGCCTGGATCGATCCTTCCCTGCCGCCCTCGGCACAGACGTTGTCCCAAGCTGAAATGTTCTCTCTGGCGCGTTCAGTCGTTTTCGACGGTGTGAGGGTACGCCCCACGCAATGGCGGGACGTTGAAGTCGTCGAAGGGCCTGTCGTGCGAAGCGAGGGTGTATTGCTCACCGCCGACGTCGATCGGAGTGAATGCCACTTCCGCATTGACGATCAAGGGCGGTTTTCCCGCGCTCGCCTATGGGATCGACAACTGCCGCCTTCCGACGCTCCGCACACCATTCGCATTGAGATTGCTCAAACCAATGTTCGGCCCTTCCCATCATCCGCGCAGGAGAGCTCCGTTCACGCCCTGCTGGTCGCGCTGGATGAGGCCTCCGCCGACGCCTGGCAGCCCGGCGAATCGCTACGCTAGTCGAATCATATTGCGGTTAAGGGCTAGGCCCCTTACCCTCCTTATCGGAGGGTTTCCCTCATGCTCCGGTTAACGCAAAGTACAGGGCTGCTCCTCGCCGCGCTCTTGGCGTCCGAGACCGCTGCTGCTGGCGCACCCAATGATCCCGCTTTTGCCGACCAATGGGCCCTTCAAAACATCGGTCAGGTCGTCAACGGGAAAGCTGGCACATCGGGCGCAGATATTCGCGCCCTCGAAGCCTGGGACATCTTTTCCGGATCGTCTTCGATCATTGTCGCCATCGTCGCAACGGGCGTTGACCCGCATCCGGAGTTTGCTGACCGGCTTCTCCAGGGTCACGTTGTCCCGGCGGCGGGCGGCGATCCCTACAGCACGCTGGACACGGGAGTACTAGGCACCCGCGTTGCCGGGATCATCGGGGCTGCGCAGGACAACGCTGTCGGAATCGCGGGAGTAAACGGCAAGGCACGGTTGCTACCAGTCCGCGTACTACTAGGAACCGTTGGGACGGAAGCATCCACGGCCGAAGGGATCGAGTGGGCCGTCGATCATGGTGCCGGTGTCATCGTTGTCCCGCTCCAATTCTACGTCGGCACACAAAGGCTGGCCGACGCCGTTTCCTACGCGGCCTTGCACGATGTAGTCGTCGTCGCCCCAGCCGGGCACACGGCCGGCTCTGATGTCGCCTATCCCGCAGCCTTCGAGGGTTGTGTCGCGGTCGCCTCCACGACTCAAGAAGACGCGCCGGCGAGCTTCTCCAACCACGGCCCGCAGGTAGATCTGTCCGCCCCCAGCGTGAATATCTGGTCGACCCTACCGAGCAGCGCCTACGGGTTCGAGACAAATCCGGGATCGGGTTCCGCAGCCGCATATGTGGGCGGCGTCGCGTCGCTGATCCGTTCCTACGCCCCGCAGCTCAGCGCGCTCGAGGTTCGACAACTCTTGATTGACTCGGCCGACGACCTTGGTAATCCGGGCTGGGATGCGTACTTCGGCACCGGTCGACTCAACGCCGGGCGGAGCTTGGAAATTGCCGAACCGCCCGCCCTTCGCTTTGAAAACCTCCATGTGCTTCCCGCGACTATTCCACCCGGCTCGACTCTTGCGATTCGGATCGTCGATGCCGCCGAGCAGGTCGATCCCACGTCGGCGAAGCTGTTCTATCGCGTCGCAACGAGCGGTTTCGCGGCCCCGATCCCGCTTCGATCCTTGGGTGGAGCGGACTACGCGATCGATTTCCCGTCCGTTCCGTGCGGCACGACGATCGAATACTACCTCTCCGCCGCGGGAATGAGCGGCGAAATCGTGACCGATCCGCTCGACGCTCCCAAAAGCCTGCACGTCGCCGAAGCTATCCATCTTCAATCGCTCTTTGATGACGACTTCGAGGATGATCTCGGTTGGGAGGTCGTCGCCGAGGGAGGCGCTTCCACGCGGGGATTGTGGATGCGCGATCTTCCCCGGCGCACTCTCGCCCAACCCGAGTTCGACCGTTCGCCCGACTACGGACGGTTCTGTTTTCTCACCGATCCCCGCATCGGCGCCGATGACGGGACCTACGACGTGGACGGCGGGCCGGTACGCCTGCTCTCGCCGATCCTGCCGCTCAGCATGCCGGACGCCGAGATCGCCTACTCGCGATGGATGTATTCGGCCTACAACACGTTGGACGTTCTGACAGTCGAGATGTCGCGGAACGGCGGGCTCTCCTGGGTGAAGGTCGAAACCGTCGGCGGGACCGGCGGCTGGGTGTCGCACAGGTTCCGCCTGAGCCAGTTTCCGAGCGCGATAGGAGATCAATTGCGTATCCGGTTTTCCGTCGCCGACCTCGACAGCGACTCCCTTACCGAGGCTGCCGTGGACGAGTTTCACGTCCGCGCCATCAGTTGCACATCTGTGCAGGGCGACGCCGATGGCGATGGTGACGTCGATCTCGCCGACTATCGCCGCTTTAGACCGTGCTTGAGCGGCCCGCTGAATCCGCCATCCGATCCAGCGTGCGCGCCATACGATTGGAACCCTAACGGCCGCATTGACCTGCTTGATTTCGGGATATTTCAAAATCTCTTCGATCCGCAGTAGCGCCGAATCCGCGCACCCATTGACGGAAAACCGCAGACAGCGCACGATACGGTTGTGATTGGTTGATGGAAGGCGCGATCCATAGGAGGAATAAACATGGCTTACGTTGACGGATTTGTTTTGCCGGTTCCCAAGAAGAACATGCCGGCCTATCGCCGCATGGCCCAGGCGGCGGGGAAGATCTGGCGCAAGTACGGTGCGCTGGATTACAAGGAGTGCGTCGGAGACGACATGAAGGTGAAGTTCGGCGTGCCGTTTCCGCAGATGATGAAACCCAAAGCGGGGGAGACGGTTGTCTTTTCCTATATCCTGTACAAGTCGAAGGCCCATCGCGATAAGGTCAACGCCAAGGTGATGAGCGATCCGAAACTCCAGGAGATGTGCGGGGACATGAAGTCCATGCCCTTCGACTGCAAGCGCATGGTTTACGGCGGTTTCAAGGTCCTCGTCGACGCGAAGAAGTGATCCATCACTGATCGCATCACACGGTTTCCACTGTCGGTTCGTCCGGCAGTGAGTCCGTCCGGCCGATGCCTTGGCTAATGCACGCTCTTCGCCCGGAGGGCGCGCAATCGGGTTTGAATCGGGTTTGTTTTTCGGCGGGCATTTTCCGGTAACTCCATCCGCGGCCAGTCTTTGCGTGATTTCCCATCGGGTTTGTTTGGTATTAGTGCTTTTTTCACGCGAGGTTCGTTTTGGCTCCAACTGGCTTCGTTTTTCCGGAGGCATTCATCGTAAGTCCTTATGCGGCAAGCAGGTACACCGTTTGCAACTGGCTTCGTTTGGTAATTTGCGTTTTTTCGCACGTCTTGTCTTTCTCCCATGCCCCCGCGCGTGGAATGGGCGCTGAGGTTTTCATCCGCCCCAATAACGTCGCACGTGATCGGTGGGTGGATGATCGGGGACCGATCATCCAGAAACAGGAGACAAGAAAGTAGAATCTGAGGCGCAATTCAATGGCTTGTAATCAACACGTGGATTCGTTATGATAAAGCTTCATTGCGTCTCGACCTTCGCCGGTCTTTTGAGATTCCTCCATGCCGCAAATCAAATGTGTGGCTGCTCAATCAAGGTACAATTCCGTATCAATCATCCTAACGATCACGCTTGCTCTTAACATTCTGGTTGCCGTTCCAGCACGAGGTCAATGCCTCTATGCAGCTTGCTGCTATGGCTACACATGCGTAGACGGTAGCAACAACTCATATTTTCGCGAGTATTGTCGTTCTCATGGCGGATCGGTCCGGGAATGCACCGGTTGCTGGAACCACCCATGCGGCAATCCGTTGGGTTCTTGTTGTTCCTCGAACGGAACTTGTCAGGAAAGTGTCAGATGGGACGATTGTATCCTTAGTCACGGCCTCCCAACTTTTCCTGGATTGAACTGTGATTCGGACCGAGACGGCGACTCAGTCGTGGACGGTTGTGACCAATGCCCGGACGATCCCGCGAAAACGGCTCCGGGAATCTGTGGTTGCGGGGTTGCCGATACCGATACCGACGGCGACGGAATAGCGAATTGCCGTGACAATTGTGCGTTGCACAATCCAATGCAAGTTGACTGCCAACCCAACGGAGTCGGCGATGTCTGCGACATTGCGTATGAAAGCAGTGCGGACCTGAACTTCGACTCAATTCCCGATGAGTGCGAGCAGTGCCTATTCAACACGGATTGTGACGATGGCATTTTCTGCACAGGTTTAGAGTCGTGCGACACAGGGACTTGCGTTGGAGGCGACTGGCCGTGTGCGGGTCAGCAAGTCTGCGTGGAAACCATTGGAGCTTGCCTGCCAGACTGTAATGTGAACGGCATTTCGGACGTGGTTGATATTGAGAACGAACTCAGCTTTGATTGTGATGGCAACCAGATTCCAAACGAATGTGAATCAGGCCCTAACTTTGAAGGTCCGATTATCGTATCGTGGGGATGCGGCGGATCATCCAACTACGACCAATGCAACGTCGCTGGACCCAATAATGGATTCGTTAGTTTCGCTGGAGGCGGGACCCACAGTCTCGGCCTCAAGGCCGACGGATCGATCATCGCGTGGGGAAATAACCTCTCGGGCCAAACTGACGTGCCCGTACCCAACATCGGTTTCATGGCCGTTGCGGCTGGAGGGGACCACAGTCTCGCCCTCAAGGCGAATGGTTCGGTCGTAGCCTGGGGATGGGACTATTATGGTCAAACCGATGTTCCTGCACCGAACGCGGGGTTTGTTGCCATCGCGGCGGGGAGCAACCACAGCCTTGGTCTCAAAGCGAACGGATCGGTTGTCGGATGGGGATACAACTTCTCTGGGCAAACCAATGTTCAGCCGCACAATTTCATCGCCGTTGCTGCGGGTGGCGCCCATAGTCTAGGTCTGAAGACTGACGGGTCCATCGTGGCATGGGGATACAACGGAAATGACATAGCCAACATTCCCTCACCCAACAGCGGATTTACGGCGATCGCAGCGGGTAGTTTGCACAATCTCGGTCTCAAGACCGACGGTTCAATAATTGCGTGGGGAGACAACTATTACGGTCAAATCAACGTACCATTACCGAACAAGGCGTTCGTCGCTGTTGCGGCAGGCGGATACCACAGTCTAGGTCTAAAGAGCGATGGGTCGATCGTGGCGTGGGGAGCAGGAGGACCGGGGCAATCGGGTGTGCCACACTACGGGCAATCCATCGCTCCCGCGCGCGACAGTCTTTTCGTGGCGATCACCGGGGGCAGATATCACAGTTTAGCTCTCAGGGCCGACGCAGCCTGCTGTTTGACGACCGGTACCTGTCAACGACTCGGGCAAATCGAATGCGCCGCCCTTGGTGGGGTTTGGCACGGCCTTGGGTCGAGCTGTCAATCGGATTGGGACGCGGACTCGATCTCAGACGTCTGCGACAACTGTGTTTGTAGTGCCAATTCGGAGCAGGTTGACTTCGATGATGACGGGTTGGGCGACAGTTGCGACGTGGATCAGGATCATGACGGTATTGTGGACGAGTACGATTCTTGTCCGGAAACTTTCAGGGGACTTATAGTAGATGGTGAGGGATGTCCAGTCCCCATCGGACCATGTTGTTTCGCTGCTAATATCTGTATTGACGGAGTCGATGGCGGCGATTGCAGTCTCGTGGGCGGTCATTACCTTGGCGATGGATTAACGTGCGCTGGCGATCTGGATGCCGATGGTATTTCCGGATGTGCCGACTTGTGCTCCTTCGATTCGAATAAGGTCGCTCCGGGACGTTGTGGGTGTGGCGTCGCGGAGACCGATTCAGATTTCGACAAGACACCGGATTGCCTGGATGGCTGCCCGGATGACGGGCTGAAGATTGAACCCGGTGTTTGTGGTTGCGGCGTTGGCGACTTCGACACCGACGGCGACGGGGTCTACGACTGCCTTGACCCTTGTCCTCTCAACGATCCCGACGACTCGGACGGTGATGACGTTTGCGATTCCTCCGATCCATGTCCTCTTGACAATCCGAACGATACCGACGGTGACGGGGTTTGCGATTCCAACGATGGCTGTCCTTTTGACGCCGATAAGCTCATTCCGGGACCTTGTGGCTGTGGTGTCCCAGACGATGATTCGGATGGCGATGGTGTTGCGGATTGCAACGACTTGTGCGCCGACACACCCACGACCACTGACGTGAACATGTGTGGTTGCACCGCCCAGGGTGCCTGTTGCTTTACAGTCGGGGTGTGCTTCGACGGAACGAGCTTCTTTGCTTGCTCGGTGATCCACGGTGTCTACCAAGGCGACGGGTCACGATGCGAGAACGGTTGTGGCATTGGCGATTTCGACGCCAACGGCTCGTCTGATCACTCCGATTTCGCCTTGTTTCAGCGCTGCTTTTCTGGGCCCGCTACCCTGGCGATCGACAAGTGCTTGACAATGGATTTCGATGGTTGCGGCAACGTCGACCTGCGAGATTACGTGATTTTCCTGCGAGCATTTGAGGTACGCTAGGAACTCGTAATCTACAGCCTCCCCGCTCGGTTCATCACCATCAGCCGGATTTCGGTCATCTCCTCCATCGCGAAGCGGACCCCCTCGCGGCCAAGGCCGGAGTTCTTTACCCCGCCGTAGGGCATGTGGTCCACGCGGAAGCTGGGCACGTCGTTGATGACCACGCCGCCGACCTCAAGCTCGTTGAAGGCGTAGAAGGCGTGGTCGAGATTGTTGGTGAACACGCCCGCCTGCAGGCCGTAGACGCTGTCGTTGGCGATCCGCACCGCGTCGCGAAAATCAGTGAACGGCTGCATCGTTGCCACCGGCCCGAAGATCTCCTGGCAGGTTACTCTCTTGTGCGGCCCGACATTCTCCAACAAGGTCGCATCGTAGAAGACGCCGTTTCGTTTGCCCCCGCAGATCAACCTAGCCCCGCCCGCGACGGCTTCATTCACCCATTGCTCGACACGCTTGGCGTCATGCTCGGAAATGATGGGGCCAAGGAACGTCTCCTCGTCGAGTGGATCGCCGGCCTTCAGCTTCGCAGTTCGCTCCCGCAGTAATTGTTTGAGTTTTTCATAGACTTCCGCATGGGCGATGATCCGCTGCACGCTGATGCAGCTCTGGCCTGACTGATAGAACGCCCCGAAAATGATCCGCTCGGCCGCATGCTCAAGGTCAACCCCTTCATCGACGATGCAGGCCGCATTGCCGCCCAGTTCCAAAACCACTTTCTTCTTTCCCGCGCGAGCCTTCAGCGCCCATCCGACCTCCGGCGACCCGGTGAAACTCAGCAGCTTGATCCGTTCATCGATTGTCAAAGCGACGGCTGCTTCGCGTGTACAAGGCAGGATGCTGAACGCGCCTTCCGGCAGATCGGTCTCGGCCAGGATTTCGCCGAGGATCAGCGCCCCGATGGGCGTCCAGCTCGCGGGCTTCAGAACGAAGGGGCATCCCACGGCGATCGCCGGGGCCACCTTGTGGGCCACGAGGTTGAGCGGGAAGTTAAACGGCGAGATGAACGCGCACGGCCCGGTGGGAAACCGCTTCCACATCCCCTCGTAGCCTTCCGCACGCTTGCTGATATCCAGCGGAAGGTATTCGCCCGTCATCCGCACCGATTCTTCGGCAGCCACACGGAAAGTGTCCATTAGCCGCGTCACTTCGCCGCGGGCGTCGCGGATCGGTTTGCCCGCCTCCATGCATAGGGCGTATGCCAGTTCTTCCTGCCGCTCCGTGACTCGTCTCACAACATGATTGAGGATCGCTTGCCGCTGATAAGACGGCATCTTGCGGGTGTGCTCAAAGGCCGCAACCGCGGCGGCGATGGCGCGATCAATGGTCGCCGCGTCGGCCTGGGCTACTCGCGCCACCGGCTCGCCCGTGTATTTGCTTTTCACCACCAGGTCCGCGTTTGCCGACACCGCCCGGTTCGCCAGGTAATACGGATAGGTGCTTTTCAACATGGTACACTCCTCCGCGTTTTGACGTTTTGGCCTTCGTGCAGTATACCCTCCGGCGGCTGCTGGAAAGCTCTTGCTCTGACAGAAGGATCGTTCAATGGCCCATGTTGTGACCGAGCGTTGCGTGGATTGCCGCTACACCGACTGTTGCGTGGTGTGCCCGGTGGATTGCTTTTATGAAGTCACCTCCCCGGCCATGCTGGTGATCGACCCCGACACCTGCATCGACTGCGCCTTGTGCGTTCCCGAATGCCCGATCCAGGCCATCTGGCCGATGGACGAGCTGCCCGATGTATACAGCGCCTGGGTCGAAAAGAACGCCGAGCTGTTCAGCAGCGGGACCATGCTCAAGACCAAGAAGGATGCCCTGCCCGGCGCTCTACCGCTGGCGCAAATCCAGGCCAAGGAAAAGCAGCGCGGCTGGGCCGTCGCGGAACCTAAGGGGGCCAAGGGCGGCGGGGAGGGCGAAGGAGCGGCGGAGGCTGAACATGCCGCCGCTCACGGCGAAAGTGCCGCAGCGGCAACTGCTGCTCCCTCGATTCCAGTTCCGGAAGGGCTATCGGGTTCGCTGGCGACGGTGTACCAGGCTGCCGCCCATCCGCGTTATCGTTGGCGATCGGTACGCGGTGTGGCCCAGGCGGCGCGTTTGCCGCAGGGAACCGTCGAAGGCGACCTGGAAAAGCTGGTTTCGCTGGGACACCTCAAGAAAAAGACGCCAAAGTCCAGAGGGGTCGTCGTATACGCACCCGCAAGCGGCGGCTCCTGACACGGTGCATGAAATTGTATCTTCACTGGTCAGTTGACTGCCTTTCGAGTAGGTTGATTGACTGTGTTTCGGGGGATAGACCCATCTAACTGCAAACGGAGAATCACGATGAAAGCAACTATTCGTGCGATGATGATTTTGGGGATGTTCGGCGCGGTGGCCGCGGGGCAAGACGCCGCCAAGAAGCCGGGGGACCTTACTGATCCGGTCGAAATCCTCAAGAAGGCGGACGACGCCTGCAAGACCGTTGAGTTTATTCAATACACCGCCTCCATTCAGGGATCCGGCGCGGCGGAGAGTCGTACGGGAAAGGCCTCCGGTACGGTAACCCTCAAAGGCCGCAAGACCGGCGGGGGAGCCGAACAGGCCCGTTATGAGGCCAAGGTGCAGCAGCCCGGTTCCAGCGAAACCAATGAAATCACCGTCGGCTCGGACGGGAAAACTTATTTCCTGATCAATTTCAAGGAAAAAAAGGTCTACGAGGATATCGACCCACAGGTTGTAGGAACCACGGGCCGGGGCGTCCGAGCGCTCACCATGCAGGAATACATGCATCCCGAACCCTATTCCGATGAAATCAAGGCCAAGAAGCAGGAACTAAAAGGTTCGGCGAAAGTCGGCGAAGAAGACTGCTACGAGGTTGATGTCCAATACTCGCAGGAAGGCGTGGAGGCCACGTGGTTCTTCTCCAAGAAAGACTTCCTGCCGCGGCGCGTGGATCGCAGGTTTCAGTCGCCCACCGGCGAAAAGGGCGGCTCGCAGTTGATCGTCACCAAGCTGACGCTGAACCCCAAGATCGATAAGGATCCCTTTAAGCTGGTCGTTCCCGAGGGCTTCACTAAGATCGACGACTTCGCGCCGTAACTCATAGGCCGCCAAGATATCCGGCAAGGGGTGCAATGAAGACCGCCAGGTCGGTCGCCGCAGCCGTCGCGCGGTTGACCGGCGGGGCTTCTCGTTCTCCAGGCATCAGCGGACCATCGACACCAGGCGAAGCGTCCTACTTCAACCGCTCGAGTCTGCCCTTGCGCTTCACGATGTTCTTGTAATCCCATTGGATCGCGATCGACTTCTCAAGCCACTGCTTGAGGTCCTTGGCGGAGATCTGATCTTGCGAGGTGTACCGCGCTCCGGCAGTCTGAAAGCCGCCTTGGGGAGCTAGACCCTGCTCGTCGAACGACCGGCCGCTCCAGAACAGAAGGCGCACGCAGTCCTTGAGTTTGTGGTAGCCGACGATCGGGTTGCCGTCCAGGAACCAGACCGGGTGCGCGTGCCAGATCTTGTTTTCCGCGTTCGGAAGGTGTCGATCGATCGCGTCGGCGAGGGCATCACAAATGCGCCGGTCGCCGGCCGACTGGGCCGCGTTGTACGCGAGGATGTCCTTATGGATCTTCGTACGCGATCGTTGCGTCCTTGGGCTCGGCCGTTCGAGTTTTTTGGTAGCGCCCCTCGCCCCGACCTTCGTGGATTTTTTCGCGGCCTTGGCCATGCATCGTCTCCTTCTTGCGCGCGATCATAGTACCGTGGATCGCCCCGCCCGCGACCCGCTCCGCACGGTAGTGGGTCATTTTCCGCGCCGAAGAATGGCGCGTAGTGCTATTGGCGCAAATCAAAGCAGACGACACGTTCGAGGTTGCGGGCGTAGAGGCGTCCGTTGTTGAGCACGGGGACCGACCAGCAGCGCCCGGTGAGGATATCGGCCGTGGTCAGCGGGACGAAGTCTTCCGCAGAGGCCTTGGCGATCTGCAGTTGTCCGCCTTCGGTCAAGAGCAGCAGATGGCCGTCGGCCAGGACCAGTGTCCCGTTCTTGATCTTCGCTTTTTTCCACAGCTCCTTGCCGGTGAGGAAGTCCACGCACTTGAAGGCGTTCTGGTCGCTGGCGTACAGCTTGCCTTCGTGCAGGATGCACGACTGGAACTTGTTCATCAGCACGTCGCTTTTCCAGACCTGCGTTGCGCCCAGCTTTTCTCCTTCGAGCGCGAGTTTGAAGAGCGCCGAGCCGGTGGTGTAGCCCGAGGTGAGCAGCAAATGCCCGTCGTGAAAAATAGGGCTGGCCGCGTTGACCTCCCAGTCTGTTTTCCAGGGCATCCGCCAGACTTCGCGGCCAGTCCGGGCGTCGGCGATCAACGCCGAGTTGCCCATGAAGCCCACGACGTAGCGCTGGTTGTTGAACGAGAAAGGATACGGAGTGGCATAGCCGACGGGATCGTCGCCGCACGTCCAGGCGGGGCTTCCGGTTTTCTTGTCGAAGGCGACCAGTGCGCCGTCCTTCTTGCCCGCGGAGGCAATGGCCAGGTCGCCTTCGATCAGGACCGAACCACTATAGGCCCAGGTCGGCTGATGATTGAACTGTTTCCGCCAAAGCTCGCTGCCGGTTTTGGCGTCCACGCACAGAAGGAGGCCGTGCGCCCCGAGTATGTATACGCGGCCGTCGTGAACCGTAGGGGTCGCCCGCGTGCCGTCGCCGTGCTCATTGCGATACTGTTTCTCGAAGGGATTCTGCCAGACGACATTTCCGGTGTCGGCGTCGAGGCAATACAAAACCTGCTGCTTGTCCTTTTCTCCGCACGTGTAGATGCGATTGCCCACGCACGCAAAGGAGCTGAACGCCGAACCAACGTCGCGCTGCCAAACCAGCTTGAGCGGTTCGGTCCAGGATTTCTTGAAACCCTTTTCTTCGCTCTTACCGTCGTAATTTGGACCCAGGAAGTTGGGCCAGTCAGCACCGGCAACGGGACTGATGGGAATTGTTAGAAGTAGAAGCCCAAATAATGCCGCCGATCGAAATTGCATTGCGATGCTCCTCAAGAAAACGCCAACGTGCATCCGGTGTAAGTCCTGGCCTACCAATCCGCCCCCGCCCTATGGTCGTTTGGGTTCCAGGGGCGCGGGTTCAGGTTCAACGGCGGTCTTCATCCGCAGAAGGACGACGGTCCAGAAGACCCAAATCACGGCGAGAAACGCCTTCACCATGGGCAGAGGCGCAAAGTAAACGCTGACAGCAATGACCACGGTAAACGAAATCCCGATTCGGAGTTTCTGGCTCGTGGTCAAACCCGTCTTGTTGCGAAAGGCGTGGATATACGGGCCGAAGTGCCGGTGCCCCAAAAGCCAGTTATGCCAACGTGGGCTGCTTCGAGCGAACAGGTAGGCGGCCAGCAGCAGGAAGGGCGTCGTCGGTAATAACGGAAGGAAGATGCCCGCCGTTCCCAGCGTCACCATCAGGAACCCGAGTGCGACAAGAATATATCGTTTCGCGTTCATTCCCGTAGGCGCAACTTCTTACTCGGCGGTGGTCGGGTCGATGATGCCCTCGATCTTGCAGATCTTGTTGGCCGGAAAGCCGCCCTGCTTGGCGTGCTCACGCACGGCCGACTCGTTAGGCGCAATATACACGCAATAGATCTTGTCGCCTGTCACGTAGCTCTGCACCCATTGCACGGCCGGGGCAAGCTGCTTGAGCACCGAACAGGACTTTTGTGAGATGCTCTGTAGCTCAGAACGCGACAGCTTTCCGGCTCCGGGGATCTCTCGTTCGATTATGTATTTTGGCACCGCCTAATCATCTCCAAAACTTTGACGGTGGTCAAGCTCGGAGACGCCTAGAGAGGATCAATGTTAAGGGGGTTATCTCGCGGCGGCGGCGAGGTCATTGGCGGTTGCGCCGTCGGGCAACGGCTTGCTGCTGCGGCACTTGGGATACTTGCTGCACCCCAGAAATTGGCCGGAGCGGCCTATGCGGATGACCATTGATGCGCCGCACTCGTCGCAGGGAATGTCCGTTGGGACCGGCTTGGCTTTGGGTTTTACGGAATCGGGGAATTCGATTTCGGCGCGTTTCTTGGCCTCGCCTCGAACATTGGCGACAAACGAGCACTTCGGATACTTGGTGCAACCGAAGTACGGCCCGTAACGACCGCTTTTCGGCATGACTTCCGTGCCGCAGTCGGGGCAATGTAGACCATCCTCGCCGGGCCAGGTTTCCACGACTGGTCTACCGGTGCGTGTCCATGCGAAGCCTTTGGGCGGCGCGCCGAGCGCCGCGATGTCCACTTTCCCCTTCGCGTCGCGCGGGACGGACCTCCCGTTCTTTCCGTTCTTGCGACCGTTGCGTCCGTTCGTTTCAGGCGGCGGCTGTGGAATCTCGCCTGCGGCCGCCAGTGCCTTGAGATGGTCGAGCTTCTCCATGGGCATGGCGTTGCGGCAGCGCGGAAAACCAGAGCAGCTCAGGAACGGTCCGCGTCGGCTCTTGCGAATCACCATCGGCCGGCCGCACTTGTCACAGCCGACGCCTGCCTGTTCCGCGGGAGGCTTCTCGACGAACACTCCGGGAGGCATCGGTTTGGTCGTCTTGCACTTTGGATAATTTGTACAACCCAAGAACGATCGGCCGCGGGCGAACTTGACGGCCATGGCCGAACCACATTCGACGCACTTCTCGTGAATCTCTTCTGCTTTGACCTTTTTGAGCGGCACGCCGTTATCATCGGAAGGTAGCGTGTTGGTGCATTCCGGATAACCCGTGCAACCCAGGAAGGGGCCGCGCCGGCTCTTGCGGAGGATCATCGGTTTTCCACACACGGCGCAGGGCGCCTCGGCCACGACCTCGGCGACGGGATTGCCGTCGGCGTCGATGTTCATGGTTGTCTTGCATTCCGGATAGCCGGAGCAGGAGAGGAATCGGCCGTTCTTGCCCAACCGGTAGACCATCGGCCGGCCGCACTCCTTACAGACGTACTCGCTTGGCTCTGCGCGGGCGCGCTCCATCTCCGACTGGGCCTTGTCCAAGGATTCCTTGAAAGGCTCATAGAACTCCCGAAGGACATGCACCCAATCGAGATGGGCTTCCTCGATCTTGTCCAGCTCCTCCTCCATGTAGGAGGTGAACTTCACGTCCATGATTGTGGGGAAATGTTCGATGAGCTTTTGCGTGACAATCTCGCCGCGGTGCGTGGGATGGAGCTTGCGGTCAAGCAGCTCCACGTAGCCGCGATCCTGTATCGTCTGAATCACGGCCGCGTAGGTGCTGGGACGCCCAATGCCCTCCGATTCCATTTTCTTGACCAGCGACGCCTCCGTATATCGAGGTGGAGGCGTGGTGTATTGCTGTTGCGGATCGATCTGCAACGGCGCGACTTTGGCATCGGTCTTCAGTTCCGGGACGACAGCCTCGGCGTCTTCCGACTGGCCCATGACTTTGAGAAAACCGTCGAAGACCAACCGTCGGCCGGTGGTCTTGAAGGTGACTTCGCCGACGGAAGTCGGCGCTGAGATCAGGACCGTCGTACTGTCCCATTCCGCGGGAGGCATTTGGCATGCGACAAATCGACGCCAAATCAGTTCGTAGAGCTTAAACTGTTCGGCGGTGAGGCTTTCACGGATCGTGTCCGGAGTGTGGGCCACATCGGACGGGCGAATCGCCTCGTGGGCTTCCTGGGCCCGCTTGGCGCTGCTATAGAAATTGGGCTTTTCCGGAAGATACCGCTCGCCGAAATCCCGTCCGATCAGGCCGCGCACGGATTCGATCGAGTCGCGACTGAGATTCGTGGAGTCGGTTCTCATGTAAGTGATGAGTCCGACGGGGCCTTCCTGTCCGCCAAGATCAATCCCCTCATAAAGCTGCTGGGCTATGCGCATCGTGCGCGAGGGCGCGAATCCTAGATTGCTCGAGGCCGCCTGTTGCAGAGCAGCGGTGGTAAACGGCGCGTTCGGCTTAGACTGCGTTCGCTTGGTTTGAATATCGCCGACGGTAAACGAGGGCGCCTTGGCGGGGTCGGTATACCCCTTGAGGACGATGGACTTCAGGCCCTTGTCGGCATAGGGGGCGAAGTCGCGCTCGTCAACGTGTTCGCAAACAAAACCAAGCGCTTCGGCGACCCGCCGCGCCTCATCAACGCGCTCAGCCCGGAATTCAGCTCCGTTGACTTTTACCAGCTCGGCATAGACCGAGGCATGTTTGGCCAGCCAGGCGTTGCGCTCCTTGACGGTTCGCCCCGCCGTTGGGTCTTTGCCGCCCACGAGGAATTTTTGCCACGCTTGTACATGATCCTCGGCTTTGGCGACCTCCACGGTGAAACAAGCGGAAACCCGCCAAGACTCAACGGGAACAAAGGCTCGTATTTCATTCTCGCGATCAACGATGAGCCGCACAGCCACGGACTGCACCCGGCCGGCGGACAATCCCTTCCCGATTTTGGCCTGTAGCAAGGGGCTGAGTTGATACCCGACGATCCGGTCGAGCAGACGCCGCGCCTGTTGGGCGTTTACTTTGTCGATGTCGAGCTCATGCGGAGCATCAAACGCGGCCTTGATGGCCGATTTGGTAATCTCATTGAAGACAACTCGTTGGGTCGATTTGGGATCGAGGTCCAGGGCGGCCACCAAATGCCAGGCGATGGCTTCCCCTTCCCGATCCAAGTCGGTGGCTAGATAGACACGGTTTGCGTCCCCGGCGGCTTTTTTCAGTGACCCGACAACTTTTCGTCGTGAGCCCAATACTTCATAGATGGGTTCAAAGTCGTTGACCAAGTCAATTCCCAGATCGTGGACCGGGAGGTCGCGGACATGGCCCATGCTGGCCATGACCTCGAAACCTGACCCGAGGTAACGGTTGATGGTCTTGGCCTTTGCCGGCGATTCGACGATCACCAGCGACTTGCCTGACTGTTGCGACTTTTTCCCCAAAGCTTATATTCCCGCTAAGTTGACCGCAGGCCCGGTAACCCGAAGGGCAACGGTCGTTACTATCGACCAGGGCTGATGCTTACTGCAACGGGCATTATAGCGCCGTAAGCAACCCAGGGTCGGGCGAAGTACCCGCCCGGCCGGTGCCTGTCAAATCAGGCTATTTGAGGCAGACGACACATTTGCGTATTATCTGATACGAGCAAGAACTCGCTGGAAACGTTATAACTATCGGTGAATAAAGGATTTATCCATGTTGATGAAGTTCTTCCGCAAGCACAATAAGAAGCTGCTGGCGATTTTCATGGCCGGACTGATGATCGTCTTCATCGGCGGATCAGCGCTTGAAGGGCTTCTGACCCCCCAAACCAACCCCGTCATTGCCAATTCCATCTATGGACCGGTCACCTTGGTAGAGCAGAATAGTGCTAATCAACAGACCAATTTGCTCGATTTGATGGGAGTGGATTGGCGTAGGCCGATCCCCGGAAGTGCTAATCCAATAACTACTATGGATTGGATCCTCCTGCGGCGCGAAGCGCAAGCACTCGGAACAACGGTGACGCCGGAAGCGATCCGCGCCGGGTCTGCTGATGGGGCTGCATCTAACGCCATCGTCGAAGTGGCGCGTCGTCTACGGGTTAAGCCGGATGCCATTCATACTGCCATGGCGGACTTCGAGTCGGTACAGCGAGCGGCTGCCCTAGTTGCCGGTTCGACGATTCCAAGTGAGGCGGAACTTCAGGCTGCGGCACGAGACGCGCTGGAAGCGGTTACGATCCGGGCTGTAGTGCTGCCCGCCGAAGCCTTCGTTAGCGAAACCCAGGAGTTTTCTGATAAAGAACTTCAATCTCACTTCGACAAATATCGTGAAAAAGAGCGCGGCCAAGGACTGAACTTCGGCTATTTTCGAGAACCGAGCCTCCGAGCGCAGTACATCAAGATTGACCGCGAGAAAATCGCCTCCGCAGTTGGGGTGGCCAATCTTGATAGAAAAGCCAAGAGCTATTTTGAAGAACATAGGACCAAGGATCCGGTGTTTCGCAAGAAGGGCCCCTTGCCTGGGCCTGATCCTGCCGCTGCCGGCTTAATCGAGGGTCCACCGGGGCCCGCGCCCGATCCGTTCCTGGATTGGGAAAGCGCTAAAGACATCGCCGTTGAGGCGCTGCGAAAACAATACGCAGACCAGGCCGCCGACCGGATCGCCAATTGGCTTGTGGATTATGCGGATGAAAGCTGGCTCGAAGTCGAGCGTGGCAAGGACGGCTACAAGATCGCGCCGAAGGACGTTGCCCGACTAGAGCACTACGATGACATGGTCAGGCACATTCCGGCGTCCATGGCCTTCCCCGGCACTATCACCGTGGGAGCGACCGACTTCTTCACCGCAGAGGAAGCGGCGGACGCACCCGAAATCGGGGGAAGCGTGTTCCGATCCGGTCCGGGAGTCTCACAACCGTTCGCCGCACTTGCGTTTCGGACCAAAGCCATCATTCCCGATTTGTCCGAGAATGAGCGGACAAATATGTCGGACTATCTGGCCACTTTTCAAACCAGCCGACTTCTGTTGATCGATGAAAAGACTGGGAACCGCTATGTGTTCCGGATCGTTGACTCCAAAGGCGCCCATGCCCCGGAATCCGTCGCTCTGGTCCGCGATCAAGTTGTGAAGGACCTTCGCCTGCAGCACGGCTATGAGTCGGCGAAAACGCTCGCGGAATCCCTTCGATCGTGCGCACCGGCGCAGACCCTTCGTGAAGCGTATGAAGGCGACGCCGACCTGGTGGCGTTTAAGGAGCGCAGCGAAAATGTAAACAGCGGCTATACCGAGCCGCCGCCCATCAGCCGCGTTTTGCGACATCAGGCCTCTCGTGGTCGCCCGCAGTCCGGGATGTTCGCGGGAATCGGCATCGGCAATGTTCCCAACGAAGTCGTCGATCAGTTTTTTGCGATGGAACGCGGCGATGAAAAAATAAGAATGTTTGAGCTTAAGGAACGGGCGGCATGGCTGGTGGCGGAATGGGTGGAAACCAAGCTGCCCCCCGAGGACGAGTTCAACACCCTGCGAAAACAACTGATTTCGCAGCTTGCGGACGCTCGTTTGCGGGTTGCGGCGGCGGCGTGGCTCGATCCCGCGAAGATCCAGGCCCGCTCGGGGTTCGTTTTCGTTACCAAATGAGCCGCCCTGAGCGGCTACGCCGGTCAAAAATAAATTTTGTACCAACTTGCCTTTAGCGTCCGGGAACTCCTATAAACTCATAGATAGAGGCTTTATCCATACCTCTTTCTTCTTGTTCGGGGCAGCGCCCCGTCGGCCTTGGAGAAGCGAAGGTCGGGAGAAGGATTCGCAGGCAGTAACAATAAAACGCAACGACAGCTGCATACGCTGAAGTGCGGAGGTGCATGGAGTTCGGCGCGCCCGCCCGACATGCGAATGCAGCGAATAGGCTCCCCCTTTCGCGTCACGCTCCACCCGCCCGTGACGCGGACGACCACAGCGCCGCATGTGCCACTCCCTCCAGGCACATGCGGCGCAGCCTTTCTAGACACTGGAAACAGGAAACTAGAAACTGGATGGGTGACGGCACACGTTCAAACCAAACGCGAGATCCAAGAGACCCTGGCCGCGGCGGGTTTGCACCCGCGCAAGCGGTTCGGCCAGCACTTCCTCATTGACGGGAATCTGATGCGCCGTCTGGTTCAATCGGCTGAGCTAGGGCCGGGCGATCTGGTTCTCGAAGTGGGACCCGGTACGGGCGGACTCACTGATTTGCTTGTTGGAGAGGCGAGACATGTAGTTTGCGTGGAAATTGACCATCGCTTGATTACCCTGCTGGAGGATCGTTTCCGCCATGCGGAGAATTTGACCTTGATTACGGGCGACATCCTGCAAAGCAAGCATCGCATCTTGTCGGAAGTTGAGAAGGCCATTCGAGGCTTTGTGGCGTCACGGGACGGGAGCGTCAAGCTTGTGGCCAATCTTCCCTATCAAGCCGCCACGCCACTGGTGATGAATCTGTTGGTTGATTTTCCGCAGGTCCGACGGCTTTGTTTCACGGTACAGGCAGAGGTCGGCGAACGCATTACGTCGAAACCGAATTGCAAGGCATACGGCCCGTTGAGCGTTCTCGCTCAAACGACCTGTACGATCGAGGTCATCGCCCGCATCGGTCCGCGTTGCTTTTGGCCCGCGCCGGCGGTGGACTCCATCATGCTCCGCATGGATGTGCGCGACGACAGCCGCATTGCTCACAGTGAGCTTCCGGCATTTGCCGCGTTTGTCCGTTCGGTATTTGAACATCGACGAAAGCAGCTTCGAACGGTGCTGAAGAATGTTCTGGACGGCGAAATCATGTCGCGATTGCCCGTGGGATTCGACGACACGCGCCGCCCCGAACAAGTGTCGATTGACGAGTGGGTTACTATATTCCGTGCGCTGTCGTGAAACTCGACTGTGGAATTTCGACTCCTCCGAACGAGTTGGGTTTCTGATATCGGCGGTCCTGTGTGATAAGATTCTGCGGTGATTTACCTCGACAACAACGCGACGACGCAACCGCACCCGGAAGTCCTTGAGGCCGTGCGCGTTTGCCAGCGCGACTTCTACGCCAATCCGTCGAGCGTGCATCAATTCGGACAGGCCGTCCGGCATCAGGTCGAATGCGCCCGTGAAAAGGTCGCGAGCCTTCTTTCGGCCACGCCAAAGGAGATTGTTTTCACGAGCGGGGGAACGGAAAGCATCAACTTGGCGATTCGCGGCGGGCTACACATTCATCCTCAGCGGCGTCATTTCGTAACGACGGCCGTCGAACACTCCGCCGTTCTTCGGGTCGCCGAGCAGCTCGCCGTCGAGGGTTACAAAGTAGATTTCGTCGGCGTCGATCGAGAGGGGCGGCTCGACGAGGCCCAATGGTCGGAGACGATCACCGAGCAGACGGCGCTGGTTTCCCTCATTCATGCCAACAACGAGACGGGAGTGATGTTCGATGTGCCGCGTCTCGCCGCTATTGCCGCGGAAAAGGGCGTACCCGTACACGTGGACGTGGTACAGTCGGCGGGAAAGGTGGCGATTGATGTGGCCTCCTGGCCGGTGCAGATGGTCAGTTTGGCCGCGCATAAGTTTCATGGTCCAAAGGGCGTCGGAGCCTTGTACGTGCGCCGGCGAACCCGGATCGAACCGCTCCTGCTCGGCGGGAGCCAGGAACGACTTCTTCGCGGCGGGACGGAAAACGTGGAGGGAATCATCGGGATGGGCGTGGCGTCCGAAATCGCCATTCGGGATCGAAGCCAGACGACTGAGCACGTCCGTCGGCTTCGCGATGCCCTGGAGGCCGGGGTTCAGGAGAGAATTCCATTCGCTCACGTCACGGGTCACGGCGCGGAGCGCATCTTCAACACGTCCAACATCGCCTTCGAGGGTCTGGCGTCGGAGGCCATACTGATCCTTTTGAGCGAGGCGGGCATTTGTGCCTCCAGCGGAGCGGCTTGCAGCAGCGGATCGCTGGAACCGTCGCACGTGCTGAAAGCAATGGGCATCGATGAGCGTATCGCCCAGGGGGCGATACGCTTCAGTCTGTCGCGCTTTAACACGCGGGAGGAGGTCGATCACGTGGTCTCGATCCTGCCCGGACTGCTGTCGCGACTGACGGTGTTGAGCGCACGTTGACCTCGGCGACAAGTGGCCGGGGCGTTCTTGCTTTGGTTTGTGAATCATGGCTGTCAAATGGGTTCGTTTTGCAAGTACATTTTTTTGGGCTAGTGTCACAGCGTGGCACCGGCGAAAACGCGGAAACGCGGAAAAATCGAAATACCGAAACTCGATTGTAACTGGGTTTGTTTTTCCAGCGGCATTTTTGGCTAACTCCTGGCCGGGACGAGTCTTAGTCGTTTTGTAACTGGGTTCGTTTCGCATTAGCGCTTTTTTCCGGCTCAATTCTATCCTTCCGTCCCGGCGCGCGGACGGGGCGCATTAGCCACAAGTCCACCTTAATAACGTGACGGGTGATCGGTGGAAGGCGCCGCGCGGGGCGATCAAGGGGTGTCTTTAATGCTCGCGCCGTCTGCGTTACAATAGTGGCGCGATTGGCGAGAGCCCGATTATGACGAAACGGCGCAGGCATACGTGGGGAGGGCGAAGGGTCGCCGTGTTGCTGCTTCTTGCCAGCGGGGCGTCACAACAGGTACTTGCCCAAGGTAGCCCCGATGCTCTGTTCGCGTCTGCGTCACCTTCCGTCGTGAAGCTCATCATCAAGGACGAGGACAATCGAGAAATCGGAACTGGGTCCGGTTTCGTCGTTGGGGTCGAGGAAAAAGCGGCGGGCGACAAGGCGCGGTTTGAGTCCACAATCGTCACGAACTATCACGTCGTGTATCCCGCCGTTGGGATCGAAGTACGATTTCCGAACAGGGTAACCGGCACCGCATCCCAACTTCTGGTCGAGGACTTGTCCGCCGATATCGCCGTCCTTACCGTCGTTTCCTCGACCAAACCTGAGGGAGTGTTGAAGCTGTGCGAAGGGGACGCTCCACCGATCGGCGCGAGGGTCTTCGCAATTGGTAGTCCGCTGGGCTTCAGCAACACCTTGAGTGACGGTTTGGTCAGCGGATACCGCGAACGCGAGGGCGGGGCACCTTGGATGCAGATATCCACCCCCATCAGTCCCGGATCAAGCGGCGGGCCACTGCTCTCCACAAGCGGTTGCGTGCTGGGTATGACGACTGCAACCGCGACGGATGGGCAGAACCTGAACTTTGCCGTCCCCACGAAAGAAATCTCCAGAGTCCTGAACGGGCCTAAAAAGCCTCACGCGGTAAAGGAACACGAGCTCGACCCTCGGGTGATGTGCCGCAAGCTGTCCGCCGAAGAAAAGGACAAGCTACTTCGGTTCGCCGAACACGTCGAGCAGGCCGGAGGCTTTTCCAAATTGACTGGTCCGCAGCCGGAACGAAGTACGCTCGACGACCGCAAACGCCGCATGGTGGCTTGTGAAGCGGCGGTTGCACTGGAGCCACGTAACACCGAGTTGCTTTTCAATCTCCATTTGAGCTACAGCAGCGTCGCTTACTGGGACAACCTGCAATGGCTGCGGAAATCGGTGCAGGTCTTAGAACGCATGGTCGAGCTTGACCCTCGATCGGTGGATGCGTTTCACGGGCTGTGCAGCGACTACGGAATGCTGCGGGAGCACGACTCTGCGATACTCAATTGTCGCATGGCGCTGCTCGCCGAGCCATTCCCGGTGAATCAGCCATACCATTTGAAGTACTTGAACGAAGCACAGGAGCGCAAGCGGAACGACCTGCGTTTTCGAGTGCCGCCCCAATGGATTCCCGTTCATACCCTTTACCTTGCGAGTTACCGTCTACCGCTCGCTGAGGGTGATGCTGAGCGTCATACGGTCGTGTGGAATTTCCGTCTACCCGACTACCCTCCGACCGACGGGTCGTTTGCGACCTTCTTGGCGACGTGGGCGGGACGATATAAAATTGATCCCCAGAATGTGGACGTCGAGGTGATCGAACTCGGCCCCCTCAAAGTTCGTTACTTTGAACTGGCGACTTCGCATGACGTCAGAGAAAATTATCTGAACCTTGCGGCGTATGTGGAGAGCGCTGAACAGAGCTGGATCATTCAAGTCATCGGTCCGCCCTCGACAGTCGCCGCGGCACGCGACGACTTCCACGCCCTGTTGCGTTCTCTGAGGCGTTGGGACAGCGACTGATCGTCTCGCGAACCGCCAGAACCAGGCGCCTCGGGGAGAGTAATCGCAGCGCGGGCAGCCTGATCCCCGCCGAACGGCGGACTTCGCGGGTGTCGATCGACCGTGCGGTGCGACGCGAGGGATTCCCGTTTCTTTGCAAGGCGCGAACTATGTCGAACGAAAGACCGTCCCTACTTGACACTCTCTGCAAGCTTTACGTCTTTCACATTCGGTTGCAAAAGGAATTCGACGCCGAGGTTGACAAAGAGGTCAAACGGCTCGCACTGGACAAGGCGATCACCGACGGTGATCCCATTAAGTTCATTGAAGGTTACCGGCCGTTTCCAGGATGGCTTCAACGCACCTACGGGAGTCGGTGGGAAGCGGCGATCCGCGACGCAAAGATCAACTGGTTGAAATGGAAGCGGAGCAGGGTCACTCCGGTGATGAGGGGCTTGAAGTGGCACCGCTGGCCTGTCAACCCGCTGATGGACATCGAATACGACGAGCGCGTCCAGCTAGCGCAAAGTGCTCTGATAGAGCCTATGCGCGACCGTGTTCGGAAACGACACGGCAAGGCGGGAAAGCCATTCGAGGAGTCCAACGCTTGGAACTTTGCCGTCGAGTGGTTGGCACAACACATGAATGACTTTGCCGACCTGGGGGGCCGGCTCGCGAAGTATTGCGCTTACCATCTGTTTTGGTCGGCCCCACCACAAGAGCGACCATCATGGCTGGCGAAGGCAAGGGGCGGTATCCGAGGGTCGGTTATTCAGGCTCTCACTGACGGCGACGCAAATAGGGGCCGCGGTCGGGAACACACGATCTTGATACCGGAGGCACGCAGGTTTCGAGATTGGCTGTTGAAACAGCCTAACCACCAAAGGCTAGCCTCCGGACTCTGCGAACTCGACGAACACGGCAAGGGCGACGAACTGCGGCGGGAAATCTGTGAGCGTTTTCGCAAGGAAGCAGAGGACGCTGGCCTTCCGCCCGCAGTGCCGTCTCCGAGCGGCGGGCAAGGCGGCGAGGCGGCACCGCTTGTGCTTAAAAAAGTCGCTGGGTGGCGGCGCGTGTGGCGATGGATATGCTCGAGCACGGCAGCGGCGTATCGAATGACTATTGAAGCCGGGTGCAGCGCCATTCTCGAAAAGCTTTCCGGGCGATAGGAGAGTCAATGTTGCCGCGCCTTGCCAAGCCTGACCGCGAGGGCAACTATCCGGCATTGGAGTATGTTCGGGCGAGCATCGCGCGGGACATCATCCGCGAGCGCAAGGCGTTGGGACTCACTCAAGAGCAATTAGCCAAGCTGTCCGGGGTGCGGCAGGAGACGATTTGCCGATTGGAAACGGGACTGCACTCGCCGACGGTTCGCACGGTCGAAAAGATCGAAAGGGCGTTGAAGCGTGCGGCTCGAAAGCGGCCCGCTCCCTCACGGTCGCGATCCTGATCGCGTGATCCACCACTGACCGAGGAGCACGGTGACAAGCGTCGCCAGGAAGACAGCCCCTCCGACGCGGAATCGTCGCGCGAAGTTGAACTGCGTCGCAGTCATGCCGCAAGAAACCAATTCGACGCCGACGTCGGCATTTTCAGCTTGTCGAAGCGCTTCCAGTTCAGCAAGTCGAAGATCGCAACTAGCGAGCTCTTCCTGGAGGATCTCCAAACGATGGGCGGCCAATTCGGCCTGCAACACGGCGCGGAGGAAATCCTCGCCCAGCTCGACGGCGCGGATGAGGCCGTCCTGCACGGAGAAAAGCTGCTCGATGGTCTGTTCGGACGCGGCCCGAGTCTGTTCCAGCGATCGTTCGGCGGCGGCGACCGACAGGACATGTTGATTTCTTGCCCGGTCGCCGGCCTCAACTTGGAGCCGCTGCTCGAGTTGTTGAAACTGCTCGACGATCCGGCGGCGCAGGCCCCGAGCGCTGCGTAATGCGGCGTCCAATCGGAAGTTGTCGGGAGTATCCAGTCCTCCGGCCGCGAACTCGAAGCGGTGATGGGCCGCCTGGAGGGCTTGAAATGCACGGGTCAGATTCGATTCGAGGACATGTCGCCGCGCGTTGTCGGCGGTCATACGGCCGAGGGCGCTCAGGTGTGAACGAATTGCGGACAAACCCTTCGATGCGGCGAACAGGAAATCATTGAGCATGGTCCTGACGCGGTGGTATACGTCCAGAAGTTCGCCGCTTGCGGGATCGACGTGCAGGCGCTGGAGTGCGGTGAACTCAGTCGTCCAGAGTTGAGTGAATGCCATCAACGTGTTGCGATACGTCTCCGTTTCACTAGCGACGCCCTGAACCGGGGCCTGGACGATGGGGTCAGGACGAGCGTCGTCGCTGATGGACGCTGTTTTGATTAAATCGTCACTCGCCCCCAGGAGTTGATCCAGACGGCCCGCGGTGTTCTGCCAGACGTTGAGCAGGTGCAGCTTCAGCTGTGACAAATGGACTTCGAGCTCCTTGAGGTCCTGTTGAAGGGCCGCATCGGACTCCAGTCCCCGGCGACGATCCTCCGCGGTGACGACCCCGTAGGTCGGTTCGGATTCGGATCGCAGTCGATCGACTCCGGCGGCGGCTTCGGAAATCTGCTGCCGTGTTGCGGAGAAATCCGAACGCAACGATCGCCAGCGAATGAGCATGGCGTCGAGGTCGATTCGGGGGTCCGACGCGGGTATTGACGATGTGGCAACGTCCAGCCGGGCCTGGGCCTCAACGAGCCGGTCTCGGAATTGGGACTTCACATAGTCGATTTCGAGTTCCGCATTGGTGGGGGTATTCCGTCTTTCGTCCGCCCGCTGTTCGAGATGCACGAGGAACCCATCGGCGACGGACATTGCGAGTCGAAGCCCCTCTCCTCGGTCCGTCGAAGATACGCAGAACCGGGTGCTCGCTGCGTCAGGGGAATCAACCCACCAGCGCAGAGCTGGAGCGACCTCCTGAGCATTGGCGACAATGACATCGGAAGCATAGTGCGAAACTTCTTCCTGCAGATCGATTTGTGCCCCGGACTGGGGATCGGCGGAGGTCGAAAAGACGGCCGCAAAATGGTACTCCATCGGAACGCAAAACCCGGCGACGATTCCCACGACGACGGCAGTCAGAATGGCGAAGAAAAAGTCGGCTGGTGAGCGAGATGGTCTCTTCTGATGTTTGCCGGCTTGAAATCCTGATGGGACAGTGTGCGGGGCACTCTTCGAGGATGAGTATGAGGATTTTGCGCCCGTAGAAGCCGGGGCAGGCGGCGCGCCAGCGGCGACTGCTTGATTGAAGGCAGGGCGCAATCCAACGAGGTCAGGGTTCAAAGTCTTCTCCCCTGACTAAGCTGTCAATCCGTGCGAGGTCCTCGTCTGCAATCGTCCAACCTACTCCGCCGACGTTTTCGGCTACCTGTGAAGGTCGTTTGGCGCCGACAATGGGGGCAGAAACTCCGGGAAAAGAGGCCGTCCAGTTGATAACCAATTGTGCCGTGGTCTTGCCATATCGGGCTGCGAGTTCCGTCAGGCCTTCGACGATGCGAAGATTTCGCCGAAAACGCGAACCGATGAAATCCGGATCGCGGGCACGGATACCCTCTGGCCGGTCATTTTGTTCGAACTTTCCGGTCAGCAGACCCTTAGCTAGCGGGCTATACGCCAACGCTGCCATGCCATGCTCCCTGCAAAGCGGAAGGAGATCGTCCGCGGCACGCCGATGCAGGAGCGAAAATGGCATCTGGAGACAGTGTACCGGGCCGAACTCCCGTGCGGCGATGACTTCCTCACAACTGAAATTGGAGAGGCCGATGGCGCGTATTTTTTGTTGGTGCAGTAACGTAGTGAGGGCGTCCATGGTTGCGCGGATCGGCGTGTGCGGGTCCGGCCAATGGCATTGATAAAGATCGATGACATCCACGCGCAAGCGACGGAGGCTTTGCTCACATTCGCGAAAGATGCTCTCCCTCGAAAGGCATCTGGGTGGCAGATCGTTTTTTGATCTGGGAAAAAGAAGACCACATTTGGTCGCCACGACTACTTCGTGACGACGCCCTTGAACGGCCTTACCTACGATTTCTTCACTATGACCCAGCCCGTAGATGGGGGCCGTGTCGATCAAATCAACCCCCAGGTCCATGGCCTGATGGATCGCGGCAATGGATTCGCGGTCATCGACCTCACCCCAAGTCTCGACTGCTCCGCCCATGGCCCAGGTTCCCAGGGCGAGTTTTGTGATCCTGAGTCCGCTGTCTCCGAGCGGGCATGTTTCCATCAGGCGTCTGCTCTCCGGAAGCTGCGTTGACCCATCGTAGGAGTGGTTGCAGGTCTTTTAGGCAAGAACCTCTAGCGACGATATTAGTTCACTCAACCAATGCGAACAAGAAAACTACTGGGGAAAGAGGCTACCTAGTGGAAGCATGAAGTACATGTATGCCGTATTTTTGTCAGTATTAAGTTAAGGGCTCTTAGGTGATCGGATGCCTCTGGAATTCTACCGAGACAAGGCATGGATCGTTGCCGAATTGCCAAGCGGTTTTGGTTTGACAGGGATGGAAGCCTAAATATACTTGCGCGGCTCAGGGTGCAGGTACGCTGCGGTTTCGCATTTAGGTCGCGTTGCGAAACGTGCTTTTGGCGCTGACGAACGCAACGTTTTTCCTTGTGGCCGACGCGGCTCTTGGCTTGGCGATGTTGCTGCTGTAGCTCAGCCGGTAGAGTGCGTCCTTGGTAAGGACGAGGTCACGGGTTCGATTCCCGTCAGCAGCTTTTGTTGAAATACGCGGTCTCCTCGAAAAGGTGAGGCCAGGAACACAGAGCTCGATCGAGTTGAGATCGAGCGATGAAATCGACTGAGTGGAGGTAGCTTTCGGATGGCTAAGGGAGTTTTTGAACGAACCAAACCGCACGTTAACGTTGGAACGATCGGTCACGTGGACCACGGCAAGACGACGCTCACGGCGGCGATTTGTACGGTACAGGCGGCCAAGGGCCTCTGTAAGGCGATTTCATACGACGAAGTAGCGAAAGCTTCGGAGTCGCAAGGCCGGCGCGATGCAACGAAAATTCTAACCATCGCCACATCGCACGTGGAGTACGAAACCGCTGCGCGGCACTATGCGCACATCGACTGCCCCGGCCATGCGGATTATGTGAAGAACATGATCACCGGCGCCGCACAGATGGACGGCGCTATTCTGGTGGTGTCCGCCGCGGACGGTCCCATGCCGCAGACTCGCGAGCACATTCTTCTCGCTCGTCAGGTAAACGTGCCGTACCTGGTCGTGTTTCTGAACAAAATTGACCTGGTGGATGATGCGGAGCTATTGGAGCTCGTGGAGATGGAAGTTCGGGAGTTGCTGACGAAGTATGATTTCCCAGGCGATGAGATTCCCGTGATCCGAGGATCGTCCCTGCCCGCGCTCCAAAATCCGACCGATGCCGAAAAGATCAAATGCATCGGGGAGCTGATGGACGCCTTGGACAAGTACGTTCCCATTCCCAAGCGCGACGTGGATCAACCGTTCCTGATGTCCGTGGAGGACGTGTTCAGCATCAAGGGCAGAGGCACGGTAGCGACTGGTCGAATCGAACGCGGTCAGGTCAAAGTCGGCGATGAAGTGGAGATCGTCGGCCTGATCGACACGGCGGTCACCACGGTGACGGGCGTGGAGATGTTTAATAAGACGCTGGATTCCGGTATCGCCGGCGACAACGTTGGCTGCTTGCTACGCGGAACCAAGAAGGAAGAAATCGAGCGTGGGCAGGTTCTTGCTGCGCCGAAGAGCATTACGCCTCATACCAAGTTCGAGGCTCAAGTGTACGTGCTAACGCAAGAGGAAGGCGGTCGACATACACCGTTTTTCAACGGTTATCGGCCGCAGTTCTACTTCCGGACGACCGACGTAACCGGGGCTCTGGCCTTGCAGGGCGCAGAGATGTGCATGCCCGGTGACAACATCACCATGGAGGTGGCGCTAGGCAAGCCGATCGCCATGGAACAGGGACTGCGGTTCGCAGTGCGTGAGGGCGGTCGAACGGTCGGATCCGGCGTCGTCGCGAAGGTGGTTGAATAGAGCGCTGATGTTTTATCCCCACTTGCACTTCTCGCAGAGAAGTGAAGTTTGGGCTTCGGTGTGACCCGATATGGCCAAAGCTGCAAAACGCGAATACGTCTGGCTCCAGTGCAAGGAGTGCGACGACCTCAATTACCGCACGAGCGTCAACGTCATGGGCGGTACTCCGAAGATTGAGCTGTCCAAGTATTGCAAACGGGAGCGAAAACACACGGTCCACAAGATCAAGAGGAAATAGTCCCTTTCCGCGGCGTGAAATGGGGTCTGCTTAGGAGCGTAGCTCAATTGGCAGAGCACCGGTTTCCAAAACCGGCGGTTGGGGGTTCAAGTCCCTCCGCTCCTGTGGAGTAACGCACCGAGGCCACGGGCAGCGGCGAGCCGCGCAAGCCGAGAGAGAGTCATGGGCGAAACAAAAGGGACTACGCTGGAGCGGCGCGGGTCCGTTGAAGACGACAAGATGAACGACGACAGGAACGACGACGGCGGCGCGGACTCCGGTGGACCGCCGGGCGGCGAAGGAGGATATCGAGCCGAACCGCCGGCGGGCGGGGCTCGCGGCTTTTTTCAACAATACAAGCCTGAGCAGGGCAAGTCCGTGCGGATGGGCACGCTGTTTTGCGGCGGCGCTTTGATCGCCTGGGGCGCGTACTTCCTGTACGACCGGCTTCAGGTGTACGAGGGTGACGAAGCGTGGCGGCTGTTGATCACAACTGGAATTCCCATCGTGTTCGCCGTTGTCCTCTTTGCTCTTTTGTGGTGGGCGTCTTTCGTAAACCGAACGAACAGCGATTTCATGATCGCCACCGAAGGCGAAATGAAAAAAGTGAGCTGGTCGTCACGGCGGGAAGTCATCGGCTCCACAAAGGTAGTGATCCTTTTCACGCTGATGATGGCTGTGTTTTTGTTCGTGGTCGACATTGCGTTCCAAGCTCTGTTTAGCAGCGTTGGAATCCTGAAGCGATGAGCGATACGCCCCCTACAGCACAGGATTCGGCCTCCTCGGCGACGGTCACCGCGCCGGGCATGAAGTGGTACGTGCTCCGCGTGGCCTCCAACAAGGAGGAGCAGGTGCGCGGCGCCCTGGAGCGGAAAGTGAAGATCGAGGGACTGGAGCACCGAGTGGGAAGGGTGCTCGTCCCGACGCTCAAAGAGAAGCGGATGAAGGCCGGCGTCCTCAAGATCGTGGAGCGAAAGCTGTACCCCGGATACGTCTTTGTGGAAATGGCGTGTGAGGAGGACGGATCGATCACCGAAGCAGTATGGTTCCTCATCAAGGAGACCACCGGCGTCGGCGATTTCATCGGGTCCGACGGGAAGCCCACGAGCATGCCGGATCAGGACGTGGTTGGGATGCTCGCGGCCTCGCAGAAGGCTGAGGAACAGCCGGGACTCTCGGGCCTGAATATTCACAAGGGCGACCAGGTCAAGATCACCGACGGGGCATTTGAGAGCTTCGAAGGAGAGGTCGAGGCTGTCGATGAGAAGCGTGGAATGGTCTCGGTGATCGTCTCCATTTTCGGTCGCTCAACCCCCGTCGAGGTGGGGTACTGGCAGTTGGAAAAGGTGGAGTAGTTTTCAGTTCCGGGCGACGGCATCCGCCTGAAACGGCGGATGCAAGGCCGGATGCCGTGGAACAAGGTGTTTGAACTATGGCCAAAGGTCCAAAGGAATTAACCGCGACGATAAAGCTGCAGGCCCCGGGCGGGCAGGCGACCCCGGCCCCACCGATCGGTCCGGCGCTCGGCCAGCACGGCGTGAACATCGGGCAGTTCGTTCAACAGTTCAACGCAGCGACGACGGCACTAAACGGCATGACCGTTTCGGTGGTGATCTCAGTTTTTTCGGATCGATCCTTTACGTTCCAGGTGAAGAGTCCGCCGGCGGCCGTGCTGCTGAAGGACGCGGCCAAGATCGCCAAGGGAAGCGGCGTCCCCAATAAAGAAAAAGTTGGGACGGTGACGCGGGCGCAGCTTCGGACCATTGCCGAACGGAAGCTGCCGGATTTGAACTCCAATTCCATCGAGGCCGCAGAGCGAGTGGTTGCGGGCACGGCGCGGTCGATGGGCGTCGATGTCGTCGACTAAAGGATGCGGGTGAAGGTGATGGGCAATCGAAGCGTAGTTTATCGGAAGCAGGTTGAAGCGGGCGGCGCGTCGCATACGCCGGTCAGCATCGAAGAGGGCATCGCCACGGTAAAGAAAATGGCAGCGATCAAGGGCGATCGACCCTATAAGAACGGCAAAAAGCGCAAGTCCAAGGACCAGACGATCCAAATCGTGCTGCATCTAGGCATCGACCCGAAGCAAGCCGATCAGATGCTTCGGGGAGCGATTTCGCTGCCCAAGGGAATTGGCAAGTCGCGCACGGTGATCGCGTTTTGCGACGGGGCGGCGGCCGAGGCGGCTAAGGCTGCGGGGGCGCTGGAGGCCGGGACCGACGAACTCATCAAGAAAGTCGAGGGCGGCTGGTCGGAGTTCGACGTGGCCATCGCCCATCCTTCGATGATGGGAAAAGTCGGCAAGCTTGGACGAGTGCTGGGGCCGCAGGGTAAGATGCCGACGCCCAAGTCAGGCACGGTGACGGCGGATGTGGCCGCTGCGGTCAAGGAATTCGCGGCGGGACGCATCGAGTTTCGCAATGACGACGGAGGCAACGTTCATCTGCCCGTGGGCAAGACGAGCTTCGCCGACTCGGACCTAAAAGCGAACATTGATGCCGTGATCGAGCACTTTGGGAAAGTAAAGCCGGCGTCGGCCAAGGGACATTATATGAAGAAAGTCAGCTTGGCGGGCTCCCGGACGCCTTCGGTGACACTAATGACCAGCATGTAGTCATATAGTGAAGAAATGAATGACCGACTGGAAAGTCGGTCCCGCAAAAACTGGAATGAATCCATGAGTAAGGCCATCAAAGCGTTAATGACCGACCAGCTCCGTGAGCGCTACACCGGCATGAACAGTGCGTGCGTCGTGGAGTTGAGCGGATTGGATGTTCAGTCGCAGGAAAAGCTGCGTCGAAACCTGCGAGCCAAGTCCGCCCGGCTGGAGGTAGTGAAGAACAGCCTCGCCAAGCGGGCCTTGAAGGGCGGACCGTTGGAGGCGCTTGGTTCGACTCTTGTCGGTCCGTGTGCGTTGGTTACCAGTTCGTCCTCTTTGATTGAGGTGGCCAAGCTGCTCGTGGCGGCGGCTAAGGACTTCAAGAAGCTCAAGCTTAAACAGGGCATCATTGACGGTGATCCGATACCGCTCTCGGTTGAGGCAATTGCGAAGATGCGGGGCAGAGGCGAAATCCTCGGTGAGCTGGCGATGCTCCTCAACTCTCCGGGCCGTGCGATCGCCGGATGTCTGAAGTCGCCGCAGGCCAAGATCGCCGGATGTTTGAAGACTATTTCTGAGAAGGCGGCATAGGAGTAACCGAACGAACGGATGGGAATGAAAGTTGACTTCGACTGGTCCGCCACGTGCGGATGAAATGACTCGCCTTGGGGCGGGTTGCCTATTGAAGCAAAGATTTCTAGTGGAAGGAGTAGAGAGTACCTATGGCTCAAGCACCCATTGCGGAGTTTAGCGCAACGATCAGCAGCTTGGCTGATACCCTCGTAAATTTGACGGTGAAAGACGCGCAGTCACTCGTTGACTGCCTGAAAAGCGTTCATGGCATCGAGCCGGCCGGCGGTGGAGTGATGATGGCTGCGGGTCCGGCAGCGGGTGCGGGACCTGCCGCAGCGGCGGAAAAAACGTCTTTTGACGTAATTCTCGCGAGCTTTGGTGATAAGAAGATTCAGGTCATCAAGGTCGTGCGCGCCGTAACGGGTCTGGGGCTTAAGGAAGCCAAGGACCTTGTGGAAGCCGTACCCAAGCCGTTGAAGGAAGGCGTCTCCAAGGAAGATGCGGAAAAGATCAAGAAGGAAATCGAGGAATCCGGCGGTGCTGTGACGATTCAATAGACCCGCAACCGGCCTGAGAGCGTAATTATCATTAGGCCATACGAGGGCAACACTTAAGTTACCAGTTTGTGACTTTGCCGTGAGCTTAGGCTCTCGGTTTCAATCAACACATCTTCGGCAGCGCGAGAACGATCCGGTGCAGGGACGCCGGATCTACCGGATGCGCGGTCGTTCGATGCTTCGTCCCACCATAGCGAATGTCGCGCGGTTCCGTTCGACGAATGGGCTTTGTGCCCTTTCACGCCCGATCGAAGCGCGCGGCTATGAATGGAGAGGCTTCGGCGATGATTTCGACATTACCGGTACGCGACTACTCCAAGGTTGGCGACGCGATTCCCGTACCCGATCTGATAGGGATTCAAACCCGCTCCTATGCCCGTTACTTGCAGGCGGAAGAACCGCCGGAGAAACGGGATGCGCATGGGTTGGAAGCCCTATTGCGGGAGATGTTTCCGATCGAGAGTTACGACGGAAACCTCGGTCTTCATTACATTAGCTACGAACTGGGCAAGCCGCGTTACACACCCGACGAGTGCCGCGAGCTGCGTTTGACCTACGGGATGCCGCTCCGCGTGCGGCTCCGGCTGGTCCGCAAGGACAGCGACGAAATCCAGGAAGATCTTATTTACCTGGGCGACATGCCCACCATGATCGGCGGGGGTGAGTTCATCATCAACGGTGCGGAGCGGGTGATCGTTTCGCAGCTTCACCGCTCCCCCGGCGTGGACTTCATCAAGGATCAGGCCGAAGGCGACCGCGCCCTGCATGCCTGCCGAATCATCCCCGAACGTGGAAGCTGGATCGAGATTGAAGTCACCAAAAAAGACGTGCTGGTGGTGCGCATCGATCAATCGAGCAAGCTGCCGGCCACGACCTTTTTGCGGGCGATGGACACCAAGTATTCGACCGACGAAGCCATCGTCGGAGAGTTCCATGCCACGAAATCGGTCAAGGTGTCGGCGCTGAAACCGGAGATGTACACCGTCTCCCCGATCATCGACGAGGAAAACGAAGAAGTGCTTGTCCGCGCCGGCTGTCAGATCGGAGACGCCGTTGAGCGCCTTCAGGCATCGTCGCTTAAGTCTTTGAACGTGATCGCCAAGGTGTCCGATCCTTTGATTCTGAACACCATGGCCGAGGATACCAGCCGCACGCATGAAGAGGCGCTGCTCAAGATCTACGCCCGACTTCGACCGGGCAACCCTCCGCAGCTCGACAAAGCAAAGAAGCTTTTCAACGAAAAATTCTACGATGAAAACCGGTATCGACTCGGGAAAGTGGGTCGCTTCCGCCTGAACCGCAAGTTCGAACTGGATCACGACGGCGGGGCGATGACCTTGACGGTCGACGATGTGATTCAATGTCTCAAATACCTGCTCAAGCTTCGTACGGGCGAGGCGGCCTTTGCCGTGGACGACATCGACCATCTCGGCAACCGCCGACTGCGCACGCTGGACGAACTTTGCGCCGATGAGATGCGCAAGGGGTTCCTCAAACTTCGGCGTACTGTCCAGGAGCGGATGAGCCTCAAGGACCCGGATCAGTTGGGGCGCGTTGCCGAGCTGATTAACAGCAAGTCGATCAGCGCTGCCATAGAGCTTTTCTTTGGTCGCGGCGAGCTGTCGCAGGTCGTAGACCAGACGAACCCGCTCTCGCAGCTTACGCACGAACGACGTCTCTCGGCATTGGGACCGGGCGGGTTGAATCGGAAACGGGCCGGATTCGAGGTTCGCGACGTACACATCAGTCACTACGGGCGCATCTGTCCGATCGAGACGCCGGAAGGCACGAACATCGGTTTGATCGCCTCGCTGAGCCTTTATAGCGCGGTGGACGATTATGGGTTCCTGATTACGCCGTATCGCAAGGTGAGCAAGGACGGCAAGCTCGGCGACCATCGATATCTGCGGGCGGACGAAGAGATGCGCGAGATCCTCGCTCCGCCCGAAGCCGTCGAACCCAAGATGGGCCGGCTGCGCGAAGGACCGGCCGTCGCCCGTGCCTATGGGGACCTGCGGCAGGTGAATTCCGAGCAGGTAACTTTTGTTGATATTTCTCCCAAGCAGACCATCGGGGTGTCCGCGGCGCTCATTCCGTTTCTGGAGCACGACGACGCGAACCGAGCGTTGATGGGATCGAACATGCAGCGTCAGGCCGTACCGCTGCTGAAGGTCGAGCCGCCGCTTGTATCCACGGGGATGGAGCGGCCGGTCGCGGTCAACAGCGGGATGGTCGTTCGCAGCCGCAGCACCGGGAAGGTCACGTTCGTGGATGCCCAGCGAATCGTGATCGACGATACGGACGAATACATTTTGCGGAAGTTCCAGGGTCTGAATGAGCGGACGTGCATGAACCAACGGCCGCTCGTCAAGCCGGGGCAACGAGTGAAAAAAGGCGAAATCATCGCCGACGGACCGGCGACCTTCCATGGTGAATTGGCATTGGGGAAAAACATCCTGGTGGGGTTTATGACCTTTGACGGTCATAACTTTGAAGATGCGATCGTCATCAGTGATCGCCTGGTGCGAGACGACACTTTCACCAGCGTCCACATCGACGAATACGACATCGAAGTCCGCGAGACGAAGCTCGGAAAAGAGGAGTTTACAGCGGACATTCCCAACGTCTCGGAGAAAGCGCTGGCCAACCTCGATGCGGACGGGATCGTGCTCATCGGCACCCGTGTGCAACAGCGCGACATTCTCGTGGGGAAGGTCAGTCCGAAATCCAAAAGCGAGCTAAGCCCGGAGGAGAAGCTGCTTCATGCGATTTTCGGCCGTGCGGGAGAAGACGTGAAGAACGATTCCCTGGAGCTTCCCGCCGGCGAAGAAGGGATCGTCATTGGGGCCAAGCGCTTCAGCCGACGCCTGCACATGACCGACGAGCAGCGCAAGGATCTTAACGAGGAGATTTCCCGTTATGTCGCTTCGCAGAACTTGCGGATCACGGCCTGCTTCAAGCAGATGTGCGAGGAGATCGAGCGGGCGACGGACGGCCCCATGATCGACCCGAACACCCGGCAGAAAGTAGGCCATAGCGAGCTTGACGAGGTTATCCTTGAGCAGATCGAAGTTTTTTCGGAGCACGTCCGCACGCGCGACCTCAAGTGGGTCAAGCCCGTGTCCAAGCGCGACGAATGCCTGGCGATCACCGACCGCTTTTGGCCGCGTATCCAGGAGATTCAGGAGGAGCGCGACCGGAAAGCGGCGCAGATGAAGCGCGGCGACGAGCTACCCTCCGGCGTACTCGAAATGGTGAAGGTGTACGTGGCGACGAAGCGGCCGATCTCCGTGGGAGATAAGATGGCCGGACGCCACGGCAACAAGGGCGTCATTGCTCGAATCGTACCTGAAGAGGACATGCCGTTCCTCGACGACGGAACGCCGCTGGACCTGTTGCTGAATCCCCTCGGTGTGCCGTCGCGTATGAATGTGGGACAGATCCTGGAGACGCACCTCGGCTGGGCGGCCAAGATGCTGGGGTTTCAGGCTGTGACGCCTGTTTTCGACGGCGCCACGGAAGAGGAGATTCACGCCGCTCTGGTGGAGGCCAATGAGCATGCCAGCCATCGCGCGGAGGATTCAACCGCCGTGGCCTCGGCGGCGCAAAGCGACCTTCGCTTCGCCCAGATTCCCCCGAGCGGCAAGGTCAGACTCCGCGACGGAAGGACCGGCGAGTACCTCGATCAGCCCGTCACCGTGGGCTACATCTACATGCTCAAACTTCACCACCTGGTGGATGACAAGATTCATGCCCGGGCGACGGGTCCGTACAGTTTGATCACACAACAACCCTTGGGTGGAAAAGCCCGGACCGGCGGACAGCGTTTCGGCGAGATGGAGGTATGGGGGCTGGAGGCCTATGGCGCCGCCTACATTCTTCAGGAGCTGTTGACCGTTAAGAGCGACGACGTTGAAGGACGGACGAAGATCTACGAGACGATCGTGAAGGGCAAGAACACGCTGGAAGCGGGCACGCCGGTTTCGTTCGATGTCTTGTGCAACGAGATCCGCGGATTGTGCCTGAACATTCACCTGGAGAAGCGTCGCGTTGGATAGGCAGTACGGCGAAACGGGGGAAGGAAACGGGAGACTGATACGTGTTCGAGGACATTGAGTACGAAACGATGGCGAAGCCCGAGCCGCAGGAATTGTCGGCGTTTTACACGCGGCAGGGTCACCATGAAGCGGCGCAATCGCGCGAGAAACTCAAGCGGATGATCAGCCATACGCACTGTTTCGTGACCGCACGTTGCAAGGGAGAGTTGATCGGCTTCGCCCGCGGAGTGACGGACGGTTTTGGGGGCCGTCTTGCGGAGTGCAAGCTGGATCCGACGTTTCAGGGACCCGGCTGCATTACGCGCAAGGACGGACGTATCGAGCACGACTCGGCGGGGATCGCGCATGAAATGGCCTGTCGTGTCATTGGGGTGCTGCGACAGAGCGGCGTGGACCGGATTGTGGCCTTGGCGCATGGAACGGAAGTGGACTTTTGCGAGGAACTGGGATTTCGGAAGTTGCGGGGACTGGTGGCCCTGGAGCTGACCAACGACATTCCGCTTCCAGCGCGAGAGCTGGCCCAGAGCGCCGTATGAGGACCGCAAGCATGTTGTTCATCTGTTCAACAGAGAAGAATTTGGCCTGGTGAAGATTCGTTTGGCTTAGGCTTCATAAGAGGATTACTCGAAAATGCTCGACAACATCTACGATCGAGTCAACGATTACAGCCGAGTTCATATTTCGCTGGCTTCACCGAACGATATTCGCAGTTGGTCGTTCGGCGAAGTGAAGAAGCCCGAAACGATCAACTACCGCACGTACCGTCCGGAAAAGGACGGCCTGTTCTGCGAGCGGATCTTTGGTCCGGAACGGGACTGGGAGTGCGCCTGCGGGAAGTTCAAAGGCACGAAACACAAGGGAATCATCTGCGACCGCTGCGGTGTAAAGGTGACGCATTCACGTGTTCGCCGCAAGCGCATGGGGCACATCAACCTTGCCGCCCCGGTCGTACATATCTGGTTCTTCAAGGCCATGCCTTCGCGTCTGGGCGCGTTGCTCGCCATCAAGACGGCAAGCATGGAGAAAGTTATTTATTTCCAGGACTACATCGTTATTGATCCCGGAGACACCCCGCTGAAGGCCAAGCAGCTTCTGACGGAAGAAGAGTATCGGGCCGCGGTGGAAAGTTACGGCAAGAGCTTTACAGCCATGATGGGTGCGGAGGCGATCAAGGAGCTGCTTGCGAGGCTCGATCTTGCTCAACTTTCCGGTGAACTTCGCGAGGAACTCATCAAGACGGGCAGCAAACAACGTGAAAAGGACCTTGCCAAGCGGTTGAAAGTGGTGGAGGCGCTCCGCAGCTCGCCCAACGATCCATCGTGGATGGTGTTGGAAGTCATTCCCGTGATTCCGCCGGACCTGCGACCGCTGGTCCTGCTGGATAGTGGAAACTTCGCGACCAGCGACTTGAACGATCTGTATCGCCGGATCATCAATCGAAACAGCCGACTGAAGAAGCTGGTCGATCTGAACGCCCCCGAAGTCATCATTCAGAACGAAAAGCGAATGCTTCAACAGGCTGTGGACGCCTTGTTCGATAACGGTCGTTGCCGCCGGCCGGTGCTGGGATCGAGCAACCGGCCTCTGAAGTCCATGACCGACATGATTAAGGGTAAGCAGGGTCGCTTCCGTGAAAACCTGCTCGGCAAGCGAGTCGATTACTCGGCGCGTTCGGTCGTCGTGGTCGGCCCTGAGCTGAAGCTGCATCAATGCGGCCTGCCGAAGAAGATCGCCCTGGAACTGTACCAGCCGTTCATCATCCGTAAGCTCAAGGATCGCGGTTTGGCCGACACCATCAAATCGGCCAAGAAGATGCTTGAGCGACGTGACCAGGCGATCTGGGACATCCTGGAAGAAGTGATCTACCATCACCCGGTTCTGCTCAATCGCGCCCCGACGCTACACCGAATGGGCATTCAGGCATTCGAGCCGGTACTTGTCGAAGGCAATGCGATCAAGATTCACCCGCTGGTCTGCCGGGGCTTCAACGCCGACTTTGACGGCGATCAGATGGCCGTACACCTGCCGCTGTCCATCGAAGCCCAGGTGGAGGCGCATGTGCTGATGATGTCTACGAACAACATCTTTAGCCCGGCCAACGGTAGCCCGATCATGTCGCCGACGCAGGACGTGGTGCTCGGGTCGTTTTACCTGACGACCGACCATGTCAGCCCGAAGGTAGATGATAAGGAAACGCCCCGTTTCGCGGACGTCTTTGAGGCCATGTTCGCGTATGCCCATCAGCGCATCGCCATACACGACAAAATCTGGGTGCGGGTTGACCACGAGCGACTGGTTTCCAACGCCAAGCCTGGGAACGATCCCATGCCCGCCAACCGTCGCATCCTTACAACCGTCGGGCGTTTGATCTTCAACGATATCCTGCCCCAGGGAATGCCCTACTATAACTATCCTTTGTCCCAAAAGGGCCTGGTCCGGGTGGTCGCGGACTGCCACGAGCTTCTCGGGCGAGCGAAGACCATCGACGTGCTCGACGACATCAAGGAAATCGGATTCAAGTACAGCACGCTTGCGGGTCTGTCATTCGGAGTGACGGACATGCGCATTCCTCAAGCCAAGCAGAAGATCATCGACGAAGCCCAGAAGTTCGTGGATCAAATCCAAAAGTCGTTCGAGCAGGGCACACTTACTCGGCTGGAGCGATACAACCAGGTGATCGACGTATGGATTCATGCGCGCGAGCGTGTGACCCAGGCCATGATGACGGAGCTGCGCGACGACTTCCGTGATGGTAAGGGCGATTATCGTGCACCGGGCGATGTGGGAGCTAAAGCTTACCTTAATCCCATTTACCTGATGACCCAGTCCGGCGCCCGAGGCAGCGTGGACCAGATTCGGCAACTGGCGGGAATGCGGGCGTTGATGGCCAAACCGTCCGGCGAGATTATCGAAACGCCCATCAAGGCGAACTTCCGCGAGGGACTTTCTGTGTTGGAGTATTTCAGCTCGACGCACGGAGCGCGGAAGGGCTTGGCGGATACCGCTCTCAAGACCGCCGACTCCGGCTACCTGACGCGCAAGCTCGCCGATGTGGCGCAAAACGTCATTGTGGCGATTCCCGATTGCGGCACGATCAATGGTATCACGAAAGCCGCGACGTACAAGGGTGAAGAAGTGGACATCGCCCTCCGTGAGAACATCATCGGTCGCGTTGCGCGGGACGATGTCCACAATCCCGTGAACGACGAGTCGGTCGTCGCGGTCAATCAGATTATTACGAAGGAAATCGCCTCACAGCTGGAAGACCTGGGATTGGACAAGATCCGCGTTCGCAGTCCTCTTACCTGCGAGAGCCCCCAGGGTGTTTGCGCCATGTGCTATGGCATGGACATGTCGGCTTCGAGGCTTGTGGAAGAGGGATTGGCCGTCGGGATCATCGCCGCCCAGTCCATCGGCGAGCCGGGCACGCAGCTTACGATGCGTACGTTCCACACTGGCGGCGTCGCCCAAAAGGCGGCGCTGGAAAACGTCCTGAAAGCGACGCAAAAGGGCGTTGTTCATTATCACGATCTCAATCCGGTTGACGTTAAAAACGAGGATGGAAGCACGCGTATCGTCGTCCTCAAGCGCAACGGAGAGATCCTCATTGTAGACGACAAGGGACGAGAACTGTCGCGCGACCGCGTGCCCTATGGGGCGATTCTCAAGGTAAAGGACGGCCAGGCCGTGGCGCGCCGTGACGTGATCTGCGAATGGGACCCGCACATGACGCCGATTTTGGCTGAAGTCGGCGGTTTCGTCCGCTTCCAGGATGTGACGGATGGCGAGACCGTTCGTTTAGAGCAGGAGGGCGGCCGATCCAAGTTTGTTGTCATTGAGCACAAGGGCGAGAAGCATCCGCAGATCGTCATCGAAGACAAAAGCGGCAACGTACTCGATTACCATTACTTGCCCGCCAAGGCGCGAATTGAGGTTCAGGAAGGACAAGCGATCAGCCCTGGCATCGAGTTGGCTCGCCAGCCTCGAGCAATGGGCGGGACGCAGGATATCACGGGAGGTTTGCCGCGCGTCACGGAGATTTTTGAGGCTCGTAAACCCAAAGAGCCGGCAGTGATGGCTGAAATCTCCGGTCAGGTGGAGATTCGTCCAGACAAACGCCGCGGTAAAATGACGATTGTCATCCGCAGTGAAAGCGGGATGGAAAAAGAGCATCATGTGCCGCAGGATAAGCACCTGCTCGTACACGCAGGCGATTATGTGGAAGCGGGCGATCCCCTGATCGACGGTCCGCTTATTCCGCACGATATCCTCCGTATCAAAGGCGAGGAGGCTCTCCAGAATTATCTGCTCGCCGAGGTGCAGGCGGTCTATCGAAGTCAAAACGTGGGCATCAACGACAAACACCTGGAGATCATCATCAATCAGATGTTGCGCAAGGTGAAAGTGGAGCAACCCGGTGACTCCAGCTTCCTTCCGGGCGAGACCGTGGACAAGTTCCGTTTTCGTCAGGAAAATGAGCGATTGATCAAGAGCGTGGTGATCGTGAACCCGGGGGATAGCGGTCTGACGGTCGGCCAGGTTCTCCTCAAAACAGAGCTTTCCGCGGCCAATGCCGAGTCCGAGGAAAAGGGAGGCGAGCCGGCCAAGGGTCGAAAGCCGAAACCCGCCTCGGCCGCGACTCTCTTATTGGGGATCACCAAAGCAAGCCTTTCCAGCGATTCCTTCATATCCGCGGCGTCGTTCCAGGAAACAACCAAGGTACTCACCGAGGCCGCAATAGCGGGTATGGCTGACAACTTGCAAGGACTCAAGGAAAACGTCATATTGGGGCATCTGATCCCGGCTGGATCGGCGTTTCGGCAGTATCAAGCGCTTCGCGTTCGGCAGATTGGCGAACCGATTCCGGCTGTGGCGGACGTGCCGGCAGAGATTCCGGTCAGCGCCGCAGGACAGAGTTTTACCGAGCCGGCAGAGGGAATTGTTGAAGGAGCGGTGGCTGGCGCCTCGGACGAGTCGATGACTCTTGTTGAGGCGAGTTCCGATTCCTTCACTGTAAATACGGGCTCGGGGAAAAAGGCCGGGAGCGACGCCTAGACGCCCGTTAATAGAGGAACGAGATGCCGACGATTAACCAACTCATCCGTATTGGCCGACGCAAGGTCCAGAAGAAGTCCAAGGTCCGCGACCTTGATCAATGCCCGCAGCGCCGGGCGGTGTGTCTCATCGTGAAGACTCAGACACCCAAGAAGCCCAATTCCGCGTTGCGGAAAGTGGCGCGCGTTCGACTGACCAATGGGAAGGAAGTGACTGCGTACATTCCCGGCGTGGATCATAATCTGCAGGAACACTCCATTGTTCTGGTTCGTGGCGGACGCGTTCGAGACCTGCCGGGCGTGCGCTATCACATTATCCGTGGGGCGCTGGACTCCGCGGGCGTGGAGGGTGACAAGGACGGTCGTCCGCGCAACCGTAGCCGAAGCAAGTATGGAGTCAAACGACGCAAGTGACCGGTTTTGAGACGCATAGAATGACTGGGAGAGAACGCTCGATCGCCGAGTGCGCCCCTTTTCATGTAGGTTATCGTGAATCGCCGGTGGTGATCGTTGGATCGGCGATCGGCGCTTGCCTCCTGTTGGCCCTGGCCGCCCAGGTGCGGATTCCGGTACCCGGCACCGAAGTACCGATGACCCTTCAGCTCCTGGCCGTGCTAATGATTGGGTTCATTTTTTCCGCCAAGAGCGTGGTATTGGCGCTCCTTGGGTATCTTGCTTTGGGAGCGGCAGGCGTTCCTGTGTTCTCGCCCGGATCGCCTGGGCTTTGGGGCCCAACCGGGGGTTATCTTGTGGGGTTTTTGCCGGCCGCATTGCTTGTGAGCCTGCTGCGAGGACCACGCGAAGCCGGCTTGGTTCGGCTGCTCGGTGCCGGTGCCGTGGGCGTTACGGTGGTTTTCGCTTGTGGTATAGGGTGGCGGATCGCGTGGCTGGTAGGAGATTGGCGGTTGGCCCTTCAAACGGGGCTGTCCCCGTTCATTCTCAAGGCGACCGTTGAGTTGTGTTTGGCGGCAATGTTAATGAAGTCGATCCATCGGTGGAGGCACCGCCGAAGGAAGATTTTTTCGGGACGGATTAAATAGAGGGTTGCCGGTAGTCGATCGTTCGACCCGGCGCCGTTTGGTAACTGGAAGACGAACAGATGGGTTTTAAGCAATTCACCAGAGCGGCCGATCAGCTAAAGCCGGATACGCGGTTTAATAGTCTGCTGGCGGCGCGGTTCATTAACTGTTTCATGTACGATGGCAAGAAGAGCACGGCCACGCGCGTTTTTTACGATGCGTTGGACATCGTGGGCAAGCGTCTCAAAGATCAGCCGCCTTACGAAGTGTTTGAGCAGGCCGTGAATAATTGCAAACCCAACGTCGAGGTGCGTTCCAAGCGCGTCGGCGGCAGCAACTACCAGGTGCCGATGCCGGTCAATCGCAAACGGCAGCAATCGCTCGCGTTCCGCTGGCTGCGTGAGGCGGCACGGGCGAAAAAAGGCAAACCCATCAGCGAAGCCCTCGCCGCAGAGATCATCGACGCGGCCAAAGGCGAAGGGACGGCGGTCACTACCAAAGACAACGTTCACCGAATGGCTGACGCCAACAAGGCCTTCGCCCACTTTGCCTGGTAGGGTGTCAACGCGGAAGTCGAGGTTCCCCCCCTTGTTTGGCGAGCTAGGCGTGTTCGCGCCGGCTGCAATGCCACGAGCTGGTCGATGGGCGTATAGTGAGGTCTGACTACGCTCATGGGCATTGATCTCTCCACTGTTAGAAACATTGGCATCGCAGCGCACATTGATGCGGGGAAGACGACCACAACCGAGCGAATTCTCTATTACACCGGGCGGACGCATCGGATGGGTGAGGTCGATGACGGCACTACCACCACGGATTTCGACGAACAAGAACAGAAACGCGGCATCACCATCTACTCGGCAGCCGTGAGTTGCCCCTGGAAGGGCTTCACCATCAACCTCATCGACACCCCCGGCCACGTGGACTTTACCGCGGAGGTGGAACGGTCGCTCCGCGTGCTGGATGGGATGGTGGCGGTTTTCGACGCGAAAGAGGGAGTGGAGGCGCAATCCGAGACGGTCTGGCGACAGGCGGACAAGTACAAGGTGCCGCGCATTTGCTTCATCAACAAGATGGACAAGATCGGTGCAGATTTCGAGCGCAGCGTCGCTTCCATTAGAGAGAGGCTGTCGATCCCGCCGCTTCCGATTCAATCGCCGATCTTCATCAATGGTGAGTTCCGAGGCCTGATCGACCTGATCACCCTGCAGGCCGTCTATTTCAAGCAAGAGGAACTCGGCTCGACGTATGAAGTGGGTGACATTCCCGCTGATCTTGTGGTGATCGCGAATGGGCGGCGGCGCGAGATGCTGGAAATCATCTCCGAATTCTCCGAGACAGTGATGCACAAGTATCTGCACGATGAACCGGTGGGCGAGACTGAGATTCGGCAGGCGATCCGTGTGGGCACGGTTAGGCGGGCGCTTTGTCCGGTCCTTTGCGGCAGTTCCCTACGCTTCGTCGGCGTCCAGAGGACGCTCGACGCAGTCTGTGATTTCCTGCCCAGCCCACTGGACATGCCGCCCGTTACGGCGCACGACCCCGAAAACCCGAAAATCGAGAGACAGGTCCGCTGCGATCCCAAGGACGCACTCGTTACGTTGGTTTTCAAAATCGTCGCGGAAAAGCCGGTCGATTTGTACTACCTGCGGCTCTATTCGGGGACTCTCAAGTCGAATGTTCGGCTATTCAATCCCGCGACCGGGGCGAAAGAGAACGTCAGCCGCATCTACCGAATGTTCGCCAAGCGACGCGATCAACTCGACGAGGCAGTGGCTGGCGACATCGTCGCGGTCATCGGGCCGCGGAGTACCCTTACCGGACATACCCTTTGCGACGCGCGACATCCTGTTATCTTGGAGTCGATCAAGTTTCCGGAAACGGTCATTAGCGTCTCCATCGAGCCGCGATCCTCGAAGGACCGCGACAAACTGCTGGAATCGCTGGCCGCCCTTACCCGTCAAGATCCGACCCTTACGGTGACCGCCAACGCCGAGACCGGGCAGACCCTTCTTTCGGGTATGGGCGAACTACACTTGGAGATTGCCGCACAACGGCTGCGAGGAGACATGAACGTCGACGTGGTCGTAGGCAAACCCCGAGTTTCCTACCGGGAGACCGTTACGCAGCAGGGCGAGGGTGAAGGGCGCTTCATCCGGCAGATCGGCGGCCGGCCGCACTATGCCATATTACGCGTTCGCATTGAGCCGAAGAAATACACCGCGGGGCGGACCAGTTTTGAAATCGCGAACGCCCTGGCGAGTGACGGGCTGGCAGCGGAATTTGTGCGGGCTTGCGAATTGGGAATCAACGACGCGGCTCAGAGCGGCATTCTTGGCGGATTTCCGGTGATTGACTGGAAGGTGACCATGATGAGCGCCGGTTGGCACGAATCGGAAAGCTCGGAACTTGCGTTTGAAAACGCCGCCCGCGCAGCATTCTTCGATGCCATGAAGGCAGCCGGTCCGGTGCTCTTGGAGCCGATCATGGATGTCGAGGTTGTCGCCGTGGATGAGTATTTTGGCTTGATCATGGGAGATTTGAACGCTCGCAAGGCGGTAGTCCGTAATACAATGTTGCGAGGAGCGGAGCGGCTGATTTCCGCCGATGTCCCGCTTTCGCAAATGTTCGGCTATGTAACTAGATTACGAAGTCTGTCTCAGGGTCGGGCGACTGCAACAATGGCCCCTTCCCATTACGCGCCGGTTTCGGCCGCTCATATGAAAGAGCTTGTTGGTATGTAAGAAAACAGGCGATTTTTCGCCATTACAAGGCTAGAACTTCAGAACAACCTAGCGTACGGGCCTCACGCTCGAACGCCAAAACTAAAGTATATCTATAATTCATTTGCGTCGGATTTAGATGAGATTTGAAGCAATGTGGTTTCAATTCTTGCCAGTTGACATCCATCGCGATTGGTTTATGCTGGCCGGTCTGCGGTCATTTGGACCGGCTGCGAACAAAAACGAAAGGGAAACGGCTGCGTGAGCGCCCAGAACAAAATCCGAATCAGGATGGAAGCCTACGATTCTCGGGCGCTGGACGCGTCGGCGAAGGAGATCGTCGAGCAGGCAAAGCGGACGAGCGCCAAGGTTCATGGGCCTATCCCGTTGCCTACTCGAGTTGAGCGTTACACGGTGTTGACCAGCCCTCATATTGATAAGAAATCGCGCGAGCAGTTTGAGATGCGGACGCACAAGAGGATTATTGACATAAGTGAGCCGACGTCTCGGACGGTGGAGGCGATCAATCGTATTCAAGTGCCCGCCGGCGTCTTCGTGAAGATTAAGGCGTAGTACGAGTGTATTGGTAAATGGCTCCCGGCCGTCGCGGCGACCTGGGTCCTTGTCCGAAAGTCTTTTCTACAAGTTCAGGCGTGTGAGCTTCATCGCACGCAATGGATGGTTGGCAAATCATCCGATCGATTCGGATGGAAGGGTTATCTTCGTATGTTGCCCGCTTTATTGGGAACCAAGGTCGGCATGACTCTCGTCCTCGATGAGAGAGGCGCAGCCGAAACCGTCACCGTGGTGCGTGCCGGCCCGTGCGTGGTCCTCCAGGTGAAGGAAAAGGAAAAAGACGGGTACGACGCGGTTCAGCTTGGTTTTGGCGACGTGAAACCACATCGTTCCAACAAGGCGATGATCGGGCATGCGTCGAAGGCCGGCACCGGACCCAAGAAAGCCGTGAGAGAAGTGCGGCTTGAGGAGCCTTCGACGGTCTCCGTCGGGGACGTCATTACGGTCGAATCATTCGCGGGAGACGCGGCCAAGTACGTCGATGTCGTGGGAACGACCAAAGGCAAGGGTTTTCAGGGTGTCATGAAGCGGCACGGATTCGGCGGTATGCCCCAGTCGCACGGCACGGAACGAAAACACCGTTCTCCCGGAGGCATCGGAGCGAGCGCTCCGAGAGGGACGGGGCGCTCGGTCAAAAAGGGCAAGCGAATGGCCGGTCACATGGGACAAGTACGCAGCACGGCCAGTTCGCTTCGGCTGATGAAAGTCGATGCCGAGAATCATCTGCTTCTTATACGAGGCAGCGTTCCGGGTGCGGTCGGCTCGTTATTGTTTGTGCGTCGGTCGAAGAAGAGGGGTTAAGCACTGTGATCGCTGTTCCCGTATTCAACATGAAAGGAAAGCGCACCGGCGAGGTGGAGATCGACCCGGAAAGCCTCGGCGGGCGAGTTCGCCCGGAGCTTATCAAGCAGGCGGTGGTGGCGTATTTGAATCATCAGTGGCAGAAGAGTGCCCGCACCAAAGGTCGAGGCGATGTGAAGGGGTCAACCCGCAAATTGTACAGGCAGAAGGGCACGGGTAACGCCCGCGCGGGAATGATTCGAACTCCCGTGCGAAAAGGCGGCGGCCGTACTTTTGCCAAGCGAGTCCCCCGGATGACCAAGGATTTTCCCAAGAAGATGCGCCGCCTGGCCCGCAACAACGCTGTATTAGCGAAGATTCAGGCGAACAAGGTGATGATCCTCGACGACTTGAAGTGTCCTGAGCCCAAGACGAAGGTTTTCGCCTCGATGCTTATGGCACTAGGCGTGGAGAGAGGGTGCTTGGTGGCGATGCACGAACCGGATTCCAATGCCTACAAGTCCGGGCGGAATATCCCCCGAACCGACATTCGCGTCGTGGATGAGGTCCACGCGTATGACGTTCTGCGCCGCCCTCAGGTTATTTTCACCAAGGCGGCGTTCTCACGGCTGACAATACCAGCGAAAGCGAAAGGTTAGAACGCGACACGGTCATGGATATTTATCACGTAGTAAAGCGACCGCTGGTGACTGAGAAAGGCACGCACCAAGCCCAGGTTTCGCACGGGGCCACGCGGACCATGCCTGCTCGGGGCGGGGCTTATGCGTTTGAAGTTCATCCGGAGGCCTCGAAGGGCGCAATCAAACAGGCCGTGGAGAAAATCTACAACGTCAAGGTGCTGTCCGTACGGACTGCGATTCGGAAAGGGAAACCGCGGCGCGTTCGGTTTAAGACAGGGAAGACTTCAGATTGGAAAAAGGCGGTTGTCGTCCTGATGGGCGATCACCATATTGATCTGTTTTGATATGTTCGGGCCGACCGCGGTCGATGACCGCAGCCGGCCCGATTGATTTCGGCAGGGATTACCTTGGGTATTACGACATACAATCCAACCTCACCGGGTCGGCGAGAGTCAACCGTCAATGACTACGCGGAGTTGACGGAAGGCTACCAAGGACCGGAGAAATCCCTGTGTGAGCGTTTGACCAGAAAGGGAGGGCGCAATCACCACGGGCGGATTACCGCTCGGCATCGTGGCGGCGGCGCCCGACGCATCTACCGAACCATTGATTTTAGGCGAGACAAAGACGACATCGCCGGCACCGTGCGTTCCATTGAATACGATCCCAACCGAAGCTGCCATATCGCTTTGATCGAATATGCCGACGGCGAAAAACGATACATTTTGGCTCCGGTGGGCGTCACCGAGGGGGACACCGTGGCCAGCGGGCCACAGGTGGAACCCAAGGTCGGGAACGCAATGCCGCTGAAAAACATTCCACCGGGTCTCGGCGTGCATAACGTGGAGATGAACCCCGGACAGGGCGGCAAGCTCGTGCGCAGCGCCGGAGGATCGGCGAGACTTCTTTCCAGAAACGAGAGCTGGGCGGTATTGGTTCTTCCCTCCGGAGAAATGAGGGAAGTACGAGTGGAATGCCGGGCCACGATCGGTCAACTGGGAAACGCAGAGCATCAGAACCTGCGCTGGGGCAAAGCGGGGCGCATTCGAAACATGGGTCGCCGACCTTATGTGCGCGGCACCGCTCAGAACCCTGTGTCACACCCGCTTGGCGGCGGCGAAGGGCGCAGCGGTGGGGGGCGCCATCCGTGCAGTCCGACGGGAGTCCTGGCCAAAGGCGGACGAACCAGGTGTCCAAGAAAGATCTCGAATCAACGTATTTTACGGCGTCGCAAGAGCCGGCGGTACGGCCAGCTCCCCACGCCGAAGAAGAAATAATGCACGAGAGAGCCTGAGACGAAATGTCGCGATCACAGAAAAAAGGACCGTTCGTGGATGAGAAGCTCTTTCGACGGGCGATCAACGCGAAAAACACGGGCATGAACGCTCCGATCCGCACTTGGTCTCGTAGATGCACGATCGTTCCAGAGTTCGTAGGGGTGCGGTTCGAAGTCCATAACGGGAAGGTATTTCATCCCGTTTACGTGAGTGAAGACATGGTGGGACATAAGCTCGGTGAGTTCAGTCCCACAAGGACGTTCCGCGGGCACAGCGGCGGGAAGAAGAAGGCGGCAGCCGGAGCGCCGGCCGCACCTGCGGCATAGGCAAGGGTCGTTGACCGCGCGGGAATGCTATGGCGAAAGAGACGAAAGAGCGACTGTGGTCTGCGAAATACCGCTTCGCGCGTATCTCGCCGCGCAAGGCGAAGCTGCTCACCGACCTCATTCGTGGTCGAAGTTGCGGCGAGGCAATGGACCAATTGCGTTTCAGCCCCCAGCGCAGCGCTCGGATGGTGGAAAACGTGTTGAAATCGGCCATGGTCAACGCAGACGAGCAGGAAGCAGACATGCGCAGCTTGTTTGTGAAGGACGCGCGGGTGGACGGTGGGCCATATTATCGAAGGTGGAGGCCGAAGGACCGCGGGCGGGCGCACCCGATAGCCAAGCGGACCAGCCACATCGTTGTGACGGTTGCGGAAGGTTGATTCGGGTTTTCTAAAGGGAGTCGCCGTTTTGGGTCAGAAGGTCAATCCCATAGGGTTTCGAGTGGGCGTCACGGAAGATTGGCGCTCCCGCTGGTTTGCGCCGAAAGCGGCGTTCGCCGAGTTCCTGGTTGAAGACCAGAAGATCCGTAAGTTCGTTGAGGTGCGCCTGAACGAGCAACCTCCTTATGCTGCGGTCGCCAAAGTGGAGATCGAGCGGACTCGCAACGAGGTCAAGGTCGTGCTGCACACGGCCCGTCCCGGATTGGTGATCGGTCCTAAGGGAGCGGAAATCGACAAGCTCAAAGAGGAGTTGGAAAACCTCATTGATCGGAACATCAACTTGAACATTCAAGAAATCAAGGCCCCCGATGGGAATGCCAAGTTGATCGCGGAGTCCGTTTCGGAGCAGTTGAAAAAAAGAGCCGGATTTCGCCGGGTCATGAAAATGCGTATTGATTCGGCCATGGCCGCCGGGGCCAAGGGAGTCAAAATCATGCTCTCAGGCCGGCTTGGCGGAGCGGAGATGGCAAGGAGGGAAACGCAGATTCGTGGGTCCATTCCGTTGCACACTCTCCAAGCCCATGTGGATTATGGCACGGCGACCTGTCGTACGAAGTACGGTGCGATTGGTATCAAGGTCTGGCTCTATCAGGGTCGTTACGGTGAGGAAGCCGTCATGGTTGATGGAGCGCCGCAGGGTCGAGGGCGCGAGGGACGGCGTGGAAAGCGCGGATAACGCCGCCAGAGTGGAGTCCGGTTCATGGCATTGATGCCCAAACGTGTGAAGTGGCGTAAGAGCCAGCGCGGCAAGGTCCGCGGCGTCGCGGGCAAGGGCAACACCGTGGCCTTCGGCGAGTTCGGGCTTCAATGTCTGGGAACGGGTTGGCTCACGGGTCGGCAACTGGAAGCGGGGCGCGTGGCGGCCACTCACTACCTTCATCGTGAAGGGAAGGTGTACCTGCGATTGTTCCCGCACAAGCCGGTATCGTCCAAGCCGTTGGAAACCCGCATGGGCAAGGGCAAGGGTGAGCCGGAGTTCTGGGTGGCCTGTGTTCGCCCCGGGACGATTCTTTTCGAAGTGGCGGGAGTGGAAGAAAACGTGGCACGCGACGCCCTGTCTCGCGTGGCTCACAAGATGCCGTATCGCTGCCGGTTTGTGCGACGGCGGCATGGTTTGTAGCCGAGGGCGTGCTGAGGGAATCGTGAAAGTCGCAGAGCTTAGAGAATTGAAGACCTCGGATTTGCACGCGGAGTTGGACCGAATCCGCCGCCACCTGTTCGACCTCCGTGCTCAGGCAGTAACGGAGAAACTGGAAAATCCGCATCAGTTGAAGATTGTGCGCAAGGACGTCGCTCGAATCCTGACGATCATGCGGGAGCGCGGTGAGACGGGTATCGAGGAGCAGCAGTATCACCTGGAGTCGATCGCCACTCACCGCAAGAGCGGCTAGGCGATGTACTTCATTGAGGACGGACCGAAAGAGTTAGAAGCGAAACGATGAGCAACGGATCAACAGTTAACGCTGTTTCGGCTACGCGAGGTCGACGTGACCGGCGGATCGGGACCGTCATCTCGGACAAAGGGGACAAGACTATCCGTGTACGCTTTGACTTTCTGGTAAAGCACGATCAGTACGGCAAATACTTCCGGCGATCCACAACCCTGGCGACGCACGATGAGAAAAACGAAGCTCACAAGGGTGATCTGGTCGAGGTTGTCGCGTGCCGACGATTGTCCAAGACGAAGTGCTGGCGACTGCTTCGCGTGCTGGAGCGCGGCTCAGGCATCGAGTTGGGCGCGGATGGACTGGAGGCGGCGCCATCCTGACGCCGGATTCGTGCAATGATTCAGATGTACACCATGGTGGACGTATGCGACAACACAGGGGCCAAACAGGCCATGGTGTTCAACGTCTACAAAGGCAGCACGGCGCGGGCTGGGAAGTATCGACTGAAGACGGCGAAGATCGGCGACATCGTCATGGTGACGGTGAAGAAGGCATTGCCCAACAGCGATTTTTCCGGCGGCGCGGATCGAAAAGACCGGTCGAAGCGCCGCAAGGCAAAGGCCGTGGTGGTTCGAATGCGAATGCCCACTCGCCGGACCGACGGCAGTTACGTTCGTTTTGACAGCAATGCCGTGGTGTTGCTGGATGAAAAGAACGAGCCGCGGGGTACGCGAATCTTTGGAGCGGTGGCGCGGGAGCTGCGGGAAAAGAACTTCATGAAAATCGTGTCCCTCGCTGAAGAGGTTGTTTGAGGGCGATTTGGAATTCTGCGATGGCGTTACACCTAAGAAAAAATGACATGGTGGAAGTGATCTGCGGTGACCATCGCGGGGCCCGCGGGAAAGTGCTGGATGTGAATCCCAAGAAGGGCAAGGTCGTGGTGGAAGGAGTGAACGTGGTCTATCGCCACGTCCGCCCTACGCGGCGCAATCCGCAGGGCGGTCGTGTGCAAAAAGAGGCCCCGATCCATATTTCCAATGTACTGCCGTTTGATTCGGCCTCGGGTAAGGCCCAGCGAGTGCATTTTGTGGTGGATAAGGGTCGCGGCGGCGCGACGACGAAGAGACGGGTTAGTAAGTCGGGGACCACGCTCCATACGCTGACGCGCGGAGAGCGTCTTACGAAGAAGAAGTAAACATGGCCCGGTTGTTGGATCGTTACAAAGCGGAAATCAGTGGTGAACTGCAGCAAGAGCTCGGGATTGAAAACCACATGGCCGTTCCACGTCTGCGGAAGGTCGTGGTGGCCATGGGCACGGGTTCGCCGATGCAGGACAAGAACCGCCTGGCCGCCGCAGTGGAAGACATGACCAAAATCACTGGCCAAAAGCCCCAGGTTCGCCGCGCGCAGCGCGCGGTATCGAATTTCAAGACGCGTCGCGATATGGAAATCGGTTGTCGGGTCACGCTACGTGGCAAACGGATGTTTGAGTTCGTGGATCGGCTGATCAACGCGGCGATCCCTCGTATGCGGGACTTTCGCGGACTGAATCCCAAGAGCTTTGACGGTCGCGGCAACTACTCAATGGGCGTTCCGGACCAGTCAATATTTTCTGAAATCGACCATGCGAAGATCACGTTCAGTCAGGGCATGCACATCACCTTTGTGACCAGTGCGAAGAGTGACGCGGACGCGAAAGCATTGCTGGTTGGGCTGGGATTGCCGCTTCGCAAGGCGGAGGAGCAGGTGAACTGATGGCGACCAAGGCGTGGGTGAATAAAGCGAACGCCAAGCCGAAGTTCATGACTCGGCGCGTTCGACGCTGCCAATTGTGCGGCAGGCAGCGGGCCGTATATCGAAAGTTTCAGATTTGTCGGATTTGTTTTCGCAATCTCGCCCATGAGGGAATGATCCCGGGAGTGCGCAAGGCGAGTTGGTAGCCTTGGCGGTTGGCGAAGTGAGATGTTCTTGCTGGATGGTTTAAACGATGTGGTCTGATCCGGTTGCCGACATGCTGACTCGAATCCGCAATGCCGTGCGCGTAAGACGCAAGCAGGTGGAAGTGCCCTCGTCGAAACTGAAGGTCGGAATTGCCCGCGTCCTGATGGAGGAGGGGTATATCCTCGGATTCGATGTCGTACCGGATACGAAACAAGGCGTGTTGCGTATCGATTTGAAGTATGGGCCGCGCGGCGAGGAGATTATCCATCGCATCCACCGCGAATCGAAGGCGGGGTGCCGGGTCTATCGCAAAGTCGGCAATCTGCCGCGGGTCCTGGATGGATTGGGTATCTCCATTGTTTCCACGCCCAAAGGCGTGTTGAGCGATCGCGGTTGCCGCGACATGAATGTCTGCGGTGAGCTTCTTTGCACGGTGCAATGATCGCCGAACGAGCTGGTATCGTGTGGTGGCTGAAGGCCGCGGTTCGTTAGGCAGAGGATAGTCGATGTCACGAGTTGGAAAGCAACCTGTCGCGTTGCCATCGGGCGTAAGCATCAAGCTCGCCGGGCGGGACGTGACCATCACCGGGCCGAAGGGAACGTCTTCCTATGCCTGTCCGGCGTTGGTCGAAGTCTCGTATGACCAAGGTGCCAAGATCGTCCAGGTCACGCGCAAAGATGACAGCAAGCAGGCGCGGGCCAATCACGGCCTGACGCGGGCACTGATTGCAAACATGGTGAAGGGCGCCGCCCAGGGTTTTGAGCGGAGGCTGGAAATTTACGGCACGGGCTACAATTGCAAGCTCGTGGGCAAGACGTTGCACCTGAATATCGGTTATTCCGGCAGGCGCCGTGGGTCGGGAGCGCAATTCGAGATCCCCGTCCCTTCGGGAGTCGAGGTTACCGTAGAGAAGGATGCGGCGCGAGGCGACAACGAGCCGGCTCAAATACTGATTCGTGGATGCGACAAGCAGCGCGTAGGAGAGTTCGCGGCGGAGATTCGCGCCCTGCGGAAGACCGAACCGTACAAGGGGAAGGGCGTCCGCTACCAGGGTGAAGTGATCAAGAAGAAACAAGGCAAGGCGCTCACGACCAGCACGTAGCCCGTGCGGGCAGGCGACAAACGATGAAGTCCATCGAAGTCAAAACAGCTCGGCGGTTGCGACGGAAGCACATGATTCGCAGTCGAGTGACTGGGACCAGCGAGCGCCCGCGGCTCACGGTTTTCCGCAGCCTCAAGAACGTGTACGCGCAGATCATCGACGACGAAAAGGGCGTTACTCTTTGCGAGGCCAGCAGTCGAAGCAAGGACTTGCAAAAGTCCATTGCCTCGGGTGGGAACATCGCCGCAGCCAAGGCGGTGGGAACGGCGCTGGCGGAGCGTGCGAAGGCAAAGAACATTGAAAAGGTCTGCTTCGATCGCAATGGCTATCGTTTTCACGGTCGGGTGAAGGCCCTGACCGACGCGGCCCGCGAGGCGGGATTGAAGTTTTGAATGTCGGATGACCAAAGCGTTGGGCTTAAGCCCGCGGCCAGTGGTGACACAACATGACCGAACTTGATACGGCTATTCCGTTAGCGCAGGCGCCCCCTCCTCAGGCGGAGTCCGGCGAAGGCGGGGTTGATGAGATCGTGGTCAAAATATGCCGTTGTGCGACGGTGGTAAAGGGCGGACGGCGATTCAGTTTCGGCGCACTGGTCGTTGTTGGGGACCGACATGGAAAAGTAGGCGTCGGTTACGGAAAATCGGCCGAGGTGCCCTCGGCGGTCGAAAAGGCCAAGAAGATTGCCATGCGAAACATGGTTCCCGTTACGCTCGTTGGGGGATCGATTCCCCATCGAGTCATCGGTCGGTTCGGAGCGAGCCATGTGGTGATGGTGCCTGCGAGCGCGGGCACGGGAGTCATTGCCGGAGCGAGCGTTCGGGCGGTGTTGGAACTCGCGGGGGTGCGGGATGTCCTGACGAAGAGTTACGGCTCCAACAGCCCGAAGAACCTCGTTCGGGCGACCTTGCGAGGCTTGACCTCATTGATTAACCGCGACGAAATCGAGCGCCTGCGCGGCGTTCGACTTGCGAGTTGAAAGGTGCATTGATGCACATTGCAGAGATAACCAAGCGCGCCGGAGCGGATCGGCGTCCCAAGCGTGTGGGGCGCGGGGAAGGCTCCGGCTCCGGGAAGACCTGCGGTCGCGGAACAAAGGGCAGCGGCCAGCGGTCTGGCTGGAAACAGCGCGGATTGCAGGAAGGCGGCCAAATGCCGACCTTTCGACGTATCCCCAAACGCGGATTCAGCAACGCGCAATTTGAAGTTCGTTACAACGTCGTCAACCTCGCGGACCTTGAGGAAGTGTACCCCGCGAATACTCATGTGACTCCGCAGTCGCTGCGCGAGTCGGGCTTAATTCGCAATCTGCGTCTGCCGGTCAAGGTTCTCGGCGACGGCACTTTGACGAAGAAGTTGACGATCGACGCGGCCAGGTTCAGCCGCTCGGCCATGGAGAAAATCAAACAAGCGGGAGGCGAGGCGAGGGTGTGCCCGTGACCGGCGTCAGGCGGCCGCTCGACTGTAGATAACCATGCTCGCGACCTTTTTGAATATCTTCAAGATTCCGGAATTGCGGAACAAGATCCTGTTCACGCTCGGATTGCTGGCGACCTACCGCATTGGATTCGGGGTACCCGTTCCCGGTATCGATCAGAAGGCGATGCACGCCAACACGGCGCCGGGCGGCGGCGGTTGGGGTGATCTCATCAGTACATTCGAGCTTTTTACGGGCGGTAATTTGACGCAAAGCACGATCTTCGGCTTGGGGATCATGCCGTATATTTCGGCGTCCATTATTTTTCAGCTTCTGGTGACCGTTGTTCCGGCCTTGGAGAAACTACAGCAAGAGGGGGAAAGCGGCCGGAAAAAAATCCAGGAATACACTCGTTACGCAACCGTTGGTCTTTGCATTATCAACGCCGTCGTATGGATGAAATACCTGGCCGGTCAGAACTTTATCTTTCCGTCTTTTACCGGTTCCTGGATGGGGATGTCCTTCAGCTACATGGTCATGTCCATCGCCATCTTGACGACGGGGACGTTGTTCCTGATGTGGCTTGGGGAGCAGATTGACGAGTACGGCATCGGCAACGGTGTTTCGTTGATTATCATGTCCGGCATCGTGGCGAGAATCCCACATGCCGCGATCTATGTTTACCAAAACCTCAGCCTGAAGGGTACTTCCGATCGCGCGGCTATGGATCTGCCCAAGCTCCTCTTCCTGGCCATCATGTTCGTTGCCGTGGTCGCGGGAGCAATTCTCATCACCCAGGGGCAGCGGCGGATTCCCATTCAGCAGGCCAAGCAAACACGAGGCCGCCGGGTTTACGGAGGCCAGCGACACTACTTGCCGCTGCGGGTTAACCACGGCGGCGTCATGCCGATCATCTTCGCCAGCTCGATGTTGATTTTCCCAGGCGTGATTTTCAGCGCCATTCGCAATGTTTGGGATAATAGTTTCTGGAGATTTCTGTCCGAATCCTTCGCCAGCGGCAACTATTTGTATACCGTTTGCGAAGTCGCTGCGATTTACTTTTTCGCCTATTTTTGGACTACCGTGCAATTCCGTCCCAAAGAGATGGCGAACAATCTGCGCGACTATGGCAGCTTCATTCCTGGACTTCGCCCAGGCAAGAGAACCGCGGACTACCTGGAGAAGGTCATGGGGCGCATTACTTATGTGGGAGCCGCGTTTCTGGCCATTATTGCGATCATTCCCAGTCTGGTCGCCCAATCGTTGCAGATTCCATACATGGTATCTGCGTTCCTGGGTGGGACCGGATTGTTGATTACGGTGAGTGTTACCCTTGATCTCGTCCAACGCATCGAGGCCAATTTGATTATGCGAAACTACAAAGGCTTCCTCGGTGCGGAGGGTCCGATCAAGGGTTCGAGAAACTAGGGGTTGGATTGAGGTTAAGCGGCGCCGAAGTTTCGCGTGTGCCGTGGCGAAGGCGACTTCCGAAGATGTCTCGTTTGACGCAAGGTCGAGGCATCATCCTGAGGAGCCGACGCGAGATCGAGTTGATTCGGCGCGCCGGGCGTGTGGTATACCGGGTCCTTCGGAGAATGGAGGAGCTGGCCGTTCCGGGGGCGACAACGGCGGAGTTGAACAGGGTGGCGGAAGAGATGATCGCCGAGGCAGGCGGAACTCCATTGTTTCGCGGAGTAAAGAACCCGCAGGCGAAGTTCCCGTTCCCGGCTGCCCTTTGTACGAGCGTGAACGAGGAGTTGGTTCACGGGATCCCGAGCGATCGCGCCTTGACCGAAGGCGACATTGTGAGCGTGGATTGCGGTGTTCGCCTGGACGGGTATTGCGGGGACTCGGCGACGACGATCGCGATCGGGGAAGTGTCGCCCGCGACGCGGCACCTGCTCGACGTGACGCGTCGCACTTTGGAGCTGGCTATCGAGTGGATTCAACCAGGGCGCATGTGGAGTGAGGTCGCTTCGCGCATGCAGGCGTACGTTGAAGGCGAGAAATTGTCCGTCGTCCGCGAGTTCGTGGGCCACGGAATTGGACGTGAAATGCACGAGGAACCGAAGGTTCCCAATTTCTGGAACGAAAGCCAGAAGCGCATGGATTTCAAGCTGCTTCCCAAAATGGTGTTGGCGGTCGAACCCATGGTCAATCTCGGCGGACACGCCGTGGATTATGCCGACGACGATCGTTGGGTCGTCGTAACCAAGGACCGCAAGTACGCCGCTCATTTTGAGCACACCATTGCCGTTACGGAAACGGGCGTGGATGTGTTGACGGATGGTCGATGAGACCAACTAGGGCGGGATTGCCGTTGGGAAGATGGGAAGGTAACGAATGAAAGTCAGGACAAGTGTTCGCCGGATCTGCGAGAACTGCAAGATCGTCAGGCGGAAGGGCGTCGTGCGGGTTATCTGCACGAACCCCCGGCATAAGCAGCGGCAAGGTTAGGGAGTAGGTTAAGTGCCACGTATTTCGGGTATAGACATTCCGCCGAACAAGCGAATCGAATTCGCTTTGCGCTATATTCATGGGATTGGTCCCAAGCTCGCTCTTGATATCCTCAAGGAGGCGGAGATTGAGGTCGGTGCGAAGGCCAAAGACCTGACGGAGGAAGAGGTCGCCCGGATCGGAGGCGTGATCGACCGCAACTATCAGGTTGAAGGTCAATTGCGCCGTATTGTGCAGTCGAATATCGCCCGGCTGAAGGACATTCGCTGCTACCGAGGGATGCGCCATCGTGCCCATCTTCCGGTTCGCGGTCAGCGGACCCGGACCAACGCGCGTACGCGAAAGGGCCCGAGGAAAACGGTTGCAGGCAAGAAGGGCGTGAAGGAGTTGACGCGTGGCTAAACGTGGAGGCAAAAAAGCGGTGCGAAGGAACGTGGCCAAGGGCGTCGCCCATATCAAGGCCTCGTTCAATAACACTCTCGTTACCATTACGGATATGAATGGTGAAGTGCTCGCCCGCGGATCGGCCGGAACGGTGGGGTTTAAGGGAACCAGAAAAAGCACTCCCTTTGCCGCACAACGAGCCGTTGAACAGGCGGCACATGTGGCCCGTCGTTTTGGCGTGCAAGAGGTTGAGGTTCGGGTCAAAGGGCCTGGGACCGGACGGGATTCAGCGATTACGGCGCTCCAGGCTTCGGGCTTGCGGATTCACTCCATCGAGGATGTGACGCCGCTGCCGCACAATGGTTGTCGGCCGGCCAAGAGGCGAAGGGTATAGTTTTAGGTCGATCGGAACGAAATACATGGGACGTTACATCGGTCCAGTTTGTCGCCTTTGTCGTCGCGAAGGGCTTAAGCTCATGCTCAAGGGCGCACGTTGCGAGACGGCAAAGTGCGCAATGGAGCGCAAGTGGGCGAGCGCTCCCCCGGGGATGCACGCTTGGCGCCGCCGCAAGGCCGGCGACTACGGCGTTCGATTGCGCGAAAAGCAAAAAGTCAAACGATATTACGGCGTTTTTGAGCGTCAGTTCATGATTTATTTCACGATGGCCGAGCGGAGCAAAGGCAACACCGGCGAAACTCTGTTGAGTTTGTTGGAGCGCCGCCTGGACAACGTCGTATGGAAACTCGGATTCGCAGCCTCGCACAAGGCCGCCCGATTGGCGATCGTCCATGGACATATTCATGTCAACGGAAGGCGGCTGAATCGGCCAAGTTACCTCGTTCATCAGGGAGATCGAATCGGGGTGAAAGCTTCCGAGCGAAGTCAGAAGCACGTTCGTCAATCTCTAGGTGAGGGAGCGCCGCCCGTCCAACCCTGGTTGCAGTTGGATACACAACGGCTCGAGGCGACCGTGGCCGCTTTGCCTACGCGGGAGGACGTTCAGATTCCGGTGGAAGAGCAACTGATCATCGAGATGTGTAGTCGCTAGAGGGCAAGCGCCGAATGGCTGCGCCCGGCCGGGATCGCGTGGATCTCGGCCTCGAATAAGCCTTCTTGGAGGTCATCCCGATGCGTATGAGATGGCGAGGATTGGAGTTGCCCAGCCGCGTCGTGCGTGACGAGGCCGTCAGCAACGACGTGTACGCCCGGTTCACGGTTGAACCGTTCGAGCAGGGCTTTGGTACGACCATCGGGAATTCGCTGCGCCGCGTTCTTCTCTCCAGCCTGGAGGGGGCCGCCGTCACCAGCGTCAAAATTGCCGGAGTGTCGCATGAGTTTCGCAGCATTGACGGCGTCCTGGAAGATGTGACCGACATCCTGCTGAACATCAAGGGAATCGTGCTCAAGCTTACGGGCAGCGACTGCAAAACGATGAAGGTCCGCCGGGACAAGGTGGGAGAAGTGAAAGCAGGCGACATTGTTACAGATCCTGCGATTACCATCGCCAATCCCGATCATAAGATCGCCACGTTGACCGTTACTGTTCCGTTCGAAGTTGAAATGACCGTGCAAACGGGCCGCGGCTATGCCACGGTCAACGACAACCGGGCTCCGGAACAAGAGTTGGGCGTCATTTCCATCGACTCCGTTTTTTCTCCGGTTCTACGAGTGCGATATCGCACGGAAAACATGCGCGTGGGCCAGAGGACCAACTATGACCGCTTGATCATGGAGGTCTGGACAAAAGGGACGATCCGACCCGAAGATGCCATGGTGGAGGCGGGACTGATCCTGCGCAAGCACCTCAATCCTTTCGTGATGTACCATGAACTTGGGCATCAGGTGGTGACGGCGACTCGACCGGTGAGTGAGTCCGAGCCCTCGGAGGGTTCGGCCATGGCGCAATTGCTGGCCAAGCCGGTATCGACGCTGGAACTTTCCGTTCGGGCGAGCAACTGCCTGGATGCCGCGAAGGTGTTGACGCTTCGTGATTTGGTGACAAAGACGGAATCCGATTTGCTTCGCTTTCGCAGTTTCGGCAAGACATCTCTGCACGAAGTGCAGCGCAAGCTTTCCGCCGTAGGTCTGTCGTTGGGTATGAAATTCGGCGAAGACGCCAAGAGCTCGGAAGCTTCCAGTGAACGAGAAGTCAACTTGGGCGATGTCGGATCTCCCTTCGATTCTCCTACAGGGTTCCATAACGATATGGCCGGTGGGGCGGGCAGTTCAGCAGCTCGCCCAGGTGCCGGTCCGATGGAAGTTTTCACCATGGGGGACTAGCCGATCCAAGCGTTACAGACGGCGCATTCATGAACGAATTTGTTGCCGCATGTAGAGCACGGCCTCGGAACGGGCAAGGAAAAAATGAGACACCGAGTACATCATCGTAAGCTTAACCGTACAGCAGCCCATCGTGAGGCATTGCGCCGCAACATGGCCCAGAGCCTTTTTGAACATGGTCAGATTACTACTACGCTTCCTAAGGCGAAGGACCTTCGCCCTTTTGTTGAGAAGTTGATCAGCTTGGCCATTCGTTCTCGACGACTCGGCAAGGCAGGCCAGCGCGCCGGCTCGTTGGCGGCACGCCGCTCCATTAATGACCTTCTCACCGACCGAGCGGTCATTCCCACGGAACATCGCGCCGCGTACGAGGGAATGTCTGATGCCGCGAGGCAAAAGTCGCTTCGAATGGTGAGCGGGCGGCGTTTTCGAACAGGTGAACCCAAGGGACGCCTTGTTTTCACCGCCGACTCCGTAACTCGTAGATTGATTGAGAATATCGCACCGCGCTATGTGGATCGCGAAGGCGGCTATACACGGGTCATCCGGCTTTCCGACACGCGCATAGGGGACTCCTCGCGCCTGGCCGTGCTTCAATTAGTGGGCACGGAGCAATCGCCGGGTTCATTGACCAAGCCGCGTAAGTCCGCTCGCCGTCGTCGAGCGGATGCCCGTTATGCCATGGCTGTGAAGACGGCAAAGACCTGGGGCACGAAGGACAAGGCGGCTGCAGCTCCCGCTGCTGCGCCGGCCGAGGACCAGGAATCAACCTAGCAGCAGCCGTGTCGCCGAAAACCTGATGCGGGTCCGGCCCGCTGGGGAACAGGAAACCTTGCGCGATCCTAATTGCATTTTCTGCAAGATTATCTCTGCGGACCTTCCTGCTGCCGTTATCTACGAGGATGATTCTATCCTTGCGTTTCTCGACATCGGCCCGCTTGCCGACGGCCACCTCCTGATCACTCCTCGTGAGCATTACACGCGACTGACCGACGTTCCGCCGGATCAATGCGCCAGGATGGCTTCATCCCTGCCGCTCTTGGGTCGCGCGGTTCTTGAAGTGACCAAGGCGGAAGGCTTCAATGTTCTGCTCAATCAGGGCGCCGTCGCCGGACAAGCGGTGCAGCACATTCATTTCCACGTCATTCCGCGCAAGAAGGATGATCAATTGGGTTATCGATGGAACGCGGGGAAGTATCCCGCCGGTCGAGCTGTCGAACTCGCGGCGGCTTATCAATCCGCACTGGCTCATCACTCTTCGTAATACCGCGATACGCTATTCTCCCATGACTTGCACGATGATTCGCCGCGACCTCGGCCGCGTGTCGAAATCAAGGAGGACAATCTGCTGCCATGTGCCGAGCTGGAGCGTGCCCCTTACCAAGGGGATGGTCAAACTCGGTCCCACCAGCGACGCTCGGACATGAGAATGGCCGTTGTCGTCATTCCAGGTCTCTTCATGCCTGTAGCGGGCGTCCTGCGGGGCGAAGCATTCGAAAGCGGCTTTGAGATCGTGGTTGACAAGTCCCGGCTCGAATTCTGTGGTCGTCATCGCTGCCGTTGAGCCGACTACGAAAACCGTAACCAAACCGTCGCGTACTCGTCCGCTTCCCACCAACTCCGCGACGCGGTCGCTCAGGTTGATAACTTGGCTGTCGCCTTGAGTCTCGATGTCAAACTCGTGCGTGTGAACTGCCATTTCCGAAGCTTATACGAAGGGTAAAAAGCGATCCAACGTGACCTCTCTTTCGTATTCGTCAAGGTCGGCATAGCATAGCTATCGATGCCGAGCCTAGAATACAGGACCGCCGGTGAATCACACGGCCGGGCATTGATTGCGTTGATCGAGGGAATGCCCGCCGGAGTGACTGTCGATCTTGCCTTCATCAACGCCGAGCTGACCAGACGGCAGGGTGGTTACGGCCGCGGTGCCCGGATGAAGATCGAACGAGACGAGGCTGTCGTCCTTTCCGGCCTTCGCCGCGACGTCACCATCGGCTCACCCATCGCCATCCAAATTAACAACCGCGACCACCGCATCGACGACGCTCCTGCCGTTCATCGTCCTCGCCCGGGGCACGCCGACCTGGCCGGAAGCCTGAAATGGCTCACGACCGATTGCCGTACAACGCTGGAACGCGCGTCGGCGCGAGAGACGGCGGCTCGTGTCGCGGCGGGGGCCCTTTCGCGCTGTCTGCTCCGTGAATTCGGCATCGACGTAATCGCCTATGTCGTGCAGATCCACGAGGTGGCGGCGAACGTTCATCGGAACATAGACCTCAGTGAACTTCGCTTTATACGAGATGACAACGAGGCTTTTTGTCCCGACCCGAGCGCTGCGGCAAAGATGATCGAGGCCATTCATCAGGCCAAAGTGGACAAGGATACCTTAGGGGGAATTGTCGAGGCTCAGGTTCGAGGTCATCCACCGGGGCTGGGCAGTTGCATGCGCTGGCAGGACAAGCTCGATGGCCGGTTGATGCAGGCCGTAGGCTCGATCCAGGCGATCAAGGCCGTTGATATTGGTCTGGGTTTTACTACGGCGTTGCGGCGGGGGAGTGAAGTTCATGATGCGATTGACTACGACGCCTCGCACCGCGATTCGCCGACTCTTGGCTTCACTCGTCGATCGAACAATGCCGGCGGCCTCGAAGGAGGGATGACCAACGGCCAGCCGATTATCGTCCGGGCGGCCATGAAGCCCATCAGCACCCTGTTGCAGGGAATGGACAGCGTAAACCTTGTAACTAAGCAGGCGGAGCGGTCGGATTATGAACGCAGCGACGTGTGCTCCGTGCCGGCCGCCAGCGTGGTGGTCGAAAACGTCGTCGCCTTCGAAATTGCCCGCGCATTCCTTGAAAAGTTCACGGGTGATACGCTGACCGAAGTCCGGACCGCCTATCACTCCTTTCTGGAATTGGCGCGATCGCTCGGATCGTGACTCACGGCCCTAACTTCACAATCTGCGTTCCATGCGCCCTTTACATTGCCGATCAAGCTGCAGGAACGCTAGAATGCTCGAACAGACAGCGTTTTGCGGCTGTGGCGGAATTGGCATACGCGCTGGATTTAGGATCCAGTGTCCGAAAGGACGTGGAGGTTCGACTCCTCTCAGCCGCAGGTTGTCGTTCGCGAATCAAGTTTCAATGCCGAAGCGCGAATTCACAATTTGCGACATTCGGGGCACTTTGCCCCTGTTATAATCGCCTCATACGACCCTTTTTGAGGAGAAAGCGATGGCGACTACTGAATTCACTCGTCGATTCTTCATGTTGGATGGAGCGGCGCTCGCAGTAGGCGCCGGCTGGCTGGCGTTCAGCGACAGGGTCCGTGCCCAAATGCTCAGCTCTGATTCGAGCGCGAAACCCGATGCGGGGCTTGACGCTTTTCCACGTCAATCGCCAAAGCTCGTTCAGGAAACCGTGGGAGCGTCTCATGCACGTTTTGAGAGAGTGCGCGAACTGGTCACCGCTTACCCTGAGCTGGCCAAATCATCGTGGGATTGGGGCTTTGGGGACTGGGAAGCGCCGATTGACGCTGCGTCGCACACGGGTCAGCGCGAGACCGCACTATTCTTGATGGGGCACGGCGCGCGGCCGACATTGTTCACTTATGCGATGCTTGGCGAGTTGAGTGTGGTGAAGGCGGTTCTCGATTCGCAGCCCGAGCTTCGCAAAATGGGTGGCCCGCACGGCCTGACGCTCTTGCACCATGCCCGTCAAGGCGGTGAACGGGCCGCGGCGGTTCGGGAGTACTTGGAGAAGTTAGGCGGCGCGGACGATGGTTCGACGGTTCCGTCGAAGGAAACTGCGGACGCCATCGTCGGACGTTATGCAGCCGATGGCGCGAATGGGCCGCGATTCGAAGTGGTGCTCAACAAAGAGCGTTTGGCCGTTGTGGGGGAAGACAGAAGTCCGAGGAATCTCTTCCAACTTCCCGATGCGTCGCTCCATCCCGCGGGCGCGCCGAGCGTTCGTTTCCGCTTCGAAATTGTGGACGGACAGGCAAAAACTGCTTCGGTGACGATGGGAGCAGCCAAGTTCCAGGCCGGTCGGTTGTAGTAAGTTTCGTTATTCTTTGATGAATGAAGCGATTGCTGACATTTTTCCGAGTCGGCGACAGGATGCTATAATGTAGTGCCGGGGGCGATTGGATTCGACCGGGCGAGTTGAAAGGAATGTGGCGTGCCGAGGTTGTCAGGAGGCCTCGTAAAACACCTGGCGAAAAACTATATGGCAACCACTCTTATGCCATGGCTGCGTAAAAACCCGTAGCCCGTCGCGCGGATGACGCCTGCTAATTCGCCCGACGACGCCAGCAGGCTGGCCTGCGTGCTCCGCCTGACGGTGCGCGGGTAAGACACAGTTGGGCTGGGGTTTGCGAAAGCCTGTCGAGCGGCGTTCGCCGACCCGAGAAACAAACGATCGACTATGCACGTAGAAGCGTCCTGAATGCCGTCGCGGGACGGGGGTTCGATTCCCCCCGCCTCCATTCCGTAAGTTGTGGTTTCGCAGGCACTTCCGAACGCGAGACCCTGCTTCGGAAACTTTATCCCGAGGGTTTCACGTTTTGTTCCCAAGGGATGGTGTACAATCCACGCACAAGATTGCCGCGATAGTGCCTAATACCCAGGACGGGAGAGGCGTGAGTGTCTACTTATCCCAGAAACGAAAAGAATCCTATGCGCGTGCCTTCCTTTTCGCCGAAAGCGCGACAATTCCACTCTTCAGACTCCCGTCCATGAAAAATCGCCCTGAGGTGGGGTAATCCGGTAGGATAGTACGCTAAATAGAGAGGCTGCACTGTGCAGCGACCGTGGCAGGGGATGAATTCAATGAATAGCGTGCGATATGACTGAAAAGACCCGCGACGTGGAATCCATTGTTCAAGCGGCCCGTCAGATTCCGGGTCGCGGCGAACGAGAAGCCTATATCGCCAATGCGTGCGCCGGCGATGAGCGTTTGCGCGAACGCCTCGAAAAGATGCTGAGCGCCGAGACCGGACTCAGCAGCTTTTCAAGGACTGACGAAACGCATGAACTGCCAAGCGGCTCGAGAGGCCTTTCGTCCACGGCGCCGACCGCCGCGCTGTCGTCTTCCGAGCAACCCGGCACGATCATCGGTCGTTACAAGATTCTTCAACAAATCGGCGAGGGGGGCTTCGGCGTGGTGCACATGGCCGAGCAGGAACAGCCCGTCCGGCGCAAGGTCGCCCTGAAGATCATCAAACTTGGAATGGACACCCGCCAAGTCATCGCCCGCTTCGAGCAAGAGCGGCAAGCCCTGGCGATGATGGATCATCCAAACATCGCCAAGGTGCTCGACGCGGGCGCTACCGACGCGGGCCGCCCCTATTTCGTCATGGAACTCGTCAAGGGTGTGCCCATCACAGAGTATTGCAACAAGCAGAACCTGTCATTCCACGATCGGCTGAACCTGTTTATCCAGGTATGCAGTGCCGTCCAGCACGCACACCAAAAGGGGATCATTCACCGTGATATCAAACCGAACAATGTTTTGGTCACACACGTGGACGACCGGCCCGTTCCGAAAGTGATCGACTTCGGCATTGCCAAAGCAACGGAACAGAGGCTGACTGAGCGGACCATGTTCACGGAGTTCGGCCAGTTCATGGGCACGCCCGCGTACATGTCGCCGGAACAGGTGGACCCCATCGGCCTCGACATCGACACCCGCAGCGACATCTACTCGCTGGGCGTATTGCTCTACGAACTTCTCACGGGGGCGACGCCGTTTGACGTCAAGACGTTACGGGGGGCGGCCTTGGACGAGATCAAGCGGGTCATTCAGGAGCATGAGCCGTCCAAGCCGAGCACGCGACTGTCCACGCTGGGTGACGATCTCGCGTCGGTGGCCAAGCAGCGCGGGGTGGAGCCCAAGAAGCTGGGTACAGTCCTTCGTGGCGACCTGGACTGGATCATCATGAGAGCCCTCGAGAAGGATCGGACAAGGCGCTACGATTCAGCAACGGATTTCGCACGGGACATAGAGCGCTACCTGAACCACGAACCGGTCAACGCGGGGCCGCCGTCCGCCTCCTATCGCCTGCAGAAGTTCGTGCGCCGAAATCGTAAGGCCGTTGCGGTTAGCGCGGTCGCGGCGGCTGCACTCGTCGGCTTTGCCGTGACCATGACCGTACAGGCCGGTCGTATCGCCGCGGAACGCGATCGCGCCAACCACGAACGCGAAATGTCGGACCGCGTCGTCGAGTTCCAGGCCAGCATGTTGCGGGCCATTAAGCCGCTCAAGCTGGGCGAGAGCATTGCGACTGACTTGCGCAGCCGCATCGGAGAATCGCCGCCTGCCGGTGGTGAAGCCGACGAGCAGCGCGAAGCTGCATTGGCTTCACTCAATATGATACTCAGTAAGGTCAACCTGACGGACACCGCCCGGGCCGTCCTGGACGCTAACATCCTTGCCCCGGCGGCGACAGCTGTCGAAAAGCAGTTCGCGGCCCAACCGCAGGCCGAAGCCCGTCTCCAGTACGCACTGGCCCGCACTTACCTTGTTCTGGGATTGCCCGATCAGGCCCTTTCCCGCGCACAACGCGCCCTGGACCTGCAACGCGAGCATCTTGGCGAGGAGCATCGCGATACACTACGAACGCTCAACGCTTATGCCATGATCCTCTTCGACCTTGACCGCAACGATGAATGCGGCGCGATCCTGCGAAAGACCATTGCGAGCTTCGAACGGGTGTTCGGACCTGAGGACACCGACACCCTCAAGGCCAAAGGGTGCCTGGCCGCCTTGGGCGTTGATCGAGGTATCGGGATCGGCGGGCGTAAGCAGTATGAGGAACTGATCGAGGCCCAGGAACGGGTGCTTGGCGGCGATAGCGTCGACCTGGCCGGCACTCTTATGAATTTCGGCATCGTTCTGATGAATCAGCATCACGACGCCGAAGCCATTCCCGTCCTCGAACGGGCGCTCAACATTCATATTGAGAGTTCCGGGCGTGACGAAGCTGGAGCGCTTTCCGCCATGCAGAACCTGGCGACGGCCTACCAGGCAGTCGGCCGATCCGAAGACGCCGCCAAGCTTCAGTCCGAGGCCATGGAGCGTCTCGAGCGAACCCGTGGCACGGGCCATCCGGGCACCATCGACGCCGTCGCCAACCTGGCCGATCTTTACAAGGCCAAAGGCGATTATCAGAAGGCCGAACCTATTGCCAAGAAGGCCCTGGAAATGCAGCGCGCTGTTTACGGCGACTCGCACCGTAAGACGCTCAAGACGACGACCGACGTGGGGATCATTCTGGGCATGCTCGGCCGGCACGCCGAGGCCGAGGCTTATCACGTCGATGCCTACGAGCGAGTGAAAGCCGCCCACGGGGCTGACCATACGGAGACCATGGACAATCTGAACAATTTGGCCGTCCACTATTGGTATCTTGGCCAATACCAGAAAGCCCTGGAATTATTCGCGGAAAACCTCGCCGGCCTGGAGCGCCGATATGGCAAGGATCGCGTCGAGACCACCTATGCCATGGCCAATCTTGCCATTGTTTACACCAAGCTCGGCCGGCTCGATGACTCGCAGGCGATTCTGGACAAGGCGCTGGCCATTCGGACCAAGGCCTATGGAACCGAACATGCAAAGACTCTCGAGACGCGGGCCAGCCTCGCGCACCTGACCTACGAAAGAGGTCATTGGGATAAGGCCGAACAGCTCTACGTTGACTTGATAGCGGCGCAGAAGAAGGCCTTCGGTCCTGAGCACCCCTACACGTTGGAGGCGACATACAACCTTGCGATCGTGACGGAGAAGCTGGGGCGAAACGAAGAAGCGGAAAAACTGCTGGCGGCTGCTCTGGAGGGGCGCCGTCGAGTTGTCGGAACAAACCACTCTGAGACGCTGGACACGGCTAGTGAACTCGCGCGGCTGCGGTTCGATGCCGGGAAGGCCGAGGAGGCCCGGATGCTCTTCAAGGAAGTCATCGCCGCGCGTCGCGAGGCTGCGTCCTCGGGAGGCGCTTCAGCCGCACAGCTCCATTCTTGTGCCCGTGTTCTCCTGACTTGCACTGTTGAGGACCTCCGCAACCCGGTTGAGGCCCTCCAATATGCCGAACGGGCCGCCGCGGCCACCAACTACGGTGATGCCGCATACTTGAATACGCTGGCCCGGGCGCTATTCGATGGGGGCCACCCGGAAAAGGCAATCGAGATGCAGCGCAAGGCAGTCTCGTTACTTCCGGAAGGGTCACCCGCACGCGACGACTACGAGAAACGGCTCGCCGAGTATTCCGCCGGAGACGATTCTTAGTCGGTTTACCGGGCCACTATCGCCGAGACGACGGGTTGCCCGCGCTCTTGGAACCTCAGCAGCGCCGCCGAAGGCGGCGCCTATCGAGAGCGTTCTGTCCCACCTACCACAGCCGGTTTCAATAGGCTTTTCCCTCAAGCCGTATGATTCCGAAAAGGGCATTGTGGTAATCTAGTTGATGTTCTGGCCGACACCTTGGAATGGTTTTGTAAGCCAGTTTCCAAGGAAATCACTTGTAATTGACTTGTTGATTTAGGTACAATGTCCGCCACTCGAGGCTAGAGCACTTCACGATCAGGCCTAGCGCCCTGTGATTTGTTGGGGTAGTGTACAAGCCTTCTTAGCATGGAGGCTTGAGATGAAGGCATACTCGTTGGATTTTCGGAAGCGGGTGCTGG